>Ga0075522_10000317_pt1 | contig 34018 bp, 28 predicted proteins | sample NGEPerA_FD_74796 | JGI IMG/M metagenome (GOLD analysis project Ga0075522, IMG submission 74796) | Arctic peat soil microbial communities from the Barrow Environmental Observatory site, Barrow, Alaska, USA - NGEE PermafrostL2-A | ecosystem: Environmental > Terrestrial > Soil > Wetlands > Peat ... | reverse complement strand
GTTCGGGCACCATGCTGGTGGCGCCCGTGAAAATCGGCGACGGCGCGACCATCGGCGCCGGTTCGACCATTACCAGCGACACGCCCGCCGACAAGCTAACCCTGGCGCGTTCGCGCCAGGTCACCATCGAACAATGGGAACGCCCGGTCAAAAGTCCGCGCAAGCCATGAAAGGAGCGCGCTGATATGTGTGGAATCGTCGGGGGCGTTGCCGACCGCAATATCGTGCCGGTATTGATCGAGGGACTCAAACGCCTCGAATACCGCGGTTATGATTCTGCCGGCATCGCCGTGCTCAGCCCCGACGGGCATCTCCAGCGCCTGCGTACGGTTGGCAAGGTGCGCGCGCTCGAGCAGGCGCTGGTCGAACTGCCGATCCAGGGCCGCACCGGTATCGCCCACACGCGCTGGGCCACGCACGGCGTGCCGAGCGAGCGCAACGCGCACCCGCATCTGTCGCGCGACGGTCTCGCGGTCGTGCATAACGGCATCATCGAAAACTACGAAGAACTGCGCGAGGAGCTCAAGGCGGCGGGCTACCAGTTCAGTTCCGAGACCGATACCGAAGTGGTGGCGCATCGCGTGCATTTCCACATGGAGAAGCTCGGCGACCTGTTCAAGGCGGTGCGCGCGACGGTGGCGGAACTCGAAGGCGCCTACGCACTGGCAGTGATCAGCGAAAAAGACCCGGAGCGAATAATCGCAGCACGCGTGGGCTGCCCGGTAGTGCTGGGCCTGGGATTCGGCGAGTGCTTTGTGGCCTCCGACGTGGCGGCGCTATTGCCAGTGACGCGCCGCTTCATGTTCCTGGACGAAGGCGACGTGGCCGAGATCCGCCGCACCGGCGTGCGCGTGATCGATCGCGAAGGCAACAATGCCGATCGCCCGGTCCGGGAAAGTGAGCTGTCGGCGGACGCGGCCGAGAAGGGCCAGTACCGGCATTTCATGCTCAAGGAGATTCACGAACAGCCACGTGCGGTCGCGAATACCCTGCAGGAGCGCGTCGCCAACGGCCGGCTGCTCGAGGCCGCCTTCGGGCCTGCCGCCTCAGCGGTATTCGAGCGTGTCGAGGCCGTGCATATTGTGGCCTGCGGCACCAGCTATCACGCCGGCGTGGTGGCGCGTTATTTCATCGAGCAGGTGTGCCGCATCTCGTGCCGCGCCGAGATCGCGAGCGAATACCGCTACCGCAGCCCAGTGGTGCTCAAGAACACATTGTTCGTGGTGATCTCGCAGTCGGGCGAGACCGCCGATACGCTCGCGGCGCTGCGCATGGCGCGGCAGAACGGTTACCTGTCGACGCTGGCGATCTGCAATTCGCCGGAGAGTTCACTGGTGCGCGAATCCGAACTGGTGATGCTCACGCGCGCCGGTCCGGAAATCGGCGTCGCCTCGACCAAGGCGTTCACCACCCAACTCACTGCCCTGGCCATGCTGACCGCGGCTCTGGCGCGTCACAACGGCGCCGACCCGGAGCGTGAGCGCAGCCTGGTCACGCGGCTGATCGAGCTGCCGGCATTGCTCGAGAAGACCCTCGAGCTCGACCCGGTGGTACACCGCCTGGCATTGCACTTCGCCGACAAGCATCACGCGTTGTTCCTCGGCCGCGGCGCCATGCACGCCATCGCGATGGAGGGCGCTCTCAAGCTCAAGGAGATCTCCTACATCCACGCGGAAGCCTACGCTGCCGGTGAACTCAAGCACGGTCCACTGGCATTGGTCGATGCCGACATGCCGGTGGTGGCCGTGGCGCCCAACAACGAACTGCTGGACAAACTGAAATCCAATCTCATGGAAGTGCGCGCCCGCGGCGGCGTCCTGTACGTGTTCGCTGATCCGGATTCGGGTGTCGAATCCAGTGAGGGCGTGCATGTGATCCACATGCCCAAGCACGTGACCGATTTCCAGGCGCCCATCATCTATACCATCCCGCTGCAATTGCTGGCCTACCACGTGGCGATTCTCAAGGGCACCGATGTCGATCAGCCCCGGAATCTCGCCAAGAGCGTGACGGTGGAGTAGGCCAAGGATTGGTTAAGCTGCCGATGTGCGTAGCAACTAATGTTGTTACCTGATTTATTCCCGGGATAAAAAATAGCGGTCGACTTGCGCCTTGGTCGGAATTAAAGGCGTAACGCCATTGTGTATCAAAGGGCAACCTTTACGGTCATGGCACAGCACTCGACTGATTCAGCGAAATTATCGTAATCGCCAGCATTAAATTTGCTCTGTCACCAAGTCGTGTTGGTGAAATGTCTTCCAGCGTGCCCCGCGTTGCGCGTTATCGACGGACGCCTGACTTCAGGCGTTCGCCTGTGTACCGTCCTGGACACGCTCTGCGATGAGCTCTGCGAACGGTTGGATGTCTTGTTCCAGGCTCGCACGATTGAGCGCGCGCAGGTAGCGAGCCCGGTCCTCAAGGCGAATGATCGTCCACGGATACCCGCCTGAGGCCAGCATCACGTTCATCAGGAAGCGGGCGACCCGGCCGTTCCCGTCCATGTAAGGATGGATGTACCCGATGAGCCAGTGCCCGAGCACTGCCCGAACCGAGGCCTCTGGCTCCGCCGCCATCAGGTCGAATAGCGTCGGCATCGCATCCCGAACCGTCTCCCAGCGCGCAGGAACGTAGCGTGAGGTCTTCAGGTAGACGAAGTCGTGCCGATAGCCGGCGAGCGCCGCTGGCGCCACGATGCCCGCCGCCACCGACGGCTGGAAGAGCTCGCGATACCACTCCGCGTGCGAATCGCGGGCTAGCTCCGCGGGGGGTGCCCCCTCCAGCACCGCCGCCACTCCTCGCTTGACTGCCGTGAAGGCCTGCCAATAGCCGCGTGCGGCCATGGCGTTGCGACTCCTCTGATCCTCCCCGTTCGTTTCGGGTCGCCACGCTCCCGTGCGGACGCGCTCGATCAGCTCCGCTGTGACCTGGTAGCCCTCGATGGAAAGCGAGTGGTAGGCGTCGGTCACGTAGAGCTCGTCGACCTGGCGCAAGTAAGCATCGCGGTCGCGGGGCAGGCATGGAGCCATCGGGAATGCTGCCATCACGCTCTCGCGCGCCAGCGCCCATAGTCCGTGTAGGCGCCCGATGATTGGCGCCTCGCCGGCCCCGAGCCGTCGCCCGACCCACGGGGCTTCTACGAAGGGGTCGCGCTCGGGGACCTGGTGGTCTGCAGCCCGCATGGCAGCTACGATCTCGTCGGCAAGATTGTCGCGGCCGATCCGGCGAAATGCTCCGGCGAGTCGACCTGCCACGACCGAGTGTCCGCCGCGCAAGAGTATTCGGAGGATGCCGGATGCGTCGCGCACGCTGTTGAGCGCGATCTCGGCCTCAAGGGGCTTTGCGGCAAAGAACGCATCCGGCACGCGCGTGAGCGCGGCTTCGAGGGTGAACACGCGAAGGCCGTCGAGGACGATCAGGTCCTCGGTCGGTGGTGGCTGCGTCTCCTTGATGTCATAGAGAGAGGTGTCGTGCAGAAGCTCGAGCTTGTTATTCTGGGCCTTGGGGCTGTAAACGATTACCTGCGTCGGGATCACGGTAGTGCCGGCGTGGAGCAGAAGCGACTGCTCAGCGGAGAGATGCCAGTTGGCGCCAAAGCGCGCTTCGCAGTAGAGAGCGCAGAACTCCCAGAACGCGGTGAGCCACGGAGTGCTTTCGCCAGGCTGCGCTTCTGGGCTCGCGCTGATGAGCCAGCCGTCGATAACCCGCTGCAGATAGCCGTGTTTCACCAGGCGGTCTCGGTGAACGCGGCTCAGCTGCTTTGCAGAGAAGACGCGGCGACCGCCCGCTTGCAGCGTGCGAAGAGTATCGAGTGAGGTCGCAATCTTCTCGTTCGGAGTGGCCACCGGCGACTCAACTTAGTTTGAAGTGCATCACCATAACTAGTATATCATGCCTTCTGTTATTTAGTTTATGAAGCTTTACTCAATTTAGTTTTTTGCGCTTTTGCATAGTTAAATCAGTCCATTAGGGAGTAACAATTAGCACCAGAAAGACTGACGGAGGGGATCCAGCAATGCCGGCCAGATCGGCGGTAGAACGGCCTCGCCTAATTCCGGCGTTGAGATCATCGCCAACCACGAGCCGCCGATCGTGCCAGGTCGATATGACGCCTTTGGCGCTTGAGCATGGCCAGATGGGTCTCGAGCTGATCGCGGAAGCCTTCATCGCTATGGCTGTAGGAGAAAAAAACGATAGCCACAAAACCCTTACCAGCTGACGCCAATCCAGAAGTTCCGGCCTCTGCCTGTAGGTTTTTACATTGGCCCAGCGGCGGTATCAGCGATCAAATTCGGTTTCTCTAATAGGGACTGGCGTCCCCGGCCAGCAGGCTGACCCCGTTACTCCCGGCACTACGTAACAGAGGAAGGAATTCATGCAAGTGGCTTCAAACCAAACCTCCCTGCGAGGATTCAATCGTGGAGGTGCTCTCAGCGCCGCGCTTGCGGTTGTGATGTGTCTGGCTGCGGGCTGCTCGGACAGCCACTCGTCCCCGGCGGCACACGCCGTTGCGGCTTCCGCGGATGATCCTTCAGATGAGGTCAATCACTTTCCACCGTGCGACAAGCTTTCGGTCGCGGACGTACAGCCGTTCTTCAACACCCCGATCAAGAAGATCGCGGATCCGCCCAGCAGCGCGCCGGCCCAGGACTGCAAATTTGAGACGGTAGACGGCATTCAGGGGATCCAGATCTCGACCATAGTCGGATCGATGGTCAAGGCGTTTACCGCCAAGCCGCCGACAGACGATGGCAAACCAGGCATACCCTTAAGCGGCATCGGCGACAGCGCCATCCGCGAATCCAACGACATCTGGGTTTACGCCATGAAAAATGGCGTCTTCTGCATGATCCATGGCGACCATGCGGGCGAAAATGCGCAAGGGTCGGTCGAAGAAATACGTGGACTTAAGATCTCCGACTCTCTTGGCCACACCATCCCTGCAGCGACCGCCCAGGCAGTCGCACAGAATCTGGGCACGCTCTGCAATAAAATTTGGGGCAGTGGCAACACAACCCCATCGTTCGCCAACTGATTCTAGCCATGTGCCATGACGCGCTAATGCGCTGAGTGTGGGTGGTCCTCTACCGACTGCGGGCAGTCGTCGTCACTGCTACGCCGCTGATAGCCGCTCCATACCCATTGAAGTGCCGTACCCAAGGTCTGGAAAAGCGCCGCGCGATCCACGTGGCCCGCGTTGCGGGCAAAGATAAATTGATACGCATAGCCTTTAGCCGCAAGAGCCTTGGCCATGTTCTCACTGGCCAGGACCCAGTCGTGCATCCCGTCGTCCAGCGTATTGGGAAACCAGAGATCGCGATCGCCGACTTCGAACCAGACGCGTAAGGGCTTCGGCACGCTGTTCGCGATCAGGGGAGATCCAAGGCTCAAAGTGCTGGGCGCCAGAGCCTCGGCGCCTTTGGCGTTCAACAGCGGGCCGTCCTTCGGGCCCGTCCACGGGCTGTGGTACTCCCAGGCGCCGCCGCGCAGTGAGGTGCGGTGAGGCCACTGCTGATTGATCATGGTCGGCGAGTAGGCCAGTACGCGGTGATAGAGCTCCGGGTGAAACCAGGCCATGGTGAATGCGGCTGCACCGCTGGAACTGATGCCCATGGTCGCCCGTGCATCCGGATCGTGTGTGAGTCTCACGCCTGTCTTGCGCTCGACCAGTGGCAATACTTCCCGTTCAACGAACTCTGCATAGGTGCCGGAGACGGTGTCGTACTCGATTCCTCGCTCACTGCCCTGCGCATCCTGCCCTCCTGCCTGAATCGTGATCGCAACCATGGGCGGAAGCCGCTGCTGATGAATCAGGTTGTCGAGCACGGTAAAGATCGTGGCATCGAACAGTCCCCCATCGCCGACAACCAAGAACGGAGCCCTTCGGCCTGCGGTCAATTGCCTCGGTACGTAGACTGATATTGAGCGCGTCCAGGTGCCGGGATGACTCGTGGATACGATGAGATTGGATGGGTCGTTGGGATACGTGGAGTCGAAATTGATGGAGGTGTCCCGTACGAATCCCGGGTTGTAGATCACGCTATCTTCCGAACTCATCGTGAATGTAAATACCTGTCCTCTCGGAACGTCCTGAACGATTGTCTCTCGCCCCGGCGTGTGGGTGCGGCCGATGATGAAGTTGCCTTGCGCAGTGGTCGACGGAAGCACGCCATCCGGAAGTTCGGTTGCGTTCGGGTAATTCGGATTGTGCGGGTCACGGGTCGGCGGCGAGGTCTTGAAGTCCAGGCCGCGCAGGTCGATGAAGAATGCTCCCGCCGGATTCGCGATGTTGGCCGCGGCTGGCAGCCCGGGCGTTTGGGCAACGGCGACATTCGTCACCAGCAGACTGGATGCCAGACAACCAGTCCATCCCCGGCAAAGCGAATTGATGCGATTAGATCTGCGGAACGGCATGTGATCAAGGTTATCGTGAATCAGTCAAACCTGAAACGAAATGCCTCTGGCCGCAAAGCCTGATACCCCCTCTCTTTGAGGGATTGTTGGCCAACCATGCCACGGCTACGGCGAGCCCCGTGAGTCGAGCATCAGCAACCGCCAGCTAAAGGAGTATCGGCGATGGTTGCATGCCACCGGCAGGATGCAATTGCTGCCGCATTACGCGCCGGCCGTTGGTACCAAGCGCTGAAAGCCCGGCAGCTGCCGCTTGCGTCGGCACCACATCGGTGTGACCCTGTGAGTCATGGCTGAACACGAGCAGATGGCCTACGATTTTTGTGTCGTAGGCGCGGGGCCCGCGGGACTGTGCTGCGCGTTGCGTCTCAAACAATTGCTGCCGGACAAGAGCGTCTGCGTTCTGGAAAAGGCCTCCGTGCTCGGGGCGCATTCGATCTCCGGCGCTGTACTGGAGCCTGCGGCGATCGAGGTGCTGCTGCCGAACTGGCGCAGCGACTACTCCGGTATGAAAGTCGCGGTGACCGGGGACGACGTGCGTCTGATGACGCGCACGGGCTCGTTCAAGCTGCCGGACTGGATGGTGCGGATGTCGCCATTGAACAATCATGGCAACTTCATCGTCTCTCTCGGGCAGCTGGTGGCCTGGCTCGGGCAGCAGGCCGAAGCAATCGGCGTGGATGTGTTTCCCGGTTTTGCCGTCACCGAGGCGCTGTTCGGCCAGCATGGCGCTGTCCGGGGCGTGCGCATCGGCGACATGGGGGTCAACAAGGACGGTAGTGAGGGCCCGAACTTCACTCCGGGGGCGGAGATCATCGCCGCTACCACCGTGCTGGCGGAAGGCGCGCGCGGCTCACTGACCAAGCAGCTGATTGCCCGCTTCGATCTGGGTCGCGACAAGGACCCGCCGACGTTCGGACTCGGACTGAAGGAGCTCTGGCAATTACCGGCCGGCCGCGTCACGCCCGGTCGCATCGAACACTCCTTTGGCTGGCCGCTGGACACCGGCACTTACGGCGGCAGCTTTCTGTATCACCTCGACCATGACCGGGTATATATCGGGTACGTGATCGGCCTCAACTATGAGGATCCGCGGCTGCGGCCATTCGAGGCTTTTCAGCAGTTCAAGCATCATCCGCGCATCAAGCCATTGCTGGAACACGGTGAGATTCTGGCGGCCGGTGCGCGTGCCATCGCCGCCGGCGGCTATCAGTCGCTGCCGAAGCTGGAGATGCCGGGGGCCGTGCTGATTGGCGATGCCGGCGGCACGCTCAATGTCTTCAAGATCAAGGGCATTCATCAGGCCATCAGATCCGGCGTGCTGGCGGCCGAGCATCTGTCCAAGCAGGGCAGCAGTCTCGGCTTCGACGCCCACTGGCGCAGCTCCGAAGGACACCGCGAATTGCGCGCCGTGCGCAACTTCAAACCAGCGTTCAGGTTCGGCCTGTACGCAGCGATGGCCAATGCAGGTCTGGAAATCCTGGCTCGCGGCAGGACGCCCTGGACGCTGAAGAATACCGCTGACTGGTCGGCGCTCGAGCAGCTCGACCAGTATGTCTCGCCCGAACGAGGCTGGGTGGAGCGCACGCTGCCGCCGCGTGATCGGGTCTCGTCAGTGTTCTTCGCCGGAAACACACACGATGAAAATCAACCGGTACATCTGCACGTGGCGGATACCTCGATCTGCGCCGACCGATGCGTCAAGGAGTTCGGAAATCCGTGCCAGAACTTCTGTCCGGCCGCGGTCTACGAAATGATCGATGATGGCGCCGGCGGCCGCCGGCTGCAGATCAATGCCGCCAACTGCGTGCACTGCAAGGCCTGCGACATCAAGGATCCCTACGGCATCATCACCTGGACGCCACCGGAAGGCGGCTCCGGTCCCAACTATCAGAACCTTTAGCTGATAGGATCCGCCTTCATGGCCACTGTTGACCGCGATCAGTCGTCGAGGACCAGACAGGTCTTTTTCTATTTCGGCCCGATGACGCTGCTTGTCTATCTGGTAATGCCCCACGTCCTCACGGTGCTGCTGGCATTCGTCCATTCGGCCAATACGGCATTGCTGCTGGCGATGCCTATCGGTCTGCTCGGCTCATGGAATACGCAACTCGAGGCGCAGGTGCTGGCGGAGATCGGAGTGACCGAATGATGACCGGCGCGTCACTGCCGCTCGAGAGCTGGACTAACTTCTACGTCATCCTGGGTTCATCGGCCGGGGGACTGACCGGCCTGACGTTCGTGGTGATCGCCCTGGTGTCCGAGGCGCAATCGGTGCATATATCGGGCCTGCGCGCATTCATCACACCCACCGTGGTGCACTTCTGTTCGGTGCTCGCCATTGCCGCGCTGCTCAACGTCCCGGGACAGAGGCCATCGAGCCTGGGGCTGTGCCTTGGCGCCAGTGGCCTGACCGGCGTGGGTTACAGCATCGGCACCATCGTGCAGTTGTATCGCAACCGTGCCCTGTACAGGCCGGTGGCCGAGGACTGGATCTGGAACGCTTTGTTGCCGACGCTGTGCTACCTGATGCTGCTGATCGCCGCAGCGCTGCTGCCCTGGCATGCACCCATGGCGCTGTACGCCACGGCCGGCGTATCGTTGCTGCTGCTGTTCATCGGCATTCACAATGCCTGGGACATCGCCGTGTGGTTCACGGCGCAGCGGCCTTCGGCACAACGCGAGAAGGCCGAAACGCCCGCGCCGCCGCAATTGCCGCCCTGAGCCCCTGGCTCTAGCGTCTCGCGGCCGCGAGGCACCGCGCTTCCAGGTCGTAGGTGCCTGCCGCGATGATCTCTACTTCCGCGAACTCCCCGACCTTGAGTTTGCCGCCGCCCCGCACACGCACGATGCCGTCGATCTCGGGTGCATCGCCGGCGCTGCGGGCGATCGCCGCATCGGCTTCGACGGCGTCCACCAGCACGCGGCAACGGCGTCCCACGCGTCGCTCCAGGCGTGCGGCACTGATGAGACTTGCCTTTTCCATGAATCGCTGGTAGCGCTCTTCCTTGACCGGCTCCGGCACCGCATCTCCCAGTGCGTTCGCCGCTGCTCCCTCTACCGCCGAGTAACGGAAGCAGCCGACGCGATCGAGCTGGGCGGCATCCAGCCAGTCCAGCAATTGCTGGAATTCCGGCTCGGTCTCGCCCGGAAAGCCGACAATGAAGGTACTGCGCAAAGTCAGCTCCGGACGCTGTGCACGCCAGCCCGCGATGCGCCTGAGTGTGTTCTCGGCGTGCGCCGGGCGGCGCATGCGCTTGAGTACCGAGGGACTGCCGTGCTGAAACGGAATATCCAGGTACGGCAGCACGCCGTGCTCGCTCATGAGCGGAATGAGCTGGTCGACATGCGGGTAGGGATAGACATAATGCAGCCGCGCCCATATGCCCAGCGTCGACAGTGCCCGCGCCAGCTCCACCACGCGCGTGCTGTAGCTTTGTTCGCGCCAGCGCACCTCGCGGTAGCGGATATCACTGCCATAGGCGCTGGTGTCCTGCGAGATGACCAGCAGCTCGCGCACGCCGCCGGCCGCCAGTGCCTCGGCCTCCTTCATGACCTCATCGAGCGGACGACTGGCCAGGTCGCCGCGCAGCGCCGGGATGATGCAGAAGCTGCAGCGGTTGTTGCAGCCCTCCGAGATCTTCAGGTACGCATAGTGGCGCGGGGTCAGGCGGATGCCCTGGGGCGGCACCAGATCGATGAAGCGTGCGTGCGGGGCGGGCAAATGCTCATTGACCGCGGCGATCACGCGCTGGTAGGCGTGCGGGCCGGTGACGCCCAGCACCTTGGGGTGGCGCTCGAGAATGCGCTGCGGATTGGCGCCCAGGCAGCCGGTCACGAGCACGCGGCCGTGCTGCTCAAGGGCCTCGCCGATGGCCTGCAATGATTCATCAATGGCGGATTCGATGAAGCCGCAGGTGTTGACCACGACCAGATCCGCATCGGCGTAGCTGGGGGCAATGTCGTAACCGCGCGCGCGTAACTCGGTGATCAGGCGCTCGGAATCCACCAGCGCCTTGGGACAGCCCAGGCTGACGAAGCCGACGGCGGGGGTACGCCCTCGAACGGGTATCGTGGCTTGGCGGGGAGTCATGGCCTGTCGGGAGCTGGTGCGGCCGGTACAATGCCCGGCCGATACAATGGCAAGGTGGCGTAGTGTACATGAGCGAGAGTGGCGGATCGATGCATGGCCTTTGACCGCGACTATTACCAGCGCTTCTACTTCAATCCACGCACCGCCGTGACCTCGCGGGCGGAGATGCACGCCCGCGCACGGCTGATCGTCGGCTGCGTGCAATATGTCGGCTTGCCGGTGGCACGCATACTCGATGCGGGCTGCGGCGTCGGCCTGCTGCGCGCGCCGCTCAGGCGCGCTTGGCGCACCGCCGACTATGTCGGGCTCGAATTCAGTGAATACCTGTGCCGGCGCTATGGCTGGCGGCAGGGATCGATCGCGACACTGCGCACGCGTGAGCGCTTCGACCTCGTGATCTGCTATGACGTACTGCAGTACTTGCCGGTGGCCCAGGCCCGGCGAGCCATCGCCAACCTCGGACGGGTGTGCCGCGGGGCGTTGTACTTCGGCGCTCTCACGCTCGAGGATTGGCGCGACAACTGCGATCAGAGTCGCACCGACCGCATCCCCGGCCTGCGCCGCGGCGCCTGGTACCGGCGTGAACTCGCGCGAGCCTTCAGGCCGCTGGGTTGCGGCATGTGGCTCAAGCGCGGTCTGCCGGTGACGTTGTGGAATCTGGACGTATGCGCGAATTAATTGCCTTCGACGGCGTGGTCGACTGCCGGCCCGGAACCGGAGCCATCAACCTGATGCTGTGCGGGTTTGAGCGTCGCAGTCCCGGGGCGCCATCCCGCGTGGCCGCGCAGGCCCTGTTTGGCGGCGCGCTCAACCCGCTTCCCTCGCAGCTGCACGCGCTGCGTATTTTCGAACTCGAAGAAGCTCCCAATGCGCGCCGCTTCCTGCTGCAGGCCCAGGAACTGCAGCTGACATTGCAGGCACGCTCGCTGCAATTGCATCGCGACGCCGGCCGCGCCTTCTTCGGCGCAGTGCCGCCACCGCGCGTGCTGTGGCGGCGGCGATTGGCTTGGGCGCTGTTGCTGTGGGCGTTGCGACTTCCCGGGGCGCAGGCTCTGCTGGCTCGCTTGCGGCCTTCGCGATGAGCACCCGCATTCCAGTGACGGTGCTGACCGGTTATCTCGGCGCGGGCAAGACCACGCTGATCAACCGGATTCTTTCAGAGCAGCACGGCAAGCGCATAGCGGTGATCGAGAACGAATTCGGCGAGGTGGGAATCGATCACCACCTGGTGATCGGCGCCGATGAAGAGATATTCGAAACCAGCAACGGCTGCATCTGCTGCACCGTGCGCGGTGACCTGATCCGCATACTGACGCAGCTGCGCAAACGCCGCGAGCGCTTCGACGCGGTGCTGATCGAGACCACGGGACTGGCCGATCCAGGACCCGTGGCGCAGACTTTTTTCATCGATGAGGAGCTGAAGGAATACTATTCGCTCGACGCCATCGTGACCCTGGTCGATGCACGCCACATCGAACAGCAACTCGAGCGCGACAACATTGCGCGTGAGCAGATCGCATTTGCGGACATCGTGCTGCTCAACAAGATCGATCTGGTGGATACCAGCGCCCTGGCGCGCATCGAGCAGCGGATGCACGGCATCAGCGGCACCACCACCGTGCTGCGTACGCGCAACGCGGACGTGGCGCTCGAGCGGATTCTGGATATCGGCGCCTTCGATCTCGAGCGCGCACTCGAACGCGACCAGCAATTCCTGCAGCCGGTGCGGCCGTTCGAATGGGCCGGCCTGTATGCGCTCGGCAGTGAACAATATGCGCTGCGCACCGGCGCGCATGAACACGGACACGAACACGATCACGATCACCATCAGCACCTGCCGGACGCCAACGCGCTGACGCGCGTGGATGTGCTGCTGCTGCCGGTGCAGTTGCCGCCGGGTGCTGCGATCGAATCACAGCTGGATGTCGCCACCGCGTTGTTCCGGGCCGAGCCCACGCCGCTCGAGCCGCTGGCCATGCTGCCGCTGCGCGAGCTGGTGCGCCTCAGGCTTGAGGACGGCATTCACTATCAGCTGCAGCTCGAGCAGGCCGGCCGCTGCGTGATGTTCTGCGAGCACGCGCCCGAGGAATTCGGACTGCAATTGAAAGGCGCCGCTCTGCTCGAGGAACGCCGCTATGGCTCGCATCACCATGACTCCGAGATCAGCTCGATCGGCCTTGCGGATCCACGGCCACTGGATCCGAACAAGCTCAACGACTGGCTGTCGTACCTGTTGCAAAGCCGCGGGCAGGACATCCTGCGCATGAAAGGGGTGCTGAACATCAAAGGCGAGGCCCGGCGCTACGTTTTCCATGGTGTGCATATGGTGTATGACGGACAGCTCGAGCGGCCCTGGCCGGCTACGGCAGCGCGCGTGAGTCGCCTGGTATTCATCGGCCGTCATCTGGATCGCGGCGAGCTGGAGGCCGGCTTCGAATCCTGCATCGCATGAACGCGCCGGCGGGACACCTGCGGCTGCGCGGCCGCATCGAACTCGGTGATTATCCGGTCGATGCGGCCTGGTCGCCCGATGGCAGCGCAGTGGTCGTGGCCTGCGGCGCGGGCACGATTGCGCTGGTGACTATCGGGCCCGCGCTGCGCGCCGAGCCCATCGGTGCACACGCCGGCGGCGCCCTGGCAGTGACCTGGCAGAAAGCCGGCAACTTGTTTGCCTCATCGGGCCAGGATGGCGCGATATTGCTGTGGGATGCGCGCACGCTTCAATCCCGCGCCATCCACAGCGGCACGCAATGGTGTGAACACCTGGCGTTTGCCAATGATGGCCGCACGCTGGCCGTCGCCTCGGGGCGCAGCCTGCAGTTGTTCGATGCCGGTGGCGCGTTGCGTCACCGCTTCGAGCCCCACGCGGGCGTGATCGCGGCGCTGTCCTGGCGTCCCAAAAGTAACGAGATCGCAGCCGCCGGAAACGGCGGCGCGCGCATCCATCGCGGCGAGCCGCGCCCCGGGTCGCGCGATTATCCATGGCGCGGGGCCTGCCTGACCGCGAGCTGGAACGCGGATGGCAGGGTGCTCGCGTGTGGCATGCAGGATGGCAGCGTGCACCTGTGGTACGTGGCGAGCGGTACGCAGTCGCAGATGCAGGGCTACGGCAGCAAGGTCATCGCCACCGGCTGGAGTGCCAACGGCCGCTACCTGGCCACGACCGCAGGCAATGTGGTGATCGTCTGGGATTTCAGCGGCAAGGGGCCCGAAGGCTCGGCCCCGATCGAGCTGCGCTCGCACTCCGAGCGCATCAGTGCGCTGGCCTGGCGCCCCACCGGCACCTGGCTGGTGTCGGCCGCACGTGATCGCCGGCTGCTGTTATGGCGGATCGGTGGCGGCGATACCCCGCAGGATGCGCATCTGCTGGCCGATGACTGCGCGTTGTTGCGCTACTCGCGCAATGGCGAGCGGCTGGCAGTGGGCGATGCCCGCGGCGGACTGTCGATCTTCGACTGCTAGGACCCCGGCGAGCCGAACTCCATCGCCGGGCTCACGCTGGGCACCGCGCGTGCGCCGGCGAACACGCTGGCGTAATTCGCCAGTTCTATGCCGAGTGAATGCGACCACGTGAAGCGCTGCAAAACGCGCTGGCGGGCCGCGGCGCCGAGTGCATCGAGATTGCGATCGTAGAGACGGCGAATCGCCCGGGCCATGCTGGGTGCGTTGTCTGGTTCGGCCAGCTCGCCGGTACGCTCATCCACCAGTTCCGGTATGGCACCGGCGCGCACGCCCACGACCGGACGGCCGCAGGCCATGGCTTCGACGACCACGAGCCCAAAGGTCTCGCTGCTGCCGGCGTGCACCAGCGCGTCGGCAGACGCCAGCCACTGCGCCAGTTCCACGCTGTCACGGCGGTATGGCAGTACGCTGATATTCTCCGCCGGCCGCGCGCGGCGGCCGCCGCCGACCAGCAGCAGATGATAGGGTTTGCCGAGCAACGCCATCGCGGTATGCAGGACTGCGAGATTCTTCTCCTCGGAGAATCGTCCGGCATACACCAGCAGTCGCGCATCATCGGCTAGTTCGAGCACGCGGCGTAGATCCAGCGTGCGGCGCACCGGGGAGAATATCTCGGTATTGACTCCCAGCGGCTGCAGCGCCGTACGCGTAACCCCGAGCCGCGCCAGGTAGCCGCACATCAAGCGGCTCGGTGCCAGCACCAGATCGAATTGCTCGTAAACCGAGCGCACGTAGCGCGCGACCGCGCGCTCGATGCCCGCTCCGAAGCGGCGCCCCAACAGCTGCGCCAGATTTGAATGGAAGAATGCGATCAGCGGAATGTTACGTTTGCGCGCCACAGTCGCGGCGCACCAGGCAGGATGGAAAGCATCGCCCACTTCGATCAGATCCGGCTCGAGCGCATCCAGCATGACACGCCACTTGTGCGGTGACAGCGGCAGGCGGTAGTTGAACGTGCCCGGCAGGCGCATGCCGGCGATGGTGCTGATTCCGTCGGGGGCCAGGCGGCAGGATTGCCCTGGCACCAGGATTGAATGGCGGTGCGGGGTGTGCGTCTTTAGCCAGTGATGCTTGGCCGTGAGATAGCGCTTCACGCCGCCGCTCGTGGGCGAGAAGAACAGAGTGGTATCCACTAGATGCATGCTGGCCCCCGGGAGCAAGGCAGCATTGCATCGTCATGTCATTTTGCTGTCAAGCACCAAGACTGACCTTTGGTGCCTCGACTTCGAGTGCCGGGAGGTGTACGCGGAAACGGGTAAAGTGCCGGTTCTTGCTGGCCGCCTGCAGGCGGCCACCGAGCCGGCTGATGTGATCACGCACGATTTGCATGCCCTGGCCGCGGCGCGCGCCGTCTTTGGCAGTCGAGACGCCCTGCTGGAAGATCAGGCCGACGAGCTTCGCCGGGTCGATTTCCTGGGCGGCATCGGCGGCAAGTAGGCCCTTTCTGACCGCGATTTCAGTTATCCGCTCGGCGGCCAGGCCGCTGCCATCGTCCTGTACATTAAGTTCAAAACCCTCGGTGCCGCGATCGACGAATTCCACCACCAGCGTGCCCTGTTCGGGCTTGCCCTGCGCGCTGCGCTGTTCCGGCGACTCGATACCGTGCTCGATTGCATTGCGCAGCATCTGCCCGAGCATATCGAATAGCGCGCTGACCCACGGCTCAGGAATATCTTCCAGTCCCAGCGTCACCAGAGTGACGTGCTTGCCGTGCTCCTTCGCTAGCTTCTCGCTCAGCTGCTGCAGCGCCACCGCGAGTTTGGGTTGCGCCCGGCGCTGGCTGGCCTCGAGTTCCGCCGCGGCCTGCTCGTCGTCGATCAACGGCACATGCACCGAGGCGCAGTCGGCGGCGATGGTGATGTGGCTGCACAGATCGCCCAGCACGACCATCGCCGGCAGCAGATCGTTGCCGGTGATCTCGGATCGCAACTCGATCTCGCGCAATGCGCGTTGCGCCAGTTCCAGCCGCGAGCTGACGGTGGGCAGGTGCAGCGACATCAGGGCTTCAGCCAGACCATCGAGTTCAGCCAGCAGCTGCTCGATCTTGCCGCGAAATGCGGCACCCTCGCGCGTCGGCGTGCGCAGCAGCGATCGCAGCTGCTCGACGCTGCCGAGCGCATGGGTCATTCCCGCCGCCAGGACCGTGGGTTCAGAGAGCAACAACGCGCGGTACAGGTCCCGCTGGTCGCGCAGCGTCTCGAGTTCCAGTTGGAACGCCGGCGATACGCTGTAAGTGGAGGTATCGTTCATTGCAGGGTCACCCCGGCGTCCAGATGGGCATTTGACGGCGTCAACATCGCGATAGCGCCGCCCAGGGCGGCGTGCACTGCCGCCGCGTTGGCGAAACGCCCGCCGCGATCGCGGGCCATCATGCGGTCGAGCAGCGGCTCGAGCGCGGCGCATGCGGCCGGCAGCGGCGGACGCGGCCCGTTGACGTGCTGCTGCATGACTTCTACGGCGGTATTGCCCAGGTAAGGTTTATTGCCGGTCAGCATTTCAAACAGGATGACGCCGGTGCTGTACAGATCGCTGCGCGCGTCCAGAGGCAGGCCCTGAGCCTGCTCAGGACTCATGTAGTAGGGTGAGCCGCGCAGCACGCCGGCCATGGTATTGAGATGCGCCGAGTCGAGCTGCTTGGCCAGGCCAAAATCGATCAACACCACCGAGCCGTCTTCGCGCAACATGACATTGGGCGGTTTCAGATCGCGATGCACGAGGCCGGCGCCATGCACCACCTCGAGCGCGGCGCAGATGCGCTGGGCATACTCGAGACTTTCTGTGACCGTAATGGGTTGCTGCAAACGCGACTTGAGATCGCCGCAGGGAAAATATTCCATGGCGATGAATTCGCGGCCGTCGTGGAAGCCGTAGTCGTAGATGTCGACCACCGACGGATTCTGCAGCGCGCTGATGGCTGCGTATTCGCGTGCGAATTCCTGGCAATCATCGCCGGAGTCGACCGCCGGCTTGCTGATCTTCAGTGCCACATTGCGTCCCAGCGTGGCGCTGTACGCAAGGTATACCGCGGCACGCGAGGAGTCGCCGAGTTTGTGCAGCAGTGAGTATTGCGGCAGGTCCAGGTGCGAGGCGTCGAAGTTGCGGCGCGGCGTTCTGGCGGCACGCGGCCGAATCGCCTTGGGACGCTGCGGTGTGCGCAGCGCCGAACGCAGCGCTTCGGCCAATCTTTGCGCATTCAGTAATGGGCGTGGCAGGTAATCGGCGGCGCCCAGACGCATGGCCTGCACGGCGCTGAGTTCGTTGCCGCCGGCGGCAATAACCACGATCGGCGGGCAATGCCGCGCCGCCCGCGCCAGGCGCAGCATATCCAGGCCGTCGCTCGTATCAGCGGCGGTATCGCCGCACTGCGCACTGAGCACCAGCAGGTCGAGCTCACGCGGCTTCAATGCCGATACCCGCGCCTCGAACTGCGGTGCCGGCAGGTCCTCGGCACTGCCCTCGGGCCAGAGAATGTCAATGTGATGGCGCAGCCAGTCGCGCAGTTCGCGATCGTCGATCACCAGCAGGATACGGGGATGTTTCATAGCTGAAAACGCACGCGGATCCGGCTGCGCTGGGTAATCGCTACACCGTCGTGCGTTATCGGGCTATAGCGGCAATGGCCCAGCGCCGTGCGCGCAGCCGGTTCGAATACCCCGGCCGGCTCGGCGGCCAGCACCACGATGTTTTTGACGCTGCCATCGGCGGTGACGCTGAATTCAAGATCGACCCAGCCGGTGATACCTTTGGTGATTGCATAGTCGGGATACACCGGCGCCACGAAGTGCACGCGGTTGAGCGTGCTCTCGCTCACCCATGCCGGTGGCGTGGCGGCCGTGGCAATCGCAGGCGCAGATGCAGTTTGCTGCGGCGGGACGCTGGCTACTGAGCGGGAATGGTCGAGTGAGCGCGCCGCGGCGGCGATTTCCTCACCATCCAGGCCGGCAGCCTGCGCTGCGCTGAGCAGCTGCCCGGCGCCACTGGCATCATCGTGCGCCAGTCGTGCCTGCGCCGCCGCGGCGATGGCTTCGCGCAGCGAGCGTTCCATTGCCGGCAATGCCGCGTTGCCGGCGTCCATGGATTTGAGGCTGCGGTACTTGGACAGCGCGCTGTCGTCGGCCGGTTCGATCAACGCTTCAGCGGCCAGACGCTGATTGAATTCGCGCTGCAGGCGCGACAGCGCCTCGGTCTGGGTTTGCTTCGCCTGGCCTTGCTTGAGCTGCGTCGAGAGTTCAGTGAGGGTGGCGGCGCCGATCCGGTAGTCGCTGCAGGCCTGTAACCAGCGCTGCGCGTCAGCAAGGTCGCCGGCCGCCAGTGCGTGATGAAACTGTGCGATCAGCGCCTCGCCGAGCGTCACCGAAAGAGCGTGCACGTCGGCATCATCGGGCGCGAGCGCCAGTGCCGAGGCCAGATAGGAACGGGCGTTGTCGTCGGCAGGATCGACCAGCGCGCCGCTGGCCAGGCGTTTGCGGGCCAGCTGCAGATAAACGCCGAGCTGGTCGGCGCGCGCGCCCATGGCGTTGCGTTGCGCCTGTTCGAGCGCCGCCGCGTCGCGTGCCTGAGTTTCGGCGAGCAGCTGATCGCGCTCACTGGCAGCTGGCTCGGGAGTGGCCTCGGCGCTGCGCTGGATTGGCGCCGGAGTGACGGGGGCGGCCGCGGCCGGTTCGGCGGGCGCCGTCTCGTGCTGCCATACGCCGAAGGCGATGGCGCCGGCGGCCAGAGCGGCGCCGGACAGAGCCACCAGGCTAAGCGCACTGCGATTGCCGCCCGTCGGCCCGGGCGTGGCGGCGGCGGAACCTGCCGGGGTCACCGGCGTTCCATCCGTTGCCAGTTGTTCGCGCATCTGGCGCAGAGCGGCATCGAGAAACAATCTCAGCCGCTGGCTCGAGGCTGGCTTGTGCACGAAGCGGAAGACGGCGCCGCTGTCGAGCTGCGCGCTCAATTGCGCCTGCAGATGAGCCGGGCCGGCTACGATCAGCAGCAGTTGCGGGAACTGCTCGCACACCGTGGCGATGAAGCCGCTCAGCGGCACCGCCACGCTCGAGGCATCGATCAGCGCGATGCCGGCGGCATTGGCAACCAATTGGTCGATGAAGCGATCGGCCGTCGGGCAGGTAATGATGCTGGAACCGGTCAACGCCGCGCCGCTGAGTGCCTCGAGCAACAATGGATCGTCGGACAGCCCGATAATGGCGGTCGCAACGGCCAACGCGGCGGTGGCAGGTGCGGCCGCCGCCTCTTGCAACATGGCTTCTGGACCACGCAATTGCATTGCTTTTTCAGTACCGCTCGGTGGGTCGGACACAATAGCGCCCAATGACCCGGACTCTATGCTGTCTGTCTATGGGGACACTGCACTGATGTCTCAGTGGCGATGGAACTGTGATTTCCTTCGGGGCGGCCTGTCGGATAATGTGACGGCCCTCACCTGTTTTGGAGCACGAAATGCTGCGCCTGCGGGTCGCCGAAGAGGCTGACGTTCCGGACATATTCCAGCTCATCGGTGAACTGGCGGATTACGAGCGGCTGCGAATGCAGATGACCGGTGCGCTCGAGGATCTGCGTCGCCACCTGTTCGGCGAGCCGCGGTATGCGCACGCGCTCATGGCCGAATGGAACGGCGCGGTCGCGGGCTTTGCGCTGTACTTCTTTAATTACTCGACCTTTCTGTGCCGACCGGGAATGTATCTTGAGGATCTGTTCGTGCGTCCCGACTATCGCGGACGCGGCATTGGCGCCGGGCTGCTGCGCAGCCTCGAGCAGCGCGCCCGTGAGGCCGGCTGCGGCCGGCTGGAATGGGCGGTGCTGGACTGGAACCAGGGCGCTATCGATTTTTACCGGGGCCTGGGCGCGCGGCCGCTCGAGGGTTGGACCTTGTATCGCAAGCTGCTGACTGATTAAGCGCGCCATCGATGCCGCGAATCGTCTACATTGAGCCCGATGGCCGCGAGGTTGCCCTCGAGCTGGCGACCGGGCAGAGTCTCATGCGCGGCGCTATCGAGGCCGGCGTCGACGGGATAGAAGCGCAGTGCGGCGGCGCCTGCGCCTGCGCCACCTGTCATTGCTATGTGCGCCCCGAATGGCTGGACAAACTCAAGCCGCCTTCCGATGATGAGCTGCTGATGCTCAGCAACGTCGCGGCCGAACGGCGCCCCAACAGCCGGCTGTCCTGTCAGTTGATCGTCGAGGCCGGGCTCGATGGTTTGACGGTGCAGTTTCCCGATCGTCAGAGTTGAAAAATGGCAGGAGTGTGGTGGATTCACAGACGCCGATCATCATCGTGGGAGCGGGCCAGGCCGGCGTGCAGATTGCCGAGTCACTGCGGCAGGAAGGCTTCGCCGGCACACTGATCCTGTGCGGCGAAGAGCCGCATCCCCCTTACCAGCGCCCGCCGCTGTCCAAGAAGTGGCTCATCGAGGCCGGAGCCGTCAGCGCCCTGACGCTGCGCGGTCCGGCTGCGCTCGAGCGGCTCAAGATCATCATGAAGCTCGACACCCGGGTGCAGAGCATCGATCGTAAGCGCTGCGAGCTGGAGTTCATGGATGGCACACGCCTGGCCTACGGCAGGCTTGCCCTCGCCACCGGGTCGCTGCCGCGCACGTTGCCGGTGCCGGGTGCCTCGTTGCCCGGAGTACTGGCGTTGCGCGGCATTGCCGATTCGCTCGCGATCGGCGCGGCGATCCGGCGTTGTGCCGCCGAGGGTCGCCGCGTGGTGGTGGTGGGCGGCGGCTTCATCGGCCTGGAGGTCGCAGCCGGCGCGCGCAAGCTGGGCGCCGGGGCGACGGTGCTCGAGGGATTGCCGCGGCTGATGTCGCGCGTCACCGCGCCGGTGGTGTCCGAGGCGTTCGCGCGACTGCATCGCGCGCACGGCGTGCAATTGGTGTTCGGTGCCCAGGTCACCGAGGTTGTCGGCCACGAAGGCACGGTCGCGGCGGTGCGCACCGCCGACGGACAGGAATACCGCTGCGGCTGCGTCGTGGTCGGCATCGGCGTAACGCCCGATGACCTGCTGGCTCGTTCCGCCGGTTTGCTGTGCGATCACGGCATCGTGGTCGATGATTGCTCGCGCACTTCGGACGCGCTGATCGTGGCGGCCGGCGATTGCACCGCGCGGCGCATGGGGGATGGCGAGCTGGTGCGGCTCGAATCGGTGCAAAACGCGGTCGAGCAGGGCAAATCGGCGGCCGCGGCACTCATGGGCCGCGAGCGGCCGTTCATCAACACGCCATGGTTCTGGTCGGATCAGTTTGATGTGAAATTGCAGATGGTCGGATTGAGCCGCGGATACGATCAGGTCGTGACGCGCGGTGACCTCGCGAAGCCGGCTTTCTCAGCATTTTATTTTCGCGCGGGCCGTCTGCTGGCGGTTGATTCCCTGAACCGGGTCTCCGACCACATGCAGTCCAAGCGCATACTCGATCATGGGCTGTCGCCGACGCCGGCGCAGGCGGCCGATCTGCAGTTCGATCTGCCGAGCCTGCTCAAAAGCGCGCGCGAGACTACTGCGGGCGAAGCATGAACTCGGTGCCGCGATAGCTTAGTTTCACGCCATCGTGTTCGATGGCCAGCACCCGCGGGCCCTCCGGCAGCACGTCGCCTTCGTGTACGCGGTGCATGTTGATCAATGCGTAGCGGTCGGCAGGATGCGCGGCATAGACCTGCAGATCCAGGCGCAGATCGGGCATTTCACCGCTGATTTCCGACAGGCTCGGCGGCTCTTCGGCATTGCCGGCATCGGCATTGCGCGCCGGCAGTGCCGGCTCCAGATCAGCCGCATTCTGAACCGGCCCCGCAAGCGAGTTAGTGCTCGTGTCTGCGGCGCTGGACGCGGCGGCCGCGACCGGCGTGGCCGGCACGGGCGCAGCGGGCATGGGCGCGGCCGGCGACGGCACCACCGCCACCGGTGCGGCAGCTGGCGCTGCCATGGCTGCTGCCGGAATGTTCGGCGGTGTGCTGGTTACGGGCGGCCGGCGCAGCGCAAATACAACCAGCATCAGGATATTGATCGCGAGCAGGCCGCCGATGATCAAGGTCCACAACGGGAAACGCCGTCGCGGCGCCGTGACCCGCACTTCCAGCAGAGTCGGGCCGGTCTGTCGCTGGCGTTCGGCTTCGGCCTTCTTGAGCGCGTCGAGGATGAAGGACATCAGCTACCCCGCGCCAGCAATGGCGAGTCCGGCGGCGCCAGCGCCGCATCGAGCGCGACCTGGGTCTCGATGCCGGCGACTCCATCGACCGTGAGCCGATTGGCGCGTTGGAACTGTTCCACCAGTTGCATCAGATCTCCGTCGAATTCATCGCTGGCGGCGCTGGCGTCCGTGCCGCGCCAGCGCTCGAGCTGCTCGCGCAAGCGCCGTACCAGCCCGCCGTGCATGCCCTGACTCAGGTCGCGCACATCTTTCGATGCCGGGTGCCACAGCAGCACGAAGTCGCCGAACCAGTAGCGCGCCAGCTCGGCCACGCCGACCGTCGCCGTCTGCGCTCCGATCTGCAGTTGCGCGCTATCGTCGTGCAAACCGCGCAATACCACCTGGAACGGCGCGCCGCTCTCGTCGCTGAGCATCAGGATGGCCGGTCGATTGAGCAGACGCAACTGCGCGAACGAGCCGCGCTGCAGCAGACAGTGCAGACCCTGAGCGAGCGCCTGGCTGCAGCCATCGGTCTTGCCCGCCACGTAGGTGACGTTCCAGAGCGCCAGCAATTGCTTGAATGCACTGTCGCTATCGGTGCTGTCGTGGTTGGCCGCGAGCAGTTGCGCCAGGGTCGGAGGTGCCGGCGGCGGCACTGCAACGGCTGGTTTCGCGGCCGCTGGCTTCACTACCGGCGTGGCCACCGCCGGCGAGGCCACCGGCGGCGAGGCGGATGCGCTGCGGCCCAGAGAGAAATGCGCGAAGCCGGGTGCATGGTGCCAGAGCAGCAAGGCGCTTCCGCCCAGCACGGCCACGGCCAGTGCCGCGGCGGCCGCCGGCATCCAGCCAGGCATGAGCTCGTGGCCAAAAACTTCCGCGCCGGCGCGGCGTACCAGGGCACCGGGAACCAGATGCAGCTCCTGGGTGTAGGCGCCCAGCAGCGCGCGATCGCAGACGATGTTGATCACGCGCGGCACTCCGCCGCTGACGCGATATAGCTCGCGCAACGCTGCGTGCGTGAAAATGTCGGTGGTGGCGCCCGCTACCCTCAGGCGGTGGCGCACGTAGGCATAGGTCTCCTCGCGCGACAGCGGATCGAGGTGAAAGCGGGCGGTGATGCGCTGCGCGATCTGCCGCAGGTCTTCGCGCGCCAGTAGTTTGCGTAGTTCCGGCTGCCCGATCAGGATGATCTGCAGCAGTTTCTGGGTCTCGGTTTCCAGGTTGGTGAGCAGCCGCACCTGCTCGAGCACGTCGGGAGCGAGGTTCTGTGCTTCGTCCACTACCAGCACCACGCGCCTGCCGGCAGCGTGCGCGCGCAGCAGGTAGCGATTCAGCAGATCGACCAGGTTCTTGGTGTCATCGTCGTGGCTGTCGTCCACACCCAATCCCAGCTCTTCGCACAGCGAGCGCAGAAACTCGGCGGCGGACAGGCGCGGATTGAGGATCAGCGCAATCTCCGCGCTCTTGGGGGCGCGCGCCAGCAGCGAGCGGATGGTGGTGGTCTTGCCGGTGCCGACCTCGCCGGTCAGCTGAATGAATCCGCCCGCCTCATTGATGCCATAGACCAGATGCGCAAGCGCCTCCGCATGCCGCCCGCTCAGGTACAGATAGCGCGGATCAGGCGTGATCGAAAACGGTTTTTCCGCAAGCCCAAAAAACTGCAGATACATGCGCCGGCATCACCTCAGGTGAAGGTAGGCATATTGACCTCGGAGCGATCGATCCGCCAATTTGTTCAGCTGGCTGCGATGCCCAGCTCGTGCGGCGCGAAATCGTCGACATTGAGGATGGCCATCACCTTGCGATCGTACTGCGCCAGGAACAGCGCCTCGTGCTCGTCGAGAATACCGAGCGCACGCGCCTGCTCGATCTGACCGGCCAGATCCAGTGCCTGTACGCGGCCGGTCTTCAGGCCGTCGACGCGCAGTTTGCGCTCAAGCGATTCGGCCAGCGGCGCCATTTCCAGCGCATCCTGCAGTGCCGCCAGCGCATTGCCGGGCGCATCGCTGCGATATAGAAACCGGCTCAGCGAAGCGCGGGTCGTGGTGTTGGTCAGCACCAGGTCGGCGACCTGGCGGCCGAGCCCATCCGCCGGCGCGAAGTAGGTCAGGCCGCGCGGAAAGATCAGCAGGCGCGCCAGCGCCGCCATCGGCCGGTTCGGGAAATTGCGCAGCACGCTGTGCAGCTGCTCCTGCGCCTGGTACAGCAGCTCGCGGCAGGCCCACTCGACCGCTGGCAGTTCCTCGGCCGGGTGCCCGCGGTTGTCGTGGTGCTTGAGCACCATCGAGGCCAGGTACATGGCCGACAGCACATCGCCGAGCCGCGCCGAAATGCTCTCCTTTTTTTTCAGATACCCGCCCAGCGTCAGCATCGCCAGGTCGGTCGCAAACGCGAACGAGGCGCTGAAGCGATCGATATGCTGGAAATAGCGGCGCGTCGGTCCCGACTCCGGCACTTTCCTGAAGCGCGCGAATGTGATCGCCATGATGAACGAACGCACGGCATTGGAGATGGCAAAGCCGATATGGGCGAACAGTGCCCGGTCGAACTCATCGATGCCGCGCGCATGGTCGGAATCGCGCGCCGCGGTCATTTCGCGCAGCACGTACGGGTGGCAGCGGATGGCACCCTGGCCGAAGATGATCAGACTGCGCGTGAGAATGTTGGCGCCTTCGACCGTGATCGCAATCGGGATCGACTGGTAGCCGCGGCCGAGATAGTTGTTCGGTCCGAGCATGATGCCCTTGCCGCCGTGCACGTCCATGGCATCGTTGCCTACGCGCCGTCCCATCTCGGTCAGGTGGTACTTGAGTATGGCGGCCGGTACCGCCGGTTTTTCGCCGGCATCGATCGCCGCCGTGGTCACGCTGCGCGCGGCATCCATGATGTAGGTGAGTCCGACCATGCGCGCGATCACCAGCTCCACGCCTTCGAAGCGGCCCACCGGCGTGTTGAATTGACGGCGGATGCGTGCGTACGCGCCGGTCGCGACCGAGGCCGCCAGCGCACCTCCCGTGGCATTGGCCGGCAGCGAAATGCAGCGTCCCACCGACAGCTGCTCGACCAGCATGCGCCAACCCAGCCCCGCCATCTTGACACCACCGATGAGGCAGTCGAGTGGTACGAATACATCGCGCCCCAGCAGCGGGCCGTTCTGGAACGGGATGTTGAGCGGCAGATGCCGCCGTCCAATCTCGACTCCGGGTGTGTCGCGCGGAATCAAGGCGCAGGTGATGCCGATGTCCTGGGTGTCGCCGAGCAGGTGCTCAGGGTCGAACATGCGAAACGCCAGGCCCACCACGGTCGCGATCGGCGCCAGGGTGATGTAGCGCTTGGAGAAATTGAGCCTGAGACCAATGATCTCCCGGCCCTGGTAGACGCCGCGGCACACCACGCCGGTGTCGGGAATCGAGGCGGCGTCGGAACCGGCGCGCGGCCCGGTGAGCGCGAAGCAGGGAATCTCCAGGCCCTGCGCCAGCCGCGGCAGGTAATGATTCTTCTGCTCCTCGGTGCCGTAATGAACCAGCAGCTCGGCCGGGCCGAGCGAATTGGGCACGGCAACGGTGGAGGCGCAGGTGACGCTGCGCGCCGCGAGCTTCACCAGCACACAGGAGTGCGCGTAGGTGGAGAATTCCAGGCCGCCGTAGCGGCGTGGAATGATCATGGCGAAGAAGCGTTGCGCCTTGAGATAGTCCCAGACTTCCGCGGGCAGATCGCCGCGGCGATGCGTGATATCGAAATCATCGAGCATCCCGCACAGCGTCTCGCACGGTCCGTCGATAAAGGACTGCTCTTCGGCCGACAATTGCGGCGGCGCCGCGCCGAGCAATTTGCGCCACTCCGGGTTGCCGGTGAACAGCTCGCCATCCCACCAGACGGTTCCGGCATCGAGCGCATCGCGCTCGGTGGCCGACATCGGCGGCAGCAGCCGCCGGTAGGTCTTGATGAACGGTGCGCTGATCAGCGCGATTCGCAGCGGCCGCAGATTCAGCAGCCAGAAACACACCAGCAATATGAACAGCAGCCCGAGCCAAAGGCCCGCAGGATTGCCGAACATCGCATACGCCAGCAGCAGCACCGTGAATGCGGCGGTAAAGGACAGCAATGGCAGTCGTCGATAGGCGAGATACACCACCGCGGTGATGAACATCACGGTGATGATCGCGCCGATCATGGCGCGGGCAGATTGAGCAGCGTCCTGACGCCGTCACGCTCCTCGCGCAGTTCGGCTTCAGTGGCGTTCACGCGGGCGCGGCTGAAGGCATCGATCGCCAGGCCCTGAACGATCTGGTAGTCGCCATTTTTGCAGGTGACAGGATAGGAAAAGATCAGTCCTTCCTGGATGCCGTAGCTGCCGTCGGAAATCACCGCCATGCTGGTCCAGTCGCCCTCGCCGGTACCTGACACCCAGGTGCGCACATGGTCGATGGCGGCGGAGGCAGCAGAGGCGGCCGATGAGGAACCGCGCGCCTTGATGACGGCCGCGCCGCGCTGCTGCACGGTGGGAATGAAAATTTCCTCCAGCCACTTCTGATCCACCAGGCTTCGCGCCGGCCTGCCTTGCACCAGCGCGTGACTGATGTCGGGGTACTGCGTTGCGGAGTGATTGCCCCAGACGCTCAGGCGCCTGATGTCGTTCACATGCGTGCCGGTCTTGTCGGCGAGCTGCGCGAGCGCGCGGTTGTGATCGAGACGCATCATAGCGGTGAAACTGCGGCGATCGAGATCCGGGGCGTTGTGACTGGCTATCAGCGCGTTGGTGTTGGCCGGATTGCCGACCACCAGCACGCGCAACCTGCGATCGGCGACGGCGTTGAGCGCCTTGCCCTGCGCGGAAAAGATCTGCGCGTTGGCCAGCAGCAGGTCCTTGCGCTCCATGCCCGGCCCGCGCGGCCGCGCACCCACCAGCAGCGCCACGTGGCAGTCGCGAAACGCGACTTCGGCCTGGTCGGTGGCGACGACCTTATTGAGTGTCGGAAACGCGCAGTCGTGGAGTTCCATCACTACGCCGCCGAGCGTGGGTAGTGCGGGCGTAATTTCCAGCAGGTGCAGATTGATGGGCTGGTCCGCGCCCAGCATCGCGCCTGCGGCCACGCGAAAGGCCAGCGCATAACCGATCTGACCGGCGGCACCCGTGATCGCGACGTTCAGCGGCAGCTTCATGGCGGCTCCAGGTTAAAAAGAGCGCTGATCTTAGAGGGCTTTCCGCTTGCGGCAACCGGCTTCGTAAGTGCTGCTTGACACACCACTGGTGTTGTAGTTATCTACAGCACAAGTACAACGCTACAGCTAGCCCCAACCCGGGAGTAGACTATGAATACAGCCCATAAAATCCCCAGCCTGCCATTCGCCCTGCAGCGCACCGCGTTCGCTGTACTGGCCGTGGCGATCACCTTGCTGACGACCCAGACCATCATCGCCTCGGCCACTGAGCCGTATTACCAGCCAGCCTCAGCGCCAGTGGTCGCGGAGAGCGACTGCACAACCGCCGGCACTATCACGGCGGCGCTGGCGCGCTAGACTCGCGCGCCGGCCGTCACGGACAGTAAAAAGCAGCGCTGCGCGAACATGGAAAGCCAATGGGATAACAGCCAGCCGATCTATCGGCAGCTGCGCGACCGGGTGGTCGCGATGATCCTCGAGGGCGTGCTCAAGGAGGGCGATCCGCTGCCATCCGTGCGCAACGTCGCCGCCGAATTTCGCGTCAATCCGCTCACGGTTCTCAAGGGCTACCAGCAGCTGGTCGATGAGCAGCTGGTCGAGAAGCGCCGCGGGCTGGGCATGTACGTGAGCGTTGGCGCGGCCGCCGTGCTGCGCTCCGACGAGCGCCGGCGCTTCCTGACGGTGGAGTGGCCGCGCATCCGCGCCACGATCAATCGCCTGGGCCTGTCGAGCGATCAGCTGCTGTCCGACTCCAAAACTCCCGACCCCTCCCAGGACGCAGCCGATGACCACGATCATTGAAGCGATAGGCTTGAGCAAGCGCTACGGCGCGCACGTGGCACTCGACCAGGTGAGCTTTAGCATACAGTCGGGCCGCATCGTCGGCCTGATCGGCCGCAACGGCGCCGGCAAGACCACCGCGCTCAAGGCCATCCTCGGACTGACGCCTCATACAGGCAGCGTGTCGGTGTTCGGTCTGGACCCTTCGCGAGAGCGTAATGCGCTGATGAAGGAGGTCTGTTTCATCGCCGACACGGCCGTGCTGCCACGCTGGCTGCGAGTGGCGAACGCCATTGACTACGTTGAAGGCGTGCATCCGCGCTTCCAGCGCGCGCGCGCTGAAGAATTCCTGTCCCATACCGATATTCGCCACAGCAGCCGTATCGGTGAACTGTCCAAAGGCATGATCACCCAGCTGCACCTGGCGCTGATTCTCGCCATCGATGCGCGCCTGCTGGTGCTCGATGAGCCGACCATCGGCCTGGATCTGATCTATCGCCGCCAGTTCTATGACACCTTGCTCAATGACTATTTCGATCACGAGCGCACCATCCTGCTCACCACGCATCAGGTCGAGGAGGTGGAAAACCTGTTGACCGACGTGTTGTTCGTCGACCGCGGCCACATCGTGCTCGACGCCAGCGTCGAGGCGATCGCCGAGCGTTACATACAGGTCAATGTCGCCACCGCCCAGATCGAGGCGGCGCGGGCACTGCATCCTTTTTATGAGCGTCAGATCTTTGGCCGCCCCACCATGCTGTTCGAAGGCCAGACACGCGAGGCGCTGTCGGGGCTGGGTGAATTGCGCACCCCCGGGGTCGCGGATCTGTTCGTCGCCAAGGTACAGACGGAGACCGCATGAAATCGCTGCAGGTTCAGATCAGGCGCGAATTCTGGGAACACCGCGCGCTGTGGATTGCGCCGCTGGCGATTGCCGGGGCATTGCTGACCGCAGCGACACTATTCGGACATTCGCTGACGGTGAACGTGGATTGGAGCGCGGCTTCCGCGACCGCGGCCGCCAGCATGTCGCCAATGTTCCAGATCGTGCAGGCCGGCTGGTCCATGGCCTTCTATGTGACCGCCGTCATCCTGGCGAGCATTTATTTCGTCGATTGTCTTTACGGCGAGCGACGCGATCGCAGCATCCTGTTCTGGAAATCTCTGCCGGTTTCCGACACGCAAACGGTATTGGTCAAGTTTCTGGTCGGCATCGCAATCCTGCCACTCGGCAGCTTCCTGCTGGCCGCGCTCACCGGCCTGCTCGGCAGCGCCATCCTGGCGCTGCGCCATCACGCCACGCTGCACGGCGCATTGCCACTGTGGGACACGATGGCGTGGCTGCGGCTGCAAGGACTCATGCTATACGCCGTGGTCGTGACGCTGCTCTGGTATGCACCTTATGCCACCTACCTGATGCTGGCGTCGGCCTGGGCGCGGCGCTCGCCCTACGTCTGGGCACTGATCCCTCCCATACTGCTGGCCTTCCTGGAGCACCTGTTATTCGGCACCCACTACGTGACCCGTGTCATAGGCCGCAGCTTCAGTGAGCTAATGAACCTGGCATTCAGCGGTGATCCGGCTGCCGTATCCGACACCGGCAGCCGCCTGTTCTCGCACGCTCCGGATCCGGCGGCATTGCTTGCAAGCCCCCAGCTATGGTTGGGACTGGCGGCGGCGGCCGCGATGCTGGCGATCGCCATACGGCTGCGCCGCTATCGCGACGATTCCTGAGCGTCACGACTGGCGGGCCGTGCAGGAGAGATTTGATGCGCCTGCGGCAGTTGGCTCAAGCTCCTCCGGATTACTGTTGTACAGTCCTTCGGACATCACGCTTACTGCGAAAGAAACTCGTGATGCGCCATTCTCAGGGTATTTTAAAGTCCCTGTTTTGCAGTAAACCGCGGTCCCATTTTTCCGGAGATCATTATTTTATGAAGCGCCTAATCATGACTGTCATTTCAGTCGCTTTAATCAATCTCGGCATGGACGCTAGCGCCGCGGGTATACCAATTGACCGGGCGATGGTGGCTGCGCAGGCGGCAATCAATGCGTGCAAGGCCCAGGGATTTGCGGTGACAGTCACCATCCTTGAGCCTGACCTGTCGACCCGGGTAGTGATAAGGGCGGACGGCGCGCCTGCAGAGACCGTGGGCTTTGCATACCGGAAGGCTTATACGGTTATCAAGACCGGCCTGACATCTGGAGATTTCGGCAAGAGTGCGCCGGCGCCTTCTTCGAAAGGTCCACAGTCGGGGCCGCCGGGATCTGTCAATGGAGATCCTAACCTCATTACCTGGGCTGGTGGGCTTCCCATTAAATCCGGCGGTGCGGTAATCGGCTCAATGAGCGCCTCAGGCGCCCCAGGCGGAGAGAAAGACGAGGCCTGCGTTAAGGCCGGCTTGCTTGAACTGGCGCAATGAATTTGTGTTGGTCAACTGCCCGGTACGGCAGCGCCCGGCGTCGCCTTACAACCACTGCGCCTGATCCAGGAACAACTGCCCGCTCGCGGACGGCCGTACGCCGCGGATGCGCCTGGTCGTCACCGACAGCCAGTCATAGAAATAGGCGGCGATGATCGGCGTCTTATCGAGCAGCAATCGCTGGATGCGGCCGGCGGCGTCGCGCTGCGAGGCGGGATCAAGCGCCGCGATGTAGCCGGCCACCAGCCGGTCATAGTCCGGATTATTGAAATGCGCCGCGTTGAAGGTGCCGCGGCTGCCCAAAGCCGCGGTCAGGAATATATTGGGTACGCCGCGATGCGCGTAATCCTCTATTCCCAGCTCGCAATCCAGCCAGTCCGACTGACCAAAGGTGGCGCGGCCGAAATAGGCCGACTGTTCTTCGATGTTAAGTCGTAACTCCACGCCGATCTGGCGCACGGCGTTTTGAATCACCACCGCATAGTCGGGTATCTCGACGAAACGCTCGGCCGTCAGCGTCGCCCTGAAGCCGCGGGCCACGCCGGCTGCGCTCAGCAACTCTCTCGCCTGGCGCAGGTCCTGCCGCCGCTGCGGCACCTGCGGATCGGTGGCGGCGAACACCGGCGCAAACGGGCTGTCATTGCCGGCGACCGCCATACCCCGAAACAAACCCGTGACGATGGTTTCGCGATTCAGGCACAGCGCCATCGCGCGGCGTACGCGCGCATCGGTGAATGCACCGGTGTCGGTGCGCATGTGCACCTGCTGGTGCGCGCTGGATTTCAGCGCCAGTATGTTCAGCCGCGGATCGGCCAGCAACGCCTGGCTTCCCTGCACCGGCGCATGCAACAGCACGTCCAGCTGCTCGCCCTGCATCGCCAGGATCTGCGCCTGGATGCTGTCGTAGAAGATGAACAAGGTGCGCTCGGGCAACGCCTTGTTGCCCCAGTAGTCCGGGTTGCGAACGAACGAGGCGCGGTCCTTCGAGGCGAAGCGCTCGATCCGGAACGGACCGGTGCCGATGAAAGTCTTCTCGAAGCCGCCGTCGTAGTCCGCCGGCAGGATGATGGCGCTGTAATTGTCGGAGGAGACCAAGTACGGAAAGCTGCCGTTGGGCGCATCCAGGTGAAACTCCACGGTGGCGTCATCGCTCGCCCTGCTGGCTCCTTTTGAAAGCACGCCGGCGAACGCCGATAGCGCCACCGAGCCATTGGCCGGATCGGCCAGGCGATCCATGGTCGCGACCACATCGGCCGAGCTCAGCGTGCGGCCGTTGTGGAATCTCACGCCGCGCCGGATCCTGAACGTCCAGACGCTACCATCGCGATTGGGCTGCCAGCTTTCCGCCAGCGCCGGCCGCAGACGCAGATCAGGGCCGGAGATCGCCAGGTATTCGCCGGTCTGCGATAGCAGGCAGACACCGCCGGTATCGGCGACGGTCAGCGGATCGATCAGGCCGGCCGGCACCGTCATGCCGACGGTCACGGTGGCGCCGGGCCTGCCGGTGGCGCGTGCCGCCCCTGGTGTCATGACGCCCAACAACGGCGCCGACAGGCCCAGCACGCTCAAGTACCGCAGGAACTCGCGCCGGCCAATGCGGCCGCGGCAGAATTCATCGATGACCGCATTGCCAGCCGCGCTGGAGCGGGTGCGCATTTCATCGCAGGCGCGTAGCAGCACGCTCGAAGCCCTGGTCATGAATCGCGGCCGCTTTGCAGCCGCGCAAGCTCTGCCGGCGGGATATGGCAGCGCATGGCATGGCCATCGCCATCCGCAAGCAGAGCCGGCTCGCGTTCTTCACAGATGCGGCCGATCTTGCGCGGGCAGCGTGTGTGGAATACGCAGCCGCCGGGCAGATCGAGTGCACCGGGCAAGTCACCCTGCAGCCGGATGCGCTCGTCGTGCGCGTGCGCACCCGGGTTGGCAGACAGCAGCGCCTCGGTATAGGGATGCTGCGGCCCGGTGAAGATCGCCTCGGTCGGCCCGATCTCCATGAGCCGCCCCAGATACAGCACGGCAATGCGATCGGCCAGAAAATTCACCACGTTCAGATCGTGGGAAATGAACAGGTAGCTGACCTGCTGTCCGGCCTGCAGCTCCAGCAGCAGATTGAGGATCGCCGACTGCACCGAGACGTCGAGTGCCGAGGTGGGTTCATCGCAGACCACGATGCGCGGTGCGCCGGCGAATGCACGCGCAATACTCACGCGCTGCTGCTGGCCGCCGGACAGCCGCTTCGGTTTGTCGCGCAAATGCTGCTCGGGCAGGCGCACGGCGGCCGCCAGCTGCCGCAGGCGCTGCTCGCGCTGCGGCTGCGGCAATGCGAGCAGCCGCAATGAGCGCTGGATCAGCGTGCGCACCGTCTGCGAGCGGTTCAGCGCCGAGCCTGGATTCTGAAACACCATCTGCAGGGCCTTGCGCTGCGCCTGCGTGCGCTCGCCGGCCAGCGGCTGCACGCGCTCGCCGTCCAGATCGACTTCGCCGCCGGCATCAGGCGCCGACAGTCCCACCAATAGACTGGCGAGCGAGCTCTTGCCGCTGCCGGATTCGCCCACCAGTCCCAGTGTTTCACCAGCCCATAGCTCGAGCGATACCTCGTGCAGCGCCCGCAGCGCACGGCCGCCGAGCCGGTAGGTCTTGGACAGATTGTGCGCGCGCAGCAATGGCGCGCCCGGGCCTTGCGGCGCTGTCGCAGCGGGCGTGGTTCGCACAATGGCGTCCTCAGCGGTGTGCGGCAGGTCTGGCGCACGTTCCGGGTAGAAACAGCGCGTCAGGCGGCCGCCTAGATCGATTGCCGGCGGAGCCTGGGCCCGGCAATGATCGGTGGCGTTGCCGCAGCGCTCCACGAACACGCAGCCTCTGGTGCTCGAACCGATGGCCGGCAGGAAGCCTGGAATTGTTTCCAGCGGCCCCTGGGTCTTGCGCCGCCCGAAGCGCGGCAGGCAGCGCAGCAGCGCCACCGTGTAGGGATGACGCGGATCGCCGAAGATCTCGGCGTTCGAGCCTTCCTCGACCAGCTCGCCCGCATACAGCACGCCGACGTGATCGCACATGCGGTTGATCACGGACAGGCTATGGCTGATGAACAGGATCGAGGTATTGAACTCATCGCGCAGCCGTGCGATCAGGTCCAGCACCTCAGCCTCGACCGTGGCGTCCAGCCCCGTGGTGGGCTCATCGAGAATCAGCAGCGCCGGATGCTTTGACAGCGCCATCGCGATCACGATGCGTTGCTGCATGCCGCCCGACAGCTCGTGCGGATAGTTGCCCATGACGCGCCGCGGATTCGCGATCTGCACGCGCGTGAGCATGGCGGCTACGCGCTCCTGTACCGCGCTGCCTTTGAGACCCTCGGACACCTCGAACACTTCCGCCATCTGCCGGCCGACACGCAGCGACGGGTTCAAGGCGCGTGCCGGATCCTGATACACCATGGATACACTGTGCCTGCGCACGTGCCGCAGCTCCGGCGGCGACAGCGTCATCAGGTCGCGGCCTTCAACCAGGATGCGCCCGGCGCTGACGCGTCCATTGCGTGCCAGATAGCGCACCGCTGCCAGCGC
>Ga0075522_10000313_pt1 | contig 34189 bp, 32 predicted proteins | sample NGEPerA_FD_74796 | JGI IMG/M metagenome (GOLD analysis project Ga0075522, IMG submission 74796) | Arctic peat soil microbial communities from the Barrow Environmental Observatory site, Barrow, Alaska, USA - NGEE PermafrostL2-A | ecosystem: Environmental > Terrestrial > Soil > Wetlands > Peat ... | reverse complement strand
GGACGAAAAGAACGAAAAGGAACCAGAAGGGACGAAAAGGGATCATTTTTGGTCCTTTTCGTCTTTTCGGTCCTTCGGCGGATTCTTCAGGTGGCGGATCGACAGTTTTTCGACCACGTAAAAATTCACCGGAATGATAAATATGCCGAGCAAGGTCGAGCCGAGCATTCCGCCGATGACCACGGTGCCCAAGGTCTCGCGCGAGATGCCGCCTGAGCCAGTGGCAAACCAGAGGGGCACACAACCAAAAACAAAGGCGAGCGAAGTCATCAGGATTGGGCGCAAGCGAATGCGCGCGGCAGTCAGGGCGGCTTCGGTGAGGGATTGGCCTTTTTCGACTTCGGTCTTGGCGTACTCGACGATGAGGATGGCGTTCTTGGCCGACATTCCGATTAACATAATGAGGCCAATTTGCACATAGACGTTGTTTTCAAAATGGCGCGAGAACAAGGCGAGGAACGCGCCCAGCACCGCGACGGGTGTGCTCATGAGAACACTGAAGGGCAGCGACCAGCTTTCGTAAAGCGCCGCCAAAATTAGAAAAACAAAAACGAGCGAAAGTCCGAAGATGGCGACGCGCGGAACGCCTTTCGCCGCTTGTTGTTCCTGGAAGGACATGCCGAAATAATCGAATCCCATGCCATTGGGCATCGTTTTGGCGAAGACTTCTTCGAGGGCCTTGGTGGTGTCGCTGGAACTGTAGCCGGCGGCGGCGCTGCCGTTGATTTGCGCGGAACGATATTCGTTGTAGTGCATGACGAATTCGGGGCCGGTGCGGTGTTCGACCTTGGTCACGGCGGAAAGCGGAACGCTTTGGCCGCTTCGGTTGCGGACGTAAAACAGCCCGATGTTGTCCGGGCTTGACCGATATTTGTCGTCGGCCTCGACATAGACCTGCCATTGCCGCCCGAAGCGATTAAAATAATTGACAAAGTAGCCGCCCATGAAGGTTTGGAGGGTTTTGTAAACTTCGCCCAGATCCAAACCTTGCTTGAGAACTTTGTCGCGATCCACATTGACGAAGATCTGCGGCACTTGAGGCAGGTAGGTGGTGCTCAAGCTGGCCAGCTCTTTGCGCTTGCCGGCCGCTTCCATGAAGGCGGTGAGGTTGGTGGAAAGAAACGAAGGGTCCTTGCCGACTCGGTCCTCCAAAATAAAGGTAAATCCGCCCGCTGTGCCGACGCCCGGAATGGCGGGAGGTGGGAAGGAAACGGCTTTCGCTTCGGGCATCCCCTCCAATTCTTTATTAATGTGCGCGCGGATGGCGGCGTACTGCTCGGAAGCTTTCTTGCGTTCGTTCCACGGCTTGAGAGTGACGAAAAAGAGGGCGTTGTAGGTGGTTTGCGCCTGGCTGAGAAGGCTGAAGCCCAGCACGGTGGTGTAGTACTCCACGCCGGGCGTTTTCTTTAAAACCGCTTCGACCCGCTTGCAGTATTCGTCGGTGCGCGGAAGAGAAGCGGCGTTAGGCAGTTGGACGTTGACAAAGACATAGCCTTGATCTTCCTCGGGCAAGAACGAGGAAGGCAGTTGCTGCCCAATGAAGAAGGCCACCACCGCAACGATGGCCAGCAAGAGCAGGCTTAATCCGCTATGGCGGATCAAACTGTGGCTCCAAAGCACATATTTCTCGTTTACCTTGGCGAAACCCCGGTTGAACCAGGCAAAGAACCGGGCGAGAGGACCGTGGGACTCTTTTTTCTTTCTTAGGAGCAGAGCGGCCAGCGCGGGACTGAGCGTCAGCGCGTTGAAAGCAGAAAAGATGACCGAGATGGCAATCGTCAAGGCGAACTGTTGGTAAAGCCGTCCCGTAATGCCCGCAATAAAAACCGTCGGCACAAAAACAGCCGCTAAAATCAAAGCAATGGCCACCACCGGGCCCGACACTTCTTGCATGGCTTTCAAAGCGGCGTCTTTAGGTGACATTCCCTCATCGATATGGCGCTCGACCGATTCCACCACGACAATCGCGTCATCAACCACCAACCCAATGGCCAGGACCAAGCCGAACAGAGAAAGGGTGTTGATCGAAAACCCGAACATGGGAAAAAGGATGAATGTGCCAATGAGCGAAACCGGGACGGCCAGCAACGGGATGAGCGAGGCGCGCCAGCCCTGCAAAAAGATGTAAACGACAAGGGTCACGAGCAAAAGCGCTTCCCACAATGTCGTCAGAATCTCCGCAATCCCGCGGCTGACGGCCAGGGTGGTGTCGAGCGAGACGGCATAGTCCAAATCTTGCGGGAAACTTTTTTTGAGATTTTCCATCAGGGCCTTGACCCGGTTGGCGGCGTCGATGGCGTTGGAGCCGGGCAACTGGTAGATGGCCATGACGGCGGATGGCTTGCCATTGAGCCGGCCGCCAATGCTGTAAACTTGCGCACCGAGTTCGACGCGAGCCACGTCCTTGAGCCGCACCACTGAGCCATCGGAGTTTTCGCGCACGATGATGTCGCCAAATTGCTTCTCGGTGATAAGCCGGCCCTGGGCAATGGCGGTGTAAGTGTACTCCTGGCTGGAGAGGGATGGCGGCCCGCCGATTTGCCCGGCGGGATTGACGGTGTTCTGGGCATTGACCGCCGCGATGACTTCGCTGGTCGTGATGTTGAGCTTGGCCAATTGGTCGGGATTGACCCAAAAACGCATCGCATACTGGCCGGCGCCGAAGACGTTAATGTTCGAGATGCCTTTAACGCGCGTGATTTGGTCCACCAAGTTGATGTAGGCGTAGTTGGCCAGAAAAGTGGCGTCGTAAGTGCCTTTGGGCGAAAAAATCGCCACCAGCAGCATCGGGGTGGTGGGAGACTTGAGGATCGTGACGCCGTAATTTTGGACCGAGGCCGGCAGTTGCGAGGCCGCCTGATTCTCGCGCAATTGGGCCAGCATCTGGTCAATATTCGGATCGGTCTTGACGTCGAAATTGACCACCATGCGCATCACGCCGTTATTGGCGTTGATCGAATACATGTAGTTCATGTTGTCCACTCCGCTCATCTGCTCCTCGATCGGCGTGGCGATGGATTGCTGGACCGTTTCGGCGTCGGCGCCCACGAAGGTGGTTTGGATGCGGATTTCGGGCGGGACGACGTTGGGGAATTGCGCGATGGGCAAGGTGCTCATCGAGACCAACCCGACCAGCACCATCAGGATGGCAATCACCATGGCCACGATGGGCCGGTTGATGAAGAAACGATACATTTACGGGCGGCGGGCCGTCGTCATGGCTTTTTGGCGTCTGAAGGCTTGGCGCCAGGTGCATAGGGCTGGGGATCGACGACCGTTCCTTCCTTGACCTTCTGCGTGCCCTCGGCAATGACCCGATCCTTGGGGTCGAGGCCCTTGTCAATTAGCCAGTCATTGCCCACCTGATCGCCGACCTGGACCGTTTTGATATGGGTCTTGTTTTGAGCGTCCACCACGGCGACCTGATAGGAGCCTTGCAATTCGGTGACGGCGCGTTGCGGGATCAGTATCCCGCCATGGCGGACGGAAGTTTGGGCCCGCACCATTCCATATTGGCCGGGGCGCAAAAGATATTCAGGATTCGGGAAAAGGCCGGCGACCTGCAAGGTGCCGGTGTTGATATCGACTTGCCGGTCGATGAAGAACCATTTGCCGGCATAGGGGTAGGTCGTCCCGTCGGAAAGAATTAATTGCAATTTAAGATCGTCCTGATGGGAAAGCCTTGCCTCCGCCGTTCCATATTGCCGGAAAAAGGCCAGATACGATTGTTCGCTGATGCTGAAATAAACGCGCATCGGGTCGGTCGTGGAAACGGTAGTCAAAACGACTCCGCCGGGATTCACGAGGTCGCCGATTTGCGCCTGGGCAATGCCCGCGATGCCGTCAATCGGGGAAGTAATTCGGCAGAAGCTAAGATTCAACCTGGCGGTATCGACGGCAGCCTGGTCGGATTGCATGGCGGCGAGGGCGGCAAGATTGGATTGAATGGCGTCGTCCAGTTCCTGCTGGCTAATCGCCTGCTCGCGGGCCAAGGGGGTGAAGCGCTTGACATCCAGTTCGGTCTTGCCGTGCAGGGCTTGGTCCTGGGCCAGCTTGCCGAGCGACTGGTCGAGGGCGGCTTGGAAGGGCCGGGGATCAATTTCAAAAAGCAGATCGCCCGCTTTGACCTCGCTGCCCTCCAGATAATCCTGCTTGATGAGGTAACCGGCTGCCTGAGCCCGGATTTGGGCATTAGGGTACCCGGCGAGAGTGCCGATCCATTGCTGAAAAATCGGAACGTCTTGCGGAACGGCGGTGACTATCTGGACCTTGAGGGGCGGAGGCGGGGGCGGAGATTTCTTTTTGCAGCCGGACAAAAGCAGAAAGAACGCCGCCACTGAAAGCAAAGACAGCAGCATGCGCCCCGAGCGGGTTGCCAAAGAAACGACAATCGTGTCCTTTCTTAATTTACACCGTAATTCCAACGCCGCCTAAGATGACAGAAGATTTGATCGAATCAAGCAGAGCCGCGTAATGGAACCAAAAAAACCCAATTTTTCGGTTGATTTTTGAATAGACCGATGTCAAACTCAATTGAACTGGCCGCATGCTTTAACTAAGGAAAATTCAACGATTTGCTCGCAAAGATGCGAAAACCCACCAAAAGCCGCCGATAAATGACTTGACCGGGGTCGGGAAATGCTGTAGTGATGACGGCTCGACCACCTTTTGTGGAAGTCAAAATTGAGGGGTCGCGTTAAAAAGACACTGAGGCCAGGCGCCTGATTTTATTTTTTTGAGCTGATGGAAGTTGAGAATCCAGCATGGTATTGTGCGAGAACGAAGCCGAAGCACGAGCATATTGCGGCGGCTAATGTGAGCAAAAGCTTGGGGCTGGAGGTGTTCCACCCCCGGCTGCGAATGGAGCGGGCGACTCGCCGAGGCATCATGCGGGTCGTTGAGCCCTTGTTCCCTTGTTATATTTTTATTCGGTGCGTTTTGGAAAATCGCATCCATGAGATTCGGCATATTACGGGCATTAGCAGCCTGGTGCATTTTGGACAAAAAATTCCGGCTGTCCCTGATTGCGCGATCGAGGAATTAAGGCAATGTTTTGAAGCGGAAGAGCCTATGGCTGTTCACGACGGGGTTGTTCCTGGCGCTGAAGTGACGATTGTGGAAGGCGCCTTTCTCGGATTTTCGGGAATGGTAGTCCGGGCATTATCAGCCGGGCAGCGGGTACAGATCCTGCTTGATTTCTTGGGTAGAGTAACTTTGACAGAAGTGGATCGAAAGTCGTTGAAACTTGAGAACCGGCGGGTTGCAGACCTTTTGCCGATGTTGGCAACGACCGATAATGGGGATGTAGCGCCAGCGGGTTAGACCGCGACTAGGGCGTCCTTATCCGAGATGACGAACGTAGTTGGGAAAAGTTGGCGGAAATGAGAAACGCCAGCAAGTGCGGAGCCTTGCACATATCCAATTCGTCGGTGGACTAGGAAAAAACCCGATCCGTGTAGTTCGTTTGAGACACGCAAAGCTTGAGCGAACCCGGTCGATACCTCGAGGGAGGTTTCGGCTTCAAATTAAGGATTGGTGTGATACGAACGAGCGTTGATGCACAGGCCAATACTCCGGCAGTGTTCGAAAGACCGGACGATTCAAAGTTTGGCCCCCATTCTAAAAATTTTATTCCCTCCGCGGTATCGGGTCCACCCAGACCCCCGTTGACTGCTGGATCCCGCCTGGCAGAAAAATCTTACCTTCTTATTTCCCATGTTAAAGCCCCCTGAATTGACTTCAATTGGCATGAACTACCCCGTTAGAGAACACGTCAGAGCTTCGGCGGCTGCCGTGACGGGACGAATCCCACTATGGAAACGGACGCTGGATATTTGCTGCATCCTGATCGCCCTGCCAGTTCTAGTGCCGCTGGGCCTGCTCATCGCAACCATCATCAAAATTGTCTCTCCAGGCCCCGCTTTTTTTAGACAGGAGAGGGTTGGGTTCATGGGCAAGAGATTTATGTGTCTGAAATTTCGAACCATGAGGGTCAACGCCGACACCTCAGTCCATCAGGCTCACCTCAAGCAGTTGATGACCTCGAATCGTCCCACTCGCAAATTGGATTGCGGGGGGGATAAACGGCTGATCCCGGGCGGCCTTCTCCTTCGTTCGATGGGCTTCGATGAATTGCCTCAACTGCTCAATGTCCTGCGCGGCGAGATGAGCCTGGTTGGACCTCGCCCTTGCACCCCCTTTGAATATGAATTATATCTGCCGCGCCATCAACGGCGCTGCGAGGCGCTCCCGGGGCTGACCGGGCTGTGGCAAGTCAGCGGCAAGAATAAGACGACCTTCGAGGAGATGATCGATCTGGACCTCTATTATGTGAAGCATTCTTCTGTCTGGTCGGATCTTAGAATAATTCTTTTGACCGTCCCCGCAGTCTCCGCCTTGGTCTGGGACGCAAAAATCCGCCGTAAAAACACAGCAACTGAGACGGCGCCCCAAGTCACGGGAAATTTACATGAAAAAGCGTAACATAACTGCCATGGAACGGTTCCTGCTAAATGCCTCTTGACGTTAATAAAATCTCGAAAATATGAAACAAATCAAAGTTGGAGTGGTGGGATGCGGATATTGGGGACCGAACCTGGTTCGTAATTTCCGGTCGTTGTCTGAGTGCCAGTTAAAGATGATGTGCGATTTGAGCCCCGAGCGGCTCAAGCACCTGACGACGTTATATCCTGACGTAAAAGGCGAAAGGAATTTCGATCACATGCTCAACGGCGTGGGCGTCGATGCCGTCGTCATTGCCACGTCGGTTAAAATGCATTTTCCCATGGCGAAGGCCAGTTTGCTGGCTGGCAAGCACACCATGATTGAGAAGCCGATGGCTTCCTCCCTGGCCCAGTGCGAGGAACTGGTGGACATTGCCCGCAAGCAGGGTCTTGTGCTCATGGTCGGACACACTTTTCTTTATTCCCCCGCTGTTCGGAAAATTAAAGAGATTGTTGATCGCGGCGATCTCGGAGACATCCGCTATATATGCGCCCGGCGGCTCAACTTGGGTTTGTTTCAAAAGGACATCAATGTCGCCTGGGATTTAGCGCCGCACGATATCTCCATTATTCTCCATTTATTGGGAGAGCAACCCTACAGCGTGAACTGCCGCGGCAGTGCTCACGTAACGCCTGGCATCGAAGATGTTACCTCGATGAGCCTCAGCTTCCACAAAGATCGCTCCGCCATTATCCATAGCAGTTGGCTGGATCCCCGCAAGGTTCGCGAGATGACGATCGTGGGCAGCAAGCGAATGGTCGTCTATGACGATGTCGCTCAACAGGAAAAGATCAGGATTTTTGATGCTCGCGTGGAACGTCCGCCGCACTATGACACTTTTGCCGAATTTCATTATGCGTATCACTACGGTGACACTTATGCGCCCTATCTCAAACAGGAAGAACCGCTTAAGACCGAGTGCCAGCATTTTCTGGATTGCATCCAGCACGGGAAAGAGCCGTTGACCAGTGGCGCCCGGGGAGCTGAATTGGTTAAAATCCTCGAGGCATCGTCCAAGTCGTTGAAGCTGGGCGGCAGCCCGGTGGAATTGTCCTCGATTGGCGCTGCTCAAGAGATTCCAGCGCCCAGTTTGCCAGCCAACGGCGCTCGTCATGACAAGCCCGCCAAAGCTTCCAAATGGCCCGCGTCCAATCGCCGGCAACAGCCCGCCAGCCTGAGTTTATAGGCTCAAAATTGGGCGGTATGTCTCATTCTCAGGCTAACCAGCAGATCGCGCCCGATGTCAAAATGGGCAAAGGGGTGCGAATTTACGGGTTCACCAACCTTTACGGTTGCGATATTGGAGACGATTCCAAGATCGGAACCTTTGTGGAGATTCAAAAAGGCGCCCGCATTGGAGCCCGTTGTAAAATCTCCAGTCACACCTTTATATGCGAAGGGGTCGTCCTGGAAGACGAAGTTTTTGTCGGCCACAATGTCACTTTTACCAACGACCTTTATCCCCGCTCCACGAATGGCAACGGCCAGCTACAATCGGAAGCGGACTGGAAATGCATCCCGACTTACATTAGGCAGGGGGCGTCCATTGGATCGGGCGCGACACTATTGTGCGGAATTACCGTTGGGGCAGGAGCCGTCATCGGCGCAGGCAGCGTCGTGACCAAGGATGTTCCTGCCAATACCGTTGTGGCGGGCAATCCAGCGAGAGTCCTGCGAGTCCTTGAAACACGCTAAACAAAAACAATAGACGATGAAAGTCCCTTTCTTAGACCTGACGGCTCATCACCAACCCATTCGCGAGCAACTCGACGCCGCCATTGGCAATGTCATTGATGCCAATGCATTTGCCGGCGGCCCTTTTGTCGCCGCCTTCGAGCGCGAGTTCGCCCAATTCTGCGGCGGAGCGAAGTTTGCCATCGGAGTCGGCAACGGAACCGACGCTCTTTGGTTAAGCCTGCTGGCGCTGGGGGTTGGCCCGGGAGACGAAGTCATCACCGTCTCGAGCACGTTTATGGCGACGGCCGAGGCGATCAGCTATTGTGGGGCGACGCCCAGGTTTGTGGATATTGACGAGCGGACCTACACGCTCGACCCGAACCTGCTGGAGAAAGCCATTACTCCCAAGACCAAAGCGATCATTCCCGTTCATCTCTTTGGCCAATGCGCTGACATGGACCCCATCCTGGAAATTGCCGGACGACATGGCATTCCCGTCATTGAAGACGCCTGCCAGGCGCACGGCGCTCTCTACAAAGGCCGCCATGCCGGCACGATGGGCGTTACGGGATGTTTCAGTTTCTATCCCGGCAAGAACCTCGGCGCCTTGGGCGAAGCGGGTGGCATAGTCACCAACGACAAGGAATTGGCGGGAAAAATTCAGGTTTTGCGAGACCACGGGCAGCACAAGAAATATTACCATTCGCAGATCGGCTGGAACGCCCGAATGGACGGCATTCAAGGCGCGGTGCTGAGCGTCAAACTCAAACACCTGGCCGTGTCCAATGTGAAACGCCATTCCCACGCCTTGCTTTACGATCAATTACTGGGTGAAACCGAACAGATCATAACCCCTTTCGAGGCGGCCTATAGCCAGCATGTCTTTCACATTTACGCGGTCCGAATCAAAGATCGCAACCAAGTCTTTCAGGCGATGGCGGACAAGGGAATTTCCTGCGCCATTCACTATCCCATCCCCGTCCACTTGCAGGAGGCGTATGGCTTTTTGGGAATGTCAGAAGGCTCTTTGCCGGTAACCGAAAAATGCGCCGAGGAATTTCTCTCCCTTCCCATGTATCCGGAACTGAGCAACGTCCAGATCCATGCCGTGGCCGAAGAATTGAAACTGTGCCTAAGCAGCGGCAAACCGTCCAACAGTTGCCTGAAGTAATGCCGCTGGCCGAGCACGCAGCCGTTGCCCCTCTCCCCGCAGGCCAAGAGGAGAGCTTCGTCGCCATCGATCCCTTGGAATATCCGGGTTGGGATTCCCTTCTGGCGCCTCATGCGTCCGCATCCATTTTTCACGGAGCCGGTTGGGCGCGCGTTTTACATGAGACCTATGGTCATACGCCGGTTTACCTTTGTCAGTTTGATGGCGGAAAACTCGTGGCGCTGCTTCCTATTATGGAAGTTTCCAGCCGCTTGACCGGCCGCCGAGGCGTCTCTCTTCCATTTACCGATTTTTGTCCTGCGCTAAAAGCAAATGATCAAAATGCTTCCGCCCTGTATCACGCGGCGATGACGGAAGGCCAAAAACGTGGTTGGAAATATCTTGAATGCCGTAGCGACGATGAGGATTGGACGAATGCCTCGACTTCGTTGTCCTTTTACGGTCATGTCATTGATCTTCGCGGAGGGGTTGACGAGGTTTTCAAACGGCTCGACAGTTCGGTCCGACGAGGCATTCGGAAGGCGGAAGGCGCGGGCTTGCAAGTCGAGTTCAGCAGCAGCCGGCAAGCGATGCAAACCTATTACGCGCTGCACTGCCAAACGCGTCGGCGGCACGGATTGCCGCCGCAACCCTTTCGCTTTTTTGAGAATATTCAACGATACGTCCTCGAACCGGGCCAGGGATTTGTCGTAACGGTGCGGCTGAAAGAGCAGCCAATCGCAGCGGGAATGTTTTTTTGTTATGGCAGGCAGGGGCTTTACAAATTTGGCGCGTCAGACTTCGCCTTTCAGCAACTTCGGCCCAACAATTTGATGATGTGGGCCGGCATCCGACATTGCGTCGAACTTGGGATGACTTCGTTGCATTTAGGCCGCACTTCATTAGGGAATGAAGGATTAAGACGATTCAAGATGGGATTGGGCGCCACGGAAGAAGTGGTGAAGTACTCGAAGTATGACTTTTTATCCAAACAGTTTGTCACAGACGTTGATCGAGCCGAAGGAGGCTGGTTCAACCGTGTTTTCGCGTCATTGCCTTTGCCTTTCTTGCGGCTGGCTGGCCAAATGCTATATCCGCATCTATCTTGAGTTGAAATTGGGCATTCTATGAATCCGAAACAAGCACCTTCGCCGACCCCGGGAATGAACCTCGGCGACATTTACTACATTCTATTCCGGCACAAATGGCTGATTGCCATTTTATCGCTGGTCGCCATGGTCGCCGCTATCTTGGTTTACTTGCTTTTGCCAATGCCCTATCAATCCGAGGCAAAATTGCTTATCAAGTATGTAAAAGAAAGCAGACCTCCGGAGCAGACGTCGCCCGACTCTCAAGTCACCTCCCCGGATTCGCGCGGCGCGAATATCATCAACTCGGAGATCGAGATTCTCACCAGCTTCGATCTCGCTGAGCAAGTGGCCGATGCCATTGGCCCGGCCAAGATTCTAGCCAAGGCGGGTGGGGGCACCAACCGTCTTCAGGCTGCCGCTCTGATTAAAGGTTCGTTGGTGCCCGAAGTGGCCAAACAAAGTGATGTCATTACCCTTCAATTTTCCAATCCTGATCGTGATCTGGTGCAACCGATCCTCAGCCAGATCATTGACGCCTATCTCGATAAGCATAAAGGAGTCCACGCTCCTGAGTTTAATGATTTCATGACTCGGCAAAGAGAGATAATCAAGGGGCAGCAACTGGAAACCGAAAAACAGTTGCATGAACTAAAAGACAAGGTTGGCATCATTTCACTCGAAGACAGCAAGAAGAACTACTCGGAGATGCTGGCCAAAATCCAGCAGGCAATCTACGATGCCGAAGCCGAACGGGCCGGGTACCAGGAAACTGTAAAAGAAATGGAGAAGGCGCTGCCCAAGGCAACGGCCACAACAAGCGCTTCAACCAATGCCAGCCCTGCGGCTGACCAACTGACGCCGGTTCCTCCTGACAAGGTGGCGGACTACCAAAGGACTTCTCAGCTACTGGTCGCCTTGCAAGCGAAAGAACAGGACTTGCTCGCCAGTTTCACCACGAACAATCCTCTCGTCCAGGCCAAGCAAGCGGAAGTCGCCCACGCCGACGCCCTCAAAAAAGGGATGGAGAAAGATTATCCCGGCTTGACCGCCATGAGGCCCGCCGCAGTAGGCGGGAATACAACCCTCGCCTCGCCGGCTTTGGATCCAAGGCTTGCGTTGAACGAGGAAATTCTGAAGGCGGATGCGTTGGGCGCTAAAATCCAGGTGCTGACCAATCAACTGGCCCAAGTGCGAACCAATGGCGCGCTTCTTACCGGAAACGAAAGCGCCATTCTGCAGTTGCAGAGGGAAGGGGAGGTTGAAGACACCGACTATGCCTTCTATTCGAAAAGGCTCGAAGAGGCCCGCGCCAATGAAGCGGTGGGCAATTCGAATATCAGTCCAATTGAAGCGCCTACCCCCCCTAGCCGCAATCTGGCAAAACTTTATAAGATCACCGCAGGGGTGTTCTTTGGCATCCTTGCCGTTGCCTTCGGTTTGCCTTTTCTCATTGAGCTTGCGTTGGATCGTTCCCTGAAACGTCCCCAGGAGGTGCAAGCGAAGCTTGGACTGCCTTTCTTCATTTCTATTCCCCAACTCGATCGGGCAGGCAAAGCGCGTCGTCTCAAAAATAAGAAAGAAGTTGCTCTTTTGGCTGACAAGTCCAACGCGACCAACGGGGCCAGTGAGGACGGAAATGCTCTTGCTCCACAAACCAATGGGACTATGACTTACTGGGACGAGCGTCATAGTTTGCGTCCATTTTACGAGACGTTGCGGGATAGGTTAATGACCTACTTCGAGATGATTAACCTGACCCACAAACCCAAGCTTGTCGGGGTCACGAGTTGCAACGCCGGCGCCGGTGTGACCAGCACGGCCGCTGGGCTGGCTTCCGCTCTGTCCGAAACAGGCGATGGAAATGTCTTGTTGGTGAATATGACTGACCGCGATGGAGAAGCTCATCACTTCTATAAAGGGAAGCTGACTCACGATCTCGACGAGGTGCTGGAAAAATCGACGCGAGGCGATTCCATGGTGCAGGATAATCTTTATGTGGCCAGGGAACAACCCGCAGACCAGAAGCTGCCCCGTATTTTGCCCAGGCGGTTTAGTCATCTGCTTCCCAAGATGAAAGCCAGCGATTTTGACTATATTATTTTTGATATGCCTCCGGTGAGCCAGATTAGCATCACCCCTAGGGTCGCCCGGTTTATGGACATGGTGTTGTTAGTCATTGAATCAGAGAAAACCGACGGGGGCGCGGCGCGCGTCGCGGCGAATATGCTCTCTGAAACCAAAACGAATGTGGGGATAGTGCTGAACAAAAGCCGGTCCTACGTTCCGCGCCGCCTGCAACACGATCTTTAACAGGTCGGCGGCTTCATTTCTTCATGTCCAGGCTTAGAAACAAGCTCTACTACGGCATCAAGCCGTTAGTTCCTGCTTCGGCGAGGCATGTAATGCGGAAATGGTTTGCGTTGCGCAAGCGCAAGCAAATGGCCAATATGTGGCCTATCCTGCCGGGGTCGGAACACCCTCCGAAAAACTGGCCGGGCTGGCCCCACGGAAAAAAATTCGCCTTTGTCCTGACGCATGATGTCGAGGGGCCGGAAGGGTTGGCCAAGTGCCGGCAATTAATGGAATTGGAGATGAAATGGGGCTTTCGCTCCTCATTTAATTTTATTCCCGAAGGAGCCTATCAGGTCAGCCGCGAATTAAGAGAAGAGCTGATCGAGAATGGATTTGAAGTCGGGGTGCATGATTTGCATCATGACGGCAAGCTCTACCAGTCCCGCGAGGGCTTTGCTGATTGCGCTACCCGAATCAACCAATACCTGAAAGATTGGGGTGCGGTGGGTTTTAGGAGCGGCTTCATGTTTCATAATCTTGATTGGTTGCATGACCTTGATATCGAGTACGATGCTTCCACGTTCGATACCGACCCCTTTGAACCTCAACCGGATGGCGTCGGCGCCATCTTTCCGTTTTGGAAAGAAGGCGCCAACGGCCAGGGCTATGTTGAGTTACCCTATACGTTGCCCCAGGATTCCACCCTGTTTTTACTCTTCGGCGAGCTGACTCCGAATATTTGGCTGCAAAAAATGGACTGGGTGGCGGCACATGGCGGGATGGCGCTGGTCAACGTCCATCCAGATTATATCCAATTTCAGGGCGATCCGGCCAGCCGCATGACGTATTCGGTGGAACTTTATGAAAAACTTCTGGCGCATCTGAGCCAGAAGCGCGACACCCTCGCTTGGCGCGCCCTTCCAAAAGCCGTGTCGGCTTTCGTGCGTTCTTTTAAGCCCGCGCGGCCTCGCAAGCCGAAGCGAATTTGCATGGTGACCCACTCCAATTATTTGTCGGACGCTCGCGTCACCCGGTACGCGGAAGCTTTGGCTGATCGGGGAGATCATGTCGATGTCCTGTCCCTCCGGCGGGGAGATGGCCAGGATATTCCGCCGAAATCCGGCAAAGTAAACGTCATTCGTATTCAGCAACGAGCCGAAAAAAAGGAACAAACACCTCTTTCTTATTTGCTGCCGATCTTGCGATTTTTTGTGGCGGCGACGTGGCAGATTACCCGCAATCACTTCCGTCAACCCTACGATGTCGTCCATGTCCATAACATGCCGGACTTTCTTGTCTTCACCGCCATCTATCCCAAGCTGAGCGGCGCTGCAATTATTCTGGACATACATGATATTTTCCCTGAATTTTACGTTGCTAAATTTGCCTGCCGCGAGGATGCTCGGGTCATTGCCATATCAAAGTGGATTGAACGGCGTTCCGCTGCTGTGGCCAACCACGTCATCATGTCCAACCATCTTTGGGTGGACAAATATGCGGCGCGCACAGGGGCCGACTGCACGGTGTTTATCAATAATGTGGATCGAAATATTTTCTATCCGCGTGCCCGCGCGCGAAGTGATGGCAAATTTATAATTATTTTTCCTGGAGGGCTGCAATGGCATCAAGGCCTCGATATTGCCATCCGTGCTTTCCACAAACTCAGCGCCAGCCAGCCAAACGCCGAGTTTCATATCTATGGCGACGGCAATATGAGGCAAAGTTTGATCGACTTGGCTCATGAACTTGACTTGGATAACAAGGTCCGTATATTCGACCCTTTGCCGGTGCGGCAAATTGCTGAAGTGATCGCCAACGCGGATTTGGGCGTCGTTCCCAAACGGGCCGATTCTTTCGGCAACGAAGCTTATAGCACCAAGATCATGGAATTCATGTCGCTCGGGATTCCCGCGGTCATTTCCAGCACGAAGATTGACCGGTATTATTTTAATGACTCCATCGTCCGCTTCTTTCCTTCCGGAGATGTTGACGCACTGGCGGCGGCCATGCTTGAAATGATTTGCAATCAAAAGCTTCGGCAGCAGATGGCGGCCCGCGCCTCCGAATTCGCGGAGCAAAACCGTTGGAAAACGCGCAAGGGCGATTATTTAGAACTGGTCGATTCAGTCTGCGCCGCGGCAGGACGCGATGGCAAAGAGTAACTTAATGGGTTCGCTCTTAAAAACAATCTCTCCACCAATGCGCATTGACCGGTCTCTGACCATGGGAGTTTTTCACCCGCTTCAGCGTCTCGGTGTGAGATCAAACGAAGTCAGGCTGCCGATTCTGATGTATCACAGTCTTTCCGATGATCCCGAGAACGGTGTGGCGGGCTATTATAAGACGAATACAGCATCCTCAATTTTCCGACAACACCTGGCCCAACTGGCCGAAGAAGGTTACAAGACCATCGACTTTCCTCAACTTCTAGACTCCCTCGGCTCCGGCCAATTTCCATCGGATAAAAGCATCGTTATTACCTTTGATGATGGGTTTAAAAATTTTTACACAGAAGGGTTTCCAGCCTTAAGCAAATACGGATTCACCGCCACGATGTTCTTGCCCACGGCATTTATCAGCAATAGCCGGATGTCATTTAAGGAGGCGGAGTGTTTGACTTGGAACGAGATTAGAGAAATGCGCCAAGCCGGGATGCAATTTGGCTCCCACACCGTCAATCATCCTCAATTGAGCGGCTTAAAATTCCCAGAGATCGAGCGCGAACTTCGCGACTCCCGTGCGCAGATGGAACAGGAACTTGGGGAACCGACGACAACATTCGCCTATCCCTTCGCTTTTCCACAGGAAAACCGCTCCTTCGCGCAGACCTTTCGTGATCTCTTAATCAAAACAGGCTATACCTGCTGCGTCACGACGGAGGTGGGACGAGTCAAAGATGGCGACGACCGTTACCGGTTGAAACGATTGCCCGCAAACTCGCAGGACGACCCGGCCTTGTTTCGCGCCAAGCTCGAAGGCGGCTACGACTGGCTGGGATGGCCACAGGCAATCAGTAAAACATTCAAACGAAAAAAACATCTTTGTGAAGCCGACGCACCCGCATGAGCACAGCCGGTTATGTCGTTATTACTCCCTGCCGGAACGAAGAGCAGTATTTGCAGAAGACCATCGACTCCATGGTTGGGCAAACTCTCCGTCCGCAAAAGTGGATCATTGTTAACGATGGCTCGACCGACAAAACCGGGTCTGTCATTGATCACGCCGCCAAAGAGCATGCCTGGATTCAGGCGGTTCATCGAAACGACCGCGGATTTCGCAAATCCGGTGGAGGAGTGATAGAAGCTTTCTACGACGGTTATGCTCAATTGGGCGCGATTGCCTGGGACTATATTGTCAAGCTCGATGGAGACGTTTCCTTTAGCCCCTCCTATTTTGCGGATTGTATCGCCCGCTTTCAGATCGACGAAAAATTGGGTATTGGCGGAGGCACCATCTGCAGTGTTGCTTCAGGCGGGGTCGAACCCGAAGCACACGGCGACCCGCCCTTCCACGTTCGCGGTGCGGTGAAGATGTATCGTCGGACCTGCTGGGAAGCCATCGGCGGGCTGCACAAAGCGACAGGATGGGACACGCTCGACGAGGTGAAAGCCAACATGCTCGGCTGGGTCACCTACACCTATACCGAATTAAAAGTGACACATTATCGCTTTACGGGTGATGCAGACGGTTCCTGGAAAAACTGGGTCAAAAACGGACGGGCGAACTACATTACCGGCTATCATCCGGCCTTCATGCTCGCCAAGTGTATTTCCCGTTTGCGAGACAAGCCTTACGTAATAGCCGCCGCAGGACTCTGCGTTGGCTTTTTAGGTGGATACTTTAAGAAACTGCCCCAAGTCGAAGACCGCGAACTAATCAAATATCTGCGCCAACAGCAAATCCGCCGCTTGACACTGCGAGACAGCTTATGGGCCAAACGGACTTAATATGACCCCAGTCGAGAACCCGGAAATCGACACAAAACGAGAGGATGCCCCTGGTTCCTTGGACGTTTCCATTATTATCGTCAATTGGAAGTCAACCGAATATGTCAAAAAGTGCCTTGAATCGGTATATCAGTTCACCAAGGATTTGCGGTTTGAAGTGATAGTTATTGACAGCGCTTCCTATGACGGCTGCGGTGAAATGCTGGCGCGTGATTTTTCAGGTGTGATATTTATTCAAAGCTCTGAGAACCTTGGCTTTGCTAAAGCAAACAATGCGGCGGTTCAGCATGCACATGCAGACGTCTTTCTCTTTCTCAACCCGGACACTGAACTGATTAGTCCGGCAATTAACCTTCTTTATGATCAGGTGAATCAATTGCCGTCCGTTGGCGCTGTCGGTGCCAAATTGCTTAACGCGGATAGGACTCTGCAAATTAGTTGTGTTCAATCTATTCCTACCATTTTAAACCAAACCTTGGACGCCGATCTTTTACGCTCCGTGTTTCCAAGAGCCGCTCTGTGGGGAATGGCTGCATTATGGGCTGAACCGGAAAAGGAGGCCGAGGTAGAATCCATTTCCGGCGCCTGCATTATGGCAAAACGAGAAGCGTTCGAGAAAGCGGGCCGGTTTAGCAGCGACTACTTCATGTATTGTGAAGATACGGAACTTTGCTATAAAATCAGTGCCAGTGGCTACAAAATTTATTATATTCCCCAGGCGGCACTCATTCATTACGGTGGTGGTAGTTCGCAACAGTCTCGCGGCCAGTTTTCCAATGTCATGATGCGCGACTCGATTAGCCGTTTCTTCACCAAAACCCGAGGTCGCTGGTACTCCACCGCCTATCGCGCCCTGATGATGGTGTCGGCTCTGTGCCGGCTGGCCATCGTGGTTTTGAGCTTTCCTTTTCAATGTGTTCGCGGAAAATTGAAGTGCAGCCAACAAGCCTTTGCTAAGTGGAAGGCGATCTTTCTATGGAGTTTAGGCGCACAAACCTGGATTAGACAGTACAAATGATTCGACAACGCGTTGCCGTCTGCTAATCGAAATTGGAAGGGTTTCCTTAAAAATGACAGACAATAGTACACTCATTAAAGAGGCCTTTGAACAGCCGCAGTGGTATCTGCAAGGAACCTCATATAACATCAAGCTTCGCACTGAAATTATTGCCGAGATGCTCGGACAAAAGGCATTTGAATCTATTCTTGACATCGGTTGCGGAGATGGTTCGTTAACACGACCCTTGCTCAAAACCCAAACAAGATTGACCTTGGTTGATGCGTCGCAGTCTATGCTTAGAATCGCTTGTTCTCGTATACCCGCCGAAATGGCGTCCCACGTCCAAACCGTTAATGCAGATTTTATGGCAGCGGAATTGCCCTTGGAAAGTTTTGATCTAATTAATTGCGTCGGAGTGCTGGCTTATATTGAGCGGCGACAGGAATTCATCGCAAAGATCAGATCATTGCTCAAGCCGGGTGGGTCGCTGACCATCGAATGCACCGATGGTCCGCATTTTATTAATCGCATAGTAGTAGCCTACGCTGCATTACGCAGCCTTTCCAAGCCGCCACAAATGCGGACCATTGTGCGCTCTAGTGCGGAGGTGATTGAAATTTGCCAGAATTTGGGATTCAGGCTGCGCGCTTCATACCGCTACAGTTTGCCGTTACCCTTGATTCGTAAACTAATGACACAATCATGCAGTTACCGAACCGTTCGCATGATTTTTGGCACAGCGAGGGTAAATCGAAACTCGCGGCTGGGCAACGAGTGTATCTATCATTTTAGACTGGATTGATCGGCCCGTACGTCATGTGAACAGTTCTGCCATAATTTTTATTGTTTTAGCGGTAGCGTGGGTCTTGCGCACTTTGCGCAAGGACTTGCGCTCGGGACTGTGCCTGATTTTTGGCTTTCTAGTATTCCTTCCCACGTCGATGAGATTCTCGCTTCCAGGGGCGTTGCCCGAGGTTACCGTGCATCGAATTCTAATTGTAATTGCCTTCCTTTTCGTCATTAAAAACAGGAAACCAAACCGCATCAAATGGCCGGTCAGAAATTTGACCTTAATCCTGCTGTTCGGGTTAGAACAGTTTGTGTCGGGGATGTTAGGAAACCACTTCATAACAAGCATCAAAGGATGCATTAACTATGGAATTGAGACGATTTTATTTTATCTGTTGATTAGTGAGTACGTCCAGGGGGAGGACGACGTTGTTCCGCTACTTCGTGGGATATCGTTCGGCTTGGCCGGAGTGGCAATAATTGCAGTCGTCGAAAAATACATGCACTTCAATCCACTCGACAAGGTGAATCTCGGCATGGTTGCTTTTAAAGGAAACGGGGCTGATATTACGTCCACTTATCCACACAGGATTCTTTTTGGATACGCCATGGCGATGGGCATTCCGATGGTCCTGGCATTATCGATTTATGTTCAGGACGTTTCGTCCAAACGCATCTATTATCTCATCGCTCTTTTGCTGATGGCTGCGGATTATTTTTCCACCAGCAGGGGACCTTGGCTAGGATTGATTCTGGCGTTGCTTGGAATGGCGGTCCTCGGCGGCCCACTTCTGAGGCGAAGGTTGTTTTATATTGGAATTCTAACCTCTACCGTAATGCTGGTTCGCCCAGGAGTTTGGCACACAATCGACGATCTTTATCAACAGACATTTTCGACAAATTCCGAGAAAGGGAGCACCTATTCCTATCGATGGGAATTGTGGGGCGTTGCTTGGAAAGAACTTAACAAAGCGAATTTAATTTTGGGGTACGGCCCTCTCACCACCGAATTTATGGATTTGTCCGAGAATTGGTCAGGCGAAGGTTCTCAAGCCAGCATCGCTCAGATCGGCCATACGAGCTGGGACAACAATTACGCTTGTGATTTGATAGAATTGGGAGTGCTGGGCCTGACCATGGAGTGTGTCCTGTTTCTGGCTATCGCCATCGTCTTGTTAAGGATCTGGTGGAATTGTGAAGGAAGAGATCGGACTCTAATGGCGGGCGTTACAGTTTCTTGTCTAATTTTTATGTATTCCATGACCAACGTCTTTATTTTCGCTCCGCAATTGAAATATTTGTTTTGGTCACTGGTGGCGGTGGGTAGCAACCTGCCGCACGTAATTTCCAATCGCCATTCACACGGCGTCGCCGCTCCAATGACGACACACGGAGAAGGTATCATCGCATCCGACGTCCTAACGGAAGCCCGCATTTGAAAAATATCCGGACTCGGCATTTGCTTCTAGGCATCCTCTGGCTCTGGTTAACCATGTCTGAGCATCAACGAACCAATAAGGGCAGCGATCGGGACATTCAGCACCTGAAAACTGATTCGAGCAAACGCGGATTGGATTTCTAGCTCAATCGGCGGCGCAGTATGCGTTACGCCAAGCTTAATGCGGGAAACCTGAGCCATGAAAAAGTTTGCTATAATTTCGTACGATTATGATCAAGGCGGGGTTGGAAGTTGTTTATTGGGAGCCGTGAGCGGAATTGGCTGAAGCCCTGTCAAAGCGATTTCTCATTTTTGTGGCAAATTAATGATGTGATTGGCAGATTTAATACTTTATTCGCGACTCAAGGAAATATAAAATAGAAAGCAAAGCCGAGACTTGGGACGCAAAAAAGCTTTAAAAGCATCAATGAAAATGGTACGCTTATTGCTAATATTAAGTGATGTTGAACATTAACCAGTAAAGCCCAAATAGCCGTTCGGAGGAGTGAAGAAGCATAAAGGCTTTAAAGATTCGGCTCTGCGTGGCAAACATAAAAAATGAAAAATTCAATTTTCTCACGTAAATTTGCCGTTTATTGGGCGGGAGGGTTTAGCCTGTGTGTCTGCGCCCAGAGTCTCTTAGCAACCACCTATTACCTCTCGACCGCTGGCAGCGACTCCAATCCAGGGAACCAGGCTCAACCGTGGCTCACATTGAACAAAGCTGCGACCAAGGTCCAGCCCGGCGATACAGTAATATTAGCAGAGGGTTCGTATGTCTTTTGGCCTGAACCTATTTTCACTAAGTCGGGGACGCCTTCCGCCCCCATCACTATTGAAGGGGTGGACACTAACGCACTTATTAGCGGTGCATGGATTAACGCCGACAATTATCGCATCCTCAATCTTGGGATCGGCACAACCGGTGAACCAGCTGCAAACTCTTTACTGCAACTCAACGGAGCGAATGATTTGGCGAGCAATCTTGTCTTTAATTTCGTAGCCTCAACGTTAGCAGGAAAGGCAAACGTAAAGGCTCTCAACCTTTCAGGAACCAACGACTTCTTGTTAAACTCCGTCTTCATCAACATTTCTAACTCGACTGCGGTGCAAATGGCGGGGCTATCGAACACCGTGAGCGGGTGCTTTTTAAATGGATGTTACGACTTAAAGAATATTGTCGTCTTTGGAAATTGGAATACGGTGTCAAATTGCGTCATCACCAACATGCTTTACGACGGTTTGGGTAATCACCCTGATTTCGTGCAATCCTTCGGGGACAACGACACCACCCCTTCTAATATCGTCACGTCTGCGTCGAACTTTCTAGCCTGCAATAACTTGGTGATCAATTGCCCCAATGGAATGCAGATGTGGTATCTGTCCATCGACCAAAGTTCCGCATTTGGGTACTTTGATAGTTTTACGTTTCGCAATAACATTTTCATCAATGCCGGAAATTCGGGTGATTCAGGGTATCCTCACACTTATATTTACAATAATCTTTTCATTAGTTCGGGTTACAATCAAGGACAACCCGTCCAGTTCTTCAATAAAGGGGCGACTGGATCAGGCAATGGTAATCTGGGGATAGCCAGCAATAGCGTTTGTATGAATAATGTCTTCATCGCCTGCGGAGATGGCACGAGCAATCCACACGACGGATATGTGGAAAACGACGGAGCGCCGGGCGTTATAATTGACTATAATTACGTTTGCATGACCAACAATCTGCCCATTTCGGCATCATACTTCGGGTCCTCATTTGGTTCTCACACCATCAATGGCGGAGACCCAGGCATTGTGGGGCTGAGTAACGGTAGTTTTGTTACGAATCTCAATTTCATTCTCACCACCAACAGCGTCTTGCGGTGCGCCGGCACAAACATCGCCGCCTTCAACAATGATTTTTTCGGAATAGTTCGTCCCTTAAACACAAACTGGTGCATCGGGGCGATAGAGTTCCATGATCCATCCCAAGTTTTGTTGCCTCCTTCAAACCTGAGAGTGATTTCCCAATAACCGAGTCAGGTCGCTTCCGGAGGTGTGAGAGAAACTACCGGTTTCTCACTTTATTTTCGAGGGCCGCGACTTCAACAGCGGCTCAGAATTTGGATTCAATGCAGAAACACGACAATCGCAATGCTTTACCGCTGGTCAGTGTGTTGATGATAACCTACAACCATGAGCCTTACATCAGAGAAGCTATTGAGAGCGTGCTGCGACAGGAAACGGACTTTCGCACAGAACTTTTGATCGGCGAGGATTGTTCCACCGATGCCACAGAGGAGATTGTTGCTGATTACGCCAAGCGATATCCCGAGCAAATTCGCCTGATCACGAGCGATAGCAATGTCGGCATGCACCAAAACCTTGCGCGATTGGAGGCGGCCATTCGTGGCGCATACGTGGCTTTCTGCGAAGGGGATGACTGTTGGCACGATACGAAGAAGCTGGCCAAGCAGATCCAATTTTTGGAAGCTCATGAGGACTATTCCATGGTTCATACGAACTACCACACCAATTACATTACGCAGGGTCGGGTGAAGCAGCACACACTCAGTCTTTCCAACCAATTGGAAGACGCTAATGCCTACGAGGAGTTTCTCAACGGACGCCGGACAGCCATGACCCTGACAGTGTGCGTGCGTGCCGATCTTTACAAAAAAGCTGTCGAAGAGAACAAAGAATGCACCGATACCGCGTGGCCGATGGGGGACAAGCAACGATGGCTCGAACTTTCGAGACTCGGTCGGGTGAAGTACCTCTCTCAGTCCATGGCCACATACAATGTCCTGGGAGAGTCAGCTTCTCGTTCAAGAAGTGCCGTTAAGGTTCTTCAATTTCGGATCAAAGCCAAAGACTTGCTTTGGCATTATTTGAACAAATATCCATGCTCACCAGCGGTCGCCAAGGACGCGAAAAGGCGGGTGCTTGGATTCTTGATTCAATCATCCTTCGAAGCTGCGGAATGGAAGATGGTGCAATCGTTTTGGAAAGAGTATCGCCAATACGACAATGGCTGGACAAGATACAGACTTTACCATTGGTTGAGTAGACGGCGTAGCTTGGGACGCGCCGTTTTGGCATTATTGGCCGCTCGTCAAAGCGTATTCACCCTAGCTCGGCAATCCCGCTTCGTCGGTGTGGCGTAGGAACCAATTCATAAGATATAATGTCGGCGCACACGAGAACCTCCGCAGGACAGAGGGAGCATGCCGCGCCCGATATGTCGCGTATTGTGAGGGGGACGATTACTGGTAAGCTGCCGACAAATTGCAAGTGCAGGTCGATTTTTTGGAATCCGATCCCGATTATGTTCTGGTTCATTGTGGATGGCGCCGCTTTTTCGTGGAAAAGCGGCGACTCACCGGCAACTCCATGTATCAGACTAGCGAGTTGAAGGACGGCGAAGCCTACTTTGACGTACACTACATGGAGAAATACGAATGTTCTCGAGCAACAAAAGTGGCAGCCACCACAAGATCGGCCATTCAATTATTGGGTTGCGCGTACGCCTCGGCGGACTCTAAGACCGCAAACGCTATGCTTGCTGAATACCGAGAATTGGGAATTCCGATCCCGCCGCTGGCATATTTACTCGCTTTCGGCAGTCGTGGCCGACACCATGGTAAACTTGTGCGACCATTGATTAAGTTTTTCTGGGATATGGGAGAAAATAATTCGGCGTTTTGCCCAAATCGGGTAGCCGCTAATTCCTTGCGCCAATCCAAGTCGGCGCTGGGACTTTTACGAACTTATGGTTGAACCTTTCGAAAAACCAATTTACGTCACGCGGCCGTTTCTCCCACCCCTCGCCGATTTCACACAGGGACTCCAAGAAATTTGGAGCAGTGAATGGCTTACTAATAATGGACCGGTCCTGCAACGCTTTCAAAAAGAGCTTTGTGACTATTTCAACACCAGCAATGTTTGCCTTTTCAACAATGGAACGCTTGCTTTACAAATCGCCTTACAAGGATTGCAAGTCTCCGGCGAGGTCATCACGACCCCCTTTACTTTCGTAGCGACCACTCATGCACTGTATTGGAACAAAATTCGTCCGGTGTTCGTGGATATTGAGCCGGGGCACTATACCCTTGATCCGGCGCGGGTTGAAGAAGCGATTACTCCATGGACATCCGCGATCCTGGCGGTGCATGTCTATGGTTACCCCTGCCGATTGCGGGAATTAGCGGAAATTGCTCGGCGTCATAAACTACTCCTACTTTATGATGCCGCTCACGCGTTCGGTGTGACGGTGGACGGGTATTCCATCGGCAACTATGGCGATTTAAGCATGTTCAGTTTTCACGCCACTAAGCTGTTCCACTCGATTGAGGGGGGAATGTTGATGTTTTCCGATCCCGGTCAAATGAAAGTGTTCGATTACCTGAAAAACTTCGGTTTCGATGGCGAGACCGAAGTGGTCATGCCTGGCACCAACGCAAAAATGAACGAATTCCAAGCTTTAATGGGATTGCAAGTCCTCGGTCACATGGGAGGCATTATTTCGCGGCGGCAACAGGTTGATTCTGTTTATCGGTCGCGCCTCAAAGAAGTTCCAGGGATTCACATTCCGGAGTTGCCTTCCGGCAATGTCAAATTCAACCACGCGTATTTTCCAGTAGAGATCGACCCGGAGCGATTCGGCATGGATCGTGATCAACTTTACACTGCGCTCAAGAAATACAATGTATTCACACGTCGCTATTTTTATCCGCTGGTGACCGATTTCGCCTGTTACCGCAGTCTTTCGGTCAAAGATCCTTTGACAAAAGCGCGACAAATTGCTAAACGCATTCTGACGTTGCCGATTTACGACTCGCTTGAATTGAAAGATGTAAACCGAATCTGCGACCTAATTGCGCATATTTGCCCAAGCCTGGTGCAGGCCAAGTCAAATTCGTGGCCGCGCTCTACTAACGTCGTTCCACCTGGCCAGCCGGTGGCTTTGTGATTCCTTTATCGAGGTTCGAAATGTATGAATTGTCCACATAAGGTAGCTCGGTGGCGAGTTCTTGTATTTCCCGGAGCCACCGAGATTGCCATGGAATTGCGTCAAGCACTAGGTTGGTGCAAGGAAATTGCGCTTTTTTCCGCAGGTAGTCATGTCTCCAATCATGCACCGTTCGTTTTCGCTCGACATTTTGTAACTCCAGACGTTGGTCAAGGCAAATGGGTTGATGGGCTATCTTCTGTATTGGCGGCAAATCAAATAACCCACATATTCCCCGCTCACGACGAAGTCCTTGTGGCATTGGCAGAAAACGCGACACGGCTTAAAGCGAAGGTCATTACGTCTCCACTGGAAACCTGTCGGCTTACGCGATCTAAAACGGCAACCCTACAGCGGCTTTTAAATGTGATTCCAACACCTGAATTGTTTCAGACGGTGGAGGCAATCAAGACATGGCCCGTATTTTTGAAGCCAGATCGAGGGCAAGGCTCCCAAGGAACGGCCTTGGCAAAAGACATCAATGAACTCACAGCTTTACGGGCCGAGAACCCTGACCGTATCATGCTTGAATACCTTGACGGACCCGAATTTACGGTGGACTGTTTTTCTGACCGCGAACGTGGTCTCCAGTATGCGTGCGGGCGCCAAAGACGGCGAATCCGCTCTGGTATTGCAATGGATTCGGCGATTGTTGACGACAACCGTTTCTGGGAATATGCTGAAAAAATTTCCCGGGTTATTAGTTTGCACGGTGCGTGGTTTTTTCAAGTGAAGGCTGACCATTGCGGTGCTTTAAAATTAATGGAAGTCTCTCCCCGGATTGGAGGCACATCGGCTTTGAGTCGAGCGCATGGAGTAAACCTACCGCTTTTAAGCCTATATGAGTCGGAACGGTTGCCTGTACAAATTTTGGCTGGTTTTTATGGAGTCGAAATCGATCGGGCTCTAGTCAACCGATATCGGCATAACTTCAACTATCGCGCCCTATATATTGATTTCGACGACACCTTAATTGTTCATGGCCGAGTCAATGCCGAGCTTGTAAAACTTCTTTATCAAGCCTTAAATCGCGGCGTTCGGCTCATTTTACTGACGCGTCACACTGGCGATTTGACGGAAGGACTTCGGCGATATCGCCTCCATGGATTATTCGACGAGGTGGTTCATCTTCGCCTGAAGGAACCAAAAGCGGACTCTATTCGAGAGAAAGAAGCGGTCCTGATTGACGACAGCTTCGCCGAACGCATGGCAGTTCGAATGGCTACCGGCATTCCTGTTTTTGACACTAGTATGATTGAGGTGCTTTTCGATGAACGACTCTAATAATCCTGCCGCAAAAACCGTCAGCGACCAAGACGTCGAGCATCTGCGTCTAATTCGTGAAAGCGTTACCCATTTTATGCAAAAAGTGGGCCGAATTTATGGGACACGGCCCGCGCGACTACTAGACATCGCTCCGCAGGAGCACGCCGGAGATCGTCCGTACTTTCCAGATTGCGTCAGCGTTGAAACGTTGGACATTGATCCTGATGCGGGCGCTACGTCTGAACACCTCGTTAGGGATTTGCTGGCTGGATTTGGCCTCTCGAAGTTCACCATCCTTCGAGGAATTTTTCCTGACGAAACCGGGAGCAAAATAGAGCATATAAAACTCAAGTTATGTCATATAGACGTCGATGTATATCAATCTGCCCGGGACATTTTCACATGGGCGTGGCCGCGCCTTTTGGTTGGAGGCATAATGGTCTTCGATGACTATGGATTCCGAGGTTGTGAAGGCGTTACATCACTGGTGAACGAGTTGAAGGGTCAAGGGTTGCGCGTTATTTATAATCTGAATGGCCATGCAGTCATTTGCCGAGTTGGCAATGAAAAGCCGCTGTAAATAGGTTCATGTCCGCCATTAAACATAAGGCTATGAACGCCGTGATATGGAGCGGCGTGGAGGGTCTTTCTGGGCAACTAATTCGTTTCGTTATCGGCGTGATCCTCGCGCGACTGCTTTTGCCGGCCGAATTCGGTTTAATCGGGATGTTGGGAATCTTCATGGGCGTTGCCCAAGTCTTCGTAAACTGCGGGTTCGGCGAAGGTCTAATCCAGAAGCAGAATACATCCTATCGCTAACGAATTCATTGATCGGTAGGCAGCGATAATTGTTGAAATCACATATGAATAGCTTTATTGAGTCCATCTACAAGTCTCGGCGAGTTACGGGTCGAAGTGGAAAGGAGCACGAGCTCCACTCCGAAATTGATCCAGCGGAGGGCAATTTTATTGAGAAGGTCATCTCAAAAAACCCCGCCATCTCCAAGACACTCGAAATTGGTTGCGCCTACGGGATGTCGTCCTTGCACATTTGCCATGCGATAAATTCTCGGCCTGACGCGTACCACATCATGCTCGACCCATTTCAATATACGATGTGGGACGGAGTTGGAATTAAGAACCTCGAAGACTCAGGCATTCACTTTTTCAAATTGATCGAAACCAAGTCGGAGTTCGCTCTCCCTCAATTGTTGCAAGTCGAAGAAGCGAAATTCGACCTCATCTTTGTTGATGGATGGCACACATTGGATCACACGTTACTTGATTGCTTTTACGCCACTCGCCTTCTCAAGATTGGAGGTTTTCTCATTCTTGATGATGTCGCGCAGGACGCAGTTGGCCGCGTAGTTGACTATTTATCTTTCTATCCCTGCTATGAAGTGTATGAGAGAGTAATTTCGAGTGTGGCCGTTTCATTAAAGCGTCGCATGGTTGGCGGCGTTTTGTCGGTGATTCCCGATGCAATAAAGACGAGGTTGTTCCATCCGACGCTCGTCCGCGAAGTTGGACAAAAGTTCCGTACTGGAATGATTGCTTTAAAGAAAGTGTCGCAGGATGAGCGGACTTGGGATTGGTTCCCGCCCGACTTTTGACCGAAACGGTTTAATATAAAGCGTCGTCTTGAATGCCAGAATCACTCAAAGTACGGACTTTTCGCGCTTTGTCTTGGAGTTTGATCCAGCAAGTAGCTGTGCGCGGACTTCAGTTTGACCTCGGAGTCGTTTTGGCTCGACCGGTCGACCCAAAGCAATTCGGTTTGGTCGCGATGTTGGGCATAGAGCAAGGAAACAACATGGCTCCAGGGGGTAAAAGGTGCGGGACTTCTCCTGAGCACCCGTTTGCCGCGCTATCTTGGCCACCAGAAAATCAGGAATGAAGTTGCAAATCTGCCGCAGCAGATTCAGTTTGGAGGTGGCTGGAACGTTCTTGTTGTTATTTTTCATCCCGACCCTTGTGGCCGGGCTAAACAAAATGTTCCAGCTTTTTCTCAAATCCTGTGGGATGGCTGAGTAAACGGTAAAGAGATTGACGATTTCTCTTGGGCGGGGAGTTATTTCACCAGTGACATTAAAGCAAAAAGCAGTTGGAGCGTTGTTTTGGAGCTTTTCGCAGGGCCTTGGCCAGCAGAGCGTACGTTTTGCTATTTCTATAGTCATGGCCCGACTGCTACTGCCGGCTGAGTTTGGATTGGTCGGTATGGTAGCCGTTTTCATTGCTCTTGGCGAACTTCTCATCAATAGTGGATTTGCCAAGGCACTGATTCAAAGGAAAGACCCAACGCATTTGGATTTTTGTACCATTTTCTATTTTAATCTGGCCGCCGGTTTCGCGTGCAGTCTGCTGCTTTTTCTGGCTGCGCCATGGGTTGCCGCCTTTTATCATTCTCCAAACTTGGTTCCTCTGACGCGTGTCATGTCGCTGAACTTTATTTTTACGGCCTGCGGACTAATTCAATGCACACTTTTAACGCGGCGGCTTGATTTTAAAAGACAAATGAAAGTGACGATGAGCGCGGGGATTGTTTCTGGCGGGATCGGGATCGTTATGGCCTATCGCGGTTTCGGTGTCTGGAGTATTGTCACGCAAAACCTTGTGGCCAATGTTCTGACTACCATTCTGTATTGGATGTTTCAAGACTGGCGTCCTTCGCTAATTTTTAGTCTGAATTCCCTCCGATCCATGTTTGGATACGGATCGAAATTGTTGCTTTCCCGAATTATCGATACAGTCGTCTCCAATATTTACCTCGTCGTGATTGGGCGAGTTTTTGCTGCTGCCGAATTGGCATTTTACTGGCGCGCTGACCAAATCCAGCAATTGCCTTCGACCAATCTCTGTCAAGCCAGCGAACGAGTGATGTTCCCGGTCTTTTCGTCGTTACAAGACGATCCACCGCGATTAAAACGCGCCTTGCGCAAAGCCTTAACGGGGTTGGCCATGTTTAGTCTTCCGATGACGGTTGGGGTGGCGGTGGCTGCCCGGCCATTCATCCTGACCTTGTTGGGTTCGAAATGGCTGCCATCGGTTCCATTGTTGCAGCTTCTTTGCGTGGCGGGTGCCTTGTACCCATTGCATTTTGTCAATCTAAGCGTGCTTGCTGCCCAAGGTAGATCCGACCTTTTCCTCAACCTCGAGATTTTCAAAAAGGCAATTACAGTAATTTCAGTTTGTATTACTTTTCGTTTTGGCATCAGAGCCATGATTTACGGGCAAATCGCTGTTTCTGGAATTTCCTACTCCGCCAATATCTATTATACTGCAAAGCTGCTGGCTTATCCCATTATCGAACAAGTTGGGGATGTGTTGCCCTACCTCGGCGCAGCCCTGCTGATGGGAGTTTGCGAATTCGCGGTGCATTGGCTTCCGTTTACCAAAGCGCCGGCTATACTCGCCCTCCAGATTGCTGTGGGTGTGGCCGTCTATGCACTGGTCTGTTTTACTTTCCGACTAAAGGCATCCCGGGAAGGCTTAAACCTAATCTTGGAAATGAAAGCCAAAAGAAGATCTCTCTAAGCGATCAGTTCCATTATACGGAGATGAACAGCACGTATAAAATTAAAGTCCTCGCGCACGTCAATCACTACTTTGGACCCAGCACGGGGTCCATTGTGTATCGTTCCAATTCACAATTGCCCGAAACGCGGCGGAACTACATCAACAAGACTGTCGAGGCGCTCAAGGATCTCGGAACCTTGCCGTGGGTCGGTGCTGTGGATGTTAAAATCTGCGGTTTCAAAGGCAAATCGCTTCTGGCAGTCGATAAGGACTTTTCCTTCTTGCAAGACCCTAGAAAACTAGTTTACGAATCCTTGGCTGAAATGGTGGGCCACATCGAAGAGTACGACTATTTTATTAACATCGAGGATGACATCATCCTACCCTCTGAAACCTTCAGCAACGTGTTCGAGTTCGACCGAGATTCGTTGCTCAACGAAATTCTGCATCCCAATCGCATCGAAGTTCTTAATGGCCGGAAGCTGCCTAATGATCCGATGATTCGCCCGCGTGTGTGGACTTTTCAAGAAAAACAATGGAAGAGACATACCCTCAGAGTGGCGGCGAACCCACACGCTGGAGTTTTAATGTTTTCGCGGGAAAAGTTTCGCTATTGTGTGTCCAATATCGATGTGAATTTCCGTGGAGCCTTTCTTGGAGTGGGCATGGAATCCGCCTTTGCATATTTTCATCGGCCGTTTTCTCTTTATCGACCCTACAAAAACCTCGACTTTCACGTTGTCATTCACCAGGACCGGCACAACCCCGGATGGAGCAAGAAAGCGACGCTCAAGAAATTCTTTACCGTGGGCGGTTGCAAAGATTACTTGCAGTCATGGCTCTTCGATTAGGATTATGTTTATTTTGAACTTTCACGGTTTAGGGATAATGCCGCCTGGTTTGTCCTCAGGCGAGGAGGGGTGCTGGCTTGATCGGTCGTTCTTCGAGGCAATTCTTGACTCGGTTCGAGAGCGGAAAGATGTTGAAATAACCTTGGATGATTCCAATGAATCTGATTACACCGTAGCGCTGCCCGCCCTTGAAGCAAGGAACCTGCGGGCAAAGTTTTTCGCCGTGGCCCAACGCCTTGGTCAAAATGGATATTTATCAACCAGCAGTCTTCGCGCATTGGCGGCGGCAGGAATGGGGATAGGCACTCATGGCATGCGTCATCGCCGCTGGACTGGGTTGAACGCGGAAGATCTGCGCGAAGAATTAGTCGAAGCAAAGGACAAGCTGGAACAAATTATGGGGATGCCGATCGACGAAGCTGCTTGCCCGTTTGGCGGTTATGACCGCCGCGTGCTTACAGCGTTGCGAAACGCCGGCTATGCGAGGATCTATACCAGCGACGAGGGCCCAGCGCCGGAGGACGTGTTGATTCAGCCTAGAAATACCATCCGCCGAAAACACGACCTAGCCGACATCAAAAGAATCACTAGCGATACGCCTTGTGGAATCAGGAAAATTGTGCGTGACGTGAAGCTTAAACTTAAGCAGTTGCGCTGATTCATGACAGCAGAAAAGAATAACGCAGGCGTTTTGGTCATTATTGGCTTTGCAGAAGCTCTGTCGGCGCCCGAAGTCGTTTGGAGCCTTGCCGACCACGGATCAAAGGTGGTAGCTTTTACCCGCAAGGGTAATCATTCGGCTTTACGCTCCAGCCGGTACGTTGCATTAATCGAGATCACGGCTCCAGAGACAAGCTGTGTCCAAGCCATCGCGGATTTGACGGAACAAGTTTCACGCCTCAAGGCGGCTCATCCGCAATGGCAACTCGCTCTCATGCCTTTGGATGACGGATCCCTTTGCCTATTAAGCCTCACGCCGCGAATTCATGATATACCGATCATCGGCCCGACCGAGCAGGGCGCGGTCTGGGCTCTGGACAAATCGGCACAAATTGAATGCGCGCGTGAGGCCGGGTTCGCGGTGCCACAGACAGCCGTAGTCGATAAAGCCAGCGACGTTTTTGCAATGCCGGTGGAATTTCCTTTAGTATTCAAGCCTGTCTGGGCCACGCGAGAACAAAACGGACGATTGGCTCGCGGGCGCGCTTGGACTTGTGCCGACCGGTTGGAACTGGAAGCAGGCGTCAAATCTTGGCGAGAATGCGAGCCAATGCTTTTGCAGAAGTATATAGCCGGTGTCGGCGAGGGACTGTTTGGATTGGCAGATGGGGGCAGCGTTATAGCTTGGAGTGCGCACCGTCGTTTGCGCATGATGAACCCGCAGGGCTCGGGTTCCAGTGCCTGTATTTCTCAAGAGGTTGATGCCGGACTGAAGGCCGCCGGTGAACGGCTCATTGCACTGACCAGGTGGCACGGATTGTTTATGATCGAATTGCTGCGCGATGAATCGGGAAAGGCTTGGTTCATGGAATTCAATGGCCGCACTTGGGGAAGCATGGCTTTGGCCCGACGAATGGGGTTCGAATATCCAGCTTGGGCGGTACAGAAGACTTTATACCCTGCGTCGACGGTCGCTCTTCCGCCTTTGCGCCATCCGTTGGTGTGTCGGCACTTGGGCCGAGAATTGGTGCATTTGCTCTTTGTGATGAGAGGTTCAAAGTCAAGAGCTTCGACGGGCTGGCCTTCGCGCTGGCGCACAGCGCGCCAAGTGTTGTCTTACAGCCGCAATGATCGCTGGTACAATTGGCGGGCTGACGATCGCAAGGTCTTCTTTAACGATTCAATAGGCACGATCAAAGGCCAGATCTTCAGATCCAAGGGGCAGGGATGATGCGGGTGCGTGCAGCATGCCATGTCCACTCGGACTGGTCATATGACGGAAAATGGCCGCTCGAAAAGCTGGCCAAAGCTTTCGCCAAAAGAGGCTATCAAGCGTTGCTGATGACCGAGCATGACAGAGGGTTTGATGAGGCGCGGAGGCTGGCACACCGCGAAGCCTGCCTCAACGCGAGTACGGATCGCATCCTTCTGGTGCCAGGCATCGAGTATAGCGACAAAGTGAATTGTGTGCATACCTTGGTTTGGGGCAATGTTCCGTTTGTAGGTGCGGATGTGGAGACCGAAAAAGTTTTGGCCGCAGTGACCGATTATCACGGGGTCGCAGTCATGGCCCATCCCAGCCGACGACAGGCCTGGCGCGCGTTCCAACCTGGATGGGCTCCGAATTTAGTGGGAATTGAGATATGGAATAGGAAGACAGACGGCTGGGCTCCAAGCAAGGATGCCGCTGCTTTGCTGGAGATGACTGGCGCTCTGCCCTTTGTAGGATTGGACTTTCATGAATGGCGTCAATTTTTTTCATTGGCCACAATTTTGGAGATAGAATCTCCCCTTTCGGAAGCCGCGATTTTAGTTTCAATGAGAGCGCGACACTGTGGTTCTCAAGTCTTCGGTAAGCCGTTGCATTGGTTCGCGAATGGCAAAATGGGGAAGGCTTTACAAGCAGCCGAAAAGTTTCGCCGAAGAATCGCCCCTCATCTTAGATAATTTTTCTTGAAATCCGAGATTGAAAGCACAAGCCGACGGATTGCCTTCTCGCCGGCTTCCGATAACCGCAAAGTCCAGTTTCGGCTAGATACCGGTATCTGCCGCGAGCTTAAGGGCGATTATTTGGTCAAAGTTCCATCCAACAAAGAATCCTGCTCGTTTATTGATGTAATCGAGAAACGCGAAAAATCGGCAGTAGATTTTTTTAAGAATCACATCACCGTTGTCCGGGGAACCAAACAACATGAGGGCCTTCTCTATCCTTTCTTACCCTATCCGAATCTTGAGAAGTTGATGTCTGATCAGCTCGCGTTTGGCGATCCCGACGGGGGCCTATCGATTATAAATCAATACATTTCTCTCTTGCACTCTCTTCCAACCCGTAGTGGCATCTCGGAGGATTTCTTGCGTTTCGTCGGAAATCCGCTCTCGCGGATCCACGACAATATCTTGTGTTTTATCGCCGGACCCCTTGACCTGATTCCGAGCAATATTCTGGTAGCGGAGAACTCCTATTACGCCATCGACCATGAATGGTTTTTTGATTTCCCGATTCCGGTCGATTTCGTTATTTATCGAGGATTGACTTCTATGATTTTTAGATTGCAAAGCAAAATCCGGGATAACGCTGGAAAAAGTTCGGTAGTCTTATTCTCAGGATACGGAAAGAAGCGGAATTACGTGCCGTTGACTTGGGCCAAGCTGCTCGGCGAACTCAAACTGCCGTTGGATGAATTGAATTCGTGGAATTCGGCGTTCGAGGCTCAAGTTTTGCTTAGTTCTCCATCTTTTAGGTTGCGCTTTTGCCCGCAAAAAGTAGGGCGCGTCTATACCTCATTTTCTTCGAAGGGCTTTCCAAAAAAAATCTCGATGTGGGATCGGTGGCAATTTCAAGCTGAAATGGTCATCTCCGAATTAAAGAGATTATTATAAAGGCTCTGGTCAGAAATTCCTTTGTCCCGGAGTCGATGCATGGATCAACCGTGAAACTGTTGTCCGACGACGATTTGCAATTCCGTTTTGTCAAATCACGAGCGCCGCTTACGATATTTTATAATATTT
>Ga0075522_10000312_pt1 | contig 34227 bp, 35 predicted proteins | sample NGEPerA_FD_74796 | JGI IMG/M metagenome (GOLD analysis project Ga0075522, IMG submission 74796) | Arctic peat soil microbial communities from the Barrow Environmental Observatory site, Barrow, Alaska, USA - NGEE PermafrostL2-A | ecosystem: Environmental > Terrestrial > Soil > Wetlands > Peat ... | reverse complement strand
GCCATCGGCTTTGTCATGCGACCAGCCTAAGACCGGCCCGGCTTGCCCTCAAGGGTGAGAAAGTTCAAACTGTAACAGTGCCCGGCTCCCTAAGGACAAATGACTAAGTATCTGATTTAATTGTCTCTGAGGAATGGCGCTCAACTTACGATTGCGGACGTTTGACTCGAGGATGACGCTGCCTATAGTCCCGGCCTTTCAAGAACCAAGGACCTCACGCAAGCCATGACCAAGCGCGCAAAATCCAAATACAAGATCGATCGCCGGATGGGCGAGAATATCTGGGCCCGTCCCAAGAGCCCGGTCAACAAGCGCTCTTACGGTCCCGGCCAGCACGGCCAGCGGCGCGCCAAGAAGCTCTCCGACTATGGCACCCAGCTTCAGGCCAAGCAGAAGCTCAAGGGCTATTACGGCAACATCACCGAGCGGCAATTCCGCAAATATTACACCGATGCTTCGCGCCGCCCCGGCGACACCGGCGAGAACATGATCGGCCTGCTTGAAAGCCGTCTGGACACCGTCGTTTATCGTTCGAAATTCGTGCCCACGCCGTTCGCCGCCCGCCAGCTGGTGAGCCATGGTCATGTCAAGGTAAACGGCCGGCGTGTGACCATCGCTTCCTGCCAGCTCAAGCCCACCGACACGCTGGAGCTTACGCCCAAGGCGCGCGAGATGGCGCTGGTGCTGGAAGCGTCCAAGAGCGCGGAGCGCGACACCCCCGATTATATCGAGGTGGATCACGGCAAGATGACGTCGAAGCTGCTGCGCGTGCCCAAGCTGGCGGACGTTCCTTACGCTGTGCAGATGCACCCGCACTTGATCGTGGAATTCTACTCGCGCTGACGCGTGGATTGAAGAAAACGCAAAGCCCGCAAGCTTGCTTGCGGGCTTTTTCTTTTGCCGCCAGAGAATACTCTTAAGGCGCGAGTGGAAGGATCGTGGCGCATGACATATCGGCTGTATGGTGACTGGGGCTCCGGCGCCTTTTCGGCAGAAGCGGCGCTAGCCGAAGCCGGCGCACCTTATGAGTTCGAGCTGATCTCACTGGACAAGGGCGAGCAGAAAGAGCCGCGGTTCTTGAGCCTCAATCCCAGCGGCAAGATTCCGGCGCTGCGCCTGCCGGAAGGCGAGATCGTCACGGAATCGTCGGCGATCCTGCTCACTCTGGCCGATCATTTCCCGCAGAGCGGCTTGTTGCCGCCCCAGGCCGCGCCCGCCCGCGCCACCGCCTATCGCTGGCTGGCCTTCATGGCGAGCGAGATCTATCCCTTTGTCGAGATCGTGGACTATCCCGACCGTTTCGCGCCGGAGGGAAAGCCGGCCGAGGCGCTCCGCGAAAAAGCCCGCGAGCGGGTGCGCGAAAGGCTGCTTCTGATCGAACGCGTGTTGGCCGGGCCGTTTCTGCTGGCGAGCGGTTTTTCGCTGCTGGATATCTATGCGGCCATGTTCTCGCGCTGGAGCGTGGGCACGGAATGGCGCGAACACAATCTGCCGCATCTCAACCAACTGGCGCGGCTGGTCTCACAGCGCCCGGCGATTGCTCCCGTATGGCAACGGCATTTTGAGCGTTAAGAGACAGGCTCCAGCGCGATGCCGCGCTCGGCGAGGAAGGGGCGAAGTTCGTCCGCCTCGAACATCTCGCGCAGGATGTCGGCGCCGCCCACGAATTCGCCCTTCACATAAAGCTGGGGAATGGTGGGCCAGTTGGAGAATTCCTTGACCCCCTGGCGCACATCGGGATCGGCCAGCACGTCCACCGCTTTGAACTTCACGCCCAGTTGGGAAAGAATCTGCACCACCATGGAGGAAAAGCCGCATTGCGGGAACACGGGCGTGCCCTTCATGTACAGAAGGACGTCGTTATTCTTCACATCTTCGGCAATGCGCGCCTGGGCATCGGACATGGGGAGCGGACCTTTGAGAGACCGGTTTGATCTAAGCACCCCCTGTCCCAAGGTCAAGGAGAGGGGATGACACCCTCTTTTAACTTTGATGTTGCCGCCTTGCTGGAAGGCGTTTCGCGCAAGGAGCTGGAGGTGCGGGCGGCGCGGATATCCGCCGCCTATCGCGCCGGCGGAACTTCGGCGGCGGTCGCCGACCGGATGGATGCGCTGGCCTATCTGGTAGCCCGCTTTCCCGCCACATACGCCGCGGCGCATGCCGCTTTGCGCAGAACAGAAGAGGCGAACCCGCGATTTTCTCCCGCAAGCCTGCTCGATGTGGGCGCGGGGCCGGGCACCGTGGCTTTGGCCGCGCGCGCGATCTGGCCGTCGCTCTCCGCCATCACCTTGCTCGAACCCAACGCGATATTTCGCCGCGTGGCGGAAGAATTATGGCCAAACGCCAATATCGTTGCGGGAACGCTGGGCGGGGCGCTTCCCAATGCCGATTTGGTGACGGCGGGCTATGTGCTGGCCGAGCTCGATATCGCGAAGATTCCGCAAACCGCGCGCGAACTATGGCGCGCCGCGAAAGCGATGCTGGTTTTAATCGAGCCGGGCACACCCGAAGGCTTTGCCCGCATCCGCGCCGCGCGGCAGGCCTTGATCGAAGAGGGCGCGCATATCGCCGCGCCTTGCACCCATGACAAGGAATGTCCCATGTCGGGCAGCGATTGGTGCCATTTCTCTGAGCGCCTGGCGCGTTCGCGCGATCACATGATGGTGAAATCCGCTTCCGTGCCGTTCGAGGACGAGCGCTATGCCTATCTGGCCGTGTCACGGGAGCCGCGGGCGCACAGCCAAGCCCGCATCGTCAAACCCCCGATCGAACAAAAGCCCGCGATATCGCTTCCGCTCTGCGACAGCTCGGGGCTTCACATCAAAGTCGTTCCGCGCCGCGACAAGGAGCAATACCGCGTCGCGCGCAAGAAGAACTGGGGCGATCTGTTCTAGCTCTTGGCGCTGGTGTTGAGCTGCAGCGCATGCAAGGTGCCGCCCATATGGCCCTTGAGCGCGGCATAGACCATCTGATGCTGCGCCACCCGGCTTTTGCCCTTGAAGGCGGCCGACGCAACGGTGGCGGCGAAATGATTGTCGTCGCCGGCCAAGTCGCGGATTTCCACGTCGGCGTCGGGGAACGCCTCTTTGATATAAGCCTCGATTTCGCTGGCTTTCATGCCCATCGGAGAATTCCTAATTGGAAAGCGGGATTTCTTCCCGCGCCATGAAGCGGGGAAACCAGCCTTCATGGCCGTCACGCAATTGTTTGAGGCTCACCCGCTCCTTGTCGATCACGATGGCCTCGCCCCCGGTCTTGCCCAATTCAGCCACCGGGATATAGAGCGCGCGCGCCTCTGCCACGATCTTTTCGGCTTCCGCGAATGGCGCGGCGATCAGGTAACGAGCCTGGTCCTCGCCGAAGAAGAAGGCAATCGCGTCCGCCAACGAAGCCTGGCCGATGCTGGCGCCGATCCCGTCTTTCATCGCCATCTCGGCAATCGCCACCAGCAACCCGCCATCGGACAGGTCATGCGCCGTGTCCACCCGGCCTTTCTCGATCAAGCCGCGCACAAAATCACCATGCTTGCGTTCGGCCGCCAAATCCACCGTGGGCGCCGCGCCCTCTTCCTTGCCTTCGATCTCGCGCAGATAGATGGACTGGCCGAGATGGCCGCGTGTCTCGCCGATCAGGATGATCACATCGCCTTGGCGCTTGAAACCCATGGTAGCGCGCCGCCCGACATCCTTGATCAGGCCCACGCCGCCGATTGCGGGGGTAGGCAGGATGCCTTCGCCATTGGTCTCATTATAGAGCGAGCAATTGCCGCCGATCACCGGAAAATCGAGCGCGCGGCAGGCTTCGCCGATGCCTTCAATGCCGGCCACGATCTGCCACATGATCTCGGGTTTTTGCGGATTGCCGTAATTGAGATTGTCGGTGACGGCCAGCGGCGTCGCGCCCGACGCGGTCAAATTGCGCCAGGCTTCGGCAACGGCCTGCTTGCCGCCCTCGAAGGGATCGGCGCGGCAATAGCGCGGCGTCACATCGGTGGTCATCGCCAGCGCCTTTTTGGTGCCATGCACGCGCACGATGGCGGCGTCGCTGCCGGGCGGTTCCACCGTGTCGTTCATCACGCTGTGATCATATTGCTCCCACACCCAGCGGCGCGACGCCATGTCGGGCGTGGCCAGAAGCTTGGCGAGAGACTGGGTGAGGGAACGCTTCTTGTCGTACGCGGGCTCGCCCTGGGTCGGCGCGCGCCTCACAAACGGGCGCTCATAGACCGGCGCTTCGTTGGACAGCGCCGTCACCGGAATGTCGGCCACCACATGACCTTTATGCCGGGCAATGAAACGGTGGGTGTCGGTGGTTTTGCCGATCACCGCGAAATCCAGCTCCCATTTGCGAAAAATGTTCTCTGCTTCGGTTTCGCGCCCCGGCTTCAGCACCGCCAGCATGCGCTCCTGGCTTTCCGAGAGCAGCATCTCATAGGCGGTCATGTTCTCTTCGCGCTGCGGCACCTTGTCGAGATCGAGTTCGATGCCGCTGCCGCCCTTGTCTGCCATTTCCGCTGACGACGAGGTGAGCCCCGCCGCGCCCATGTCCTGAATGGCAACGATGGCGTCGGTCGCCATCAATTCCAGACAGGCTTCCAGCAAAAGCTTTTCGGTAAAGGGATCGCCCACCTGTACGGTGGGGCGTTTTTCTTCGCTGTCTTCGTTGAATTCCGCGCTGGCCATGGTGGCGCCATGAATGCCGTCACGCCCGGTCTTGGAGCCCACATAGACCACGGAATTGCCCGCGCCCTTGGCAGCGGAGAGGAAAATATTGTCCTTTTTCGCCAGGCCCACGCACATGGCGTTGACCAAAATATTGCCGTTGTAGGAGCGGTGGAAATTCACTTCGCCGCCCACCGTCGGCACGCCCATGCAATTGCCATAGCCGCCGATGCCCGAAATCACGCCGGACACCAGATGCCTTGTCTTGGGATGATCGGGCTCGCCGAAGCGCAGCGCGTTCATCATGGCGATGGGGCGCGCGCCCATGGTGAAGACGTCGCGCATGATCCCGCCCACCCCGGTAGCCGCGCCCTGATAGGGCTCGATGAAGCTGGGATGGTTGTGGGATTCCATCTTGAAAATGCAGGCATCGCCGTCGCCGATGTCGATCACGCCGGCATTCTCGCCCGGGCCCTGGATCACGTGGGGACCCGTGGTGGGAAGCTTCTTCAGATGGGCGCGGGTGGATTTATAAGAGCAATGCTCGCTCCACATCACGCTGAAGACGCCCAGCTCCACCAGATTGGCGTCGCGGCCCAGCAAGGTCTTGATGCGGGCATATTCCTCGTCCGAGAGACCATGCTCGCGGATCAGTTCAGGGGTGATGATTGTCATGACAAGGCTTCGATCAAACTCTGGAACAGGGCGCGGCCATCACTGCCGCCGGTGACGGAGTCCACCACCCGCTCGGGATGGGGCATCAAGCCCAGCACGTTGCGCTTTGGGTTGAGGATGCCGGCGATGTCGCGGGCTGAGCCGTTGGGATTGTCCCGATAGCGAAACATCACCCGGCCTTCGCCTTCCAGGCGGTCGAGCGTATCGCCATCGGCGTAATAATTGCCTTCGCCATGCGCCACCGGAAAACTCACGCTCTGGCCTTTCTCATATTTGCGGGTGAAGGCGGATTGGGTTTCTTCCACCGAAAGGGTCACCGGCCTGCAGACGAATTTCAGCCCGGCGTTGCGCATCAAGGCGCCGGGCAGAAGACCCGACTCGGTCAAGACCTGAAAGCCGTTGCAGATGCCGAGCACCGCGCCGCCTTTTTCCGCATGGGCCTTGATCGCCTTCATCACCTGGGACTGGGCCGCCATGGCGCCGCAGCGCAAATAATCGCCGTAGGCGAAACCGCCCGGCAGCACCACCAGATCCACTTCGGGCAGTTCGCTGTCCTGGTGCCAGACCATGGCCGGTGTCTTGCCGGTCATGTCCTTGAGGGCGGTGGCAGCGTCGCGGTCGCAATTGGAAGCGGGGAAAACGATGACGGCGGATTTCATGGCGTTGGTCTTTTCCCCGCACCCATCTTGGCATGCACCTCTTCCAGGACCTTGGGCGCGAGCTGTTTGCTCCATGCCGAGGCCAGTTCCGATTCCTGATTGTCGAGCGCTTCCCGTATGCGGAAATATTTGGCACCGACGCCGCTGGAATAAAAGGCGATCAGCTGATCGAGTTCGGCATCGGTGAAATGCGAGGCGTAAAGCTGGGCCGATATCAGCAGGAAATCATTAGTTTCGCTTTGGATCTGGGCGCGGACATTGTCGCGGAAGCCATTCCAGAACTGAGCGGTCTGGCCGGGATGGCTGTGTGTTTCCTCAAGCACTACCCTGTCCACCAGGGCGTCGGCCTTTTGCATCACGGTGCCCAGAGAATCGGAGGCTTGAAGAAATTTCATCGCCTTGGCGATATGGGGATCGTTCCCGAGCGCGGCAAGCTTTTCCGGCGGCTGGGCCAGCAATTGCTCGGTCGTCTGGGCGAAGGACGGGTTGAGCGCGGCCAGAAGCAGGATCGGAACGGAGAGCAGCCACACGGCCTTCATAGAACGCCTATCTGATCTCGATCTCGTATTTCTCGATCACGGTATTGGCCAGAAGCTTTTCGCACATCTCCCTGAGCGAGGCCTTGGCCTTGGTCGCGTCGCTCTCGCGTAGTTCGAGGTCGATCACCTTGCCCTGGCGCACATCGCCCACCGCGCCAAAGCCCAACCCGTTCAGGGCATGGCCGATCGCTTTGCCCTGCGGGTCCAACACACCATTCTTCAAGGTCACAAAAACGCGCGCTTTCATTTGACTAAAACGGGTCCCTTATTTTCGCCCTGCATGGATTCGGGCATGATTCCCAGGCGCCGCGCCACTTCGCTATACGCTTCGACCACGCCGCCGAGATCGCGGCGGAAACGGTCCTTGTCCAGCTTTTCGTTGGTCTGCAGATCCCACAAGCGGCAGGAATCTGGGCTGATCTCATCGGCCAGGACGATGCGCATGAAGTCGTTTTCCCACAGCCGCCCGAATTCCAGCTTGAAATCCACCAGCTTGATGCCGGCGCCCAGAAACAGGCCGGAGAGGAAATCATTGATGCGGATGGTAAGATTGACGATGTCGTCCAGATCCTGTGGGCTGGCCCAGCCGAACGCGGTGATATGCTCTTCGCTCACCCACGGGTCATGCAGCCCGTCATTCTTGTAGTAATATTCGATGATGGAGCGGGGCAGGGCGGTGCCTTCTTCGATCCCCAGCCGCTTGGACATGGAGCCGGCGGCGACGTTGCGCACCACCACTTCCAACGGAATGATCTCGACTTCCTTTATCAGCTGCTCGCGCATGTTGAGGCGGCGCACGAAATGGGTGGGCACGCCGATCCCGGCCAGCTGGGTCATCAGATATTCGCTGATGCGGTTGTTAATGACGCCCTTGCCTTCGATCACCGCCTTTTTGGTGGCGTCGAACGCGGTGGTGTCGTCCTTGAAATATTGGATGACGGTGCCCGGCTCGGTGCCTTCGTAAAGAATTTTGGCTTTGCCTTCATAGATCACGCGGCGGCGTTTCATGGGATGTCCTTCGGGCACGCGAAAGCTGCGCCTCAATCAACTCACGCCTGTGAAAGTCAGGCGTGGCTGGAATTTAGGGACGTGGGGGCTTCCGGGCAATGATTCCCGCGACCCACGGTTCGCATAACGGGTTCCCGTCCACAGCCGAGTAAAAAATCAATGCATTTCAGGTAGTTAGCTTCCGAAGACGCGGGCGAAGATCGTGTCCACCTGTTTTAGGTGATAGCCAAGATCGAACATCGCCTCCAATTTGGCGGCGGGCAGCGCCTTGGCCACTTCGGGATCGGCCTTGAGCAAGTCCAAGAGATTGCCTTCGCCGTTCCAGGCGCGCATCGCGTTCCGCTGCACCAGCCGGTAGCTCTCGTCCCGCGAGACCCCCGCCTGGGTGAGCGCCAGCATCACCCGCTGGCTGTGGACCAGGCCGCGGGTCTGGTCGAGATTCTCCTGCAGGCGGGCGGGATAGACCACCAGCTTCTCCACCACCCCCGTCATGCGATGAAGCGCAAAATCGAGCGTGATGGTGGCGTCGGGGCCGATGTAGCGCTCGACCGAGGAATGGGAAATATCGCGCTCATGCCAGAGCGCCACGTCCTCCATCGCCGGCAACGCATAGGTGCGCACCATACGCGCCAGGCCCGTGACATTCTCGCTCAGCACGGGATTTCTTTTGTGCGGCATGGCGGACGAGCCCTTTTGTCCGGGCGAGAAATACTCCTCGGCTTCCAACACTTCGGTGCGCTGGAGATGGCGGATCTCCACCGCCAGCCGTTCCAGCGACGACGCCACCACCGCCAGGGCCGCGAAATAGGCGGCATGGCGGTCGCGCGGGATCACTTGGCTCGAGATCGGCTCGACCTCAAGCCCCATTTTCTTCGCCACATAGGCTTCCACCTGGGGATCGACATTGGCGAAGGTGCCGACCGCTCCGGAAATGGCGCAGGTGGCGATCTCGGCGCGCGCCGTGACCAGGCGCTGCCGCACGCGGGTGAACTCGGCATAGAAGCCCGCCAGCTTGAGGCCGAAGGTGGTGGGCTCGGCATGGATGCCGTGGCTGCGCCCGATGGTGGGCGTCATCTTGTATTCGAAGGCGCGCTTCTTGAGAGCGGCCAAAAGCGCGTCAGTATCGGCGATCAAAATATCGGCGGCGCGCATCAATTGGACATTCAGGCAGGTGTCCAGCACGTCCGAACTGGTCATGCCCTGGTGCACAAAGCGCGCCTCCGGACCCACGATCTCAGACAGATGGGTGAGGAAAGCGATCACGTCATGCTTGACCTCGCGCTCGATCTCGTCGATCCGGGCCACATCGAATTTGGCGTTTCGGCCTTTCTCCCACACCTTGGCAGCCGCTTCTTTGGGCACCACGCCCAGCTCGGCCAGCGCGTCGGTGGCGTAAGCCTCGATCTCGAACCAGATGCGGAATTTGGTCTCGGGCGACCAGATCGAAACCATCTGTTGGCGGGCATAGCGGGGGATCATGGGCGCTTCCGTCGGTTGCGGGGCGCTTTTAGCCCCTCACGCCCGCCGCGTGAAGCCGTCATCGCTCCAGGCTTCGCTGCCCACGCCGTGATGCACGGTGAAAAGCCCGTCGGGATCGTATTTTGCCTTGATCGCGGCCAGGCGGGGATAATTGGTGCCCCAGAACTCTCTGCGCCAATCGGAGTTGAAGAAATTGCTTTCCGATACATAAGAGCCCGCATCCGGCGCGATGGCGCGCATGACGGCGGTGGCACGGTCTACGCCGTGCGAGCTGTCTTCCGCCTCTTTCTGATCGCGGGCGGGCGGCAATCCCGGAAAGCGCGACGCGCCGCCGGTGGCGATGAGGCAGAGCGCGAATGCGTCCAACACCTTGGGGTTGGTGGCGGTGTCGCGCGACCGGGCAATCGCATCCGGCGTGCCGCCTGACAAACCCTTATTGAAATCGAGCCGCGTTTCCATATAGCGGCTGGCTTCGAACAGCGCGCTCGCCAGCCTGGACTGAGCTTCTTTTTCTAGCAGCGATTTTGGCAGCCATAGCGAATCATAGCCATAGAGGAACGCGCCGACCTGCTCCTCGTCGCCAGTCCACCATGCATGAACAGGGTTGGCGCCGGCGCGGTCGTCCATCTTGATCACCCGTGAGCCTGATTTGCGCATGGCCTCAACATCCCAATAGCTCTGGGCCGGATTGCTGCCGATCTCGGGGGTGCCAATCGAATAGCGCGCTCCTTGTTGCGCTATCCACGACAAGAATGGCTGCCAGATGGCACGAGCTTGCTCTTTGCTAAGACCGGCTGAGGCCATGGAGATGCCAAGGCGATTATCCCGAAAAACGCTGACGTGTTCGCCCCAGTGCGCGTTGAACAAGGAACTGGCATAAAAATCCACGAACTGCTCCAGAAGGTGGCGGAAATCTTCGTCCGACGCGGCTTTGATGGTGATGCTGGCGTAGCCTAGGAATTCCGGCAGATCTTGGGTCTTGAGGGTCAGACTGGTGACCACGCCCAACGATCCGCCACCGCCGCCTTTCAGCCCCCATAAAAGATCGGCATCGTTGCATTCATTGACGGTGCGCAATTTCCCGTCGGCAGTGATGATCTGCGCTTCAATCAGGCTCGACGCCGCGGTGCCGTAACGTTTGGAGAAAGAGCCGAAGCCCCCGCTTTGCACCAAGCCCGCCACGCCCACGGTCATGCAGCCGCCGCCCTGGACGTAACGCCCGCCCTTGGTGGTGACGGCGTCATAGGCGTCCACCCACATGGCGCCTGCTTCGATGGTGACGGCGGAAACGGGTGCGGTGTCGCAACCTTGCGGCACGAAGCGGTCATGCAAGGTGATGGCGCGCATGGGACGCGTCCACACCAGAAGCGAATCTGGTGCATTGGATGTGCCCTGATAGGAATGGCCGCCGCCTTTGACCGCCAGGCGCAGCCGGTGCTGCCTCGCGAAATTCACCGCCGCCACGACGTCTTCCGGCCTGTGCGCGGCGACCGCATAAGCGCTGGGTTTGGGTGACCAAGCATTCAGCCAGCCAGACACCTGGGTTCCACCTGCTTGATCGCCGATGAAGAACGGATTGCCGATCTCTTTCAAGGCATCCGTGCAACCGGCGCTTGCCGCGTCTGTGGCGCACGCCGAATAGAGGTCCGTGGGTTTGACAAGGTTGCCGCCCACTTGCGCCTTCAGGCTTTCCCATGCCTGCGCTGTGGGCCAGCCCGGGTCGCCAGGACGCACCCGTTGGAACGGGGCTCCCATTACGGGTTTGAAAGGAGAAAAGGCCGCGACGGCCGCCAAACCTTTGAGGACATTCCGTCTTTGCATGGATCGCTTCTCCACTGTCGGCGCGCGCCCTATAGTGACGGCGCCGGATTCACGAGATTCTCTTGCTCCATTTTCCCGATCCTTCGTTCCCCGAAAAGCGCGATGGGACTATGCGGCCATGAAAGGGTTTATCCGGCAAAGGCTTGGGATAAGCGGCGCGATTTTGGGGACGGACGGGTCGCGGGTGGGCCGCACCTTGCTTTATTCCTTCGCCGCGATTGCCGTGATGGTGGGCGTGGTCAATATCCTCAACGTCATCACCATTCAGCATGGCGAAGCGGGCCATAGCTTGCTCGGTCCTTTGATCGCGGAAGGCTCAAGTTGGCTGTCGCTGATTCTTTTCCTTTGGATACCCTGGCTTGCCTGGCGGGCAGCGCCGCCCGGGATTCGCCCGCGCTGGAAACTGCTTTTGCATGTTCCGGCGGCGGCAGCTTTTGCGTTTGTCCATGTCGCTTTTTTCGATGTCCTGCGCGTGTTGGCATACGGGCTGATGGGAAAGCATTACGTGATCGGCGCCTTCCTGCCGCAATTGCTATACGAAGCGCGCAAGGATCTGCTCGCCTACGCCTTGTTCATCGGCCTGTTTTCGCTGATCGATCATCTGCTGCGCCAGCCGGGCGAAACGCGGGCCGAGGGAACAAGCTTCGATATCCGCGACGGCGCCAAGCTTACCCGGGTGCGGCTGGACGAGATTCTGGCGGTCTCATCGGCTGGGAATTATGTGGAATTCTTCCTCGCAGATGGGCGGCGTCTTCTGATGCGCAGCCCCCTTCGCAGTGTGGAAAGCGAACTCAGCCCACGCGGCTTCGTTCGCACCCACCGATCCTGGCTGGTGAACGGCAAAAAAGTGACGACGCTTAAGCCGGACGGCTCCGGCGATTACACGGTGGAACTGGGGCAACAGGCGGTTCCCCTGTCGCGGCGTTTTCCCGATGCCTTGGCGAAACTGCGCGGTTTCACTTGACCAACGCATAGCCCTGTGGTTATACGTTCAATCAATAACCGCAGAGTTATTGGTCTTACATGCCGAACGCACACGATATCCTCTTCCGGACACTGGCCGATCCGACGCGACGGGCTATTTTCGAGCGCTTATGCCGCGAAGGCGAACAGACCGTGGGCGCGCTCACGGCGCGCGCCAAAGTCTCGCAACCGGCTGTCTCGAAGCATCTTGGGGTCTTGAAGCAGGCAGGGCTGGTGCGCGACCGCCCTGAAGGCCGGCTTACGCATTACAGCGCGCAGCTCAGCGCGCTGGCTCCGTTGATCGACTGGACCAGCCAGATGACCGGCTTCTGGCAAAGCCGGTTCGACCATCTCGAAGATCTGCTGAAAAGGATGGATCAATGAGCGATGCCAGCAAGACGCGCTCTGTCATTGTCGAACGGGAAATTTCCTTCCCGCCGGAAAAAATCTGGCGCGCGTTGACCCAGCCGCATCTGATCGAGGAGTGGCTAATGAAGAACGATTTCAAGCCGGCCGTGAATCACCAATTCCGTCTCAGCGGGGATTGGGGCGGCGTGGATTGCCGGGTCCTCACTGTCGAGCCGAACAAGACATTGTCCTACACCTGGGGGGCGATGGGGCTGGAGAGCGTGGTGACCTGGACGCTCACGCCCACCAGCGCGGGGACCCATCTGCGCATGGAACACGCGGGCTTCGGGCCCGACCAGCAACGGGCCTACATGGGCGCCAAACATGGCTGGCAGCAATTCTTTGCCAAGCTGGAAGCGGTTGTGGAGAAAGAGCCATGAAGAAGAGCGCGCCGCCCAAGACCAAATCTCCGTCCCAACAGATAGACGCAAGGATCAAAGAGCTGGGCGATTGGCGGGGCGAGATGCTCGGCCGCATCCGGGGCTTGATCAAGGAGGCTGATCCGGAAGTCGTCGAGGAATGGAAATGGCGCGGTGTTCCTACCTGGTATCATGACAGCATCATCTGCACCGGCGAAACCTATAAGGCCGTTGTGAAGACGACTTTCGCCAAGGGCGCCTCGCTGAAAGATCCGGCTGGCCTGTTCAATTCCAGCCTTGAGGGAAACGTGCGGCGCGCCATCGATTTCCATGAGGGCGACAAGATCAACGAGAAGGCGTTCAAGGCTCTCATTCGCGCGGCGGTGGATTTGAACAAGACCAAGACCAAAGGTTGAAAGGAGACACCATGAAAGAGGCCACCAAACGCTCGATTGTGCGTACGCTTCACCTGATCCTGGTCATTCCGATCTTTGGTTACATCTACAGTCCGTTCGACTTGCTTCCCAGTTACGCATTTCCCACGCGGTTCATCTTTTTTCCCGCCATGGTGCTGTCGGGACTCTGGATGTGGAAAGGCCATGTGGTTCGGCGGCTGATCTGGCGCAGACCGGCGCAAGGCGCGGCGGCGAATTCCTGAGATCGCCTAAAGCAGTCCCAGCGACTTGAAGCTGGCGTGGCCGCCGCGCCCAATCACCAGATGATCGTGGATGGTGATTTTCAGCGCCTTGGCGGCCTGGGCGATCTCCTGCGTCATGGCGATGTCGGCTTTGGAAGGCGTGGGATCGCCGCTGGGATGATTGTGCGCCAGGATGAGGGCCGAGGCGCCATGCTCCAGCGCCCGCTTGATGATCTCGCGGGGATAGACCGGTGCATGATCCACCGTGCCCTTCGCCTGTATCTCATCGGCGATCAGGACATTCTTGCGGTCGAGATAAAGCACCCGGAATTCCTCGGCCGGCGCGCGCGCCATCGTCGCCATGCAGTAATCGATCAGCGCCGACCAGGATGACAAAGCAGGCTTGCCGATCACTTGCGCCTGGGTCAGCCGCGCGGCTGCCGCTTCCACGATCTTGATCTGGTTGACCACCGCATCGCCCACGCCTTCGACTTCCATCAGGCGCTGGCGGGACGCTGCAATCACTTCGGCGTAATTGCCGAAGCGGGCCAAAAGCCGCTTGGCCAAAGGCTTGGTATCCCGGCGGGGAATGGCCGCGAACAAAGTCAGTTCCAGCAATCCATAATCGGGCAGGGACGTGGCACCCGATTTCAGGAAACGCGCGCGCAGCCTTTCGCGATGCCCCGCATTGGGATGCCCCCCATTGGAATGCAGGGCGATTTCAGGCGAAGCGAAACGCTCTTCTCCGTCCGAAATTTCCTGCGCCTCAGATATAGGGCGGCTTGTGCCAGCCTTTTGGCGAGAGGGTGAAGATCTCGACGCCATTCTCCGTTACCCCCACCGAATGTTCGAACTGCGCCGAGAGCGAGCGGTCGCGCGTCACCGCGGTCCAGCCATCGCCCAGAACCTTCACGCCGTAATTGCCCAGATTGATCATGGGCTCGACGGTGAAGAACATGCCGGACTTGAGCGCCATGCCATGCGCGGCTTTGCCGTAATGCACGATGTTGGGAAGGGCGTGGAAGATACGCCCCACGCCATGGCCGCAGAAATCCCGCACCACGGCGCAGCGCTCCTCGCCTTCCGCATAGCTCTGGATCGCGTGCCCAATATCGCCCGTCGTGGCGCCGGGTTTCACAGCGGCGATGCCGCGCATCATGGAATCATAGGTGATATCGATCAGGCGCATCGCCTTCAGCTTGACGTCGCCCACCGGATACATGCGCGAAGTGTCGCCGTGCCAGCCATCCAGGATCACGGTGACGTCGATGTTGACGATGTCGCCGTCGCGCAGCGGCTTGTCGTTGGGGATGCCGTGGCAGACCACATGATTGATCGAGGTGCAAAGCGTGTGGCGATAACCGCGATAGCCCAGACAGGCAGGAAGGCCGCCATGGGCGATGACGTAATCATAAGCCGCCTTGTCCAGCGCCGCTGTGGTCACGCCGGGTTTCACCAGCGGCACCATCAGGTCCAGCACTTCGGCGGCCAGCCGTCCCGCGCGCCGCATACCTTCGAAATCATCTTCCTTGTGCAGGATGACCGCGAAATGGGCTTTGCGGACCGCTTCGAATGCTTCGGTATCGGGGATCAGGCTCATGGCCTGAATATAGGGAAAAACAGTGGGTTTTCCAGAGCGGTCCGGGAACCCGCTAAAAACCGGCGTTAATCCAGCTTCAGTTGCTTGGCTTCCTGGTCCAGCGCGTCCCCTACGTCATGTTGGCTGGCGAAAGTTTCGCGGGCAGTGGACAGCGCGTCCTGGGCCTCGGCCCTCTCGCCCAGCACCACATAGGCACGGATCAACCGCTGCCAGCCGGCCGCATCATCGGGATTTTCTTTGAGCCGCGCCGCCAGCATCGCCACCATCGCTTTGGGATCGGGCGCGCCACCGGATTGCGCGGTGAGCATGGCGATGCGGTCCACCAGCGCCTGATGCAACGGCGAGTTGGCGGGCGCCTCTGCCAGAAGCCCGTTCCACAAAGCTAGCGCGCCCGTCTTGTCGCCATGCGCCGCCAGCGCATCGCCCAGGAAGAAACGTGACGCCGGTTCCTTGGGATCGAGCTTCAAGGCGGCGCGGAACGCTTGCGCGGCCTCATCGCTCACCTGACCGCCCTGTGCGGACACCAAGGCTTCGCCATAGATCGAATCCAGGCCCGCCTCGGGATGGCCGGTGCGATTGGCGATCGCCACGGCGCGCGCATAGGCCTTGGCGGCGTCGCCCGCATCGCCCGCGCCCATGTAACCACGCCCCAGATAGATCCAGGCCTGGATGTCATCGGGCGCCTGGCGCACGCGCCTGATCAGAAGCGCGATCAGGCCATTGACGTCGCGCGTCCCCACGCCCTGCGCCGAACGCCAAGCCAGGTAAGGCTGGCCCAGCATCCAATAGGTGCCTCCGCCCACGCCCAGAAGAGCCAAGGCGATGGCGCCGATCAGAAGATAGCGCCCCTTGAGTGCCTTGCTCTGCCACACCGGCAGAGCGGCAAAGCCGATCGCCAGAAGCGCGACCACAATCAGCCCGATGACCAGAATCGCCTTCACGTATTTCCGCCCCGATATTTGTTCTTCACCAGCGCCACGACCATGCCGCGAATGGTGCGCACCTCCTGGTCGCTGAGATGCGCGCGCAGGATCATGGCGCGTATGTTGCGCACCATCGTCTCTTTCTTTTCGGGCGGAAAGAGGAACTGGGCTGCGTCCAATTCGCGCTCCAGATGCTCGAACAAGCTCACCAGATCGGCGCGGGCGGCGGGCTGGGCGATGGTTTTGCGTTGCCTCGCGGGTGGCGTGGCGTCGGCCGATTTCAGCCATTCATAGCCGATCAGAAGCACCGCCTGGCCCAGATTGAGGGAGGGAAATTCAGCGGTGGGAATGGTGATGGAGGCCTCGGCCAGGGACATTTCTTCATTATCCAGCCCGGCCCGCTCGCCCCCGAACAGGATGGCGGTGGAAAGTCCCTCCAGGCCGGCGGAGCGCAGGCGCCTGGCCGCTTCTTCGGGAATGAGGATGTCGCGCAGGACGTCGCGGTCCCGCGCCGTGGTGGCGAAGACCAGGCGGATATCGGCAACGGCCTCGGCCGCGGTGTCGAACAGTTTGGCCCGTTCGATGATGTCGCCGGCGCCGGAGGCCAGGACCATGGCGCGGTCGTTGGGCCAGCCGCATTGGGGCGCGATCAGGCGCAGATCGGAGAGGCCGAAATTCTTCATCGCCCGGGCGGCGGCGCCGATATTTTCCCCCATCTGGGGGTGGCTGAGGATCACGGCAGGGGCGGTCATTTGCGCTTTGACGGGTTGGCGGGGGCAGGTTATTTGAGGCCCCGCTATAGCCCCTCCCGCCCCGTCTTTCGAGGAAAAGTCATGGACAAGATCAAGGTCGCCAATCCGGTCGTCGAACTCGATGGCGACGAGATGACCCGCATCATCTGGGATCTCATCAAGAAGAAGCTGATCCTGCCCTATCTGGACGTGGATTTGCACTATTACGATCTCTCGATCGAGAACCGTGACAAGACCAACGACCAGGTCACCATCGACAGCGCCGAGGCGATGAAGAAATACGGCGTGGGCGTCAAATGCGCCACCATCACCCCCGACGAGGCGCGGGTCGAGGAATTCAAGCTCAAGAAGATGTGGAAGTCGCCCAACGGCACCATCCGCAACATTCTGGGCGGGGTGATCTTCCGCGAGCCCATCATCTGCAAGAATGTGCCGCGCCTGGTGCCGGGCTGGACCCAGCCCATCGTGATCGGCCGCCATGCCTTCGGCGACCAGTATCGCGCCACCGATTTCCGTTTCCCCGGCAAGGGCGTGCTCACCATCAAATTCGTGGGCGAAGACGGCAAAGTGATCGAACACGAAGTGTTCCAATCGCCGGGCTCGGGCGTGGCGATGGCGATGTACAATCTGGACGATTCGATCCGCGATTTCGCGCGCGCCTCGATGAATTACGGGCTGAACCGCAAATATCCGGTCTATCTGTCGACCAAGAACACCATCCTCAAAGCCTATGACGGCCGCTTCAAGGATCTGTTCCAAGAAGTGTACGAGAAGGAATTCGCCGCCAGCTTCAAGGAAGCTGGCATTACTTACGAACATCGCTTGATCGACGACATGGTGGCCTCGGCGCTTAAATGGAGCGGTGGCTATGTCTGGGCCTGCAAGAATTACGACGGTGACGTGCAGTCCGACACGGTGGCCCAGGGCTTCGGCTCGCTTGGCCTGATGACGTCGGTCTTGATGTCACCCGACGGCAAGACGGTGGAAGCCGAAGCCGCGCACGGCACGGTGACACGCCATTACCGCGAGCATCAGAAGGGCAAAGCCACCTCGACCAATTCCATCGCCTCGATCTTTGCCTGGACGCGGGGCCTGGCCCATCGCGCCAAGCTGGACAACAACGCCAAACTGGCGAAGTTTGCCACCACCTTGGAGACGGTCTGCGTGGCCACGGTCGAGAGTGGCTATATGACCAAGGATCTGGCGCTGCTGGTCGGTCCCAACCAGAAATGGCTCACCACCGAGGGCTTCTTGGACAAGGTGGACGAGAATCTTCGCAACGCGATGGCCTAGCCTGCGCTAACGCCGCGCGCGGGATTTTGCGGACTGGGCAGGAGGATCGGGCGGAGCGTGCGAAAAGCACGTGAGCACGTCCGACGAACCCAGGACGCAAAAGACAAGCGCTTCGTATTACTCAGCGGCTCTGCGTGCGCGCTTTTGCGCGTACATCGCTTCGTCCGCTTTCGCGATCGCGGCTTCAGCCTTGTCGCCGGCTTTGAGCTCGAAGGCGCCATAGGCGAAGCTGATTGGAATGGCGTGGCCGTTCCATTGCCCCGGCGCTTTCGCCGCGAAGTCCGCCAGTGCCATCGCCTTTTTCAACGCCTGGCCTTGGTTCGCATGCGACAGGAGAATGGCGAATTCGTCGCCGCCCATCCGCCCCACACAGTCGCTTTCGCGCACATGGGAAAGAAGGATCTTGGCAAATTTGGCAAGCAGCGCATCGCCCGCGGCATGGCCCAGCGTGTCGTTGGTCTGTTTCAGGTGATTGAGATCGAAATAGATCAGCGAGGCGGGCGTGCTGTAGCGGGTGGTGAAAGCGATATAGCGGGTGAGTTCGCGGATAAAGGCGCGCCGGTTCAGAATCGGCAGCACAGCGTCCAGGTCGGCGGTCTTTTCCACTTCGTCCAGGCGGGTGCGGGTCTGGGTAAGTTCCTGTTTCAGCCCATCCATCTCGCGCAGGAACGCCATGATGGTGTCGCGCACGCGCGGTGTGAGTTCGGCTTCGGGAATGCCGCGCACGCTGGGCGGCAGGACCGCGCCAATCGTGTCCAGCATAGAAGAGGTATCCATCTGCAAAGCAACAGCGGCGCTCATCGCGCGAGCGGGCCGCGCGGAACTGCGTTCGGCTTTCATCGGGTGCCCCTGAATCCCAGGCTTTAACGACTCGTTTACTATGCACGGGAATGGTTAATGAAGCTTGAACGCCCCTTTTCATAAGGTTTTCCAGCCCTATACTGCGGCGCTTCCTGAACCGGCCCCTGAAAGGCGATTCGAAGCATGGCCTCCCGATCTCCGAAAAAGTCCCGCACGCCTGCCGTGGGCATCATAATGGGAAGCCAGTCCGACTGGACCACGCTGAAAGTCGCGGCCGATATCCTCAACCAACTGAAGGTGACGCATGAGACGCGCATCGTCTCCGCCCACCGCACGCCCGACCGCATGACCCAATATGCCAAGGAAGCCGGCGCGCGCGGTCTCAAGGTGATCATCGCCGGGGCAGGGGGGGCGGCGCATCTTCCCGGCATGGTGGCCAGCATGACCACATTGCCGGTCCTGGGCGTGCCGGTGGAAAGCCGCACCTTAAAGGGCCTCGATTCGCTTCTCTCCATTGCCCAGATGCCGGGCGGGGTGCCGGTGGCGACCTTTGCCATCGGTGAAGCGGGCGCCAAGAATGCCGCGCTGCAGGCCGCCGCCATCCTCGCTTTGAGCGATGCGGCGCTGGACACGCGGCTCAAAGCTTGGCGCGCCAGACAGACACGCTCCGTTGCCAAGACGCCCAAATGAGCGAAATCAAACGCCTCGCCAAACCCGTCCCGCCAGGCGGGGTGATCGGTATTATCGGCGGCGGGCAGCTGGGCCGCATGCTGGCCCTGGCTGCGGCGCGGTTGGGATTGAAAGCGGCGATCTACAATGACGGGCACAATGCGCCCGCCTTCCAGGTGACGCCGCTCCAGCTTGCCGCGCGCTATGACGAGCGCAATATGCTCACCGGCTTTGCCGAAATCTGTGACGCCATCACCTTCGAATTCGAGAATCTGCCGTCGGAATCCATCGCCTATTTGGCCAGCCTCAAGCCGCTTCATCCCGCCCAGCGCGCGCTGGAAGCCACCCAGGACCGGCTCACGGAAAAAAGCTTTGTGCGCTCGCTGGGCTTGAAGACCGCGCCGTTTGTTGCGGTGGATTCGCGCGAGGACGCCGCGAAAGCCTTTGCAGAAATCGGTGGCCCGGCGATCCTCAAGACACGGCGCCTGGGTTATGACGGCAAGGGCCAGGCGAAAGTCACAAGCGCCGACCAGACCGTGCGCGCCTTCGACAAATTCAAGTCCGCGCCCGCCATCCTGGAAGGCTTTATGGATTTCGCTTTTGAGGCCTCGGTGGTGGCGGCGCGTTCGCTGGAGGGAAAATTCGCGGCCTATGATCCGCCCGAGAATATCCATGAGCATCACATCCTGCGCCGCTCGATCGTGCCGGGACGGCTCACCAAGGCCCAGGCCGACGAGGCCAAGGCGATCGCGCGGAAAATCGCCGAGGCGCTGGATTATGTAGGTGTGCTGGCGGTCGAACTCTTCGTGGGCAAGGATGGCGCGCTCACCGTCAATGAGATCGCGCCCCGCGTCCATAACAGCGGCCATTGGACCATCGAGGCCTGCGCCTGTTCGCAATTCGAACAACATATCCGTGCGGTAGCAGGCTGGCCCTTGGGCGATCCCACCCGCCATGCCGATGCGGTGATGGAGAACATCATCGGCGCGGAAGCCGATGCCTGGGAAAGTCTGGCGCGGTCCGGCGCACTCCATCTCTATGGCAAGCGCGAGGCTCGGCCCGGCCGCAAGATGGGTCATGTGACGCGGCTCAAGCCGTTGACGAAGTGAATTTCGCCCCATAGGTTCCCCGCCCATGACGACGCGCCAGATCAAGACCAAGAAGGCCAAGACCATGACGACCAAGACCAAGCCCTGTAGGGCCTGGGCACGCGCGCGCGACTGAAAAATCGCGAAGATGCTGAAGCCAGGCCCCGCAAAACGGGGCCTTTTTTATTGCCGAAAGAGAAGAGAAATGAAGAACAAGATCGTAGCGATTGTGGGCGCCACCGGCGCGGTAGGCCGCGAATTCATCGGCTGTATTGAAAGCCGGGGAATCGAGGTGAAATCCCTGAAGCTTCTGGCCAGCGCGCGCTCGGCCGGCAAGACCGCGCCGTTCCGTGGCCAAGACCTCATCATCGAGGAGTTGACCGACGATTCTTTCAAGGGCGTCGACATCGCCCTGTTTTCAGCAGGCAGCGGCATCTCCAAACATTATGCGCCGCTGGCGGTGAAGGCCGGCGCCGTGGTGGTGGACAACAGTTCGGCCTTCCGCATGGATCCCGACGTGCCGCTGGTGGTGCCGGAGATCAACGCGCGCCGAACCGCGGATCACAAAGGCATCATCGCCAATCCCAATTGCTCGGCAATCACGGCGCTGGTGCCGCTCTGGCCGATCCATCAGCGCAATCCCATCAAGCGCCTGATCATCTCGACCTATCAGGCGGCCAGCGGCGCGGGTGCGGCGGCGATGCAGGAATTGGTGGATTCGACCCGCGCCTATCTCGACGGCGAGCCTTTCACGCCCAAAGTGATGCCGCATCCTTATGCCTTCAATGTCTTCAATCACAACACCGCGATCGATCCTGAGACCGGCTATAATGACGAAGAGACCAAAGTGATCCGCGAAACCAAAAAGATTCTCGAGGACGACAAGATCGCCATCAGTGTCACTTGCGTGCGCGTGCCGGTGCTGCGCGCTCACAGCGAATCGATCACTTTCGAATGCGCGGAGCCCATCAGCGAAGACGACGTGCGCGCCATCCTGTTGGGCGCGCCAGGGGTGAAGATCGTGGATGACCGGGCGCGGAATTATTTCCCCATGCCGATTGATGCATCCGGCCAAGGCGATGTTCTGGTGGGCCGCATCCGCAAGGATTTGTCAGACCCGTCGGGCAAATCCATCGCGATCTTTGTGGCGGCAGATCAGTTGCTGAAGGGCGCCGCGCTTAACGCGGTCCAAATCGCCGAATTACTTTGACGGCTTGGTCCAGGCAGCAAAAGCGGGGAAGTTCGACAAGGCCTCTTTGGCCTTGGCTTTGAATTTCTCGAACTGCATCACATTCCCGATGCGGGCGTCGAGGAAGGCCTCGGTTGCGCTGTCATCCTCGCCCATGTCGGAAAACCAGCGCACCAGAACCGAGCCATAGACGCCCGCCAGGATGGCGCGCTTGGTGTAGAAATTGAAATCGGTGGAGGTGTCGCCCGTCCCGCGCCACATCGCATCCACCGTGCGGTACAGGAGTTTGGCGCCCAGGGCTGCATGCATGGGCAGCGTGAGCGTGGCGGCGGCGCGGCGCGCCGCTTCCTTGTGCGGCTCCAAGAGCCAAAGTCTTGTCATCACCACGATCTTGATGCGCTCGCGAATCTTCCTGGTACCGAGATCTGTCGCCGCGAGCTTCTTCTCCATCGCTTCGTCAATCGAGGTGGAGAAATATTCGATCAGCGACAAGGGGCCTTCAGGAAACAGCCGCGCCAGTGCAGCCTGGTCCGCGCCTGCTTCCTTGCCCGCCTTGGCCAAGACGCTGTCGGTGAAACCGTCAAAGGCGGCATCCTTGAAGGCCGCTTTCAGCACCGCCTCTTTGAGGGCGTCATCGCTTTGGGATGAGGCGTCCGATGTCACATTCTTGTCCTGGGCATCACTCATCTGATTGTGCGGGAACGAAGTGACGGATTTCCGATTCGAAGATCAGTTTGGATAGATCGTCCATCCGGCCGGGATAAAGCCGTCCGTCCAGATGGTCCACTTCATGTTGTACCACCCGGGCGTGAAAGCCGCGCGCCTCGCGCGTAAGGGTCTGGCCGTCGGGGGTGAGCCCGCGATAGCGGATATGGGCGGGGCGCTCGACCCAGCCGCGCAGGCCCGGCACCGAAAGGCAGCCTTCCCAGCCTCCCTCGGTTTCTGTGGAAAGAAGCGCGATTTCGGGATTGATCAGGACGGTCAGGGGCGCGGTGTGGTCGAAGCGTTCGTCCTCGGTGAGGCCAGGGTCGCTGCGCTCGCCCGGTGCCTGGAACACCACGATCCGCAAGGGAACATGGACCTGGGGGGCAGCCAGGCCGGCGCCATTAGCATCCATCATGGTCTCGATCATGTCATTGACCAGACGTTGTATTTCCGGGGTCCGGGGATCGGCGACGGGAGCGGCAATCTGGCCCAAAACGGGATGGCCCATGCGGGCGATTTTCAGGATCATGGCCGGAAATATGGGCATCCCGAGGGAGCCGGTCAAAGCCCGAAAGCGTTAATTTCAGCAGGTAGACAGGCCAAAAGCCTTCTGATATCAACCCGGCCTTCGCAAACGGAGCTTTCTTTGCAGATCATCGTCCGCGACAACAATATCGACCAGGCCCTCAAAGCGCTGAAAAAGAAGATGCAGCGTGAAGGCATTTTCCGGGAGATGAAGCTGCGCGGCGCCTATGAGAAGCCCTCCGAGAAGCGCGCCCGCGAGCGGGCTGAGGCCGTGCGCCGTTACCGCAAGCTGCAGAGGAAGCGCATGCAGCGCGAAGGGCTTATTCCGCGCTAGGCCGGTTTCGAACACCGAATTTTCGAAGAAGCCGTCCGCCAGGGCGGCTTTTTTGTTATCGTCAGGCGCAGTCGGCGCAGACCGCCACTTCCACGGTCACGTGACTGAGATCGGGATAGTGGACGCGCAACGCCGTCTTGATCTCTTCCGCCGTGGTGGGGCCCGGCGACACCAGCGAGACGATCAAGCCCTGATGCCCAGGACCCAGCCGCCACAGATGCAGATCGGCGACGCGGGCGCCCAGATTTTCTTCGATGGTAGATTTGATGGCGCCGGACATTTTGGGATCAGCATCGGCGTCGAGCAGCACCATGGCGCTGTCGCGGATCAGGCCATAGGCCCATGACGCAATCACAAAGGCGCCCACCAGCGCCGCCAGCGGATCGAGCATGCCCAATCCGAAATAATAACCGCAGGCCAAGGCGACGATGGCGAGCAGGCTGGTGCCCGCATCGGCCAGCACATGGATATAGGCGGCCCGCATGTTGTTGTCGGCCTGGTCATGATGGGCGTGGTCATGCGCGTGTGCATGACCATGATCATGCCCATGATTGTGGGAAGGATCGTCCTTGAGGATGAAGGCGCTCACCAGGTTTACGCCCAGCCCGATGCAGGCGATCACCAGCGCCTCGCGATAGGCGACCTGGGCGGGATGGACCAGCCGGGCGATGGATTCGCCCGCGACCGCGACGGCCGTCAGCCCCAGCACGATGGCGCTGGAAAAAGCCGCCAGATCGCCGAACTTGCCCGAACCGAAACTGAAGCGCGCATTGTCGGCATGACGCCTTGCCAGCCAATAAGCGCCCGCCGCAAGGCCCAGCGCCCCCACATGGGTGGCCATATGCACGCCATCGGCCAGAAGTGCCATGGAATGAAAGATCAGACCCGCGCCGATCTCCACCACCATGAAGATGGCCGTGACCAGCGCCGCCAGCTTGGCGCGCGATTCCGACCGGTCATGGCCGTGCCCCAGGAAAACATGGCCGTGGGTCCAGATGCCGTGACTGTGCGGGTCGGCGTGGCCGGTATGAGCGTGATCGTGTGCCATGCTGCGAGTGTAGCTGTGGGGACGCGCGAGTGGAACCATATTCCCGTGACGGTCTCTTGAATTGGAACCGGGGCCGGGCAAGGCTTGGGTTGCAGGTCTTTCCAAGGATTGGATGATGCAGGCCAAATTCATTGCATGGAGTTTAGCGTTGGTGCTGCCGAACATGAGTTCGGCCGTGGCTGCGCCCGGCGACGTCTTCAAACAGCCCAGCGCGCTTGCCTATCACGCGCCCGATTTCGCCCATATCAAGGACAGCGATTTCCAGCCCGGTCTGGAAGAGGGCATGAAGGAACAGCGCGCCGAAGTCGCCGCCATCGCCGCCAATCCCGCACCGCCCAGTTTCGACAACACCATCGTGGCGCTGGAACGCTCCGGCCAGATGCTGGACCGGGTGTCGGATGTTTTCTCCAATCTCACTTCGGCCAACACTGACGACACGCTGCAAAAGGTCGAGACCGCCGAGACGCCTCGTCTCGCTGCCCATCACGACGCCATCTACATGGACCCCAAACTCTTCGCCCGGGTGAAGGCGATCTATGACCAGCGCGACCAACTTCATCTGAGTGCCGAGGCCTTGCAGCTGGTGAAAGTCTATTACCAGCAATTTGTCCATTCCGGTGCGCTGCTTTCGAATGCCGACCAGACCAGGTTGCGCGCCATCAATACCCGCGAGTCCGGGCTCGAAACAAAATTCGAGCATCAGCTTCTGGCCGCGACCAAGGCGGGCGCGCTGGTGGTGGATGACGTGAAGCAATTGGACGGCCTCACGCCCGCCGAAATCGCCGATGCCGCCAATGACGCCAAGGAGCGCAAGCTCGCCGGCAAATGGGTGATCCCGCTGCAGAACACCACCTTGCAGCCCGATCTTCTGTCACTCACCAACCGCGATGTGCGGGAGAAACTGTTCAATCAGCGCTGGACCGCGACCGAAAAAGGTGACGCCAATGACACGCGCGCCGCGATTGAAGAAATGGCGCAATTGCGCGCCGAGAAGGCCAAGCTTCTGGGCTATCCAAACTTCGCCGCTTACACCCTGTTCGATCAGATGGCCGATACGCCCGACAAGGTGGAAGCCTTCTTGAACCGCCTGGTGCCCGCGACTGCGACAGAAGAGAAGCGCGAAGCCAAAGAACTGCAGAGCGTGATCGACAAATCGGGGGCGCATTTTCAGCTGAAGCCCTGGGACTGGGATCACTATGCCGAACAGGTGCGGAAGGCCCAATACGATCTGGATGAGAGCCAGCTCAAGCCTTATTTCGAGCTCGACAATGTTCTCAAGAATGGCGTGTTTTATGCGGCCAACAAGCTCTATGGATTGACCTTCAAGGAGCGCAAAGACATTCCGGTGTGGCAGCCGGACGTGCGCGTGTTCGAAGTCACCGATTTCAACGGCAAGACGCTGGGCCTGATCTATTTCGATTATTTCAAGCGCGACAACAAATCGGGCGGCGCCTGGATGAGCAATCTGGTGGAACAGTCGCATTTGCTGGGCAACAAGCCGGTGATTTATAACGTGGGGAATTTCACCAAGCCCGTGCCAGGCCAGCCCGCGCTGCTCAGCTTCGACGACGTCACCACCATGTTCCACGAATTCGGCCACGCGCTGCACGGCTTCTTCGCTGATCAGGACTATCCCACTCTGTCAGGCACGGCGGTGGCGCGCGACTTCGTCGAGTTTCCGTCCCAGTTCAACGAGCATTGGGCGCTCGATCCCGAAGTGCTGGCGCACTATGCCGTCGACTATCGCACCCATCAGCCCATGCCCAAGGCGCTGGCCGACAAAGTCCGCAAATCCCAGACCTTCAACCAGGGCTATGCGCTGGGGGAGTTGCTGGCGTCAGCGGAACTCGACATGCGCTGGCACGAACTTTCCGCCAGTGCGCCTCGCCAGAAGACGGATGATTTCGAGGCCAAGGCGCTCGGCGCTATGGGGCTGGATACGCAGGACGTGCCGCCGCGCTACCGCTCCAGCTATTTCCTGCATATCTGGAGCAATGGCTATGCCGCCGGCTATTACGCCTATCTCTGGACCGAGATGCTGGACGACGATTCCTATGACTGGTTCGTCCATCATGGCGGCTTGTCGCGGGCAGGCGGTCAGCGCTTCCGTGACATGATCCTGTCGCGCGGCCATACGATGGATTACGGGCCGATGTTCCACGCCTTTTACGGCAAGGACCCTGATATCGGGCCGATGCTGGCGCACCGGGGACTCACTTCCCAATAGGGTAGCGCGTCTTGGTCGAGGCTTTCTTCCCCCGCATGGCGAAGCCATTGGCGGGGGATCGAGGCTGACGGCCAAGTCAGCCGGGCGTCTTTCAAGGGTGTTCGCCGTTCGAAATGGTCCACTGGACCATTTCGTCCGCTTCGCGGGCGCGGCTCAACCCGAGAAAGACAGATGGGGGAACTACTTATTCCAAGTGGACGCGATATGGGTGGGATCGCGCTGCGCTTCCCGTTCCGAGGTCAGGAAGTCGTAATAACCGCAGCTTTTGTCCCCAGGATAGGAACGGCAGATTTCCGGCCGCGCCTCATAGATGGTGCAGCAGCGCTTTTCGGTGTCGAAAAAGCGGCAGATGCGGCCGAAATGCTTATCGGCCTTGCGCCGCATGGCATAGGGCTCGTCCCCGTCCACTTTGGTAAATTTGACGCGGGCAGCCTCAAAACCCAGCCCAAAATGCTTGGCCAGGCGCTTCACATCGCGGCTGTTCAGGGGGATTACGGGATAGGAACAGCAATATCCGGGGCATTTCGAACAATTATAGGCCACAGCGCTCAAAACCGATGGTTGCGAAAGGGGCCACAGCGATAGCAGAACATTAAACCCGCGGCCAAGGAAAATGGTCCGCCGGATTTTCGCCATAAGATCATGTTGCTATCTTGCCAGGGGGCACTTCTTTTGGGCGTGGGGTGGTGCGATACCGCCCGCCATGATGTCGGATGATTAACAAAAAGCCGGTCTTCTTTGACGCGACGGGCAGGCGCGCGGCCAGATTGGCGACTCTGGGCTGGGCTGCGGCTTTGTTCATCATGGTCGTGGCGATTGGCTTTATCGCCAGCCTGATGATCGCCAAACCGGTGCCCAATGTGGACCTGCCCGGCCGCGCCTATGCCACCAATCCACCGGAGCTGGTGAAAAAGGCGGTGGCGCCTGGCCTGCTCAAACAAGCGTCACGGCTTGGCACCGAAGCGCTCAACCGCCGGCTTGAGAATCAGCGCCAGCGCCGCCTGCGCAATTCGATGCCGTCGCGAGTTCTGCCGGCCCTCCTGGCGCCGCAAAAGGGCCGCTCCCTGGCGATCGGCTTTTATGTCAATTGGGGCGAGGAAGGCGAAGCCAGCTTCGATTCGCTGAAGCGGGCGCTGCCGCATCTGGATTGGGTGATTCCCAGCTGGCTCACTCTGACCGGCCCCAATCTCACTTTCACACCCAGTCTGGACCAGCGCTCGCTCAATTACATGCGCGCGCGCAAGCCCGATATCGCCATTCTGCCGATGATCCAGAATGCTGCCAATCGGCGGTTCAATGGACCGGCTCTTGCCCGGTTGCTGGCCGACCCCAAGCGGACCGAGGCGCTGGCCAATCAGATCGTGAATTTCGTGGCGGCCAACAAGTTGCAGGGCGTCACCGTCGATTTCGAGAATGTGCCCAAGGACGCGCACGGCAATCTGGAGACGTTCCTGGCGCGGCTGTCCCAGCTGTTCGCGCCGCATAATTGGATCATCGTGCAGGCCGCGCCGTTCGACGATGATGACTGGCCTTACAAGGCCTATTCCCAAATCGTCGATTACACTTTGCTGATGGCCTATGACGAGGCGGACGATTCCGGCCCGGCAGGCGCCATCGCCGGGCAAGGCTGGTACGAGAAGATTTTGGATCAGCGGATGCAGGAACTGCCCGCCGATTCCACCATCGTCGCCATTGGCTCCTATGGCTATGACTGGGTCAATGGCGGTCAGGCCACCACGCTGGGCTTTGCCGACGGCATGGTGGCGGCGCGCGATTCCAGCGCCAAGATCCAATTCGACGCCACCAACAATCCGCACTTCTCCTACGAGGAAGGCGACGGCACCAAGCATGATGTCTGGTTTCTGGACGGGGTCACCGCCTTCAATCAGATCCACGCCGCCGATCTCTATCAGCCGGCGGGCTATGCGCTGTGGCGGCTGGGGACGGAAGACCCCAGCGTGATGCCGCTTTTGGGCCGGCCCTATAATGCGCCGGCACCCAACGGCCTTCACGCCATCCCCACCACTGACGACGTGGATTTCGACGGCAATGGCGAGATATTGCGCGTCGAAGCCAATCCCACCCAGGGACTGCGCAGCTTTGAAATTGAAAAAGGCACAGGCGATATCGTCGATGAATCCTATCTCGACCTTCCCACCAATTACGTGATCCGCCGCGTCGGGATGGTGCCCAACAAGATCGCGCTCACCTTCGATGACGGTCCCGATCCCGAATGGACGCCGCAGATTCTCGACATCTTGAAGGCCAAGCATGTGCCGGCGACTTTCTTTGTCATCGGCGCCAACCTGGAAGCGCATCCCAGCCTGGTGCAGCGCATCCTGGCGGACGGCCACGAAGTGGGGAACCACACCTACACCCACCCCAATCTCGCCGACACGCCCATGGCGGCGGTGCGGTTGGAGCTCAACGCCACGCAAAGATTGTTCGAGGCGCTCACCGGACGTTCGATGCGCCTGCTCCGGCCACCTTATCTGGGTGATGCCGAGCCCACCGACGCCGACGAGATCGTGCCGATCGTCGAAGCGCAGAAGCTGGGCTACATCACCGTGGGCACCCATGTCGACACGTTGGACTGGCAGATGCTGCCGGTGGACCAGATGATGAAGCTGGTCGAGCAGTCCATTCACGATCCCCGGCCCGAAGTCCGCGGTGATGTCGTGCTGCTGCACGATTCCGGCGGCGACCGCAGCCAGACCATCAAGCTGTTGCCGGTGCTGATCGACCGGCTCAGGGCCGAGGGTTACAGCTTCGTGCCGGTGTCGGAGCTGGGCGGATTTAGCCGCGACCAGGTGATGCCCAAGCTGCCCTGGACGGTGATGCTCTCGGCCGACCGCGCGGTCTTTCTTGCTCTCTCCTTCATCGGCCAATTTCTCTATTACTGCTTCATCGCCGCCATTGTCTTGGGGATCGGCCGCCTTGTGGTGCTGGGTGGGCTGGCGATCCAGAATCGCTTGCGCAACAGCGTCAAGCCGCCGGCCCTCACCCATGAGGGCGAAACGGTTTCGGTGCTGATCCCCGCCTATAACGAAGAGAAAGTGATCGCGGTTACGGTCGAGCGCATTCTGGCCAGCGATTACCGCAATCTGGAAATATTGGTGATCGATGATGGCTCGCTGGACCGCACCGCCGAAGTGATCCGCCAGCGCTTTGCCGGTGAGAAACGGGTCAACCTCATCTCCATCGCCAATGGCGGCAAGGCGCATGCGTTGAATGCCGGACTTCATCAGGCCAGCGGCACGGTGGTGGTGGCGCTGGATGCTGACACCCAGTTCAACACCGACACGATTTCCCGGCTGGTGCGCTGGTTCGCCGATCCGGAGATCGGCGCGGTCGCCGGCAACGCCAAAGTCGGCAATCGCATCAACATGATTACACGCTGGCAGGCGCTGGAATATATCGTGGCGCAAAATTTGGAACGTCGCGCGCTTTCGGCGCTCGACACGCTCACCGTGGTGCCGGGTGCCGTGGGGGCCTGGCGGCGCGAGACATTGCTGGAACTGGGCGGGTTTCCCGCCGATACCCTGGCCGAGGATCAGGACCTTACCATCGCGATCCAGACCGCGGGCTATCACGTGGCGTTCGACACTTCGGCCATCGCCTGGACGGAAGCCCCCGCCACCGTCCGCGGTCTCAGCCGCCAGCGCTTCCGCTGGTCGTTCGGCACCCTGCAATGTCTGTGGAAATACCGCCGCGTCACCTTCAACCCGCGCTTCGGTGAGTTGGGATTGGTGGCGCTGCCGCAAGTCTGGCTGTTCCAGATCATCCTTACCACGCTAGCGCCGGTGGCGGACCTGCTTCTGGTCTGGCAGCTGGCCGGACAATGGATCGCCTACAAGCAGCATGGCGCGGAATTCACCGATACTGATCTGAAGCTGATCGGCATCTATTACGCCATCTTCATCGTGGTGGATTTGCTGGCGGCGTTGGTGGGTTTTGCGATGGAGCCGCGCGAGGATTGGCGCCTGCTGTTGTGGTTGCCGCTGCAACGCTTCGGCTATCGCCAGCTGATGTATTATGTGGTGTTGCGCTCCATCGCCACCGCGCTGCGCGGCCCCTTTGTGGGCTGGGGCAAGCTGGAACGGCACGGCACCGTCAAGACGAGTCACGCCTTTCGTACGTAACTCGTTTCTGGTTACGCATCGGCAGATTGCATCACCCGGAGGATAAGCTCTGGCTGTGATGCATTGTATTTGGAATCTGTAGGGCGAGGGCCCGCGTCAGCGGAATAGCCCGAGCCCTGCATCAATGAAAGTCGCGTGACGGCGGCAAGACGCGGACGTTACGGGGATGGCGGTGTGTAGGTGGGGTCGGAGGCAATGCGTCGCCAGAGAGAAGCCTGAGGTCGGTGCTGCGGTCGATCATATGCTCTCCCATCAGATGCACCACGCCTTCCGGGCTTTTCTGCACCTTTCCTTCCACCAGCAGAAGGCGCGCGCCCATCACCTCCTTGCGGAAGCGCTCGAAGGTCCGTTCCCACACCACCACATTGCAGACGCCGGTCTCGTCGGAGAGAGTGATGAAGATGGCGGTGCCTTCGCCGGGGCGCTGACGCACCAGCACGATGCCGGCGCAACGCACCAAGGCGCCGTCCGCGAATGTGCCTACATCCCCGCAAGCGACGATGCCCTCCGCGTCAAAGCGCGAACGCAGGAATTCGGTGGGATAGCCTTTGAGCGAAAGCCGGATGGTCTGATAGTCGGTGAGCACATGCTCGCTGAGTGGCATCTGGGGCAGAGGAGCAATGGTTTCGGCGCCCTGATCGGGCGCGGAGAGCCTGGCGAACAAAGGCAGCGCCTTGTCGTCAGGCAGCCGGCGCACCGCCCACAGACCTTCGCGGCGGTCCAGGCCAAAGCCGCGCAAGGCATCGGCCTCGGCCAGGATGATCAAGGCGCGTTTTGACAAACCGGTGCGGCGGGCGAAATCGGGGAAATCGCAATAGCCGAAGCCACGCTCATTCATCACGGTCTGGGCATCGGCTTCGCTGAAACTGTCGATCTGGCGCAAGCCCAGGCGCAGGCATAGTTGGCCCGTTTCATCGCGTTCCAGGGTCGAATCCCGATGACTGTAGGCGGCGTCGGGGCCTAGTACCTTGACCCCATGATCGCGGGCACAGCGCACGATCTCGGCGGGTGCATAGAAGCCCATGGGCTGGGAATTGAGCAGCGCCGCGGCGAACGCTGCGGGGTGATGTTTCTTGATCCAGGCCGAAACATAGACCAGGAGCGCAAAGCTGGCGGCATGGCTTTCGGGAAAGCCGTAAGAGCCGAAGCCCTTGATCTGTTCGAAACAAGCCTCGGCGAAGCCCTTCTCATAGCCGCGCGCGATCATGCGGCCGATGAATTTGGTTTCGAAATTGCCGATGGTGCCGACATGGCGGAAAGTGGCCATCGCGCGGCGCAACCCATTGGCTTCATCGGGGGTGAATCGGGCGGCGACGATGGCCAGCCGCATCGCCTGTTCCTGGAACAGCGGCACGCCCTTGGTCTTCTTGAGCAGCTCATACAATTCGTCGGGCGGCCCGTGATCGGGATGGGGTGAGGGGAATTTGATCAGGGAGGGATCGGCCCGCCGCTTCAGATAGAGATGCACCATGCCGCCCTGGATGGGGCCGGGCCGCACGATCGCCACTTCCACCACCAAGTCATAGAAATCGCGGGGGCGAAGCCGCGGCAGCATGTTCATCTGGGCCCGGCTTTCCACCTGGAACACGCCGATGGCATCGGCCGCGCACAGCATGTCGTATACCGCAGGATCGGTGGGCTTCATGGCCAGGGTGAGGTCTTCGTGCCTGACATTTTCATGGGCGCGGATTAGCGCGAAAGCCTTGCGGATGCAGGTGAGCATCCCCAGCGCCAGCACATCCACTTTCATGATGTTCAGCGTGTCGAGATCGTCCTTGTCCCATTCGATGAAGAAACGGTCGTCCATCGCCGCGGGTCCGATCGGCACGGTCCAATCAAGCTTGTCGCGGGTGAGCACAAAGCCGCCCACATGCTGGGAGAGATGGCGGGGAAAGCCGAGCAGGCGCTCGGCGAATCCCACCGCCCGTTTCACCAGACGGTTGTGCGGGTCCTGCTCGCCCTGGCGGACCTGATCGTCGCTCAACCCTTCGCCATAATGGCCCCAGACTGTGCTGGCCAATTTCCCCGTCACGTCTTCGCTGAGTCCGAACACCTTGCCCACTTCGCGGATGGCGCTGCGCGGGCGATAGCAGATCACGGTCGCGGTCAAGGCGGCGCGGCGGTGGCCATAGCGCCGATAGATATATTGGATCACTTCCTCGCGCCGCTCATGCTCGAAATCCACGTCGATATCGGGCGGCTCGCTGCGTTCACTGCTGAGAAAGCGCTCGAACAGGACATCGATCTCCATGGGATCGACCGCGGTGACATGCAGCGCATAGCAGACCACCGAATTGGCGGCCGAGCCGCGTCCTTGGCAAAGAATGTTCTGGCTTCTGGCGAACTTCACGATGTCGTGCACGGTGAGGAAATAATGCGCGATCTTGCGGCTGGCGATGAAGCGCAATTCTTTTCCGGCAAGCTCCCTGACTTTGGCGGGAATGCCCTTGGGATAGCGACGCGCAAGACCCTCTTCGGTGAGATCGCGCAGATGCCCGTCTGGCGTCTTGCCCCTGGGCACCGGCTCGCGCGGATAGCGTTGCCCCAGCTCGGAGAGGGAGAAATGGATGAACTTGGCAAAGCGTAACGTCTCGTCAATCGCGTCGGGACATTGGCGGAACAGCCGCGCCATTTCGTCGGGCGCTTTCAAATGCCGTTCGGCATTGGCTTCCAACCGCCGGCCCGCATCATGCAAAGTCACATGTTCGCGGATGCAGGTGACCACGTCCTGCAGATCGCGCTGTTCGGGATCATGATAGAGAACGTCATTCACCGCGATCAGGGGCACGCGCGCCGCGCGCGCCACTTGCTTGAGTATTTTCAGGCGGCGGCGATCCTCGCCGGCATAAAGCATGGAGGCCGCCAACCAGGTATCGTGGCCCAGCGCGGCCAGAACAAGCTTTGCCCCTTCCGGATTTTTCGGCGGCATCACGATCAGAAACAGTCCGCCGCGATATTTTTCAAGATCGGCAAAATCCAGAAAGCATTCGCCCTTGGGCGCGCGCAGCTTGCCGATGGAGAGAAGCCGGCAAAGCCGCGCATAGGCTTTGCGGTCCTTGGGATATGCCAGGATGTCGGGCGTGCCATCGCGGAACACCAAACGCGCGCCGATCAATAATTTGAGTGGCGTGTCTCCCAGCTTCTTCCAGGCTTCATGGGCGCGCACCACCCCCGCCAAACTGTTGCGGTCGGCAATGCCGATGGCGGCAAGGCCCAGCCCCGCCGCGCGCTCCACCAATTCCTTCGGATGAGAGGCGCCGCGCAGGAATGAGAAATTGGTGGTGACCGCCAATTCCGCGTAAGTCACGCGAAAATACCTTGCAGATACCAGCGCGGATGAAGACCGGTTTCGCGATAGAGCCCATCGCGATAAAGCCAGAAGCGCTGGCCATCACGCGTTTCCACCCGGAAATAATCGCGGGTGGGTTTTTCCTTTTTCCACCATTCCATGGCGATGCGTTCGGGCCCTTCGACGCGGGTGACATCGAACTGGGCACGCCGCCAGCGGAAGCGCAGGGGCGCGTCTTCCGGCACACCGGTCGCAGGCACCCTTATTTCCTCGGGCTTTTCCAGCAACCGGAGCGGACGAAGCGGCGGATCATTGTCTTTGCGCCGGCGCACCCATATTCCGTCGAAATCGCGATCCTGGGCCGGCACCGCCACACTTTGCGCTTCGGGAATATGCGTATCCTGGGCGACGAAACGCTGCACGCGATGTTCGC
>Ga0075522_10000311_pt1 | contig 34329 bp, 27 predicted proteins | sample NGEPerA_FD_74796 | JGI IMG/M metagenome (GOLD analysis project Ga0075522, IMG submission 74796) | Arctic peat soil microbial communities from the Barrow Environmental Observatory site, Barrow, Alaska, USA - NGEE PermafrostL2-A | ecosystem: Environmental > Terrestrial > Soil > Wetlands > Peat ... | reverse complement strand
TCGGCGACCTGGGCGGGGGTCTCGGTGGTGGTTTCGATGGCGGCGGTGTAGCGCACCCCGTCGTGCTGGCATTTGTCGGTGATGCTGCCGTCGTGGCAGACGATGAAGCCCTCGGGATCGGCGAAGACCTCGGTGCCCGGCGCCTGTCCCGAATCGACGATGCTGCCGCGCAACACCGGGACCAGCGCCCCCGAACGCGCCAGCAGCGGGCGGTAGGCCGCCAGATCGCCGAAGACGTAGGCATAAAACCAGGCGGCGTGGATGAAGTTGTCTTGGTGCAGGTCCAGGGCGGCGAACGGCGCCGGCCAGGCGGCCAGCTGGCGGGCCAGCGCCACCGTCTCCTTGGGGGCGCCGTCTCCGACCGGCGTCACGTTCAGGTACGGCTGCCCCACCCGTCGCTCGCCGGCCCAAACGCCGGGCGCCAGCTCGTAGCGGAGAAAGTCGTTGTTGGGCCGCTCGCCCGACAGGTTGTAGCGGGTGTGGACCTCGAAGCCCGACGGGTTGATACAGGGATACATGTGCAGACCGACGCCGCGCTCGAGCGCGTAGGCCACGATTTCGGGCGTGTGGTCGAGGAGCGTGAGGGGACCGGCCTTCTCGTCACCGTGAAAGCCGGCCGTCAGCAGCACCGTGCGCCGACCCGGCAGCCGCAGACCGAGCAATGGGAACTCCCGGCCACGCTCGACCACCGTCGAATACGTGAACCACTCGGCTGGGGCGGGGACCGAGGCGGTCCAGCGCGCCGCGTAATCGGCGAACAGCACGGACGCAGTTTGCCACGCGGGCGGTTTGCCCGCGACGCGCGCGCCGCATAGGCTGAGGCGCATGGCCGATCCCGTCCCAGCCCGCCGCGACAAGACCCCGGTCGTGCTCAAGCTGGTGCGTCCGCAGGCGGGGCCGGCCGCCGATCGCCAGAACATCAAGGCCATCGGCGTCGAGCGCGCGCCGCACAAGGACGCCTACCATTTCGTGCTGGCGCGGAGCTGGCCCACCTTCTTCGTGCTGGTAACGCTGGTCTTCGTCCTCACGAACCTGATCTTCGCGTGCGCCTACTACGTCCAGCCGGGATCGATCGCCAACGCCGCCGCCGGCTCGTTCGAGGACGCGTTTTATTTCAGCGTCCAGACCCTGGCGACCATCGGCTACGGCCAGCTTTACCCGGTGACCCGCTACGGGCACATCGTGGTCACGATCGAGGCGGTGACTGGGATTCTGTTCCTGGCGCTCATCACCGGCATCACCTTCAACCGATTCTCGCGTCCGTCGTCGCGCGTGCTGTTCTCGAACAAGATCATCATCGGGCCGCGCAACGGCGTGCCGCACATGATGTTCCGCATGGCCAACTGGCGGCGCAACCGGATCGTCGAGGCCCGCCTGATGGTGGTGTTGCTGGCGACCGAGCGGACGCTGGAAGGGGACGTCATGCGGCGGCAGATCGACATCCCGCTGGTCCGCAGCCGCACCGGCGTCTTCTTTCTGACCTGGAGCGCGATGCACCTCATCGACGAGAAGAGCCCGTTTTTCGGGCCCGATGCCATGGAGCGGCTGCGGGCGCAGGGCGCCGAGCTGTACATGGGGCTGACTGGGTTCGACGAGACGATCGGGCAGACCATGCACGCCCGCAAGCAGTACAGCCTGGACGACATCGTCGTCGGCGCGCGCTTCGCCGACGTGCTGACCACCAACGCCGACGGCGGGCGCGTGATCGACTACCGCAAGTTCCACGACGTGGTGCCGCTGGCCGGCGGCCCGGCCCAGATCAGCGTGTAACGTCAGCGCGTGAAGCCCGGCACCGGGGCGCCACGGGCCAGCGCCAAGAGACCCGCCAGGCGGGCCAGCAAATCATCGAAGGCCGGCTCCCCGAGGCCGGCTTTCAGCTCGAACGTGTGGTCGGTGGCGCGAACCGACACGCCGTCGAGATAGGGGCCGAGCCCCAACATCAGCACCTGCGGGCTCCGCTTGGCGTCGCGCAGCGACTGCGTCACGCTCCCGGCCAGCGCGGCCGCTTGCGCCGCGGTGGCGACGTCGGCCAGCAGCACCGCGCCCGCCCCCTTGCCGAGGTCGACGCCCACCGAAAGGGTCATGATGCCGGCGGCATCTGCGAACTGCGACTCGGCCGCCAGCGTCCGGCGCGTTCCCTCGGGCACGATCGCCGCGCCCCACAGCGCGTGGGTGCCGGCCGCGCGCTCGACCAGCCGGACCAGATCGACGTTGGTGGCGGCGCTGTCGCCGGGGCGCGCGGTCTCGGCCAGATCGGCCATCCGCGGGCCCCAGCCGCCGGCACCGAGCGCGAACGAATGCGCATCGATGAAGAAGCCGACCAGGTCGGGATCGCGCCGCGACGACCAGAGGGTGAACCGCCCGTGCGGGGTGGCCACCAGATCGTCGCCGCCCTTCTGCAGCTGGTCGCGCACGTAGGCGATGAGGCGCGTCTCGTCGAGCTGGTCGGCGCGCAGCAGGAGGCCGAACTCGCCGTGGGCGCGCGCTTCTTCGGGAAAGGCGACCGTGACGCTCCCGAGCTGGCGCAGCGGGTCGAAACCGGTCCGGCGCGCAAACTCTTCGATCTCGTGGAGGTCGGCCGGGCTCTGCTGCGCCTGGGCCTCCAGCTTGGCGGCCGCCGGGCTGGCGCGCAGCTTGGCCACGTCGATGGCGGCCACCATACGCGTCGACTCGGGAAACAGCGCCAGGCGCCCCTCGACCGTGGCGGCGCGATCGACGGCGCGGTGGCAGCCGGCCCGGCACGAGCCGGCCGCGACGAGCGCGACGACCAAGACTGGCCAGCCGCGCCGGCTTCGGTTCATAGTGCCGCCGATGTCTTGGGCTCGCATGCGCTTCAAAGGGGGGCTGGTCTGGGTGCGGGCGGACGAATCGGGGAAGTTGGTCCTGGACGCCGACGGCCGCGCAGATATGAAGTACCGCGAAACCGACGCCAAGAGCTACCGTCCATCGCCCGGCAACCTGACGCCCGACCCGGAGGACGGGCCGCCGATTCCCGACTCTGCGCCCGCCGCGCCGAGCGGGGCGCCACGCAAAGCCGCCCGCACGCCGCGCGCCGCCCCGGTAACCGGCGGCGGCGGTCTGCCCCCGAACGCGGTCGAGATCTGGACCGACGGCGCCTGCTCGGGTAACCCCGGACCGATGGGGATCGGGGTGGTGGTGATCGACGGCGCGCAGCGGCGCGAGATGGGGGAGTACCTGGGCGTCGGCACCAACAACATCGCCGAGCTGACCGCCATCGAGCGGGGCGTCGAGCTGGCCGGCGCGGGCGGCGACGATGGACGGCGGTTCCGGATCTACACCGATTCCAGCTACTCGATCGGCGTGCTCAGCAAAGGTTGGAAGGCCAAGGCCAATCAGGAACTCATCGCCCGCATCAAGCGCAAGCTGGCGGTCGTCCCGCGGGTGGAGTTCGTCAAGGTCGCTGGACACGCCGGCGTACCCGAAAATGAGCGCTGCGATTATCTTGCCACGGCGGCGGTGTCGGGTCGCGCGCGGCGCTGACCCGCGACGCGAATCGACGAAACACCGCCACGTCGAGCCGCGCCAGCCTCGAACGCGCCGCCGTCAGCCGTCGATCTGAGACAGCGTGACGAAGCGGGCGCCCGCGGCGAGCGCGGCGGCCAGCGTCTCGTCGAGGGCGGCCAGCTTAAGGGCCAGCGGGCGCCGCAGGTCGGGCTGGCGCGCCACCAGCGCGGGCGGAATCTCGTCGGCCTCGGCGTCGGCCAGGTCGATGCCGTGCAGCTCCAGATTGAAAAACGGCGCGCGCAGCGCCGCCGCCACCAGATGCCGGCGCAACCAGGCCGGCGCCAGGATCAGGCTGGTGCCGATTACATGCAGGCGCGCCACCGGCGTGACCGCGATCGGCAGCTCGAGCAGTGCGCCCGCGCCGCGCCGATAAGGCGCGCCGGGCGCCGGGCGGTACGGTCCACGCGGCGCGAACAGCGCGCGCGGATCGCCCAGGATGCTCCCCGAACGCCGCCCCACGAGGCGCATGGCCGACATCACGAGCACCTTGGCGCCGTAGTACGGCGGCGAGGGGAACACCGACGAGTCGTAGCGGTAGCCGCGCGCCCGCAGCAGGTCGAGCGCCTCGGCGCTGATCTCATAGCCGGGTGCCCGAAAGCCGATCGGCGCGGCGCCTGCGCAGGCGCCGATCGCGGCGTGCGCCCGGTCGATCTCGGCCGCCATCTCGCCCGCGTCGAGGCGTACGAAGTCGTACGGATGGGTATGGGTGTGGTTGGCGAGCTCATGCCCGGCGCGCGCCAAATCCTCCAGCAGGCGTCGCCCCTCCGAGTCCTCTTCCAGATCGCCGCCCACCACGAAGAAGGTGGCGCGCACGCCGTGGCGGGCGAAGAGCTCGGCGAAGCGCGGCAGGCAGCGCCGCAGCACCGCGAAGCGCCCCCGCTCGGTGGGCGGCGGGCCGAGCGCGTGGATCCGGTAGTAGCAAGCCACCGCGTCGAGATCGACCGAGACGGCAGCCAGCCGATCGGCGAGCCGATCGCCAACCCGGCCACCAACTCCAGCATCGGCCGCAGCGCCTTTCGGCTTATCCTGCTTGGCCATGCCCGCCGTGCTTACCACGTTCGTTCAGGAGCCGATCACCTACCGCGTCTCGATAACCGAGCCGGCCGCGCACGAATACCAGATCGAGATGCGCGTCCCGGCCCTGCCCAGCCGTCAGACGGTCGACCTGGTGTTTCCGACCTGGGCGCCCGGCAGCTACATGGTGCGCGACTTCGTGCGCCACGTCTTTCGGCTGGAGATCGCCGACGGGCGCGGCCGCCCGCTGCCGCCGGAGGCGATCGTGCGGGTCGACAAGCAACGCTGGCGCATCGCGACCGCCGGGCGCCCGCTGCGGATCCGATACCGCGTCTTCGCCTTCGAGGCCACCGTGCGCACCTCGTTCCTCGACGACAGCCACGCCTACTGGAACGGCACCAGCCTGTTCTTCTTCGTCGACGGGGAGACGCGGCGCCCGTGCCAGGTGGTGGTGCAGGGCCCCGCCGGTTGGCAGGTCGCCACCGCGCTGCCGCCGGTCGCACGCCAGCCCGGCACCTACGCCGCGGCCGACTTCGACGAGCTGGCCGACTCCCCCTTCGAGATCGGCGCCCACCACAGCCGCGCCTTCTCCGTCGGGCACACCCGCTTCGAGCTGGCGCTCTACGGGCGCACCAACGGAGACCCGCGGCGCCTGACCGACATCCTGCGGCGGGTGGTGACCGCCACCGGCCGGATATTCGGCGGCTTCCCGTTCGAGCGCTACGTCTTCATCGTGCACGCGCTGCCGGTCGCCTCGGGGGGCCTCGAGCACCGCGCCTCGGTGACCATGGACATCGCCGGCCTGTCGTTCGACGACGAGGCCGGCTACGTCCGCTTCGCCGATCTGGCGGCGCACGAGTTCTTCCACGCCTGGAACGTCAAACGCATCCACGACGACCAGCTTGGGCCCTTCGATTATACGAAAGAGAGCTATACGCGCCTGCTCTGGCTCTACGAAGGCTGCACCGACTACCTGGCCCACGTCATCATGTTGCGGGCCGGGGTCACGCGCGAGCGGCAGTTCCTCAAAATGATCGCCGACGACTGGCCCAAGTACGCCACCCGGCCCGGCCGCAACGAGAGCTCGCTGGAAGATCTCTCCTTCGAGGCCTGGATCAAGCAGTACAAGCCGTCGGAAAACTTCACCAACCGCGCGGTCAGCTACTACGAAAAGGGGTTCTGGACCGCGCTGGCCCTGGACCTGACGCTGCGCCTCGAGAACGGCGGGCGGCACGGGCTGCCCGAGATGATGCGCCGGCTCTGGGATCGGTTCGGCGCGCGCGATCGGCCGATCACCGATCCAGACGTGCGCGCGGCCGCCTCGGCGATCGCGGGCAAGAAAGTCGATCGCTTCTTCGATCGTTACGTGCGCGGCAAGGAAGAATTGCCGCTGCCGGCCCTGCTCCGCCGCGCCGGTCTGGCGATCGAGGCGCGCGCCGACTGGGACGAGGCCGACAAACCGGCCGCCGAGCGCGATCCCGTGCGCAGCCGCCGCGCCCGCGCCTGGACCGGCCTGGCGCTCTACTCCGATCGCACCACCGTCCGCAACGTGATCCCCGATTCGCCGGCCTGGCAGGCCGGCCTCACCTTCAACGACGAGATCGTGGCCGTCGAAGGCGCGCGCGTCACGGCCTCGACCTTCGGCAAGCGGATCGCCGATCACCCGCCCGGCGCGCGCGTGCGGGTCACGTTCTTCCGCCGCGATCAGCTCCGCGAGGCGGCGCTCACCCTCGGACAGAGCCCCGAGCGCAAGCTGAGCGTCACCGTCGATCCGAAAAGCACCCCCGCCGCCAAAGCCATCCGCCGCGGCTGGTTCGGCCTCTAGTCGAGCGCAAATGACATTTAAGGACCGCTAGCCAGAGATCTTGATCTGGTAACTCACACCGTCGCGGGTTCGGCCCGTTCGGATGCCTCCCGACTGTCGGTCCCAGTTCGCGTTGCTCTCGACCCGCATACCGGTGCTATGCCAAGCCGCCGCACCGGGTGCGAGCCAACTGTCTGCTCGTTATTGCGATAGGTAGACAGAACGCCCGGGCCGTCGGCCTTTGAACGGTTGGGAACTTGGGCGAGTGTTTCGTCGCGCTGACACACTCCCTGCGCCATCAGCGGTGATCCGGCGTTGCCGCGGCCCATTTGGAAGGGCGCGCTGCCTGGTGCAGAATTCGTCATCGGTGTTTCTTCGCTCTTTCGCAAGGGTCGAAGCGACTCTCCCAATAGGAGTGTGATGAAGCGAACGGCGTCGGGTGTGCAGCCTACGGCGAACCCTAAATTGGCGGCTGATTCGGATCAGCTAAGAGAGCGTGGTATTCCGACGATTCAGGGGCTCGCGGCGTCTAGCGCGCCCCGCCGAGACGCCCCCGTATGGCGTTCACGAACTCCAGAAGATCGTCGAGGTGACTCTCGACCACTTCCCGCACGATCTCGGGATCGACGGCGGCGTAGCCGTGAACCAGCAAATTTCGAAAGCCGGCCATCTTACGCAGCTGATCCGACTGCGTGGACCGCAGCCAGCCCGCCTGCGCGAGGGCGTCGAACAGCTGGGAGTTGGTCGTCGGTTCGCCCAGCTTCTCGTCGGACACGATGTGAGAGGCCACGTCGATGGCGGCCTGAATGGCGATTTGAAGAGTGTGCTCGACGAAGCGGCGCTCACGCACCTCTCTGACAATGTTGCCCGGACTGGAAAGCGTGCGCAGCTCGTGCACGTAGGTCTCGACGAGCGCCAGCTTCTTCGCGACTAGGTCTTGGTCGGTCATGGGGTCCGATCGTGGCCGCTTCGGTAGCGTTGCCAGATCGGCAGCATGTCGAAGTACTGATTGCGGGCCCGGACCTCGAATTGAATGCGCGCGGATCGATCGCGCTCCAGCACGAGCCGGCCGTCGCGCAGCACTCGGTGTACAAGATCCCAGGGACCGCGGTTGAGGACCACAAGATCGACCGGGCAACCGAGATCGCGCTCGAGATCCGCCGAGATGTCCAGGCCCAGACCTTCCAGCGTCGATGGCGGATCGCCCCGCACCAGAATCGCGACGTCTATGTCGCTGGCATCTCTGGCCGTCCCGCGCGCGTGGCTGCCGAACAGGTAGGCCGCCACGACGTCGCCGCGAACGCCAACCAGGGCCTGTCGGATTTTTTCCTCCAATCCGTCGACCACCATGGTGCCGGTGAGTATACCCCGGCCGGCAAGGCGATCGCGGCGGGTGGCGGGCGTCAGGCGCGGCGGACCGAGACGGCCAGCTTGGCCACGCTCTTGATGACGTGGGGGACGCGCTTGAGGAGGTTGATCGACGGCGGGCGCTTCTCGCGCACGGAGAAGGGGATCTCGACCACCTTCTTCCCCTCGCGGTGGGCGCGGATCACGAACTCGCTGGCGAAGACATCGCGGTCGAGCACGCAGCGGCGCGCGGTCTCGAGCAGCGCCTCGCGCCGGAAGGCCTTGAGGCCGTGGGTGTCGGTGCCCGGGTAGTGGCAGACCACGCGCAGCATGCCGTTGTAGACGCGGGTGGCGGTGCGGCGAAACAGCGGCCTCTGATCGTTGGAACCGACCATGGCCTTCGACCCGACCACCAGGTCGGTGTCGCTGCGCTCGAGGAGCGCCATGGCGCGCGCGTAGAACTCGGTGTCGAGCAGATCGATCTCGTCGGAGATCACGAACGTCCCGCGCGCCTCTAGGATCCCCATCCGCATCGCGAGGCCATAGTTCGGCTGACCGGCCGACAGCATCCGCACGCCCGGGTGCTCGATCTCCAGCTCGCGCCCGATCTCGATGGTGCGATCGCGGGAGCCGTTCTCGCACAGCAAGAGCTCATAGCTCCACCCAAACCGACGCAGCTTCTCTTCCAGCTCCAGCACCGAGCCGCGCAGGATCCCCTCTTCGTTATAGACGGGGATGACGATCGAGAGGTGCGGCCCGTCGGCCATCACGACACCGCCCGATCGATGAGCGACGCCACCTCGCGCCCGGCCAGCACGCAGTCCTCCATGGCGTTGTAGGTCCAGGCACCGTAGCGGCCGCGCGGGTAAATCGCCTGCGCCTCGAGGAACTCGAAGATGGTGCGGGTGGCCTGGTAGTAGTGCTGGTCGAACACGACGTAGGCGTACTCGATCTGCTTCTCCTCGGCGAACACCACGTCGCCGACGTCGCCCAGCGCCCCGGCGGCCACCAGCGCGGCGAGGGTGTCGCGGCGGGCGGTCTCGGTGATCGGCCCGCGATCGGCCATCTCGACGCAGATCGACGAGCAGCCTTCGGGGGCCATACTGGACATGGCGGTCGAAAACACGTTCACGCGGTAGAACGGATATCGCTTTTCGGGCACATAGATCCAGTGCCAGTCTTCGCGGGGCTTGCCGCGGGCGCCGATGTTCAGGTAGCGGAGCGTCGTGCAGCGCAGCCGGGCGGCCGCCGCCTCGACCTCGGGCGGCAGGCCGGGCATCCGTTTGAGCAGCTCGGGCAGCGGGATGGTCGCTACCAACGCGCGGTAGGCGACCGGCTCACCGCCGATCTCCACCCGACGCCGCCGCCAGTCGATGCGGTCGGGGCTCGAGCCGGTGTGCACCTGGCCGCCGGTCATGCGCGTCTGCAGCGCGCGCGTGAAGGTCTCGATGCCGCCCGCCTTTGGGTAGAGGAAGCTTTGGTTGTAGCCCATCTCGGGCGGTCCGGCTCCGACGGCGCCCGCGATCACCTGTTCCAGGTTGGGCAACGGCACGAAGCGCGAGCACCAAGCGGCGGTGATCTCGCGCGGGTGCACGCCCCAGATCTTCTCGTTGTAGGGGATCATGAAGTGCTTGGAGATCCCGGCGCCGAAGTGGCGCAGGCAATAGGCCTCGAAGTCGGCCGGGGCGCCGGTACCGGACGCCCCGATCTGGGCCTCGCGCACCTTGGCCTCGACGATCCCCAGCAGGCACTCCTTAATCACCTCGGGGGGCAAGCCGTGCAGGTTGGCCTGGAACGGATAGCGGGTCAGCACGCCGTGGGAGAAGATTCGCGCCCGGCGCGCGATGGGCGTCATCTGTCCGGGCAGCAGCTCGTCGACCAACTGTTTGACCGCCGGATCGCGCAGGTGCAGCCAATGGCCGGTCTTGTCGAACCGATATCCCGCGCGCTCGTCGGTGCGGGCGTGGCCGCCCAGGCGCGCATCGCGCTCGAACAGCACCCAGGACGCCCGCAGGTGGACCGCGGTCGAAATGCCGGTCAGCCCGCCGCCGAGAATCACGACCCGCGCGCCCGGTGGGGGCCCGCCGCGCTGCGCGTCGGTGGTCACGTTGGCCGTGGCTTAGCACGGATCCCGTCAATCTTTCTGGATCTTGCCGGGATCTTGCCGAGATCGGCGTACGATGGGAGGCCGGGAGACGATGGAGCGGCGCGGACCCAAGTCACGGTGTCGACGCCCGACCAGGGCCTGACGTGTCGCGCGCCCAGAAAACCGTCCACGGCATCGCCTGGTCCATCGTCGCGAACCTGGGCGCGCGCGCGGTCGGCCTCATCGGCACCCTGCTGCTGGCGCGCTACCTGGACCCCGCCGATTACGGCGAAGTGATGGCGGCCTCGGTGGTGGCCTCCACCGCGCAGTCGTTCTCGAACTTGGGCCTCGGGCAATACCTGCTGGTCCGACCGGACTCGGACCAGCGGGTGCTCTTTCACGTCACCTTCTACAGCGCCGTCCTCTGCGCGGTGGCGCTGGTGGTCGCCCTGGCGCTGGGACCCGCCATCGGGCCGTTTTTCCGCGTCCGACAGATCATGCGCTACCTCCCGCTGCTGTCGGTGACGGCGTTGCTCGATCGGATCGTCGATGTGCCCGAGCGGATCCTGCAGCGGGACCTGCGCTTCAAGCTGCTCAGCCTCAACAACGCCTTCGGCGATTTCGCCTACACCGCCGTGTCGCTGGCGCTGGTGACCCGCACCGGCGGCATGTCGATCGTGTGGGGGAACGTCGCGCGCTCGACGCTGCGGGCCGTCGTGATCTTCAAGGTCAACGGGCGCGCCGGATGGCTCGAGCCGGTGCCGCTGCGGCGCGACGTGACCCGCCGCATCTTCGGGTTCGGGCTGCGTCTGGCGCTGGGCAACTGGGCCAGCTTCCTGGCCCGCCGCTGGGACAACATGCTGACCTCGCGCTACTTCGGGCCGGCCGTGATGGGCGCCTACAACTACGCCTACAACCTGGCCAACGTGCCGGCGCTGCAGGTGGGCGAGCAGATCGGCGACGTGCTCTTTCCGTCTTTCGGCCACCTGGCGGGACAGCAGCGGCGCGACGCCTTCCTGCGTTCGACCCGCCTGCTGGCCCTGCTCGATTTTCCGCTGGCGGTCGGCCTGGGCGCCATCACGCCGACGCTGGTGCTGGTGGTCTTCAACGCCGAATGGCACAGCGTGGGACCGATGCTCGTCATCCTGAGCAGCCTGTCGCTGGCCTACCCGCTCGGCTATACCGCCGGCTGTTACCTGCAGGCCGCCGGGCGGCCGATGCTGCTGTCGTACCTGGAGATCGGCAAAGCACTGTTGCTCTTCGGCGGTATCGTGTTGCTGGCCCCGATGGGACCGCGCTGGGTCTGCGTGGCGGTGGCGACGGCCTACGCCGCCCACGCGCTGGTGTCGCTGTGGCTGGTCCAGGTTGCCGACCAGGTGCCGCTGGCGGCGTCGCTCGGCGGTTTGTTGCCGCCGCTCGCCGCCTGCTTGCCGCTGCTGGCGGGGGTGCTCGCCGTGCGGTTCGCGCTGCGGCGGAACGATCTCCTCGGCCTCGCGCTGGAGGTCTTGGCCGGTATCGTCGGCTACGTGGCGGGGGCTTTCTGTTTCGCACGCCGCCCGACCCGCGACTTCCTGAGCCTGGCGCGGCGTTTCCTGCGGCGCGACCCCCACGCCGACGACGCGGACACCGCCGGCCCGGAGCCGGGCGCGTGAGCCTGGGCGCCCCCCCAGCCGCCGAGCGCGCGCGCGAGCTGGATTTCGAGCACCGCAAACGCGAGCGCAGCGCCTGGCCGTTCGTGCTGTCGATGCGCTTCCTCACCACCGCGCTCGGCCGCCTGGGCGCCGGGACCACCCCGGTGCATGCCGCCGCCGTCCCCCGTCCGCCGGCCGGCTCGGTTTCGATCACCTTCGTGGGACACGCCACCACCATGATCACCACCCCCGGCACCCGGGTCCTGACCGACCCGCTGTTCGAGAACAGCTTCTACGGTTTGCGGCGCGCCAAGGCGGCCGGGATCGATCCCGACGATCTCGACGATGTCGGGCTGGTCCTCATCACGCACGCCCACCGCGATCACCTCTCGCCAGCCAGCCTGCGCAAGATCTCACGCGAAGCGGTGCTGGTGGTGCCGCCCCACTGCACGCGCCTCGTGCGCGCGCTGGGCTTCGCCGACGTCATCGAGCTCGATCCCGGGCGCAGCCACAGCTTCGCCGACCTCGAGGTGACCGCGGTGCCGGTACGCCATTCGGGCACCGGCGGCTTCGGCGACTACGTGCGCCGCGGCGCCTGCGGCTACGTGGTGCGGCTGCCGGGCATCTCGGCTTACGTGGCCGGCGACACCGGCTATTTCTCGGGTTTCAGCGAGATCGGCCGCCGGTTCCACCCGGACGTCGCGCTCTTGCCAATCGCCGGCTACGAGCCCGCCGCCTTGCGCGAGGAGCATCTCTCGCCGCTCGACGCGGTGTACGCCTTCGAGGATCTGGGCGCGCGGGTGCTCATCCCCACCAGCTACGGCTCGTTCCCCCTGAGCTACGAGCGGCTCGACGCGCCGCTGGCCTGGCTGCGCCGCCTGGCGCGCGAGCGGGACCTGAGCCGGCCCGACGCCGAGCGCCGCATTGCCGTCCTCGATCACGGCGAGAGCGTGCATTTTCGCTTGCGCGCTTGACCCATCTGACAACTTCGATGGAACGAGCTGGGCGCCCGCGATGCCGCCCGCGATTGCCGCGCTTGACCCGGGGTCCCTGCATGGCCACACTGCGCTCTTTAGTGGAGGTCACGAGATGAAGAAGCTGAACGGATGGTCTGTGGCGGTGATGTTGCTCTCGCTGGTCGGATGCAAAGGCGGCGGATCGGGCGGCCCCACGACCCCCGTCGACTTCTGCACGCAATACGCGGAAGCCGTCTGTCAGATCTCGACCTCTTGCGGCGCCACGGCCACGAGCTGCGAGACCTATCAACAAGGCCTCTGCACGGACAGCGCCGCCCAGGCCACGGCCAGTGGCACGCGGATGTACAGCGCGGCCAACGCCCAAGACTGCATCAACAAGGTGAAGGCGGCGTTCGGGGGTACCAGTCCGCTCATCACCCCGTCGACGAAGGCGACCATCGATCGCGTCTGCAATTACGTCTTTCAGGGCAAGGGCGTGCAGCTGACGGATACCTGTACGACGCCGTATGACTGCGCCGGACCGACCGACGGAACGATTATCTGCGACGCGGGCCAACACCTTTGCGCCAAGACGATCACCATCGCCGGTGGCCAACAATGCAGCGGCGTCGGCGACGTCTGCGCGCAGGATTATTACTGCGCCACCAACGCGTCCAGCGTCCAGATTTGCACCGCCGCGGCCACCAGCGGCAACGCCTGCAGCGACAGCATCCCCTGCGCCCACGGGCTCCGTTGCGCCGGTGGCGCCTGCTCATCTCCCATCCAGGCGGGCGTCGTCTGCTCGGCGGACAGCGACTGCGTGTCGACCGCTCCCTACTGCGATCCGTACAACGGATCCAAGTGCGATTCCGGGTTGCAGTTCGCGGGCGGTTCCCTTTCGTGCATGTGCTTCACGATGGGTGCGGGATGCGGCGGCAGCAACTCGACGGGAGACGGGGGTGCCGGGGGCACCAGCGGTTCGGGCGGCGCCGGCGGTTCGATCGGGACCGGTGCCGGTGGCACTACCGGAACGGCGGGCGCCGGAGGCGCGGGCGGCCTCGGCGGCAGCCTCGGCCTCGGTGGCAGCCTCGGTCTCGGTGGTAGCCTCGGTCTCGGTGGCAGCCTCGGTCTTGGCGGCGCCGCGTCGGGCGACACCCCTCCGTAAATGATCGATCGCGTGCGGGCGGCGGTGGGCCGCGTACCGACTTGGGCCTGGGCGCTGGCGTTTTCGCTGGCGCTCTGCCTGCCGCGCCTGGGCAGCTCGGGCTTCTGGGACCCTTCCGAGCTGAAGCTGGCCGAGCAGGCGCGGGAGATCTCCAAGTCGGCGAATCTCTTCGATCCCACCGTCGACGGTCGCTATCCCGGGCGTCCCCCGCTCGATCTGTCGTTGGTCGCGCTCGGCATCAAGCTCTTCGGCGCCAGCGAGCTCGGCGCGCGCCTCTTCTTCGCGCTCTCCGCCTTGGGTGCGCTGATGGCCGTGTACTGGGCCGGCGCCGGGTTGCTGCGCCGGCGCGCCGGGCTCCTCGGCACGCTGGTGCTCGGCACGACGCCGATCTTCGTGCTCGAGGCGCGGCAGCTCACCTCCGACGCGCCCCTCCTGGCCGGGTTGGCGCTGGCGATGGGCGGCCTCGGCCGCTACGCCTGGCCACCGAACGGTCGGCGACGGCCGCTCGACCTCGTGGTCGGCCTGATCGGCCTGGCGCTGGGGGCGTTGGCCGGCGGCGCGCTGTCGGGCGTGGTCCTGCCTTTGCTGGCTCTGGTGGCGGCGCTGGTGGTCGGGTACGGCCTCACCCCCATCGACGCCTCGCTCATCGACGACGGCACCGGCCCCCTGGCCGAAGCAGGGATCGGCCCCGACATCGGGGCCGGACGGCCGCTGGGCGCCAGCACTTGGCAGATCGGCGCGCGCGGGTTCTGGGTCTTCGCGGTCTTCGCGGTCTCCGCGCTGGTGCTGCTGGCGCTGGGCATGACCCGCGCCGTGGCCGGAAAATACTCCGCGCTTCTGGGCGGCGTCCCGCGCGCCGGCGCGCCCACGCACACCTTCGAGGCCTTGATCCGGGAGCTCGGATTCGGCCTCTTCCCCTGGAGCGCCGTGGCGGTCTTCGCGCTGGCGCGGCCGCTCATCCGGCTCGACGGCGACACGACGCCCGGCGCGCGCACCAACCCGCGCCTGGCCTTCGTCGGGCTCTACCTGCTCTTCTTCGCCGGCCTGGGCTACGCGTTCTCCAGCTACCGCGACATCGTCCTCGGCGAGGCCCGCTACGTCGCGCTGCCGGCCATCGCGCTGGCGGTCGGCGCCTTCCTCGACGAGGCGCTGGAGGGCCGACGGCTCGAACCGGTGGCCGGGCTCCTGATGGCCATCGGGACCATGATCGTCGCCCGCGACTTCTACATGGCCCCCGAGGATCTGGCCTCGGTGCACCTCTTCGATAAAATTCGGTGGCCGGCCAACGTGGTGGTCGGTAGCCTGATCCTGTGGGTCGGGCTCGTCGCCGCGCTGGGTGTCTACGCGGGCCTGGCTGGCCGCGGGCGTTGCGTCGGACGGGTCGATGTCGAGGTGGCTGCCCAGCCGACCCGCGCGGGACACATTCGACGCGGCGCCGCGCGGCTGTTCGGCGGCCTCGGTCGTTACGGCCTGCAAGGTTCGATCGCCTGCGCGATCTTTTTCGCGTTCTATCTGACGCAGGTGATCGTGCCGGCGCTGTCGATCAATCTGTCGTTCAAGCCGGTCCTCGAGTCGTATGCCAAGTTCGCGCGCGACGGCGAAAAGATCGGGCGCTACCGGGTCGAGGGGCACGGCTCGAGCTTCTACGGCAAGCAGACGCTGATCGATCTGCCGTCGCAGGATCGGGTGGTGTCGTTCCTGCGCGACCCGCAGCGGGTCTTCGCGCTGGTGGCCGCCGACGAGCTGGCCGCGCTGGACGCGGCATTCAAGCAGGCGGGCGTTCCTTATTACGCGGTCGACGCGTCGTCGTCGCGGTTCCTGCTGCTCTCCAACCAGCTGGCACCGGGCCAGCACGACGACAACCCGCTGCTGAAGAACGTCTGGACGCCGCCGGTGGCGGGCAACACGAACGCGACGGCCGGTAACGATAAGCCGCCCTGGACCTGGCGCGTCCCGGTCACCGCCACCTTCGGAGACAGCATTCAGCTGGTGGGCGCCGACTTCCCGCAGAGCGTGCGCCGGCCGGGGCGAATTCCACTCGATCTCTACTTCAAGGCCAAGACCCGCCCGCCCGGCGGCTACAAGATCTTCGTCCACTTCGACGGGCCGGCGGCGCCGCGGGTGATCGGCGACCACGATCCGGTCAACCGCGCCTTTCCGACCAGTTTCTGGCTGCCCGGCGAGTACGTGCGCGACCACTCGGAGACCGACGTGCCGCTCATGACGACGCCGGCCGGTACCTACACGGTCTACATCGGCTTCTGGCCCGGCGGCGAGGGGAAGCGGCTCAAGATCACCGACGGGCCCAACGACGGCGCGGATCGCGTTCGCCTCGGCACGCTCGAGATCAAGTAGACTCGGCCAACCTGGACGACATGACACGGCGAGGTAAAGACAGGCGGCGGCGCGAGGTGACGGTTCCGGCGGAACGCGATCGTCGGCGGATCGGCGCCGACCGCCGCGTCCACACCCGCGTGATGGTCGACTTGGAGGTCGACTACAAGAGCGCCGACAATTTCCTCTTCGCGTACATCACCGACATCAGCGCGATGGGGATCTTCATCCGCACCAATGCGCCCGAAGCGCCCGGCACCCGCCTCAACCTCAGCTTCACGCCGCCCGGCGGCCCGCAGCTGAATCTGGAGGGGCGCGTGATGTGGGTGAACCCGTTTCGCCCGGGCAGCTACGACAACATCAACCCCGGTATGGGCGTGCAATTCGTCGACCTGACGCCCCAGCAGCGCGAGCAGATCGTCAACCTGGTCCGCACCTTTGCCTATCTCTCCGACGACGAAGAGCCCAAGGGCAACAGCTAGGCACGATCGGGGCGGCGTGTTCGGGGTTGGCTGCTAGACTCGGCGGCGCCGTGAGTCGCAAGGGGTCGAGCAAGCAAGTCGTTCAGGAGACCGGTAAAGAGGCCAGCATCCTGAGCAAGATGCGGCGCGGGGCCGACGAGCCGGAGTTCATCGTCGTGCGGGGCGCCCGTGAGCACAACCTGGCCATCGACGAGCTGAAGATCCCCAAGCGCAAGCTGGTGGTCTTCACGGGCGTTTCGGGGTCGGGGAAGTCGTCGCTGGCGTTCGACACGCTCTACGCCGAGGGGCAGCGCCGCTACGTCGAGTCGCTGTCATCGTACGCGCGGCAGTTCCTGGGGCAGATGGAGAAGCCCAAGTACGAGCAACTCCGCGGCCTGTCACCCACCATCGCCATCGAGCAGAAGTCGGCTTCCTCGAACCCGCGCTCGACGGTCGGCACGGTGACCGAGATCTACGACTACCTGCGCGTGCTGTACGCGCGGGCCGGCGAGCAGCGCTGCCACCTGTGCGGCGGCGAGGTCTCGGCCCGTTCGGCCGCCGAGATCGTCGACGAGCTGCTCACGCTGCCGCCCAAGACGCGCGCGACGCTGATGGCGCGCAAGTCGGAGAACCGCAAGGGCGAGTTCCGCGAGGTGTTCGAGGACGCACGCAAGGCCGGCTTCGCGCGGGTGCGCATCAACGGCCTCATCCAGCGCCTGGAAGACGTCACCGCGCTCGACAAGAAGAAGAAGCACACCATCGAGATCGTGATCGATCGCCTCAGCATCGACCCCGCCGACCGCGCGCGCCTGACCGACTCGGTGGAGACCGCCGTCAAGGTCGGCGCCGGCTCGGTGCTGGTGGCCGTCGAGGGCGAGACCCGCGAGCGCGCCTACAGCGAGTCGCGCGCCTGCCCCGACTGCGGGGTCGGCCTGCCCGAGCTGTCGCCGCAATCGTTCTCGTTCAACAGCCCGCTCGGCATGTGCGTCGACTGCAACGGCCTCGGCTCGAAGCTGGAGATCGATCCCGACCTGATCGTCCCCGATCCGGACAAGTCGATCGGCGACGGCGCCATCGAGCCCTGGGGCGATCGCGCCGGCCGCGACCACGGCTGGACGGCCAACGTGGCGGCCGCCGTCTCGCGCGAGTTCGGCATCCCCCTCGACAAACCCTGGAAGAGCCTGACCCCGCGCCAGCGCGAGGTGATCCTCTACGGCGCCGGCGACAAGCGGGTCAAGGTGACCTGGAACGGCAAGCATGGCGGCGGCTCCTGGGCCATGCGCTTCGCGGGCGTGGTCAACACCATGACCAAGCGGATGCAAGAGACCACTTCCGAAGTCACGCGCCAATGGTACGGCCGCTACTTCCGCGATCAGATCTGCCGCGCCTGCGGCGGCCAGCGCCTGCGCCCCGAATCGCGCGCCGTCATGCTGGCGGGCAAGAGCCTGGTCGACGTCACGGCCATGACCGTGGCCGGCGCCTCGCAACACTTCGCCGGCCTGGGGCTCAAGGGGGCGCGCGCGCAGATCGCCGCCGAGATCCTCAAAGAGGTCAACGCGCGTCTCGGGTTCCTGCTCGACGTCGGGCTCGAATACCTGACGCTCGATCGCTCGGCGGCCACGCTGTCGGGCGGCGAGGCGCAGCGGATCCGTCTGGCCTCGCAGCTCGGCTCGGAGCTGTCGGGCGTCATGTACGTCCTCGACGAGCCGTCGATCGGCCTGCACCAGCGCGACAACCTGCGGCTCATCGCGACGCTGCAGCGCCTGCGGGATCTGGGCAACAGCGTGATCGTCGTCGAGCACGACGCCGAGACCATCGAATCGGCCGACTACGTGGTTGACTTCGGTCCCGGCGCAGGACGCCTGGGCGGCCGGGTGGTCGCCGAAGGCTCGGTCGCCGACCTCAAGGCCAGCCCCGAGTCGCTGACCGGCAAGTTCTTGGCCGGCATCGAGCGCATCGAGATCCCGCTCGAGCGGCGCAAGCCGAATGGATTCATCACCGTCAAAGGCGCGCGCGAGCACAACTTGAAGAACATCGACGTGGCGTTCCCGCTGGGCGTGCTGGTGGCGGTGACCGGCGTCTCGGGCGCCGGCAAGTCGTCGCTCATCAACGGCATCCTGCAGCCGGCCTTGCGGCGCCGGCTGCTCGGCAGCTTCGATCAGGTGGGGCGCCACGCCGGCCTGACCGGCATCGACGCCATCGACAAGGTCATCGACATCGACCAAAAGCCCATCGGCCGCACGCCGCGCTCGAACCCCGCCACCTACACCAAGGCCTTCGACGCCATCCGCGAGGTCTTCGCGCAGACGCCCGAGGCGCGCGCCTCCGGTTACCTGCCGGGACGCTTCTCGTTCAACGTGCGCGGCGGGCGTTGCGAGGCCTGCGAGGGCGACGGCGTGCGGCAGGTCGAGATGCACTTCCTGCCCGACGTCTACGTCACCTGCGAGGTCTGCCGCGGGCGCCGCTACAACGAGGCCACCCTGCGCGTGAAGTGGAAGGATCGCAGCATCGCCGACCTGCTCGAGACGCCGGTGTCGGAGGCGCTCGCGCTGTTCGAGAACCACCGGCAGCTGCGCGGGATCCTGCAGACCCTGGAGGACGTGGGCCTGGGTTACATCGCGCTCGGCCAGTCGGCGACGACGCTGTCGGGCGGCGAGGCGCAGCGGATCAAACTCTCGCGCGAGCTGGCCAAGCGCGACACCGGCCGCACGCTCTACCTGCTCGACGAGCCGACCACGGGCCTGCACTTCGAAGACGTGCGCAAGCTGCTGGCCGTCCTCGGGCGCCTGGTGGCCTCCGGCAACACCGTGCTGGTCATCGAGCACAACCTCGACGTCGTGAAGACCGCCGACTACGTGATCGATCTCGGCCCCGAAGGGGGCGCGCGCGGCGGCCAGGTGATCGCCGCCGGCACGCCCGAGGAGATCGCCCGGGTGTCCGGGTCGTACACCGGGCAGTTCCTGGCGCCGCTGCTCGGCATCCGTCGCGCCCGCGCCACGACCGCCGCCTGACCCTTCGCGTGGATCGTCTCCGGCGCGGACTTGCCGGTGTTATCACTAAATGTTATGGTGATAACATGGTTCGGACGCAGATATCGGTCGACGCGGATCTATACACGCGGGCGAAGATGGTCGCGCGGCGTGAGGGGATCTCGCTTGCCGAGCTCTGCCGCCGCAGCCTCGAAACGGCCGTCGCCGCCCAGCCGACCGGCAAACCCTGGATGAAATACGCTGGAATCGTCGAAGGCCGTCCGGATGACAGCGGCACGGTCGACGACGTGGTTTACGGACGCGATCGACCGTGATCGACCGGGTCTTCCTGGACTCCGGAATCTTCATCGCCTTCCTGAGCTCGCGCGATCAATGGCACGATCGAGCCCGGGCCCTGTTCGGCGGTCATAGGCCAGGTTGGGCTACTTCCTACCTGGTCGTATCGGAGGCGTACTCATGGTTTTTGCACAGACACGGTGAGGAGGCCGCGCGTTCCTTTCGGGCGTTTGTCGGCAACCTCGATGGCCTGACCCTGTTCGGGGTCGACGAAAAGCACGATCAGCAGATCGGACGAATGCTCGACCGGTTGTGCGGCGCCAAGCTGACCTACGTCGACGCTTCGAGCCTTTGCTTCATGGAACGCCTCAAGATCCGAAAGGTCTGGTCCACCGATCACCACCTCGGCCTCACCGGCGCCGAAGTGCTTCCGCGCTCCTAGAGATCCTCCATCGACGGCGCTGGGGCTGCTGCTCATCGCCGCGGAGGCGCCGGCTTGGCGCCGGTGCCGGCCCGCGCCGACGGGGGCTCATGCCCGAAATGACGACGCCGGCCCGGCACCTCGCGCCCCGGCTCAGCGCCCCATCAGGGCAATGAGAAGGTCGGGCCTGGACATACCATTCATTCGCGTTCGCCGTCCGTACTATGATGCGCATTGCAAAGTGGAAAACTGGTCATGGAAAGACTGGTATCGTGAAGGGGAGATCAACTTCACTTCTTCCCAACACCGAAGAGATTGATCTGGACGATCGGCAAGAAGATTGTCGCTACCACCGAGGCTTGGGGAGGAATTCGATCGATCGCTGGCCGCCGCTACCCAACAATGCGACCACAAGAGACGACCCCTGGCACGTATGTCATCTCCGGACATGGGCCTTACGTGACCCACACTTGGGAGTGGTCCAGAATCGCGTGGGGCACTCCTTTGCGTTTAAACGCGGACAGAACACACGTTCTCTACCAGACTGGTCACCTCGCCAATAGTTAGCGGCGCGTCGATGCGATCGTACCGGACGGGACGGTCGCGACGATTCACGAGCGATTTCACGACCTATTTCCCGATACCAGAAAATACGGCTCGAACGGCGACGGGATTCCCGACACTTGGGTTTTCAAATGATTTTGGTCCATTCGTCGTTCGATACTTTCGCGATCCCAATCGAAATCGTCGGCTTGATCGGAATGAATCTGTGATGGGCGAAATGATTCATACGACGCCAGATGACGAAGGCACGACTGCAGCCGGTCAGCCGGTGCACCTGGAACCAAGCCACGGCTGCATTCACATCAAGCCGGCGGAGCGTACGCGCTTCTTGAACGTCGGAGCGTTCACGTCGGGGAATCTCTTGGTCGTGCACTCACCAGGTGAGATCGTGCCTGATTTTCTCGAGCGCTGACGGCGATGCGGCTTTCGTATCTTGTGCTCGTCGGTGCTCTCGTGGGATCCGCCCAAGCCCGCGGTGCGCCTGAGGTCGATTCTATTGCCTGCATGCCCGACGGCGAAATAGTCGGTCGCGACCCTGGAAAAGGCGTCGTCATATGGCGTGACGGAACCTGGGCACTCACGGCAGATCGAGAACCGGACGACCTATGGAACGTCCCAGGAGCGAGCCCGCTCGTCTGCTGTCGCGACGGCGATCACGTGCAAACATTCTCAGCCAAGAAAAGCAGCTCCGACAGAGAATGGCCCCTCCCCCTTGGCCCCGGCCTGCTGCCGACATTTTCATACGTCGATGGACCGCTGGTGGCGAATCCCGAGCGTGTTTTTCGCTTGAATCCGAGCGGATCCTCCGTGGATCTCGGGGCCGTGCCGCCCCGGCCCGATGGGCTCAAGCATCATCGCGGGCCCGTAATGATGCGAGGCGCCGCGGGCTGGATAGCCTGTTATGGAGCGTCGACATTCGAACGTGACGCCACCCGCGGTGAGTGTGTCGGTTCAGCGCCGGGACTAGATTTTCGAGCGGACTTCGGCGACTACGCGGCGCCCGGTGAGATCAAACTGCTCACCAGACCGTTTGCGTGCGGTGACGTCGCGGTGGTGGCTGTGGGCGACGCGACCCTCGCCAGACGCCTCTCAGACGGCAAGTTGCTCGGAAGCGCGACAGGCCCCGCTCGTCGAGGCTCTCTCTGCCTGCCCGACGGCAGAGTTCTCCTGGTCGGCAAACGCACTTTGAATCTCTATCAGCTCCCTACTTTTCGTCTGCGCTGGAGCCGGGCAGTCGGTTCAGTGATTAGAGATGTTGTCTTGTGTGGCAAACAAGTCGTCGCTCTTCTCGCCAAGTCGGAGCTCGTCAGATTAGATTTGGACGAGCTCGGGCGACACTAGGGACCGGGCGTCTCCGTATGCCAAGGCGAGGGCAGCGCAGCTTCGCCGCGCTGCACGGGGGGACCGGGGGGCGCGAGCGGCAGCGGGCCGACCCCCGTAAAACGAAAATGCTTCTCGCCCGAGCCGTCCGTAAGCCGGGTTTTGTTCCGGCGTTGCCGCCGGTGGTGGTCATTCCTCTGGGCCGCCCGTTACCGAACGGCTCGTGCGACCAACTCGGGATCGAATCGACGCGGGCCACGCCGGCCAAGCGACCCTTGCGGGCTGCCTCGCGATCCCGGACCGGTCTTGCTCCAGGTGGGGTTTGCCTTGCCCCCCCCGTCACCGGGGGGGCGGTGCGCTCTTACCGCACCGTTTCACCCTTACCGGCCGCCTTGCGGCGTCCGGCGGTTTGTTTTCTGTTGCACTGTCCTTCGAGTCACCCCGACTGGCCGTTAGCCAGCACCCTGCCCTGCGGAGCCCGGACTTTCCTCGACGGGCGCGAAGCCCGCCGCGACCACCTGTCCAGCTCGAGCGAGAAGCGAAGCGACTATACCAGGTGTCGCCTCAGCCCGGGGGGCTGGCGGTCGGCTGATCCTTCATCAGATCCTCCCAATAGATGATCCGACGGCAGGAGGGGCAGGTCTCGATGGTCTGCCCGCGCTGCAGAACGTTGTAGAGCTGCGGCGGGATGTTCATGTTGCAGCCCTGGCAGGTCCCGTCGCGGACGCTGACCACCGCCAAACCTCGGCGGATCCGGATGGTCGCGTAGCGCTTGAGCACGTCGGGCTTCACCTCCGACGCCAGCTTGTCGCGCTCCACGCGAAGCGCCACGATCTGCGCCTCGATCTCGCCCATTCGCACCTGCGCGGCCTCGGCGTCCTTGGCGATCGAGGCCTTGAGCGCCTCGACGTCGCTCGACCGGTCCGACAGCAGCTTCTTCTTCGCGTCGACCGCGCCGACCAGCTTGGTGATCTCGCCTTCGCGCGAGGTCACACCCTCTCGGCGCTGCTCGATCTCCTTTTGCGCCGCCATGTACTCTTTCGAGTTCTTGGCCTGCGCCAGCTTGTGCTTGGCGCCCGCCACCTGGACCTCGTCGTCGGTCAGCAGGCCTTTCTGTTCGCCGTAGTACTTTTCGGCCTCCGAAAGCGCCTGCCGCTCAGTCCCCAGCAGCCCCTCCACGCGGGCAAGGTCGTTCTGGGTGGCCGCCAGCTTGAGCGGGATGGCCTTGAGCGAATTTTCCAGCTCTTGAATCTTTGCGTCGTGTGTCTGTAGCTCTTCGAGTCGCTTAAGCTGGTCGCGCAATGCGTGCCTCCATCTGAACCGGAAGATCGAACGTACCCGACGAGTCGGCAGTGGGCCCACCTGGATTCGAACCAGGGACCAGGCGGTTATGAGCCGCCAGCTCTGACCGCTGAGCTATGGGCCCAGCCTTGTACGGAGACGCCGTGTACAAAGAAAATTCAATCTACACCGCGCTCCGGCGACTGTCGAGCCGATCTCCGACGGTGAATCGGCGCCCCCGCGCGCCCCGGTACGGCAGGCCGCCGCCCGCGGGCGCGACCGCCGCCGGTACCCCACGGCCAAGGCCAGCGCTAGGACCAACAGCGACGCCATACCCGGGCGCTCATCGCCGGCCGCCGCGCAGTGACACCCGGACGACTTGGCCGGCGGCGGCGGCGCGGTGCCGGCGTCCAGTAGGGCCCCGGTGCATACATCGGTGTCCCAGACCGCCTGCATCTGCTCGTAGTTGCAAGTGTTGGCGCAGGTTTGCTGGGCGCAGGACTTGATGCCGCGAACCTGATCGTAGCTCATCAGGGGCGTGACCGTTACCCCTTCGTCGGCGGAGCTGGCCAGTGCCCAGCCGTCGACATAATTCTCGCCCGAGATGTAAAGCGTCGACTTGCCGCCCGAGACCCGCTCAGCCAGGCCCACGACGTGCGGCTGGGGGGTGAGCGACCAGGGGACGAAGGTCAGGCCACCGTCGGTCGAGCGGTAGCCGGCCCCACTGGCCCCGCCGCCGTCGGTCGCGAAGTTGATCCGTGCGCCCACCAGGACCGTCCCGCTGGCCAGACGGGCGAACGCGCTCACCGAGCCCCCGGTGATGGTGAGGGGCTCCGTAAAGGTCATCCCGCCGTCGCGCGTGATCGCCACGCTCTCCGAACCGTTGGCGATGAGCCGCAGGTACAGCAGATCCGGATTGGTCGGATCGACCGCGAAGATCCGCACCTGGTTGAGCCCCAGCGCCGCATGAACGTCGAGGGGCGTCCAGCTGGCTCCCCCATCGGAAGAGCCAACCAGCCACGGGTGAAGGCCGTCGGCCATCGGGATGTAGTACGAGATGTAGACGACGTTGGGATCGCTGCGGGCGATCTCGACGCCGACGATGGCGGCGGTGGCGGGGGCCGTGAAGAGGGGCGTGGCGCCGAAGGTCGTCCCCCCGTCCAACGAGGCGTAGAGCGACGCCGGTCCGACGTCGCCGGCGTCGTCGGTGGCCGCCGCGGCGGCCAGCACCCGGTTCGGGTTGCTGGGATCGACGAAGAAGTCGGTCGCACTCTGACCGGTGAGCGCGCCGCCGGCCGTCTGCCAGCTGCAGGTCCCGTCGTCGGAGAAGGCCAGACCGGCGATGGGCGACAGCGCATAGAACCGATCGCCCGGCGGGCCCCCGGCGACCGACGGCGGACCGACCGCGTAGATGTTCGCCATTGAGGTCGGCACCTGCTCACACGTCCACAGCCAGGTCGCGCCCGCGTCCTCCGACCAGATGAGGCCGAAGTTGGTGCCCAGGACAATCTGCTGCGGTTGGTCGGCCGGCAACAGGATCCCCAGCGAGCCGGGCAAGGCGCCATCGGCGTGGGCGTGACGACCCGCCGCCAGGGTCAGGGCCAGCGCCAGCGCAAATCCGACCGTACGGGCGGCCGCCCGCGGGCGGTTCTCTCGCCAGTGGTCCCCGGCCGGCCTCCGGGGCCCGGCGAGCTTTAGCTGGGGGTCGAGCACGGATTCGTGCCATGATGCCGCGCCCGACGGTGGTGCCACCTGCCGGGCCGTTCCGCTCCCCACGCGATGCTCAAGATACAGTTCGACACCTTCACGCTGTCCAACGGTCTGACGGTGATCCTCCATCCGGATCGCTCGAGCCCCTTGGTGGCGGTCGACCTATGGTACCACGTCGGTTCCAAGGACGAATCGCCCGGCCGCACCGGCTTCGCGCACCTCTTCGAGCACCTCATGTTCATGGGCTCGCGCAACGCCCCCTACCCGGCCTTCGACGCGATCATGGAGAGCTGGGGCGGTCACAACAACGGAACCACCAGCAACGATCGCACGAACTATTACGAGATCGGCCCGCGCAACCTGCTCGAGACCTTCCTCTGGCTGGAGGCCGATCGCCTGGCGACCCTACCCGACGTCATCACCGAAGAGGAGCTGGAGAAGCAGCGCAAGGTGGTGCTCAACGAGCGGCGGCAATCCTACGAGAACCGACCATATGGCCGCGCCGAGCTGGCCATCTCGGAGGCGATGTACCGCCCGGAGCACCCCTACCACTGGCCGACCATCGGCTCGCAGGCCGACATCGAGGCGGCCACGGTCGCCGACGTGCGCGCCTTCTTCGACCGCTACTATCGACCGTCGAACGCCAGCCTGGTGGTGGCCGGTGACTTCGATCTCGCCACCGGGCGCGCCCTGGTCGAGCGCTACTTCGGTTGGCTGCCCCAGCGCGAGCCGCCGCCGCGCGCCGCCCGCCCGCTGGCGCCGCACTTGGCCGAAGACATCGACATGACGCTCACCGATCGGGTGCAGCTGCCGCGCCTGCGGTTGGCCTGGCACGCGCCGGCGCTGTTCGCGCCCGACGACGCCGATCTGGATCTGGCCGCGCACATCCTGGGCGGCGGCAAGTCGAGCCGGCTCTACCGCGCGCTGGTGTTCGATCGCCGGATTGCCCAGGACGTCTTCGCCTACCAGGGCTCGCAGATCCTGAGCAGCCTGTTCCAGGCCGGCGCCACCGCCAAACCCGGATACGATCTCGACGAGATCGGGGCCGCGGTGGACGCCGAGCTGACCCGCTTCGCGGCCGCAGGCCCCACCGAGCCCGAGCTCGAACGGGCCCGCAACACGCACCTGGCCGACTTCTACAAGGGGCTCGACCACCTGCAGACCCGCGCCGATCTGCTCAACCACTATCAGTACCTGCTGGGCGATCCCGACGGCGTCGCGCGAGATCTCGAACGGTATCGCCACGCCACCCGCGAATCGGTGCGCGCGGCGTTCGCGCGTACGTTGGCAGGCAAGCGGCTGGCGCTGCGCACGATCCCCGAACCGGTGGCCGCATGATCGAGTCGCCCGCGCTGATGGAAACGGCGCCCGTGGTGGGCCCCCTGCCGACGGTGGTGCCCCCGGTGGCCGCGCGTTCGGCGCTGGCGAATGGGTTGGACGTGGTGCTGGTCCAGCGCCAGGTGGCGCCCATCGTCTCGGCCGCGCTCATGATCCGCAGCGGCGGCGGGGTCGATGCGCCGTCCAAGGCCGGCCTCGCCTCGCTGACCGCCGAGATGCTCGACGAGGGCGCCGGCGCCCGCGACGCCTTGGGTATCGCCGACGAGCTCGAGCGCCTGGGCGCCGATCTCTGGCTCGGCAGCGGGCGAGATGGATCGCAGCTCTCGTTGCAGGCGCCGCGAGAGACCTTCGCCGCGGCCCTCGACATCGCGGCCGACGTGCTCATCCGGCCGCGCCTATCGGACGGCGATTGGGAGCGGGTGCTCCACGATCGTCGGACCGCCTGCGTGCAGCGCCGCGATCAGCCGGAGGCGGTCGTGGGCGTGGTCTCCGATCGGGTGCTGTTCGGCGACGACCACCCGTACGGCCGGCCGACCGAGGGCCTGGAGCAGACCATCGCCCACCTGACCCTCGACGACGTGCGCGGGTTTCACAGCGGCTACTGGCGCCCCAATCATGCCTCGCTGGTGGTGGCGGGGGACTTCGACGAGGCGCAGCTCCGCGAACGGCTGGACGCCGTGTTCGCCGAGTGGAAGGCCGCCCCCGTGCCGGTCGCGCCGACGCCGCCGCCCTGGCCGCCGCGACCGCGCCTGGTGATCGTCGATCGGCCGGGTGCCTCCCAGAGCGTGGTGCGCCTGGTGGCGCCGGGCACCAACCGGCTGTCGGTCGATCGGTCGGGCCTGGCGATGTTGAACGCCATCCTCGGCGGCAGCTTCACGAGTCGCCTCAACTTCAATCTCCGCGAGAAGAACGGCTTCACCTACGGCGCCTCGTCGAGCTTCGCGTTCTTGCATCACCCGGGCAGCTTCGCGGTGCGGTCGGCGGTCTTCGCCGAGTCGACCGCGCCGGCGGTGCGCGAAATGCTGAGCGAGCTCAGCGGCCTGCGCGAACGGCCCGCCAGCGCCGAGGAGCACGCCAAGGCGCGCGCCACCCTGCTCATGCGGGTCGCCGAGAGCCTCTCCACCACCGGCGGGATCGCGGCCACCTTCGGCGAGATCGGCCTTTACGACCTACCCCTCGACGAGCCGCTTCGTTTCGCGGCGGCGCTCGAGCGGACCACGGCCGACGATCTCCGTACGCTCGCGGCCCGCTACATCGATCCCGACGCGGCCAGCATCGTGATCGTGGGCGACCGCGCCGTCATCGAGCCGGGGCTGCGCGAGCTCGGCCTACCAGCCGCCGTGGCCTACGACGCCGACGGCGAGCGTCTGCCCTAGCGACCTCAGCAAGCCGCCTGCTTCAAGAGCGTCTGGCGGAGCTTGTGGCGGGCGCGCATGAGGCGGGTGCCCACCGTCGAGCGCGGGATGGTCAAGCGGTCGGCGATCTCGTCGTAGCTGCAGTTGTCGATGAGGCGCAGCTCATAGACCTCGCGGAAGGGGTGCTCGAGACCGGCCAGCGCGGCGCTGATTTGCTCCTGGGTGATCGATTCCCAGGGCTCGGGCGCGTAGGGCTCGGGGCTGGCGATCTCGTGCTCGTCGAGACCGAGCGACCGCGGCTCGCGCCCCTGGCGCCGGCAGCGATCGAGGAACAAGTTGTACATGATCGTCATCAACCAGTGGCGCAGGTTGGTACCAGGCTGGAAGCTGGCCTTACCCCGCAACGCCCGCTCGTAGGTGTCTTGCACCAGATCCAGGGCGTCCGAACGGCTCCGCACGAGCCGCATGGCACGGGCATAGAGCACATTCTCATACCGCGAAGCCATCTCTTCCGTCTGCATGCCGCCCTCTATAGGCAACGGCTGTGCCACAGCTAACTAACTGTATTTAATAAGATCTGTTGGATCGTCCCGGCACAAGTTGTGCCGAGTTGCTCAAGTTGCGCAAGTGAGGCTTGCGGAGGCGGGGTTGAATTCCACATACTGCCCGGGAGCGATGCGAGGGAGGACCACCATCGTTGCGACCCAGGTCGAGGACGGGGAGGCGATCAGCGCCTTCCTGCTGGTGGTCGGGCGGGACGCCTATGCCACCTACAACCTGCCGGCTTCGGGCGCGCTGACCATCGGTCGCGGGGAGAGCAACGCGGTGCGGGTCGACGACCCCCTAGCTTCGCGTGCGCACGCCTGCCTGCACGTGGGCGACGAGATGTTCTTCGAAGACCTGGGGAGCGTGAACGGGACGCGTATCAAGGATCAGCCGGTCAAGCCGGGGGAACGGGTCCCCATCAACATCGGCGACACGGTGCAGATCGGTTCCACCGTGCTGATCGTGCAGCGCCGGATCACCAGCGGCGAGGTGACCCGCCCCGAGACGCTGCGCGACGAAAGGGCGGTGCTTCCAGATCCCCGACTGGTCGAGGGCGAAGCGATGCGGCGGGTGCATGCGCTGGCCGAGCGCGCCGCCGCCGGAACCATCAACGTGCTCATCGCGGGGGAAACCGGCGTGGGCAAGGAGCTCCTCGCGGAGTCGGTGCACCGCTCTTCGCCGCGGCGCGACGGACCGTACGTCTGCCTCAATTGCGCGGCGCTGTCCGAGACGTTGCTGGAGAGCGAGCTCTTCGGCCACGAGCGGGGCGCCTTCACGGGCTCGGTTCAGGCCAAGCCCGGCTTGCTGGAGACGGCCGCTGGCGGGACGCTGTTCCTGGATGAGGTGGGCGAGTTGCCGCTGGCGACGCAGGCCAAATTGCTGCGGGTCATCGAGACCCGGCAGGTGACGCGCCTCGGGAGCGTGCGTCCGCGCCACATCGACGTCCGGTTCATCGCGGCCACCAACCGCGACCTGGAAGCCGAGGTGAAGCGCGGGACCTTTCGGCAGGATCTCTACTTTCGATTCAACGGCATCACGCTGACGATCCCGCCGCTGCGGGTTCGGGTCGGCGAGATCCGACATCTGGTCGAGCTCTTCGCGCGGCAGATCTGCCGCGATCTCGGGCGGACCAAGCCGCTCATTCCGCTGCCGATTTTCGCGCTGCTCGAGTCTTACGCCTGGCCGGGAAACATCCGCGAACTCAAGAACATGGTCGAGCGCGCGGTCCTGCTGTGCGCGGGGCCGATCATCGGCGAAGAACACCTGCCCATGGACAAGCTGGTGCCGTCGGCGACCGCGACCGTTCCAGCGGGCGGAACCCCACCGCCCAGGCTCTCGACCGAAGAGATCACCGCGCCAACCGAGCGCGACCGCATCATGGCGGCGCTGGCCGCTTGCGCGGGCAATCAGAGTCGGGCCGCCCAGCTCCTCGGCATCCCACGCCGGACCTTCGTGTCGAAGCTCGACACCTACCAGATTCCGCGACCCAAAAAGGACTCGACGAAGGACTCCAAGAACTGAGCCGAGCGGGGCGTCGGCTCAGATCTTGAGGCGCAACGCGACGCCCAGATCGACGACCGGGTAGTCGTTGAGCACGGTGGTGTTCACCATCGAGGCGATCTCGCTGGCCAGGACCGGCGGCAATTCGAGGCGGAACTCGCCACCGATGTGGCCGTAGTGCACGCCCACGAACGCCTCGAACGACAGGTGTGTCAGTAGGGTCACCGAGTAGTCGAGGCGGGTGATGAACGAGCGGTCCGAGAGGTTGCCCAGCGTCGATAGCGTGAAGGTGGTGTAGTTCCACGAGTAGGGCGCCGGCAACGAGAGATAGACCGCCCCGTACTGCCGCCCGAGGTAGAAGAACGGCAACAGCTGGAACGGGTTCGCGGCCAGCGTCGGATTCAAGGTGGCGTGGTTGTCGAGCACGTACTGGATCGTCTGCGGATAGGGGGATGAGTTGGTGTAGCCCGGGTGGTTGTAGAAATATTCGGCGCCCACCGTCCACATGTCGTTGTCGTTGTACTTGCGCGAGTAGGTGGCTCCGCCGACCGCCTGCGTCTCGTAGCCGGAGAAGACGCCGATCACGTTCTGCGCGGGGTCGTAGTGCTCGAAGTCGTCGCCCGGCCGAACGGCGATGTCCGCGTAGACATCGAAGTCGCCGATCCCGGTCGACATGTCGAACCCGTAGCGCGCCTTCTGATCGCGGCGCAGGTAGGTGTCGATCCCCAGCTCGACCCCCGCCAGCACGACCTCGGCCCGGAAGGCGCCGGCGACCTGCCGCAGCGTCGGCGTCGCGGCGTCGGGATCCTCGGCGATCGCGAAGCCATAGAAGTTCCAGCCCTTCTCTTCCCAGGGGATGTTGAGCTTGAGCATCGTGGTGCCGGGCCGCGCATCGAACACGTCGAGCGGGTTGCGCCGCACCGGGTGCAGGTAATCGGTCGGCTGCCAGAAGTGCCCGGTCCCCCAGCGCACGTGCTGCTTGCCGGCGGTCACGAAGACGCGCTCGAGGATGTCGAAGCGGATCCACATCTGATCCAGCAGCGAGGTCGGGCCGCGCGTGTTGCTGAAGGTCGAAAAGCCGGTCGGGTTGCCGGCGGCCTCCGCGCCGCCGGTGGACGTACCGAAACCACCCGCCGTCGAGTTGGGCGGCAGCGTCGGATCGAAGCCCATGCGCCCGAGGATGAAGGCGCGCACGCGCGGATTGGGGCGCGCGTCGAGGTACACGTCGAGCAGGCTGGGCGCCGCGATCGACCAGGCGCTGGGGGACTGGCCGCCCGAGGCGGTCGACTGCGCGCGCAGGTAGAGTTGGCCGCCGATCTGCAGCGGGTTTTCGGGGGCCACGTAGTCGGCCAGGAACTTGGATTCGCCGCCGGTTCCGAGGAGATCCTGGTCGCGCTCGGTCCCGCCGCCGGCCGGGGCGCCCGTCGCGGCCGCCGCTGGGGGTACCGGCACACCGGCCACGGGGGCATTCGCCGGCGGCGCGGCCGGCGCGGGCGCGTTGCCGCCTCCGAACAGATCCTGCTCACTCGGTCGATCGCTGCCCACTTGCGCCCAGGCGGAGGACGCGGCGAAGGGCGCGAGCAGCAACGCCAACCCAATTGGGCCGGATCGAGCTCTCATCACCTACTCTTGCTCTCGAGCCAGGCCTTCGTGAAAAGGTTCTGCGGCAAGGGATTGGGGTCGACCGACTTGATGAGCACCAGCGTCTGGTTGGCCTTCTCGACCTCGTCGTAAAAGCGAATCTCCTCGGGGTACCAGACGTCGCCCTTCTTCGAGGGGCTATACATCTTCTTCCACTTCGGATAGTAGGCCGTGCGCAAGAGGCGCCCCGAAAGCGCGAATTCCTGCCGCTTGAGGACGTTCTTGGTGTCCTGGTCGATCCAGATGCGGATGATCGGGAAGGCCAGGTCCTGCCCCGGCTTCCCCTTGAGCAGCAGCTTCTGCGCGGTGTAGGCGCCCAGCTTCTCCACCCCTTCGTCGGTCGGATCGTACTCCTCGGCCAGCCGCGACTCGTCGAAGTCGGAGCGCCGCGAGTTGGTACCGCCGATCCGCTCGCGCTCGGTGCGGCGCTCCCATTTGCCGACCGACGGATCGTAGAACCACAGGTTCTTGTCGATGCGCAGATACCCCTGCCCCGCCGACGACTTGGGCTTGGTGAAGATGATCATGAACTTCTGATCGGCCGAGCGGCGGAAATACTCGGTCTCGTAGACGGTGTCGACCTTGTCCTTTTCCTTCTGTTCGAGATACGCGGCCGCACGCCAGTCGCCGTTGCTGTTCTGGCGGCTGTCGACGACCTTGAGAAGGTCGACCATCTCCGGGCCGCTCATGGCCGCGAAGGCCGGTCGCGCCGGACCCAGGCAGGGAATCAGGTTCAAGGTCAGGGCCGCCACCGAAGCCGCCCCCATCCGTCTTTGGGTCTGGTTGTTCATGCTCGATCCCTCATTCCCAGGTCTTTGCCTGGGGCTTGGCCAGGGGGCTTCATCCGAAGTGGGACATCGCGACGACCGGCCGCAAGCGCGCCGCCTTGAGCGACGGGTAGAAGGCCGCCACGCCCGTCACGATCGTGATGGTCACGACCGACTGAATCAGCAGCGATCCGTGCACCGACAGGTGCAGGTGTGGGGACATCAAGAAGAACTGCAGCCCGGTCGGCACCGGAACCTGCGCGGCGTTGATCGCGGCGGCGACGGCGGCGCCGATCAGCACGCCGGCGATGGTCGACAGCAGGCCCAACATCAGCGATTCCAGCAGGAACATCCAGAGCACCTCGCGCCGGTGCATGCCGATGGCCCGCAACGTACCGATCTCGCGGGTGCGTTCGCGGATCGCGATCCACATGGTGTTCATGATGCCAATGATGATGATCGCGACCAGGATGACGATCAGAACCGCCGACATCCCCTGCAGCGCCTTGAGCGTCCAGGTCATGAAGGAGATCTCGTCCTCCCATGTCGTGACGTCCAGCTTCTGTCCGGTCCAATCCTCGCGCGAGACCGATTGGAACTTCATCCAGAAGGCGCGCGGGTCGGGCTCCATCACCCGGTAGCCGGCCTGTTCGAGCGTCAGCCGGAGGCGCGCGGCGATGGCGGGGATATGGTCGAAGTCCTTCCGCTTGAGCATGATCTGGATGACGCCGGTCGAATCCTGATTCAGTTGGTAGAGGGCGCGGAGGCTCTCGATTGGGATGAAGCAGTTCCAGGTGCTGAGCAGGCCCAGGCTGTGCGCGATGGCCACGACCCGGACGTCGATCGTGTTGTTGGTGCCGCGGGTGGTGGGGGCCGAGATCGTGAGCGCGTCGCCCACCTTGACGCCCAGCTTCTCGGCCTGGTTGTCGAAGAGCAAGATTGTCCCAGGCTGCGCCAGATCTTCCAGCTTGCCGCTCTCGAGCTGCAACACCGAGGAGAACTTGGGCTCGCTCTTGATGTCGACGCCCGTGATTCCGGCCTGCATCGAGCCGGTGTCCGAGACCAACTTGGCCCAGCCGCGGCCGCGCTGGACCGCGAAGTCCATCTCCGGCACGGTCTTTTCGACTACCGCCAACACCTTCTTGTAGTCGGTGACCACCGGCGCGGCCTGACCGGCCGTCACCTTGTAGAAGCCGCCCACGTTGACATGCCCGGTCGACAGCGTCGTGGCCGTGTCGATCATCGTCTCGCGCACGCCGGTCGACAGGCCGTTCAGTAGCACGAGCAGCGCGGTGACCGCCGCGATGGCCGCGCCCAGAAACAGCGTGCGGCGCCGGTGTTGCACCAAGTTGCGGATGGCGATCGTCAGATCGACGAATAGCTTGGACATCGCGGGGCTCCTACTCTTCTTCCTGCATGGCTTGACGGGGCGTGACCCGCATGGCGATCCAGGCCGGGTAGAAGCTGGAGAAGGCGCTCACCACCAGCACGATGGCGAAGGCCGCGATGATGTTGCTGGTACCGATGAAGGGGTACAGCCGCGGGCCCGAGAAGAAAAAGAACCAGACGTCCGACCGGGCGGGGATCCCGATCTTGCCGACGATGCTCACGATCACCACGCCCAGGCCGGCGCCGAGGCCGCCGAAGATCAACCCCACCACGATCGACTCCACCACCAACATGGCCAGGATGAATCGCCGCTGGGCCCCGATGGCGCGCAGGGTGCCGATCTCCTTGACCCGCTCGAGAGTCGCCATCACGAGCGCGTTGTTGATGATGACCAGCGCGATCAGGAAGATGATCAGGATCGCCACGTAGAGGACGATTCGGATCACGTTGACGAACTGGCCGATGAGCCCGGCCGCCGCCTGCCAATCGATGGCCTTGAGGGTCAGGCCATCCGCCTTTCCCTGGGCCTCGATGGCGGCGATGGTCTCTTTGATCTTCTTGGGGTCCTTGAGGATGACCGCCGCGTTCAGCACCACGCCGCGCTCGACCTCGTCGGGCGGGAAGACCCGGCTGCGGGCCTCTTCGCGCTGCAGCTTGCCGCCCAGCGATTCGCCCAGGTCGCGCATGATCGGCGCGACGCCCGGGGTGGTGGTGGCCTCGATCCTTCGCGGGGACCTCGACAGGGTCCCCGCGCCCGCCCGCGACGGACTTCGCCCGGCGGAGCCGGGCTCCGTTCGCGCGATCGGCGGCTTGGTCTCGTCGCCGGCGGGGCTGTCGGATTTGCTGCCAAACAGCTCGGCCTCGGCGTTCTCGCGGCTCACGTCGTGGGCGCCGGCCTCCTTCTGCAG
>Ga0075522_10000310_pt1 | contig 34365 bp, 38 predicted proteins | sample NGEPerA_FD_74796 | JGI IMG/M metagenome (GOLD analysis project Ga0075522, IMG submission 74796) | Arctic peat soil microbial communities from the Barrow Environmental Observatory site, Barrow, Alaska, USA - NGEE PermafrostL2-A | ecosystem: Environmental > Terrestrial > Soil > Wetlands > Peat ... | reverse complement strand
TAAGCGAACGTCAAATCCAAAGCTCCACTAGCAACAATAACTTGCTAGTGGTCCTTTGATTCTAACATTCGCAAAAGTGCCTCCACAGACGGGATGCGAATGTTAGAATCGGACCACTAGCCGGTGATTATTTGGTGTCTGCTGACGGCGGCGGTGTTTTGCCGGCCTCAGGTGCGGGCGTCGCAGGGATCGAGCCGCTGGTGGTGCGGCCGGACGGCACGACCGGCTGCGTGGGCGTCCCCGAGCCGGTTGTCATCGGCGGCCTCGAAGTCACCGGTTGCTGCGTCATTTGATGCGTACCGGTCGTGACGGTGACAAAAGCTAGAATAGCGATCGCCGCCAGAAGCCCAAACGCAACCCAACTCCAGCGCGGGCCGCGTTGACCTTCGAGCAGAAGCGGGTCGGCTTGCAATTTATCGGCGCGCTTTTTCGGATCGTTGTCGCTCATGGGTCTGCCTCCTGAAAAGATAAACCCTTGGCTGCCTTGCGGTTCCGATAAAACGAAATCCGGCGCCCTGCGGCGCCGGATCAATTCGTCGTAACGGATCAATTCGTCGTAACGGAACGTCGCTAAATGTTACTATGTCCCGTTTTTCGCCGGGGGCGGCGACAAAGGCTGCGGCGCAGGCGAAGTAGCGCCCGAGCCGGTTGTCGACGGCGGCGTGACGTTGCGCATTGGCGCTCCGGCGCCGGTGGTCATCGGCGGTGTGTTGCCGGCACCGTTATTGGCGGTATTGGTGCCGCCGCTATTCCAGCCGGCAATTACGATGAACGCGATCAAAGCCACAACGGCGAGGCCGGCAATCCAGCCCCAGACGCCGCCGACATTCTCGCCTCGGCGCAGCACGGGATCGCTGATACGCGGATCGTTAAACCGGGGATCGGTAAAACGCGGGTCGCTCATGACGAATCCTCCTTGGTTCCAAGACGGATGTTGTCGTCTCGCAAGGAGAAAACCCTCGAACGCCATAAAAGTTGCGCCCGGCTGGGTTGCGTATATCGCGGGCGGGATCCGGGTTCCCGTTACCTGAGCAGCACGACACCGGCGCGGAAAGAAGGAAGCCATCCGGCCCCGAGAATGTTATAGGGCCTTCTACCGCCCGCCTGATTCACGCCACATTCTTTTCCGGATTGCCAATGCGCCTGACCAAACTGGCGATTGCTTGCGCGCCGATGCTGTTCGTCCTGCTCTGGAGCACCGGTTTTATCGGCGCGCGGTTCGGGCTGCCTTACATCGAGCCGATGATGTTTCTGGCCGTGCGCATGGTCTTCGTCGTCCTGATCATGGCGGCCATCGCGGTGATCGGCGGCGCGCGCTGGCCCAACGCACCGGAGGCTGGCCACAGCCTACTGGCCGGTTTCATGGTGCACGGGCTTTATCTTGGCGGCGTCTTCACAGCCATCAGCCAGGGCGTGCCGGCGGGCATCTCGGCGCTGATCCCCGGCATGCAACCGATCCTGATCTCGACCATCGCCAGCCGCTTCATGGGCGAGACGGTGACGCGGCTGCAATGGTTCGGACTGGCGCTCGGGCTCGCCGGCGTCGCGCTGGTGCTGCACGACCGCCAGATGGTGGCGGAAGCGAGCGTGCTCGGATGGAGCGCCAGCTTCGTCTCGCTCATCGGCATTACCTTCGGCACGCTCTATCAGAAGCGCTTCTGCGGCAAGATCGATTGGCGCAGCGGCAACACGGTGCAATATGCCGGCGCCTGCGTGCTGTTTTCTTGCGCCGCCTTTGTCTTCGAGACGCGCGTCATTCATTGGAGCGGCGAGCTTGTTTTCGCCATCGCCTGGCTGGTGCTGGTGTTGTCAATTGCCGCTGTGGGTTTGATGTATTGGCTGATCCGCCGCTCGGCCGCGACCGGTTTTGCCAGTCTGTTTTATCTGGTGCCGGTGGTGACCGCGCTGATGGCCTTTGTGCTGTTCGGCGAAACGCTCGATGCGCTTTCGATTGTCGGCATGGTGGTCTGCGCCGCCGGGGTCGTGCTGGTCAATCGCGGCGCTCGCGTGGCGTCAGCCGCCGGCAACGCGGTCGCGTCGGTGACAGCGCAACGCTAGAGCGTTTTCGAGCGAAGTGGATACCGGTTCGCGTGAAGAAAACGCGATAAAATAAAAGCTAGAGTTCCGGCTTTGATTCCATCAAAGCCGGAAAGGCTCTAGCCTTTCTTTTTCGGCTCCAGCACCATCTGCGTCTGCGTCACCAGCGCACACAATCGCCCGTCGCCGCGGGTGATGCGCGTCTGCCAGACCATAGTGCTGCGACCGCGATGCAGCGGCGTGCATTCGGCATAGGCGACATCGCCAATCGGCACGCCGGCGAAAAAATTGGTCTTGCTTTCGATCGTCGTAGTCGACTGGCCATCTTTCAAATTCGCCGTGGTGGCGGTGCCGCCGAGATTGTCGGCCAGCGCCATAATGGCGCCGCCATGCATGATGCCGAAACGGTTGTTCAGTTCTTCGCGCACTGGCAATTCGGCGGTGACGCGCTCGGGCGAGACGTGCGTCACTTTGAGGCCAAGGAAATTTGCAAAGGGCGGCTGCTGATGCGCCGCCTCGTTGACGTCGGACATAGTGTCAAGGCTCCAGTGCGGTCTTTAGCCAATGCGTGGCGATGGTGAGATCGTTTTGCGTGAAATTATGGCCGCTGGGAAGGATTTTGTAGGAAAGCGCTGCACCGGCTTGTTGTAACGTCGCCACCAACCGGTCGCGCCCGGCGGCGGAAATCATGGTGTCGCTGGCGCCGGATAGCAGCAGCACCGGCTTGCCGTTGAGCGCCGGCATTGGCGCTGGCTCGACTGCCAGCATACCGCGCAACAAAATCGCACCGGCCAGCACCTCCGGCCGCGACAACAACAGCGAGGCGGCGATATTGGCGCCATTGGAAAAGCCGACCGCGACAGGCCTGTCGATGCCGTAAGCTTCACGCGCGGATTGGATAAAGTCGGCCAGTTCGGCGGTACGAGTTTTGAGATCGTCGAGGTCGAATTGGCCCGGCCCGAGCCGACGGAAAAAGCGCGGCATGCCGTTTTCCAATACCTTGCCGCGCGGCGACAAGAGCGCGCTGCCGGGCGACAAAGCTTGGCCGAGCGGGATGAGATCGTTCTCGTCGCCGCCGGTGCCGTGCAGCAGCAGCAAGGCCGGCAGGCCCGGCGCGCTGGCGCGGATGAAACGGTGGATGAAGCCGAGGTCTGGCATAAAGGGCGTTGGCTTGCATAGCAAAGGGCGCGGAATGACCCGCGCCCTTCACATAGCACAAATTTGGCACAAATCTGGCACAAATCTGGCACAAATCTGGTTTGAGCCGCTCTTCGGAAGTTACTTCGGCTGCGGCGCGATACGCATATAGGGTTTCGGCTGCTTGTAGCCGCCCGGGTAGAGCTTTTTGGCTTCATCGTCGCTGATGGCGCCGGTGAGGAAGATGTCTTCGCCCTGCTTCCAGTTCGCCGGCGTCGCGACGCGGTGCTTGGCGGTGAGCTGGAGCGAGTCGAGCACGCGCAGGACTTCATCGAAGTTGCGGCCGGTAGTCATCGGATAGACCAGGATCAATTTTATTTTCTTGTCCGGCCCGATGATGAAGACGTTGCGGACGGTCTGATTGTCGGCCGGCGTGCGGCCTTCCGAGGTGCCGGAAGTCGAGGCCGGCAGCATGCCGTAGGCTTTCGAAATCGTGAGATCGGTATCGCCGATCATTGGATAGTTCGGCGCAAAGCCGACGACGTCCTTGATATCGATTGCCCATTTCTTGTGGTTGTCGACCGGATCGACCGACAGTCCGATGATCTTGGCGTCGCGCTTGTCGAACTCCGGCTTCATGCGCGCCATGGTGCCGAGCTCGGTGGTGCAGATCGGCGTGAAATCCTTTGGGTGCGAAAACAGCACGCCCCAGGAATTGCCCAGCCAGTCGTGAAAGCGGATTTTGCCTTCGGTGGTTTCCGCCTCGAAATCCGGTGCGGTGTCGCCAATCGCTAAAGCCATGGGAGTCTCCAAATTGATGCGTCTAAGCGTTCGTCGGTAATATAGGGGCGGACATGGAGGCGGAAAAGAGGCGCACATAAAGAGTAACGCTGTGCCGCGGCGGCGCGCGAGCGGAGGACAAAGCTTTGGCCGTCGCCTCGGCGCGCGGAAGGATATTCCGGGGAGCGGCGCGGGCTTGCCTAAAGCGTGGTCATTGACTTTTCGCTGCAGTGCCGCAAAGTTCGCCGTGCCGGCTCGCGGCGGGAATAAAGCCTCGCATGTTCAAGCGCATCCTGATCGCCAACCGCGGCGAAATCGCCTGCCGCATCATCAAAACCGCCCGCAAAATGGGGATCGAGACGGTCGCCGTCTATTCGGAGGCCGACAAGGACGCGCTGCACGTCGACATGGCCGATACGGCCATTCTGATCGGCCCGCCGGCGTCGGCCCAAAGCTATCTGGTGATGGAGAAGATCGTCGCTGCCTGCAAGGAGAGCGGTGCGGAGGCGGTGCACCCTGGCTACGGCTTTTTGTCGGAGCGCGAGGCCTTCCCGAAGGTGCTGGAAGCCGCTGGCATTGTCTTCATCGGGCCGAACGCCAAGGCCATCGCCGCCATGGGCGACAAGATCGAATCCAAAAAAGCGGCCGCCGCCGCCAAGGTTTCGACGGTTCCCGGCCACCTTGGCGTCATCGCCGATGAGAAGGAAGCGGTGAAGATTGCCAACGACATCGGTTATCCGGTGATGATCAAGGCTTCCGCCGGCGGCGGCGGCAAGGGCATGCGCATCGCCTGGTCGGTGTCCGAGGTTGCCGAAGGCTTTGCGCGTTCGAAGTCGGAGGCGAAGTCGTCCTTCGGCGACGATCGCATGTTCATCGAGAAATTTATTGTCGATCCGCGCCACATCGAAATCCAGTTGCTCGGCGACAAGCACGGCAACGTCATCTATCTCAATGAGCGCGAATGCTCGATCCAGCGCCGCAATCAGAAAGTCATCGAAGAAGCGCCGTCGCCTTTGCTCGACGCGGCCACGCGCAAAAAAATGGGCGAGCAGGCGGTCGCGCTCGCGCAAGCGGTCGGTTACGACAGCGCCGGCACCGTTGAGTTCGTCGCCGGTCAGGACAAGAGCTTTTTCTTTTTGGAAATGAATACGCGGCTTCAGGTCGAACATCCGGTAACGGAGCTCATCACCGGCATCGATCTGGTCGAACAGATGATCCGCAGTGCCGCGGGCGAGAAGCTTTCGATCAAGCAGAGCGATGTGAAGCTCGATGGCTGGGCGGTCGAAAGCCGCGTTTACGCCGAGGACCCGTATCGCAATTTCCTGCCGTCGACCGGGCGGCTCACGCGCTATCGCCCGCCCGCCGAACGCGTGACCGGCGGCGTCACCGTGCGCAACGACACCGGCGTTTACGAAGGCGGCGAGATTTCGCTGTTCTACGATCCGATGATCGCCAAGCTGGTGACGCACGCGCCGACGCGCGCCGAGGCGATTTCAGCGCAGGGCGCGGCGCTCGATGCCTTTGTCATCGATGGCATTCGCCACAACATTCCGTTTTTGTCGGCGCTGATGGCGCATCCGCGCTGGAAGTCCGGCAAACTCTCGACCGGCTTCATCGCCGAGGAATTTCCCGAAGGATTCCACCCACAGGTGCCTGACGGCGAACGCGCGGAGGTGCTGGCTTCGGTCGCCGCGGGCATCGATCACGTTCTCGGCGAGCGCAAGCGCAATATCTCCGGTGAGATGACCGGCCGCACGGTCACGCGCGAAAGCCAGCGCGCTGTGTGGCTCGGCGACCGGGAATACAAATTGGAAGTCAAACGCGAGAATGGCACCATCGGCGTGCGCTCGCCCGACGGCAAGACCGGCATCCGCCACATGGCGTCGGACTGGAGGCCGGGCGATCCATTGTGGAGTGGCTCGATCAACAGCCAGCCGGTGGCGGTGCAGGTGCGCAACATTCCGAATGGCTTTGCGCTCTCCTATCAGGGTGTCGAAACCAGGGCTTACGTCTACACCGAGCGCGAAGCGGCTTACGCGCGGCTGATGCCGGTAAAAAGAGCCGCCGATACCGGCAAGCTGGTGCTGTGCCCGATGCCGGGTCTGGTGGTGTCGATCGCGGTCAAGGAAGGCCAGGAAGTCAAAGCTGGCGAAACCGTCGCCGTGGTCGAGGCCATGAAGATGGAAAACGTGCTGCGCGCCGAGATCGACGGAACCGTCAAAAAGGTCAACGTCAAGCAGGGCGACAGCCTGGCCGTGGACGCGGTGATTCTCGAATTCGCCTGAAACAAGTTTCCGCTAAAACTCGCTTTCATGGCCACTTGCTCGGCTCTTGGGCGGAACCGGCGGATGATCGGTGTGGAGACGTAAATGGACGACGAGCCGCGCATTATTCGTCACATTTTGGTGCGCGGGAGTGTGCAGGGCGTGGGCTTCCGCGCTTTCGTCGAGCACCACGCGCGCCAGCGCGATCTGGCCGGCTGGGTGCGCAACCGGCGCGACGGCTCGGTCGAAGCGGTGTTCGCAGGCCCGGCGAAATCGGTGGAGGGAATGATCGCGGCTTGCGGCTATGGACCGCTCAGCGCCCGTGTCGATCAGGTCGATCAGCGCGAGGGCATCGAGGCGGATCTCAAAGTCGGCGCTTCAGCCGGTGAATTCTCGCTGCTGCCGACCGCCTGACCGAACAACTCGGCGAACGTCCCTTTCAGCGCCATATCGACTTCCGCCATCGACACATGAATGCCGAGATCGGCGAGGCTAGTCACGCCATAACGCTGTGCACTCACGCCGCATGGCACGATGCCGGAAAAGTGCGACAAGTCCGGCTCGACATTGATGGCGATGCCGTGCAGCGTCACCCATTGTTTCACCCGAATACCAAGCGCGGCGATCTTGTCTTCATAGACTTGACCGTTTTCTTGGCCCTTGTCAGGCCTTCGCACCCAAACGCCGATACGGTCTTCGCGCCGCTCGCCCTGCACATTGAAGCGCGCCAGCGTGCGGATGATCCATTCCTCCAGCGTCGCCACGAAGCGACGCACGTCCGGGCCGCGTTTTCGCAGATCGAGCATGACATAGCCGACGCGCTGGCCCGGCCCATGATAGGTCATCTGGCCGCCGCGCCCGCTCTCGAATACCGGAAAGCGCGCGTCCAGCACGTCGGCCCGGTTGGCGCTGGTGCCGGCTGTATATAACGGCGGGTGCTCGACCAGCCAGACCAGTTCGGGCGCGGTGCCGGCGGCGATTTCGGCGACGCGGGCCTCCATCGTGGCGACGGCTTCCTCATACCCGACAAGGGAATCGCTCACGCGCCATTCGACGGCGGCTGTATCCAGCGGCCCCGGCATGCCGAAAATCAATTGATCGCGCACGTTAACCACTCGTTCACCATACCATGGTGGTCTGTTCGTCAGCCCCGTGTCCGAGAGGGCAATGACAGGAAGTTGGGAACTTGGCCACATTCGACAAGGTCGAAATCGACATCACCGTCGTGCTCGGCACCACCACCATGCCGATTCATCAGGTGCTGCGGCTTGGCCGCGGTGCCATCATCGAGCTTGAAAGTTCGGAAGACGACGCCGTCAATATCCTCGCCAACAACCTGCCGATAGCCAAGGGGACGGTGGTGGTCAACGGCAACCGCATCGCGGTCGAAGTCGGCGAGCTTTTGTCGCGCCCGCTCGATATGCGCTGACCGGGACGTTTCCGGCCGCGTCCTAACGGTTTGACGGCACGCGCAAATTTCGGCCCACCCGAGGCGGAAGAACCGCGCGCGGGCCTTGTCCGGCCTGACCCTATTTGTTACACGGACCGCCGCTATGGGGCGGAACGTTTCCGTCTTTTTCAGTCAAAGAGCATGATTCCGAAAAGTGGGAACCGGTTTTCGGATAAGATCATGCTCAAACTATCTAATGCGGCCGTGGCGGAACTGGTAGACGCACTGCCTTGAGGTGGCAGCGGAGCAATCCGTGGAGGTTCGAGTCCTCTCGGCCGCACCAGACTGATACTAACCAGCATGCCCGACGCGGCGAATGCTGCGCCGGTGGCGCGCTCCTGACAATCGCGGAAAAAGCGATTTTGTTAGAGCGTTTTCGAGCGAAGTGGGTACCGGTTCGCGTGAAGAAAACGCGATAAAATAAAAGCTAGAGCCCCGGCTTTGATTCCATCAAAGCCGGGGCTCTAGTTGCGCCAGAACCAAAGGGATTCGGAAGCGGCGGTCCGCTTCTTGGACAACTTGGCGGAGACGCGAGTGACCAGCGCATGGTGGCTCGCGCGTTTGTGCGGACGGGCGTGGTGGACGGTCGCGCTCGCCTTGATCACGCGTGGCCGGCCGTCGTGGTCAGCCACCAGCGGCGCCGGCCGCTCCGGCACCGAGTCCGGCCGGTCGCCGGCAGGCACGGCATGGACGATGCGATAGCCCTTGTCTTTGAGTTCTTTCAGCAAGGCCGGCAGCGCCAGGGCGGTCGTCTGATGGATGTCGTGCAGCAGTAATACGCCGCGATGACCGCGTGCCTCGATCCGGTTCATGGCCCTGCGCACGATCTGCTCCGGTGTGATGTGCCTGAACCAATCGTCGGCGACTTCGTCGGCGCTCCAGACCGCCAGGTTCTCCGAGGCGAGGAGGGCTTCGGCCTGGCGCGAACGCGCAAGTCCCGGAATGCGGAAGAACGGCGCCACCGCGCGCGCATCACCGGCCGCCGCCTGCACCGCGGCTATGCCGCCATCGACTTCGCTGGTGATGCGCGGCAATCCCATATGGCCGAAGGAAAAAGGATGATGCTGGCTATGGGTGCCGATGCTGTGGCCGGCGTTGTAAACGCGCCGCACCGCGTCGGGATAGGCGCGCGCCATGGTGCCGACCATGAAAAAAGTTGTCTTCACGCATTGCGAGGCTAGCGTCGCCAGAACGCGGTCCGTGTAAGGCGGAAGCGGGCCGTCATCGAAGGTAAGGACCACTTCATGGTCGCCGAGGGGCAGCGAGGTCTTGTATTGCATAATGCCGATCAGCGGGAATTGCGCCGCATCGACAATGAAGTTGCGGCTGGTGCCGAGCGCGTCCGGGTTACCGGGGCAGGTCTCGGCCGCGACCGCCTTTAACGTGACTGGTAGCATCATACCGATCAGCAAGCACAGCCCTACCACGAACTGGCTGACACACTTTCGACGCATACGATCCCCCCCGGCCTTCGTCCCCGCGGCGCTTCAAGGCGCAGCCGCTCTGGACGTGGCACCTACGCTTACCGGGCCGAATATTAACGGAAAATTAACCATGCGGAACCGCGACACGGCGTGTTTTCTTGGAATAATTCGGATTGCCGGCGGGCTGCGACAAAAATGGAACATTTTATGGCGCGGCGCCGGAACGCCGCTTGAGCGCGCTAGAGCCTTTCCGGCTTTGATGGAATCAAAGCCGGGGCTCTAGCTTTTATTTTATCGCGTTTTCTTCACGCGAACCGGTACCCACTTCGCTCGAAAACGCTCTAATTGATCGCCCGCCCGCCGCTGGCGGGCTCGACATGCACGATATGGTAGCCGCGCTTTTTCAGCGCGCGCAGCAAAGCCGGAAGCATATTGGCGGTCTGCGCTTTGGTGTCGTGCAAAAGGACGATACCGCGCCGCGCCTTTTCGATGCGGCCGAGCAGCGTTTCGAGTTCTTGCGCCGGCGTCATTGGATTCCAGTCGCTGGCCCAGACATCGGCGCCGAACACGACGATGCCGCGGTCTTGCAAGCGGCCGAGCAGCGCCGGGCTCGAGGCAAATCCCGGAAAACGGAAAAACGGTGTGGTCGGCACCTTGCGCGACTGGCCGTAGATGGCGAGTTCGTCGCGGCTGATGCCGCGATCGATCTCGGCCTCCGCTTTAGCCGGCGGCATGTGGTTCAGCAGCGGATGCGAATAGGTGTGGTGACCGAGCGAATGGCCCTCTGCCAAAGCGCGCCGGACGAGGGCCGGGTGGGCGTCGACATTGCGCCCGAGCAGAAAGAAAGTCGCGCGTACGCACTCGGCTTTCAGCGCATTGAGCACCCGCGGCGTGGTGGTCGGCCAGGGCCCGTCGTCGAAAGTCAGCACCAGTTCTTTGTCGGCCAGCGGTAACGTCGTGGGAAACTGCTTGTGGCCGACGCGCGGCGTCGATGAAGCAGTCACCGTCAACACCCGCTCGGTGCCAAGCGCATCGGCATTGCCGGGGCAGGGCGCGGCGGTCGCGGCGCCCGGCGCAAGCGCCGCGATCAGGCCAATGGCGAAAATGTGTAACCGCATGACCCGTCCTCGGCTTCACCATTGCCGATCCCGCCCGGCCCGGCAAGGCTGACCTGACAAGCCCGAATACTCAACTGGATTTACGCGTTTAACATTTGCTTCGCCCGCGCCGGCGAGCGTACAAGCGCGTGACCCTTCGATGTCTGAGAGCCGAGGTCCCGGCAGAACTGACGTCATGACCGATCCGATCATCAACCCGCCGCCACTGCGCGATGAGGACGGCGCCATTCGTGCCGATTTTGTCGCCGAGGCCGTGCGCGCCATCGAGGCCGGCAATGTGCCGGCGCTGCGCGAACTGGTCGGCGACCTGCATGAATCCGATCTCGGCGCCTTGCTGGAAGCGCTCAAACCGGACGACCGGCCGCGTTTGGTCGAACTGCTCGGCATTGACTTCGACTTTACCGCGCTCACCGAAGTCGCCGACACGGTGCGTGAGGAAATCCTCGAGGAGCTCAAGCCGCAAACGGTCGCGGAGGGTGTGCGCGACATCGAGTCGGATGACGCCGTCGCCATTCTCGCCGATCTTCCGCGCGAGGAGCGTCGCGAGATTCTCGGTCATTTGCCGGCCGAGGAACGCATCGCGCTCACACGCAGCCTCGATTACCCGGAGGATTCCGCTGGCCGGCGGATGCAGACCGAATTTATCGCGGTCACCCCGGATTGGAATGTCGGCCACGCCATCGACTATATGCGCGAAAACGAAGAACTGCCGGACCAGTTCTACGAACTCTATGTGGTGGACGAAGCTGGGCGATTTCTCGGCGCAATACCGCTCGACAGACTGTTGCGTTCAAAACGGCCGGTGCCGGTGTCGGAATTGATGGATGCCGAGCGGCGACGCGTGCCCGCCGACGAGGATCAGGAAGATGTAGCGCGGCTGTTCCAGCGCTACGATCTGGTCGCCGCCCCGGTCGTCGATGTGGGCGACCGGCTGGTTGGCGTCATCACCTTCGACGACGTCGCCGACGTGATCGTCGAGGAGGCGGAAGAAGACATCAAGGCGCTCGGCGGCGTTGCCCGCGACGAAGAACTGTCGGACTCGGTCTGGACCATTGCGCGCGGCCGTTTCAACTGGCTGCTGGTCAACCTCGCCACTGCGTTTCTAGCCTCCTCGGTGCTCGGCGCCTTCGAAGGTTCGCTGCAAAAGATGGTGGCGTTGGCGGTGCTGGCGCCGATCGTGGCGAGCCAGGGCGGCAATGCCACTACCCAGACGATGACCATCGCCGTACGCGCCCTTGCCACGCAAGAACTCAGCGACGCCAATGCCCGCCGCGTCATTATCCGCGAACTTATGGTGGGCCTGCTCAATGGCGCGGCCTTCGCCGTCATCACCGGCATCGCCGCCTATGTCTGGTTCGACGTTGCGGGGCTCGGCCTCGTGATTGGGCTTGCCATGATCGTCAACCTGATCGCGGCGGCGGCCGGCGGCATCCTCATTCCCCTGGCGCTCAACCGGCTCAACATCGATCCCGCCGTGGCCTCCAGCCCCTTCGTGACGACGGTCACCGACGTCGTCGGTTTCTTCGCATTTTTATCGATAGCCACGCTTTGGTTCGGCCTGCGATAGGGCAATCGCGGCATTTCGGGGCCGCTAACCTTTCATTTACCGTCTTTAATGACCCGCCATTAAGGCTATCGCTGTAACTGTTGCGCGGTAAAACCGCAGCGTTGCGCGGGGAGTATTGCGTGGTGGGTGAAGTGGAAAAGCGAGCGTCGGGTGCAAAGCCCGGGCGCTGGCTGTTTACGTGGGCCGAGGCGGTTCGGGAAAAAGCGGGTGGGGCTCATTCGGCCCGCGCCAGAGCTCCGTCGCTCAAATTGGCGTTCGACGAGCGGCGGCTGTTGAGCGGGTTCGATCTCGCCGGCGAGCCGCGCGCGCGGGCGCGCCGCAAATTTTCCGCCTCCCGCCTAATCGTCCTTCTGGCGGGCCTCGCCATGCTCGCCACCATGGCCGGCGCCGGCGTCGGCTATGGGCTGGCGCATCGCAGCGACGAGCATCTCTGGTCGGAACAGCGCGCGGCCTTGGGCAACGCCGTTTCCGAATTCCGCAATTTGTTCGCGCATGGCAGTGAGGTCGATCCCCGCTTTGTTCGTATGGTCGAACAAAGCGCGCGGCTGCGCGATCTCAAATTCGAAACCGAACCCGGGCGCAACGACCGCGAGATGCAGCCGGTCCTCGACGGCAGCGGTCGCATTGCCGGCTTCTTTACCTGGGAAAAAACGCGGCCGATGACCTTGGCGATGAGCCGGCTGATGCCCTTCATCGTTGTCGTCGCGCTGGCGCTCATCGGCTTTGCCGGGCTGTCGCTCTGGCAATTGCGCCGCGCGGCGCGCGAATTGACGGCGAGCGAGGAATTGGCGCAGCGCGCCGCCGACGCCGACAAGCTGACCGGACTTCCCAATCACGCCAAGATGCTCGAACTGCTCGATCTGGCGCTCGCCGAACGCGGCGGCAACGAGATCACCACCTTCGCCGTGATCGAACTCGACAGCATGGAAGACGTGACCGCCGACCTCGGCGTGCTCGGCAGCGACGAATTGGTCGTCGCGGTCGCCGACCGGCTGCGCGCGGCGACGCCGTCGCAGGCGCGCTGCGGCCGTATCAGTCGTGATGAATTCGTCGTGATGCTCACGGCCGACGAGAGCTTCGATGTCGAGACGATGATCGCCCGCATTGTCGAGAGCGTAGCGCGGCCGCATTGGTTCGACACCGTGGTGCGGGTGAGCGCGCATGCCGGTTTCGCACAGGCGCCGCGCCACGCCACGACGCGCGGCGAACTCACGCGCCGCGCCGAACTTGCCGTGCGCGAGGCCGGCAAGAAGGGTGCAGGCGCAGTCGTCGGCTTCGAGACTGCTATCGATACGGTGTCGGCCGACCAGAAATTCATTCAGCGTGAATTGCCGCGCGCGGTCAGTGCCAACGAACTCGACCTGCATTTCCAGCCGATCATCGCCGCGCATGGTGGCAGTATTGTCGGTGTCGAGGCGTTGCTGCGCTGGACCCATACGAAGCGCGGCGCTATCGGGCCGGCGATCTTCATCCCGGTCGCCGAGCAGATGGGTCTGATGGACACGCTCGGCGCGTTCGTTTTGCGGCGGGCGTTGCGCGAGGCCAAACGCTGGCCCGAGCTTTACGTCGCGGTCAATCTGTCGCCTTTGCAGGTACGCGACCGCGGTATCGTCGATCTGGTGCGCGAGGCGCTCGAGGAAAGCGGCGTACCGCCGAACCGTTTGATGCTGGAGATTACCGAAGGCGTCCTGATCGATAACCCGGAAGAGATGGTCAAGCGCATCGGCGACCTGCACGCGCTCGGCGTGCGCATCGCGCTCGACGATTTCGGCTCCGGCTATTCCAATCTCGGCTATTTGCAGCGCTTCCCGCTCGACAAGCTCAAGATCGACCGCAGCTTCGTCAATGCGCTGGGCAATTCGGCCAATGGCGGGGTCATCATCCAGGCGATCGTGGCGCTCGGCCGCGCGCTTGGCCTGTCGGTGCTGGTTGAGGGCGTCGAAACCGAGCAGCAGCGCGTGTTGCTGCGGCTCGCCGGCTGCGACGAAATGCAGGGCTTTCTGTTCGCCAAGCCGGCGCCGGCGCAAACCATCGACCGGCTGTTGATGCAGCAGAAATCAAGCGGCAAGACCGCGCCACCGCCGCCGCGGGCGCTGACAGGCTGACGCGCGCGCGATAGAGTCCTGTCGAACATGCCGCTGAAGGCATGAGGGGAGGCGGCGCCATGATCCCGAATGCAATTCCCAATACCTGGGCGGGCTTCGATTTCGGCCTCGGGCCGGAGGTCGATATGCTGCGCAAATCTGTCGGCGATTTCGCGGCCGACCGCATCGCCCCGCGCGCCGCCGAGATCGACCGCTCCAACACGTTCCCGCGCGACCTATGGCCCGAAATGGGCGCGCTCGGGCTGCATGGCATTACCGCCGACGAGGAATTCGGCGGCGCCGGCCTCGGCTATCTCGCCCACTGCGTGGCGATGGAGGAGATCTCGCGCGCCTCCGCCTCGGTCGGCCTGTCCTACGGCGCGCATTCCAACCTCTGCGTCAACCAGATCAGCCGCAACGGCAGCGCCGAACAGAAGCGAAAGTATCTGCCCAAGTTGATTTCGGGCGAGCATGTTGGCGCGCTTGCCATGTCGGAGCCCGGTGCAGGTTCCGATGTCGTTTCGATGGGCACCCGCGCCGACAAGAAGGGCGACCGTTATGTGCTCAACGGCTCCAAAATGTGGATTACCAACGGTCCGGTGGCCGATATATTGGTGGTCTACGCCAAGACCGACCGCACCGCCGGCGCGCGCGGCATCACCGCCTTTATGATCGAGAGTCGTATGTCGGGCTTTGCCCCGGCGCAGAAGCTCGACAAGCTCGGCATGCGCGGCTCCGATACGTCCGAACTCGTCTTCACCGACTGCGAAGTGCCGGCGGAAAACGTGCTGGGCGCGGTCGGCAACGGCGTCAACGTGCTGATGTCCGGCCTCGACTTCGAGCGCGTGGTGCTGGCGGCGGGGCCCTTGGGAATTATGCAGGCCTGCATGGACGTGGTGATCCCTTACGTGCACGACCGCAAACAGTTCGGTCAACCGATCGGCCAGTTCCAACTGGTACAGGCCAAGATCGCCGACATGTATGTGACGATGAACGCCGCCAAGGCTTACGTCTACGCGGTGGCGCGCGGCTGCGACGAGGGCCGTGTCACGCGCGAGGACGCTGCCGGCGCCATCCTCTATGCCGCCGAGCGCGCGACCTGGATGGCGCTGGAAGCGATCCAGTGCCTGGGCGGCAATGGCTACATCAATGACTTTCCCTGCGGGCGTCTGTTGCGCGACGCAAAGCTCTATGAGATCGGCGCCGGCACATCCGAAATTCGCCGCATGCTCATCGGCCGTGAGATTTTCGAGAAAACAAATTGAAAAGCGTCAATTGAGTTTGCTCAGGATGTCGGCGATCGGATTGCCGGTCCACGCCTGCGTGACGAAATTGCGATGGCGGATGTCGGCGTCTGTTTGCAACAGCGCGACGCCGCCGTTCCAAAGATGGTGGCCGATATCGGTGCTGTAGGGGACATTCTGCTCGCGCAAGATATTGGCAAGCTCCATATTTTGCCGCCGCGTCGAACTCGTGTAGGCGCTGACGAAAAAGCCCGACCTCGAATTCTTGATCCATTTGGCGAAATCGCCAATTTCGCCATAGAGGCCGTCAAGCAGCACCAGACCTTTCAGCCGCTTGCCGATGCCGCCATTGCGAATGCTCCAGGCCGCCGGTAGATATCCGCCGCTATAGGCAAAGATGATCACCGGCATATTGGCAAACTGCTTGGCCCGGGCCGGGTTGCCGTTCAGCCGCGCCAGGTTCTTGCCGGCCTCGTCGAGAAAGCGCGCAAAGCCGCCCCGTTGCCAGAAACGGCCGGCGCTTGAATCGGCGGCGTCGACGGCAAATTGCGGCGCCACCAGCACGGCGTTCATGCCGGAGAGCGTGATCTGCTGCGGCACGTTCTGCCGGTTCAGGACGTCACGGGTGAGATCGGCGCCGTGACCGTGAAAGAACACGACCATGACGGCGGGGCGATTGATGTCGAAGCCGCTCGGGATATGCACCAGCACGCGGTTGTCGCTAAAGGTTTCGCGTTCCCACAGAATCGCGCCGCGCGCGGTGCGATGGCCTTTCTGGCCGCCTTCGTTCACGTCCAGAAACGGCCGCTCGGTGCTCGGCACCACTCCGTCGTAAGGAAAGGGCGAACTGACGAATTTGATAAGCTCGGTTTTCGGCTCCAGCTGTATCGCGCTGTCGGCCGATGGCGGACGAACGGCGCGCCCGGTATTGGCGCGCGGCCCGCTAATCGGCGATGAATAAGCGACGGTGCGCACGACCACGACGTGAGCGTCGTGCGGCAGGACAAGGGACGGCCAGCGCGCTGAAAACACATCATAGATAGTTTGCGAATTGGCCGCGCCACCGGCGAGCGCAGCCGCCAGCAAGCCGAGCGGCAATAGCGTCCGCAGGCCAACACGGCGCGGTCGCATCCGGCGCGGGAACCTATGGGATTTGTCCGCCCGCAATGCCGGTTGGTCTCCAGACTGTCCGGACCGAAAGGCGCCGCGCTTTTTCGATCGGTTCAGGGCCATTTTGCCTGCCAGACGAAGCTTCGCTAGGCGAATATTGGGGCAAAAACGCGGTAACTATCCCTGCATTTTCGAGTGTCGCCAGCCTTTAGGTCATACCAATATGTTCAATATTGTATTAACTGTTGAATGGGTTTGGGGGCGTTAGTGTCGGATAATCATCGCGTTAGGGCCGTAGTCCCAGGCGTGACCACGTTCGCGGCAACCGCGATCGTGATCGCTGACATGGTCGGGGTCGGCGTTTTCACCAGTCTCGGCTTTCAGGTGCCGACGCTGACTTCGGGATTCTCGCTGATCCTGTTGTGGGTGGTTGGCGGGGTCGTCGCGTTCTGCGGCGCGACTTGTTACGCCGAACTCGCCGGCATGTTTCCGCGATCGAGCGGCGAATATAACTTCCTGCTGCGCAGCTATCACTCCGCCTTTGGATTTATGGCCGGCTGGCTGTCGGCGACCGTTGGTTTCGCGGCGCCGATCGCGCTGGCGGCAATGGCCTTCGGCGAATATGCCAAGCCGCTACTGCCCGGCGTATCGCCGTTGGTGCTCGGGTTGGGTGTCACCTGGATCGTGACGATGTTCCACTTGTCGGGCATTCGCTATGGCTCGGCCTTTCAGAGCATCTCGACCGTTCTCAAGCTCGTCTTGATCGTCGTCTTCATCGTCGCCGGCTTTGCCGCCGGTAGCCCGCAGCCGATCCGCTTTACGCCGGCCGTCAGCGATTTCAGCCAGATCCTCAGCGCCGCCTTTGCCATCAATCTGGCTTTTGTGATGTATGCCTATTCGGGCTGGAACGCCTCGACCTACATCATCGGCGAATTGCACGATCCGGCCCGCACGCTGCCGCGCGCGCTGTTCTCCGGCGTCGCCATCGTCTTGCTGCTTTATGTCGGACTGAACGCGGTGTTTCTCTACAGCACACCGGTTGAGAAAATCGCCGGCCAGATTCAGGTGGCGACCATCGTCGGCGACCATATTTTCGGCCCGCTCGGCGGCCGCATGGTCGGCGGACTGATCTGCTTCGGCCTGATTTCGTCGATCAGCGCCATGATGTGGATCGGCCCGCGCGTCACCATGGTGATGGGCGAGGACTTCTCGCTGCTGCAAATTTTCGCACATCGGTCGAAACATGGCGCGCCGTCTTTTGCGATCGGTTTTCAACTCGTGGTCGCGAGCCTGTTGATGTTGACGCAAAGCTTCGAGGCGGTGCTCGAATTCATCCAATTCAGCCTGACGCTCTGTTCATTCTTCACGGTGCTCGGCGTGATTGTGCTGCGCTACACCCAGCCCAAGCATGTGCGGCCGTACCGCGCCTGGGGCTACCCCGTGACACCGATCCTGTTTTTATCGGTGACCGGGTTCATGCTGTATTACCTGCTCGTCAGCCGCCCGGCGCAGTCGCTGGCGGGCGTTTTGTTGATGCTCGCCGGGCTCGTCCTTTACGCCATCGCGCAAAATTATCCGGCCGTTCCGGCAACCGAGAAGGCGACGACCTCAAAATGACGAGATTAGGTTTGGTGACGGCCTTTGCCGCAAGTTTCCTAAGCTTCGCTGTCGCACCCGCACAGAGCGCCGACGTCGCAACTCAGGACGACACCGCCCGCTATTTGGCCGGCATGTCGCCGTCCGAAAGCTCGCCGCTCGTCGCGCTGACGAAAAGCAGGAATTGGCAGGACCACGCCAAGGCGATGGACAGGGCTTTTGCCACCGTCGAGAAAAGTCCGCTCGCGCCCATCCGTGAATGGTCGCGCGCTAATTTGAAATCGCCGCAGCCGGCCATGTTCTACATGTTCAGCGGACCGGATTTCCTGTTCGCCGACGCCTTCTTTCCGAACGCGATGACTTACGTCCTGGCCGCGCTCGAACCGGCGGGCGAAATTCCCGACCTCATGAAAATGCAGGACCGCGGCGTCATTTACGGCCTTGGGCACCTAGAAAATTCGATGCGCACGCTGCTCTCGCTCAGTTTCTTCATCACCAGGGAAATGCGCGTGAACATCGGCGACAGTGCGTTGCGCGGTACGATCCAGATCCTCTACATATTTTTGGCGCGGTCGGGAAAACATATTGTGGATACGAGCCTGGTCTATATCAACGATGAGGGCGGGGTGCGCCCGGAAGAAAAGAAATCGAAATCGAGCGCGCACGGCGTAAAGATCGCCTTTGCCGGCGCCGATGGCCGCGCGCGCACGCTTTATTATTTCACCACGAACATTGCCAATGAGGACGTCAAACACGGCGGCTTTCTCAAATTTCTGGACAAGCTCGGTCCGGCCGACAGCTTTCACAAAAGCGCTTCGTATCTGATGCACAGCAACCATTTTTCGCACGTCCGCGATTTCATCGTCAGCCATAGCGCGACCGTGGTGCAGGACGACAGCGGCATTCCCATTCGCTTCTTTGACCAGAAGAAGTGGGCGTTGCATCCCTACGGGAATTACCTTGAGCCGTTGTCGATTTTCCCGGAGGGGCGGCAGCCGCAAGCGCGCGAATTGTTCAAGCATGCCGGCAAGCTCGACTTCGGCATCGGTTACCGCTGGCGTCCGGGCGAATCGAACCTGCTGCTGGCGGTTAAACGGGCGCCGGTTGACGCCGCCCGTTAACGTTTGGTGCGTCCGAATCAGCTAGTGCATTGGCCGAGGTCACGTTGATCGGGAGCCAGGGCCATGATGCGGGTACGCTTGAAAGCGGATGGGCGTATTGTCGAGATTGGACCGGACGGCGAGGAAGTTACGCTCGACCACAAGGACCCGGCCGCCTTTGTCCGCCAGGTGCGGGCGCGCTGCGGGCTGACGCAGGCGGCCTTTGCCGAGCAAATCGAAGTGCCGATTGAGACCGTGCGCAATTGGGAGCAGGGTAAGCGCAATCCGCGCGGGCCGGCCCGTGCGCTGCTCAAGCTGATCGATAGTGCCCCGGAAGCCGCCTTCGCTGCGCTCGGTGGCGGCCGGCGCTAAACTTCGACCCGTTGCGGCCGCGGCGCCGGACGCGCGATCCGCATCAGAACGCCCATCGCGAATAGCGTGCCGATATAGACGACGAGCTGCAATTCGGTCGGCCGCTCGATATAGCCGATCAGCGTATGCAGCAGACGGCCGAGCAAGCTGCCCTCCGATAGAATCCAGGACGTATCCCAGACGGTGCGGCCAAGCACTTCGGCAAAACCGGCGTTGTTGAGGAACTGCACCGACTGCGCGGCCATGCCGGCAGCCAGCAGCGCGATCAGCCAGCTCGTCACCGAGAAAATGTAACGTTGCGGGATCGCCAGCAGCCCAAAGTAGGTGAGTCCGGTAAAAGCCGCGCCGGCGGCAACGCCGAGCAACCCGCCGGTAAACAACGACATGCCCGACGTTCCGGACGCGAATATTCCGTACAGGAACAGCACCACTTCGGAGCCTTCGCGCAGCACTGCGAGGCCGACCACGACGGCGAGCGCGGTTAGCGGTCTGGCGCCTTTGCTGACGTCGGTGCCGATCTGTCGCATCTCGGCGGCGATTTCGCGCCCGTGCCGCGCCATCCAAGCGTTGTGCCACATCAGCATGACGACCGCGATTGCCAGCACGCTGGCGTTGAACAGCTCCTGGCCCGCGCCCTGAAAGGCCTGCGAGATCGCGCCGGCAAACATCGCCACCACCGCCGCACCGACAACGCCGGCCACGATGCCAATCGTGATCCAACGGCCGCGGCCTTCGACGCCGCGCGTTGCTGCCATCACAATGCCGACAATCAGGCCGGCTTCTAGGACTTCACGGAATACGATGATGAGTGCGCCGAGCATGATCTATTCCGCGATCACCACGCCCTTGGCCGTGGCTTCATGAAACTCGCCGATGAAATTGTAGCGTCCGGTTTTCAGCGGGCCGATGCGCACGGTGCCCTTCGACTTTCCGGCGACCACCTTTTCGACCTTAAGATCGGTGCTGTCGAACTCCTCCGGCGTGATATCCTCGTTGATGATGGTGATCACCACGCGCTTATTAGCCGGGACCTTCAACTCGCTTGGAGTGAATTTATGGTCCTTGATGGTCAGCGTGTAATCCTCGGCGTGCGCGGCGGCGGGCGAAAGCGCCAGCGTGGCGGTGAGCGCGAGGAGGGCGAAAACGGCGGTGGCTTGACGCATGGTGTTTCCTGAATAGGTCGAGGAGCTTCACAAAAGCATTAAACCGACCCGATGCAAGTCCTTATTTTTACTCTTGAATTATTCCAATGTGAGAAGGGGCCGCAATCTCTTGAGGCCTCAAGCAATGTCCAGCATTGCGCTTTCGCAAAACAGTTCGTGATTTAAGGTCGCAGCGTGCACAGCCGGGCTTCGCCCGCTAGACCGCCTGGAGCCCCCCGGGTTGGCAGGGCCGGCTTGAGAAGGCATTCTCGCCGTTACCCGCCAAGCCGGCCACCAAAAAACATTCCTTGGGAGATTAAGATATGGAATTCATTGAAGCTCATGGCGCCCGCATCCCCACCATTGGGCTCGGCACCATGACCCTGAAGGGCGAAACTTGCGTCGATGCCGTCAAGTTCGCCTTGCAGAACGGTTACAATCATATCGACACCGCGAATTTCTACGGCAACGAGGTCGAGAACGGCGAGGGATTCCGGGCCTCAGGTGTCAAGCGCGAGACGATGTTCATCACGACGAAGGTGCGCGAGAACAATCTCACGCCTGAGAATTTCAACAAATCGGTTGAAGACAGCCTGACCAAATTAAAGCTGTCTTACGTCGACCTGCTTCTCATCCATTGGAACAACAAGGACATCCCGTTCAGCGTCTCGATCCCGGCGCTGTGCGCGGCCAAAAAAGACGGCCGCGCCAAACACGTCGGTGTCGCCAATTTCACCAGCAAGATGCTGGACGAGGCCTGGAAAGCAACGACCGAACCGCTGGTATGTAACCAGATCGAGGTCCATCCTTTCATCAATCAGGACAAGGTGCTGACCGCGAGCAAGAAGCACGGCATGTGCGTCGTCGCCTATGTCCCGATCGCGCGCGGCAAGGTGCCGGGCGCCGAGGCGCTCGAGCGCATCGCCAAGGCGCATGGCAAGACCGCGGCGCAAGTGTCGCTGCGTTATCTGGTGCAGCTCGGCTGCTCGGCCATTCCGCGCTCGGCCAATCCCGAACACATCAAGCAGAATCTCGACGTGTTCGATTTCAAGCTGAGCGATGCCGAGATGGCGGAACTCAAGAAGCTAAATGCCACCAATATGCGCGTCGTCAATCCGCCGCACGCGCCGGAGTGGGATACGCCGTAATGGCGAATGATCCCGAAAAGTGGGAACCGGTTTTCGGGTAAGATCATGCGCGACGAAATAGCAAACAAATGCAGACCGTAGATGCCAATGGCTTCGCGCTGCCGATTGTCGGGCTCGGCACCTGGCAACTAAGCGGGCGCGAGTGCACGCGGCTGGTGCAACAGGCAATCGCGCTCGGCTATCGCCACATCGACACCGCGCAGATGTACGGCAACGAGGCGGCGGTCGGCGAGGGCGTGCGCGCTTCCGGCAAGCGCAACGAGGTCGTGGTCACCACCAAGGTCTCGCCCGAGCGGCTGTTGCCGGCGGACCTCATCCGTTCGGTCAAGGAGAGCCTGTCGAAACTGCGCTTCGACCACATCGACCTGCTGCTGATCCACTGGCCGAACCCGCGCGTGCCTTTGTCCGAGACGCTCGGCGCTATGGCCAAGCTCAAGCAAGACGGCTACGTCAAGCAGATCGGCGTTTCGAATTTCACGGTGGCCTTGCTGGCGGAAGTCGACAAGGCCGCCGGCGAGACGGTGGTCTGCAATCAGATCGAGTGCCACCCTTATCTCGATCAGTCCAAGGTCATCGCGGCGACTAAGGCGCGCAACATGGCGGTGGTGGCCTATAGCCCGATTGCGCGCGGCGAGGCGAACGGCGACGCACTGCTGGAGCGGATCGGCGGCGCGCATGGCAAAAGCTCGGCGCAGGTGTGCTTACGATACCTGGTGCAGCAGGGCATCGTGGTGATCCCGCGCACCTCCAAGATCGAGCGGTTGGAAGAAAACATCGCGCTGTTCGATTTCGAACTGTCGGACGACGAAATGGTCGAGATCGGCAAGCTGGCAAGGCGGCAAAACCGCATTGTCGACTGGTCGTGGTCGCCGAATTGGGATTGAGACAGGCCGCCTTCACCGGTCTAAAACCCACGTCATGACGCTCTCCCCGACACCGCTTTGGTCCTGTTCTCCGGCGGGCAGGACTCCACCGTCTGTCTCGCCTGGGCGCTTGAGCGCTTCGCGTGCGTGGAGACCGTCGGCTTTCATTACGGCCAGCGCCACGCGGTCGAACTCGACTTGCGGCCCAAGCTGCGCGAGCACATGGCAGCGCTCAAGCCGGACTGGGCGACGCGTCTGGGCGAAGATCACATGGTCTCGCTCGATTCGCTCGCCGCCATTTCCGATACCGCGCTGACGCGCGAAATCGAAATCGCTTTTGCCGATAATGGCCTGCCGAATACGTTTGTGCCGGCGCGCAATCTGATTTTCTTCATCTTCGCCGGCGCGCTCGCGTATCGTCGGGGCGTAAAAAATCTTATCGCCGGCATGTGCGAAACCGATTATTCCGGCTATCCCGACTGCCGCAATGCCACTGTCAAGGCCATGCAGGCCGCGCTCAGCCTCGGCCTCGATCAAAACATCACCATCCATACGCCGCTGATGTGGATCGGCAAGGCGGAGACTTTCGCAATGGCGCAGACGATCGCAGGGCAGCCATTCCTCGATCTCGTTGTCGAGGACACCCATAGCTGCTACGTGGGCGACCGCGCGCATCGGCACCCTTGGGGCTACGGCTGTGGGCAATGCCCGGCCTGCCAATTGCGCGCGCAAGGCTATGCGAAATTCATGAGCGGCGAGACGAGATGAGCATCGAGCAACGCAATAATATCGAAGGCGCGATTTTCCTCACGCTGTTCTGCCTGACTATCCCGGCGGCAAATTGGATGATTGGCCATGTCGGCACGGTCTGCGGCGAGGGTAATCCTTGTCTGGTGCCGGTCGCGCCCGGCGTCATGGCGCCGTCGGGCGTGCTGATGATCGGGGCGGCGCTGGTGCTGCGCGATCTGGTGCAGCGCCGGCTCGGGCCCGCATTCGGTATCGGCGCGATCTTGGCCGGCGCCGCCATTTCGGCCACGATCGTGCCGGCCTCGCTGGTGATCGCCTCAGGCGTCGCTTTCCTGTTGTCGGAAAGCGCCGATTTCGCCATTTACACGCCGCTTGCCCGCCGTCGCCTCGTGCTGGCGGTCGTCGCGTCGAGCGTGGCCGGGCTAGTGGTCGACTCTATCGTGTTCCTGTGGCTTGCTTTCGGCTCGCTCGATTTCCTGCTTGGCCAAATTCTTGGCAAAACTTGGATGGTGCTTCTGGCAATCCCGCTGGTGGTCTATCTTCGCCGCCGCGATGAGCGGCTTGGCCTGTCGCCGGCTTAACGCACCGTTTCGAGGATTGTCATGACCACCGCTATCGATAAATTGCGCGACATCACCACCGGCACCATCACCACGATGCTGCTGAAAAAAGGCATTCGCCACTCCTGGATGAAGGGCGCCATGCCGTTCGGCTTCTCGGGCAAGCGCGTGGTGGGTCCAGCCTTTACGCTGCGCTTCGTACCGGTGCGCGAAGACTTGGCCACGCCGGAAAGCTGGTCGAAGCCGATCTCCACCCGCTCGGCCATCGAGGCCATGCCGGAAGGCTGTGTGGTGGTTGCCGATGCCATGGGCAATACCGGCGCCGGCATCTTCGGCGATATTCTGTGCATGCGCATGGTCAAGCGCGGCGTCGCCGGTCTGATCACCGACGGCGTGATGCGCGACAAGCACGGCGTCATCAATACCCGCCTGCCGGTCTGGTGCCAGGGCGTGGCGGCGCCCGCGTCGGTCAATCAGCTCACCTTCGTCGGCTGGAACGAGCCGGTCGGCTGCGGCGGCTCGGCGATCTTCCCGGGCGACATGATCGTGGCCGACGATGACGGCGCGGTGGTGATCCCGGAAGCCTTGGTCGATTTCATCGCCAATGAGGGCGCCGAGCACGAATTGCTGGAAACCTGGCTGGTCGCGCAGGTGGAGAAAGGCGAAAAGCTGCCCGGCCTTTATCCGCCCAACGAAGAGAACAAGAAGCGCTACGAGGACTGGAAGAAATCACGCTAGCGCGCGCTGTTGAACTTCGCGGGGAGGCCGGAAGGCCATGTTTTTTATTCTGTCCAAGACCGCCGCGCTGCTGCTGGTGCCGTCAAATCTGATTGCGCTCATCGGCCTTGCCGGTCTGTTACTCATGGCCACGCGACTGCGGCGGATCGGACTGCGGTGTCTAGCCGCCAGCGTCGTCTTGCTTATTGTAGTTGGCCTGTTTCCATTTGGGGCGGTGCTTTCACATGTTTTGGAGAGCCGCTTTCCGCCCTGGGATCCGACGCGCGGCGCGCCCGACGGTATCATCGTGCTCGGCGGAGCCATCTCGCCCGAATTATCGCGCGACTATGGCACGACGATTGTCGGGAGTGACGCCGGCCGCATCATCGCCGTCGCCAAATTAGCGCGCGCCTATCCTTCGGCGCGTTTTATTTACTCCGGCGGTGACGCGAGTTTGCTCGCCGACCAGCCGGACGAAGCGCGCTACCTTTATCCGTTGCTCGACGATTTCGGCATTGCACGCGCCCGCGTTACGCTGGAGGCGCGCTCGCGTAACACCGCGGAAAACGCCGTTTTCAGCAAGGAATTGGCCAAGCCGCAGCCGGGCGAACGCTGGCTGCTGGTGACGTCGGCGCAGCATATGCCACGCGCCGTCGGCTGTTTCCGGCGAGTTGGATTTGGTGTCGAGGCCTATCCGGTCGCCTGGCACACTGGGAAAGACTTCGATTTGACGCCAAGATTGTATATTGGCGGCAATATCGTGCAGTTCGATACAGCCGTGCACGAATGGATCGGTATCATCGTCTATTGGGCGAGCGGGCGCACCTTCACTTTTCTGCCATCACCATAAGACGCGCATTTCGCGCCGAATCATTTGTCACGATTGTCAGATAGAAATTTGGCGTTACAATTCATCTCTTAAGGGCGATTCGTGCGCCCGAGTACGCGTCAGCGTTCTCGCGCACCGTCCATGGACGACCGTCCATGCGATGCCATTCAAGGGGAATCGTCTCATGCTGATCGACAGCGCTGACAGCAAGGCTTCGCCCCAAAGCGCAGTACCGTATCTCTTTCGCGCGTTCGGATTTGATGCGAATGGGGAAGAACGCGTCGCTACCGTGGTCGCGATCACCTTGGCGGTGACGGTCGTCGCCGCCGTCGCCATTTTGATGGGGATGGTCTGACTTCACGGCGTCGTGGCGTCGAAAGCCTTGCGCGATTCCGAAAAGAATTGCCGCCGCCACATCACGATCACCACGCCGGTCGTGCTCAAGGCGAGTTCGAGCGGACCCAGAAACCAGCCGAGATAGCCGAGCGCGAAAAAGAACGCGCGCTGGCCGCGGTTGAAATTAAGGCCGGCTTCGGCGCAGAGCCGCGACGCCCGGTAGGCAAAGGCGCGCGCCTCGGGCGTATCCTTTTCGGAGGGCAGCGGCGCAGCGCCAATCATGATGGCCAGGTAATTGAACAGCCGGTAGGCCCAGGCGAATTTGAAGAAGGCGTACACGAAGATGATGGCGAGCCCCATGATCTTCAATTCCCACATCGCCAGCGTGGTCGGCACGCTCAACGGCAAAGACTCGATCACCGTCAGGACCTGTTCCGTGGCGCGCAACAGCGTCAGCGTGCCGCCGATCGCGATCAGACTGGTGGAGGCAAAGAATGCCGTGCCGTTCTGCAAGGCGGCGGTCACCTGCGAATCCACGATACGCACCTCGCGTGCGAGCAATTGCGCCATCCAGTGCTCGCGATAGCCGTTCATATGGGCGTTGAGCCCGCCGCGGCCATGCGCGTTTTTCTCGATTATCAGCGAATAGACGATCCAGCAGCCGACAAACCAACCAAGCGCCAGATCGTCGGGGAGGGTGAAGGCCAGCATGAGCGGCTCCTGAGGTGACCGTATGGTGCCCGCTTGCGGGCCCGCCTTCAACCATCTCATGTCATTCCGGGGCGCGAGCCCCTTGCGAGCGAACCCGGAATCCAGCGATATGTTGAGCACGGATAGAAGTTGCATCTGGATTCCGGATCCGCGCCGCTGGCGCGTCCCGGAATGACACGTGGAAATCGAAGCCCCATGCCACAGACCATTACCACGACCTATAAAGAACTATGCGAGGCGGCCGAGCGGGAGATCGAAACGCTCGCGACCGAGGACGCGATCAAGCTCGTCGGCCGCGACGACGTGGTGCTGGTCGATATCCGCGACGTGCGCGAATTGCAGCGCGAGGGCAGGGTGCCGGGCGCCTTTCATTGCCCGCGCGGTATGCTGGAATTCTGGATCGACCCGACCGGCTCGTATCACAAGCCGGTTTTTGCGCAGGACAAGAAGTTCGTTTTCTTCTGCGCCGGCGGCATGCGCTCGGCGCTGGCGGCGCAAACCGCGCAGCGCATGGGGCTCAAGCCGGTCGCGCATATTCGCGGCGGCTTCGGCGCCTGGAAGAAAGCCGGCGGTCCGATCGAGGCACCGGCCGAACTGGCTAAGAAGTAAGATAGGGAACGGACATGGCGCTGCGGCTTTTCATCGGTAACAAGAATTATTCCTCCTGGTCCATGCGGCCCTGGATCGCGATGAAAGTCGCCGGCATTCCATTCGAGGAAACCGTCATCTCGCTCAACGCGCCCGACTTCAAGCCGCGCCTCATGACGGTGTCGGGCACCGGCAAGGTACCGACGTTGGTGGATGGCGATGTGAAAGTCTGGGAGTCGCTGGCGATCCTCGAATATCTCGCCGAAAAATCTCCCGATGCCGGCCTGTGGCCCAAGGACAAGGCCGCGCGCGCGCATGCGCGCGTGGTGGCGACCGAAATGCATGGCGGATTTATTCCGCTGCGCAAATTGATGCCGATGAACATGTGGCGGCCGGTCATCAAGCGCGAGCTGACTCCAGATGCGGCCGTCAACGTCAAGCGCATCGAGGAAATGTGGGCAGACTGCCGCGCGCGTTTCGGCAAAAACGGACCGTTTCTATTCGGCGCTTTCGGCGCGGCCGATGCGATGTATGCGCCGGTGGTGGCGCGCTTTCACACCTATGCCGTCGGCGTCACCGCGGCGACCCGTGCCTATATGGACGCCGTGATGAGCCTGCCGGCCTGGCGTGAATGGCATGATGCCGGCATCAAGGAGCCCTGGGTCTTGCCGGAAGACGAAGTCGACTGGCCGACGGTTCTTAAGATGTGAAACTCAACTGTCGTGATTGCAAGAAGTGCGGGCCTGTCGCAACGCACAAGCCCGAAATTTTGCGCGGAAAAGTGAAGCCCGGACACGGCACGCAGGGAACCTCCACCCGCGGCCCGAACTTATCGCTGCGCCACTATTAGTGGCAGCACGAACGGAGGACAGTCATGGCCCTGGCAGACACCTTTAGCGATCTCAAGGCCCTGACCCCGAAGCAACGCAGCGCCGTGCTGGCGAGCTATCTCGGCTGGACGCTCGACGCCTTCGATTTCTTCCTGCTCGTTTTCGTGCTCAAAGACATCGCGCAGGAATTTTCAACCGACATCAAGACCGTCAGCATCGCCATTGTGTTGACGCTGGCCGCGCGCCCGGTCGGCGCATTGCTGTTCGGGCTCGCCGCCGACCGTTATGGCCGCCGCCCGACGCTGATGGTCGACATCATCTGTTATTCGGTCATCGAATTCGCCTCCGGCTTTGCGCCGACGCTGACCGCGCTGCTGGTCCTGCGCACGCTCTATGGCGTTGCCATGGGCGGCGAGTGGGGCGTCGGCGCTTCGCTCACCATGGAGACGATCCCGCCGAAAACGCGCGGGATCATCTCCGGTATTTTGCAGGCCGGTTACCCGTCCGGCTATCTGCTCGCTTCGCTCGTTTACGGATTGCTGTTCACCACCATCGGTTGGCGCGGCATGTTCATGGTCGGCGCGCTGCCGGCGCTTTTGGTGCTCTATATCCGCTCGACCGTCGATGAATCGCCGGCCTTCAAAGCGCGCGTCGCGCGAGCGAGCACGCAAGGCATCTGGTCGACCATCCGCAACAATATCGGGCTGTTCATTTTCAGCATCCTGTTGATGACGGCTTTCAACTTCTTCAGCCACGGCACGCAGGACATCTATCCGACCTTCCTCGAAGTGCAGCACAAGTTCTCGCCGCACGTGGTCGGCGCCATCGCCGTCACTTACAATATCGGCGCCATCGTCGGCGGCATTTTCTTCGGTGCGCTGTCGGAAACCTATGGACGCCGCCGCATGATCGTCATCGCCGCGCTGCTGGCGCTGCCGGTGATACCGCTCTGGGCCTATAGCTCGACGCCGCTAATGCTCGCGCTCGGCGCCTTCCTCATTCAGTTTTTCGTGCAGGGCGCCTGGGGCATCGTGCCGGCGCATCTGAACGAATTGTCGCCGGAAGAAGTGCGCGGCACCTTCCCCGGCTTCACCTATCAGCTCGGCAATCTGCTCGCCTCCGGCAATGCCGCGCTCCAGACCGGTCTCGCCCAGCATTACAACAACGACTATGCCTTCGCGCTCGCCGTCGTCGCCGGTGTGGTGGCGATCGTGGTCGCCGCGCTCGCCGGTTTCGGGCTGGAGGCGCGTGGCGTCCGCTTTGCCGGCGCGGCGCCGCATCCGGCGGACTAGGCGAACCAAAGTTCCATTGGCGCGTTGACCCAAAGACCGCGCCCGCCGTCCGGCGGGGGCGCCTATTTGATTGGCGGGGCAGACAAACCGCATGGAATTCGAGCCCGGCCGCAATGTTTGGCGCGTCGCGCGGGCGGAGCGCGCATCGCTGCTGATCGACGGCGCGAATTTCTTCGCCGCCGCCCGCAACGCGATGATCAAGGCGCAGCATTCGATCCTGATCGCCGGCTGGGACATCCACAGCCAGACCCGGCTGGTCGGGCCGTCCGGCGAGGCCGATGACGGTTATCCCGAAACTTTCGCGGAGTTTCTAATCGCGCTGGTGAAGGAGCGTCCGGCGCTCGATGTCCGATTGCTGCTGTGGGATTTCTCGATGCTTTATGCGGCCGAGCGCGATCCGTTTCCAACTATGACGCTGCGCTGGAATACACCGCGCAATATTCGTTTTTGTCTCGACGATTGCGTGCCGCTCGGCTCCTCGCAACATCAGAAGCTACTGGTAATCGACGACGCGGTCGGTTTTTCCGGCGGGCTCGATCTCACCATCCGGCGCTGGGACACTAATGCGCACCGGCTTGACGATCCGCGCCGCGTCGATCCGGACGGCTTGCCTTATGCGCCGTTTCACGACGTGCAGATGCTGGTCGATGGCGAAGCGGCGCGTGCGCTCGGCGATCTCATGCGCGAGCGTTGGCGCTGCGCGGCCTATGAGGACGTACCGAAGGTCGAGGCTGAAAGCGATCCCTGGCCCGACGGTTTGGCACCCGATTTGACCGACGTCGACATCGGTATTGCCCGTACGCAACCGAGCTATAACGATGGCGTGCCGGCGCATGAAGTTCAGCAATTGTTCTTCGATAGCATCGATGCGGCCGAGCATACGATCTACATTGAAAATCAGTTTCTGACCGCGCCCGCCATTGCGCAGCGTCTGTTGAAACGTTTGCGCGAACGCCCCGACCTTGAACTGTTGATCGTATCGCCCGAGTCGCATGCGTCCTGGCTTGAAGCGCAAAGCATGCGGGCCGGCCGCGCCCGCTTTTCGAAGATATTGCGAGAGGCTGGCGGGGAGCGGACCTGGCTGGCGCATCCGCAGGTGACCGGCGAGGGTGGAGGTCGCACGTCGACCATGGTGCACGCCAAGGTCATGATCATCGACGATACCTTTTTGCGGGTCGGCTCCGCCAATCTCAACAACCGCTCAATGGGCACCGATACCGAATGCGACCTCGCTTTCATTGCGGCAAGCGACAAGCAACGCCGGACCATCGCCGGTCTGCGCAACCGGCTGTTCGGTGAACACTGCGGCGCGACCCAGGATCAAGTAGCCGCCGCGTTGGACAAACGCGGTTCGATGCTGGCGGTGGCGCGCAGTCTTTCGCGCGACGGACATCGTTTGCATGAAATCGTCGATCCAGACCCGGCTTCGCCCGAAATTTTCAGCTTGATCGCCGGTGTCGCCGATCCGGAAAAGCCGATCGGGGCGGAAGAGTTCGTCAGCGGCATGTTTGGAGGTTACGTGCCCGCTCGCAATATTTCGACAATCCTTAAGGTCGTCGGCGCCGGTCTCGTCATTCTGGCATTCGCTTTGGTCTGGCAGTTTATCCCGCTGGCCAAGCCGGATGTGGTCAAGGCCGAGCTCACCTCGCTCGCCGGCAATCCGCTGGCGCCGGTCGCGGTGATCGCACTCTTCGTCGTGCTCGGCTCGCTCATGTTCCCGGTGACGGTTCTGATCGCGGCCACCGCCGCGGCCTTCGGGCCGTGGTTTGGCTTTACCTATGCGCTCATCGGCGCGCTCGCGACCTATGCGGTCGGTGCGCTGATCGGCAAGAATACATTGCGCGACTTTCTGGGGCCGAAGCTCAACCGCGTGCGCCAGCGCGTCGCCAGGCGCGGCGTCATCGCCGTCGCGGCCATCCGCATGGTACCGGTCGCGCCCTTTACCGTCATTAATCTCGCGGCCGGCGCGAGCTCGATCCCGCTGTTCGATTATATGGCTGGGACCGTGCTCGGCATGCTGCCCGGCATGATCATGATTTCGGCTGTGGGCAATCAGTTTGCGCGCATTCTGACGTCGCCAACGCCGTTCGATCTGGCTGTGCTGGCGGCGGCGGTCACCGCCTGGATCGCGCTTTCGATCGGCGTGCAGGCGCTTGTCTCGCGCTACTGGAGTGGCGGGCGGTGAGATCGCAGGCTGAGCAGACGGTCCGCGTCATGACGTGGAATATTCACGGCACGCTCGGGCGTAACCCGCGCTTCGATTTGATGCGGGTAGTTGATCTGATCCGGCGCTGGGACCCCGACATCGTCGCCTTGCAGGAAGTCGACTCCCGCCGGGCGTTAGCGGGCGGCGCCAATCCGTTTGAGTATTTGGCCGGCGCGGTCGGCGTCTATGGTATCGGCGCCAGGTCGGTGACCGGAAAGGACGGCGACTATGGGCAGATGCTGGTCAGCCGCTGGCCGGTCAGGCATCATGAAATACGCGACATCTCGTTCGGCGAGCGCGAGCCGCGCCGCGCCATCCGCGCCGAAATCGAAACGCCGCATGGTTTGCTCACCGTGGTCGCCACCCACCTGGGCCTGAGCATCCGCGAACGCCGCAGCCAGGCCGCGATGCTCACCGAACTTGCCGGCGGCGAGGCGCCCGCCGTGGTGGTGGGCGATTTCAACGACTGGTTCTGGCCGGGCTCGGTACGCTCGGTGCTGTCGCGGGTGCTGCGCGGCCGCACGCGCTATCGCACCTTTCCATCCGTGTTTCCGCTGTTACGCCTCGATCGTATTTACTGCCGCCCGCGCGAGGCGTTGATAGGTAGCTTCGTTGATCGAAGTGCGAGCGCATTGTCCGATCATTTGCCGGTGATCGCCGATCTCAGGCCGGGCAGGGCATAGAGCGTTTCCAGGCGAAGTGGGAACCGGTTCGCCGTCCGGAAACGCGCTAAAGCAGAACGTAATCTCACCAGGGCCGTTCGACCGAATTGGTGACGTGCTCGCGGTCCGGCGAGGTAAAGCACAGGCCGACGCAAGTGTAGGGCAGGTCGGGGTGAGGATTATGCCCGCGATGGAATTTAGCGATCGGTTCGGAATAGCACTCGCCGGCTTTCGCCTTGACCAGCACGCCTTCCTGGAAATGCGCTTCGAACAATCCCTGCAACGCCACAAAAAATGCCGCGCCGTTATGGCAATGCCAGTTGGTGAAGCCGCCCGGGACGATTTCGGCATTGTAGATTTGCACCTTCACTTCCGGATCGCGCGGCAGCGAGGCGTAAAGCGTGTCGAGCAGAAGATTGCGATGGAAACATTTGCCGGGTGGGACAAAGCCCTCCAGTTGCAGCTTCAGGCCCTTGTAGTCGTTCGGCGATTGCATGATCTTCCCTGTTTGTCTTCTTATAGTGTCTTAAGGTCAGGTTGGGCGGCGGTGACGACGATCTCGACTAGGTGGGGATGTTCGAGGTCGACGCCCAGGCAGGCTCGCATCGGCGGATTATCGCGGTCCACACCCACTCGTCCCAGGCCTTGTTCATCTCTTCCTTGTCTTCCTTGCGGGCGATATCGGCGATGTAGAGGATAGCCGACAGGATATGACTTTTGCCGGTGCCTGACAAAGCCAGGCTCTCGTCAATGCGTCGCAGCGCCTTGCGCGTCTGCTCATAAATGGCCGGGTCCGGGTCCGGCGACACGGCCAATGTGAATACAAGTCCATCGTGAACGACGGCCCGGCTGCGGGTCGGCGTCAGGCCGGAAACGCGTGATACCTGGAATCATCTGGCGGGCTCCTGAAAACGGCCGCCCCATAGCTGCATAACGAAAAACCCGGCGCAAGCGCCGGGCTAGCATTTATCGTTTCCGTGAGGGCGTCAGTCATCGACGGCTTCCTTCACCGCGTCCTTGATGCCGCCAACGGTGTTCTGCACTTTGCCCGCGACCTGATCGGCCCTGCCTTCGGTTTCAAGCTTGGAATCACCGGTGGCCTTGCCGGCGACTTCCTTCACTTTGCCTTTGGCGTGTTCGGCCGAACCTTCGATGCGATCTTTGTTCATCGTGTCCTCTTTCTTTTTCGTATTTGGAAGTCATCACGTCAACGTGCGAGGAGCACTAGCGTTCCTTCGCGATGCGGGGAGTGGCAGCGCGCAAGCATCATCTAAGGCCGCGGCGAACAGCTTGCCTCACGGCGTATCGCGACGACCGCGGCCCCGCGGTGCAAGGAGTGCCGCGGGACCTCGGTATCGTGAGTTATCCGAAATTACTTCGCCTTCGGCTCCGAGCCGCTTGTGGTGGAATTGGTGTCCGGCATCTTGGAGTTGGGGTTGTTCGGCGAGACGTTGGCGTTTGCCTTGCTGTCGCTCGCCTTCATGCCGGTGGTCGAGGACTTCATCTTCTTGTCGCTCGCCGTTTTGCCGGCCGCCTTCTGGTCGTTGTTCGACTCGGTGTTTATGGCCGTGCCTTTTGTCGAGCCGCTTTGCGAGTCGGGCTGCGCGGCGTTCATGCCGCTCGACGGCGTGGCGTTCTTGTTGGTCTGCGCGTTCGCAAACGAAACGCCGACGATCAGCGCCGCGATCGCGGTCATTGTGGTCAGGGTCTTCATAACGATAGCCTCCTTGGGATTGTTCCTAGGCGCCGCTAAACGGTCGCCCGATATGAACCTTTGATACGAGTTCGAGTTCCGGGAACCTGGCGCAAAATTAGACAAAGTTTCAAAGTAAAATAAAACGAGGCGCGGAATCGATTATGTCCGCGCCGCGCAGCATGGCGTTACGCTTCGAGGATCGCGACGATCTCGTGGGTGCCGGGCTCGATCACGATGATCTGATCGCCGACAAGAATGTAATCGAAGCCGCGCCACTCCGGATAAATGGTGACGACTTCGACCGGCAACGGATAGTAATGCACGCTTGTCGGGACGCGCGTTCCGATGTTGATCGAAAAGTTCACATGCGTAACCGGCTTGACCTTCTGCCGTTTGATCACGGTGGTGATCTTGGTGCGCTGTTCGCTCGAGAGCTTGACGGCGCCGGCGGCGCCATGGCCGGTTGTGCTCGACTTGCTGCTTTCGCTCGACTTGGCAGCGGCGCTGCTCTTTGACGCGTCCTTCGAAGTATCCTTGGCGGCGGCGCTATCGGATTTTGCCTTCACATCGGCGCTGCTCTTGTCGGCCGCGCTGGCGCGGTCCGGCGAACCTTTCATCTCGGTGTTAGAATTTTCGTCAGCCTTGATATGGCCTGGCGTCGGCGAGTTCGTCGATTGGCCGATGGTTTCCGGCATCGACTTGTGTTCGCCGGCATTGATCGACGGCGCGATCTTTGAGGGCGGGGCATTCTGCTG
>Ga0075522_10000305_pt1 | contig 34518 bp, 28 predicted proteins | sample NGEPerA_FD_74796 | JGI IMG/M metagenome (GOLD analysis project Ga0075522, IMG submission 74796) | Arctic peat soil microbial communities from the Barrow Environmental Observatory site, Barrow, Alaska, USA - NGEE PermafrostL2-A | ecosystem: Environmental > Terrestrial > Soil > Wetlands > Peat ... | reverse complement strand
CCGCGCCGGCGCGGTGGTGCAGGTGGGGCATATCGAGCGATTCAATCCGGCGGTGCGAGCGATGGAGAAGCTGGACATCCGCCCGCAATTCATCGAAGTCACCCGCATCAGCCCCCTCACCTTCCGCAGCATCGACGTTGGCGTCGTGCTGGACATGATGATCCACGACATCGACATCGTGCTGAAGCTGGCGCAATCAAAAGTGGCTCGGGTGGACGCGGTGGGCGTGAGCGTGATCGGCGAGGTCGAGGACATCTGCAACGCCCGCCTCACCTTCGAGAACGGCTGCGTCGCCAACCTCACCGCCTCCCGGCTTGCGCTCAAAACCGAGCGGCGCCTGCGCGTGTTCAGCGCGGATGCGTACGTGTCGCTGGATTATCAGAAGCGCTACGGCCTGATGGCCCGCCGCAGCGGCAACCTCGAAGCCATCCGCGAAGCGGTCGCCGGCATCCGCCGAGGCGAGATCGACGACCTTTCGCAGCTCAACTTCGCCGATTTGGTCAGCGTGGAGGAGTTGCAGATCGACGACATCGAGCCGCTGCGGGCGGAGCTGGAATCGTTCATCAGCGCGGTAACGACGGGCAGCAAGCCGCCGGTGACATTGGAGGACGGCCTGGCCGCCGTCGAAACCGCGACGCGCATCGTGCAGGCCATCTCTCCGCAGGCGATGCGGGCGCTGTGAGCGTGAGGGATATACATTTCTCGGCAATCCGAAACGAAAGACAACCACGGAGCCACGGAGGCGCATTCGAGTTAACACGCCGCTGGGCAAAGGACTTTGAAGACTTCAAAAGATGTCCGTTCAACGCCGGGTTTTGATTATGAAATAATCACTTCGCTTCGGGATAACAGGTAGCTTTCTGCCGCTTCGGATGATTGAAATACGCGGATCACCAGAGCGCGCCTCCGTGTTTCCGTGCCTCCGTGGTGGAATTCTTCTTCCCGTCGCGGCAAGGTTGTTATCCGAATCGCAGTCACGTTCCCCACCCCGAAAGTCCGATAACTGATCCGGGCCCGCCTGTCGTGCCCCGGAGGTGATTGCGCGCATGACAATGACTGCAACCCAGGAATTCATGTCCGAAACCGGCACCCTTGCGGAAATCAGCGCCGCCCGGAATTGGGCGGCGAATATCCGTGCCCTTCGCGCCACCCAACCTTGCGTCGCCGGTGCTATTGACGGTCTTGACCCGCACGGGATCGAGTGGGTTTTTGGCCGCGATGGCGCGCTGACCGTGCTGGAGGCTGCCGGCGGTTGGTGGAACGGCTGTTCCATGCCGGCGCGGGCGGCGCAATTCATGTTTCGTGATGCGCGGCTTTCCGGGAGGGTGGTTTGCTTTTTGTGCGCCGATCATGCCGCCCAAATCCGCGTTGTGCTCGATCAACTGGAGGCGCCGCAGGCGATTATCGCTCTTATGCCCGATGCACGCGCGCTGCGGGTGCTGCTGGGGTGCGGGGATTTCTCGCAGGACCTTGCGGCGCATCGGCTGTGGTTTGCCTGGGGCGAGGAGTGGGCCGGGGAATTGCATCGGCTGCTGGATGAAAATCCGGGATTGCCAACGCCGACCGAATTCGTGCGCCCGATTTTCGCCGACAGCTCGGCTGCCGATGCGCTGGTCACGCCGGCGCAGACCATCTTCGCCGAGCAATCCGATCATCGAATCAAACTCGCACGCGCGGCGACGGAAAGCTGGCGGCCCCGCGCGCTGGCGAGCGTTTGCCTGATCGCGCCATCACATTTCCGGCTTTGGGATGACGCGGGCAATGCGCTGGCTGGCGCCATGTGCGGCGCGGGCGGCGTAAGTGTCGTTCGATACGATCCGGATGATCCAGTGTCGGCCTCCCCCGCGGCGCTGGCCACGTCGGCAGCGCGGTGCGATGCGCTCCTCTCCCCCAACAGCGGGCGCGGCGACTTGCCGGAAGTAGCGTCCATGCAAATGCCGTGGGTCACATGGGTGACCACGCCACGCATTCCCTCATCCGCCAAAGCCGGCCCGCGCGATGCCCTGTTGCTGGCCGATCCGGCATGGGAGCGGCGGGCCATCGACGCCGGCTGGGATCCCTCGCGCATCGCCGTCGCGGGCTGGCCGGCCGACGTTGGCACTGAAGCCGGCGGTGAGTCACGCGCGGGGGCGTTGGCACTGATCGTCGATACGCTGCCGCTCGATCCACCGACGCGCGTGATGGATTTTTCGAGCCATCGCCTGCTGTGGGAGGCGATTCGCGAGCAACTGCTGGCCGACCCGTTTGCCTTGGGCGACGATGCGGGCGCTTATCTGGCGAACCAACTGCGCGATGCGAAAATGAGCGACGAAGGTTTCGATCGCCCGGCATTCCTACACGGGCTGGTGCTGCCCGCCTGGGCGCAGGGATTGGCCCGAATGCTGATCAAAAAGGGAACGCCGCCCCGGCTGCACGGGCGCGGGTGGGACCAAATCGACGAGTTTACGGCCCATGCCCGAGGGGCCGTGGAATCGCGGGAACAACTGCGGGATATCGCCCGCTGGGCGCGGTCCCTGGTCTGTGCGTGGCCGTCTACCGACCGGCACCCGATTGACATTTTCGGTCGGCCGGTGGTGCGGGCGATGCGCGGCAGGAAGCGATTTTTTGCGGACATCGATCGCGCCCTGAGTAGCCTGGTTGGCCCTCCGGCGCCTTGCACGGAATCGCTGTCGATGGATGCGATCACGCGGGTTTTGGCACCTATCTGAGAATGACACGGCATCAGGATCGACGTAACTTGGGCCGGTGGGCAAAAAGGCGTGGGAGCATTTCAATGCCGCGATTCTTGACGGCAGCGAGTCAGGTCATTATGTTTACCCCGCCCTGCCGCCGGACGTGAGAATTGGCGGAGCGATCAACTTTGTGCAAAAATGCACGAAGTCAGGCCCGGAGGCTGGAAATTGCCCGCGGATCGGCCAAATTATGGCGCATTGCTGGGCATCGGTTCGCAGATGCTGGTGGGCGTGGTGGCCGGATGGTTTTGCGGCGAGTGGCTGGACAAGCGGTTTGGCTGGTCACCCTGGGGCGTTGTGGTTTGTACGCTCCTGGGCGTGGCGGCCGGGATGTACCTGCTGATCCGCGAAGGCATTCGGATCAACAAAGATCCCTCCGACCCCAAGCCGCCGGCGTCCGGCGGGAAATAGGATACTAATTTCGCATGAAGCAGCTTGTGTTCATTCCGCTGATACTCGGATTGGCCGCGCTATTGGGCTATGGGGTGCTTCGCGCCTCGGGCATGCATCCGCATGCCCGCGAGATGTTCGCCGCGCTGATCCCCAGCGTCGTCGCGGGGATGGTTGCATTATTGCCGGCCATTCTGCAACGCGCCTATGGACAAGCCGCGGTCGTGCAGGGGGCGTTTCACGGAATGATCATTCACATCGGCCTGACCGTCGCCCTGGCCCTGGCGCTTTATTTCGCGCTGGGACTACAGGGATCGAGCACCGATCCATTCGCCATGTGGTTGTTGTGGTTTTTCGGGGTGACGCTGCTGATGGTGTCCGGATCGCTGATCCGGGTGATCCGCGCGACGCCGGTCGTTCGATCGGAACTGCCGAATCATTAGGAACAACGTCATGTCCATTCTTGCCGCTGACATGCTCGACCATGTGGTAAGCCACGATCTGCTTACCTTCAGCATCACCAATCACATGCTGATGACCGTCGTGGTGGCGCTGTTGATGCTGTGGGTGTTCCAGGGCCTTTTCAAGGACGCCGGCACCGACGCCCCGACCGGCGCGCGCAACTTCTTCGAGGCGATCGTCGAGTTTCTGCGGGTGGAGGTCTTCCGCCCGGCGCTCAAGGAGCATACCGACCGGTTTCTGCCGTTTCTTCTGACGCTGTTTTTCTTTATTCTTTTCAGCAACATTCTGGGGTTGGTGCCGATCGCGACGATCGTCGAGCTTCTGACGGCGGGACGAATCCAGCACATCGGCGGCACCGTAACCGGCAATATCTCGAACACCGCGGCGCTGGCGGTGATGGTTTTTGTCGTCATTCACGTCAGCGGGGTGCTTCAGGTAATGCGCGACCTGAGGAGCGGGACGTACGGGCATCACGCCGCCCACGAGGAGCATTCGTCCAACGGCACGCCCGGCCACGAGGCGGCAATGGACCTGGACCATATGCGCGGCGAGGCCCTGCCGGCCGACGTTCCGCAAAGATTCACGGCGCTGGCCAATCCCACGGGCCATTACGCCGATGGGGAATATCCAGGCGGCCGGGGCGCGGCGAAGGCCGCCCCTCATGGCGGGCACATCGATCACCGCGGGATGAGCGCGCCGGCGGCAGCGATTCTGGCGATCCCCTTGTACATCTGGAATTTCGCCCCCCATCCCTTTCGTCCCGCGAAAGGCGAGCCCTCGTGGAAATGGGCGGCGGACATTCCGATGTGGTTTATTCTTTTGGTTCTCGAAATCCTCGGCGCTTTCATCAAACCCTTCGCACTGGCAATTCGTCTGTTTGCGAACATGATTGCCGGGCACATGGTGCTGGCCGCGCTGCTGTCGCTCATTGTGGCCGGCACGACCCTTCTGGCGCAAACGGGGGTGGCGGTTCCAGTGATTATTTTAAGCCTGCTTATTTATCTTCTGGACGTTTTGGTGGCATTCCTGCAAACGTATATTTTCGTGTTTCTGGCGACGCTCTTTATCGCCAGCGCGGTGGCGCCGGAACATTGAAGGATAGTTCTGAGAGCTGAGTGCTGAGATTTGAGTGCTGAGATTTGAGAGTGGAGGGTTGTGGGTGGAGGGTTGAGAGCAGAACTGAGATTGTCGTGGCACGGGCGGCTCGCCCGTGCAAAACAGAGCAGGCGTGGACGTGAGTGCGGGAACGGCCTGGCACTTGTCGCGGTTGGCTCTTTGAAGAATGAAATTGATTCGCGCCGTTCTCCGGCAATGAATGTCGGCGGCGGCGCCTGGTTTCGGGCCTTGTCCCGGTTATAGGAGTTTAGCATGCTTCCCATCGGAGAGATTTTGGCGGCGTCCAGCGGTGGCCTCGCACTGGCGGGCATCGGCCTGGGCGTCGGCCTGGCTACATTTGGACCGGGCATCGGTATCGGAACCATCGGCGGCCGCGCGTGCGAAGCCATCGCTCGCCAGCCCGAAGCCGGCGGCCGCATCGGCACCAACATGATCATTTCCGCCGCCCTCATCGAAGGATTCACGTTCTTCGCGATCGTGATCTGCTACATGCTTGCCACCAAGGCCATGACCCTTACCTGACGGCATGTAAGCCTGGCCGCCATCGGCGCGGGTCGGGACTGCCGTGCGCTGCGTAAGGGCGTTTCGTGGGGAAGCTGGCTTAGAAAAGGCGCATCATGCTCAAACGCATTGCATTTTCAGTTCTGCTGCTTTGGACCCTGGCTGTTACATCGCCGGCGGCCGAAGTGTCGCGCGGCGAATCTCCGAATGCCAGCGCCCAAACTGCGACCGGCGAGCACGGCATCCTGGACTTCGATTATGGGTCGGCGATCTGGACCCTCATCATCTTCCTGATCCTTCTATTGATCCTGTACAAAGGCGCATGGAAGAATGTGCTGGCGGGGCTCAGGGGGCGGGAGCAGCGGATCCGCAATGACCTCTTCCAGGCCGAGGCCGCCAACGCCAGGGCGCAGGCGGCGCTGGCCGACTACAACGCCAAGCTGTCGGATGCCGAGGCGAGAGCGCGCGAGATTTTCGCCAAGGCGACGGCTGATGCCCAGGCGCTGGCCGAGCGCATCAAGACCGAAGCCGACCAGGCCGCCCGCGACCGGGCCGACCGGGCCGCCAAGGAGATCGAGGCGGCAAAAGACCAGGCCCTGCGCGAAATCTACGAGCAGACCGCCGACATCTCCACCCAGATCGCCGAGAAAATCCTGCGCCGGAATCTAAACGCCAACGACCAGCGCGATCTGGTGGCGCAGAGTTTGGAGCAGTTACAGGCTGTGAATCGTGGGTGATTGTCAGTTGTCAGTTGTCAGTTGTCCGTTGCAAATATTCCGCCGACCAAGGGGTGTGGCAAGAAATGATAATCTGACAGCTGAATAACCGATTTTGACGACGGCTTACGAGAAGCGCAAGAGCACAACCGCAACCAACAACTGACAACTGACAACAATCAATCATGAGTACCACCCAACATTCTCCGGTCGCCGTCACTTACGCCCGCTCGTTGCTGGAGTTGGCGAACGAGCGCGGGCAATCGACGGAAACCGGCCAGGAAATGGCCGCCTTGCGGCAGTTGTTCGTGGATCAGCCGGTCTTCCGCCAATACCTGGCCGACCCGGCGGTGGGCCGCGTCGAGCGGTCGGCGGCGCTGGAAAAGATATTCAAGGGCCGCGTTTCGGAGTTGATTTATAACTTCGTGCAGGTGATGGATCGGCATGGCCGGCTTCAGATTCTCGATCAGGTAGGCGCCGCTTTCGCGGATTTGCTCGAAGCGCAGTTGGGCAATGTGCAGGTGAGTGTGACGACGGCTCAAAAGCTGACGCCCGATCAGTTGCAGCAGGTTCGCCAGCGCGTCGGCCAGGCGCTGGGAAAGAACGCGATCATGACCGAATCGATCGATGATTCGATCATCGGCGGCCTGATCGTGAAAGTCGCCGACCGCGTCGTGGACGCCAGCGTCCGCCAGCAATTAAAAGCCATGCGGGCCAGCTTGCTGTCGGGCAGGGCCCGCGTGGGCCGTTAGGTTTCGAGCGCAACGGAAGAAATTTGAACCGCGGAGACGCGGAGACGCAGAGGTAGGAAATCAAGAGGAAGCAAGGGCGGCGCATTTGAAAACAATGGAGCAGCGTCATTGTGACACGGGCGTCCCGCCGTGTGGATTGCTTCTGAGTTGCACAAACACGAACTCGCGGAATTTCCGCACCGCAGGCACGGGCGAGACGCCCGTGTCACGACGACAACGCGGCCAAAACATGTAATCTAAGCTATCTCGTTCCTACTCCTTTTTTGATCTCTCTGCGTCTCTGCGTCTCCGCGGTGATCCCTCTTAGAATTCGATTCTTGAAAGGCTCGTGCAATGGCAATCAACGTCGCGGAAATCACCAGTGTTCTCAAGCGGGAAATCGCGGGTTTCGCGCAGCAGGTGCAGGTCAGCGAAGTGGGCACCGTGGTGGAGGTCGGCGACGGCATCGCCCGCATCTACGGGCTGCGCAATGCCATGGCCGGCGAGTTGCTCGAGTTCCAAAATGGTACGATGGGCCAGGTCTTCAATCTGGAGGAAGACTCCATCGGCGCCGTCATCTTCGGCGAATATCTGCACATCAAGGAAGGCGATTCGGTCAAGTCCACCGGCCGCCTGCTTGAGGTGCCGGTAGGCGATGCGGTGATCGGGCGGGTGGTCAATCCCCTGGGCATCCCCATCGACGGCGGCCCCGCCATCGCCTCCAATGAAACGCGCAAGCTGGACATCGTCGCCCCCGGCATCGCGGGGCGAAAGCCTGTGACCGAGCCCCTGCAAACCGGCATCAAGGCGATCGACTCGATGGTGCCGATCGGCCGGGGCCAGCGCGAGCTGATCATCGGCGACCGCAAGACCGGCAAATCCGCCATCGCCATCGACACCATCATCAATCAAAAAGGCACGGGGGTGAAGTGCTTCTATGTTGCCATCGGCCAGAAGGAAAGCACGGTTGCCGCGATCGTGGACATTCTCAAGGCCAACGGGGCGATGGATTACACGACGGTTGTGGTGGCCAGCGCCGCCGACCCCGCCCCGCTGCAATACATCGCGCCCTACGCCGGCTGCGCGATGGCCGAGTATTTCATGTGGAAGGGTGAGGCGACGCTATGCGTGTATGACGACCTGAGCAAGCAGGCTGCGGCGTATCGGCAGCTTTCGCTGCTGCTGCGCCGCCCGCCGGGTCGCGAGGCGTATCCGGGCGACGTGTTCTATTTGCACAGCCGGTTGCTCGAACGCGCCGTCAAGCTCAGCGATGAGAACGGCGGCGGCTCGCTCACCGCCCTGCCGATCATTGAAACCCAGGAAGGCGAGGTCTCCGCGTACATCCCCACCAACGTCATCAGTATCACGGATGGGCAGATTTACTTGGAGCCGGATTTGTTTTTCGCCGGCGTCCGCCCCGCGATTAACGTGGGCATCAGCGTGAGCCGGGTGGGCGGCAACGCCCAGACCAAGGCGATGAAGAAAATCGCCGGCTCCCTGCGGCTGGACTTGGCCGCCTACCGCGAGCTCGAAGCTTTCGCCCAGCTTGGCACGGAACTCGACAAAGCGACGCAGGCGCAGCTCGATCGCGGCGCGCGGCTGGTGGAGTTGCTCAAGCAGCCCCAGTATCGGCCCATGCCGATGGAGCAGGAAGTAATGATCATCTACGCCGGCACACAAAGCCCCGAAAAGGGCCAACCCGGTTACTTAGATAATGTGCCGGTCAATCGCGTCCAGGAATTCCAGACCCAGTTCCTGGCGTATGTTGATGCCACCGCGCCCGAGCTTCGCCAGAACCTCGCCTCGAAAAAGGAACTGACGCCGGAAATCGAGAAGCAACTCAAGGACGTTCTCAAGAGCTTCAAGGCGTCGGCCTGGAAGTGAATGGGTCGTCGGGGAAACGTCGTTGTATCACGGGGGTCCCGCCCGTGCAGGGTGCCCCGCAACCCAAAGAAAGAGGGAAACCACGAATGGGCACGAATCCGCACGAATGAAGAAGAATTATTCGTGGCCGTCCTCCAATCCCTGGAATCCCATTCGCGCGGAAATCGCGTATTGTACCGAAACATGTTGCCGCGCATGGCTGGACTTCTTCGTGTCTTCGTGCCTTTGTGGTTAATTTTCCGCCTTTCTGGGGTTGGAGGCGTCGACGCATGTGGCCGCTGTTAAAAGCGCCACATTACCCCAATATACCCATTTTATCGGACACGCTTCCCATAAAACTGGCCGTTGCCACTAAATATTCGGGCAGTTTCGGCGTATATATTACGGAGAGCCCATCGGGGTATGGTACTTGCCTTCCGCTGGCGGCCGCGCCACTCCGGGCGGGGAGAAAATCCTAAATGAGCACCATGAGTTCAATGTTAACCGGGTCAGGCGTCGAGTTGCCCTCGTCGCTGTTTGCCTACGAGATCATCGATTACATCGGGGAAGGGGCCGGCAGCCGCATTTACCTGGTCAGCCACCCCGATACGCATCAGATTTACGCCCTTAAGTATGTGGTTCGCAAGGTCGAGCGCGATGAGCGGTTTGTCGAGCAGCTTGAGAACGAATACGAGGTGGGCCGCCTGGTCAGCCATCGCGGCTTGCGCAAGAGCATCGACCTCAAGGTCAACCGAACTCTGCTGCGCAAGACCATTGACGCCTGCCTGATCATGGAACTCGTCGATGGCATTCCCCTTGAGGCCCAGCTTCCCAAAACCCTGTCCGATACCATTGAAACCTTCATCCAGACCGCGCAAGCCCTGGAATCGCTTCATCAGACCGGCTACGTCCATTGCGATTTGAAGCCCAACAACATCCTGCGCTCCGCCATCGGCGAAGTGAAGGTTATCGACCTGGGCCAGGCCTGCAAGATCGGGACGGCTAAAAAGCGCATTCAAGGCACCCCCGACTTTATCTCCCCCGAACAGGTGAAATGCCTGCCGGTGGATGGCAGGACGGATGTCTTCAACTTCGGCGCCACCCTCTACTGGTGCCTCACGAGCAAGAAACTGCCCACGCTGTTCAACGTCGGCAAATCCGAAAACAGCTTCCTGGTGGATACCGAGATCCCCACGCCGCGCAGCCTCAATCCGTTGCTGCCCGAAACGCTGTCGAATCTGGTGATGGAGTGTGTAAAGACCAGCCCCGTCAAGCGCCCGACGATGGGCGATTGCGTCCGCCGGCTCGAAATCATCCAGCACGTCCTGCAGCGCAACGGCCAGACCGCCGGTATCCGCACGTCCGAAGGCTCGCGGCATGGGTTGGTTGCGCGGGTGTAAGGTCTCCTTCCTCTGCGCGTGCTTGTTCCATCGTATGCGTGATATCGAATATGAAATGCCGTATCTTCGGAATGCTGTTGGGTATGTGGAGCGACAAAGAATACGCATGAAGTGATCGACGATGGGGTGAGGTATTTCGCAGCGCTCCCACGGGGCGTGGACGCCCCGGCTCCACTGGGGGAACGACAGGTGTGGACGTTCCTCGCACCTTGGGATGTACACGAGCGAATCGCGCAGATCTCGAAGCAACGGGTATCGCTTCACCGGAAGAGCCGGGCTGTCCACAGCCCGACACAATATCCGCTTCCTTTCCCCCCTGTCTGTCCCCCGTCCCCCGCGTTTGCTACACTGCGCTCATGGCGTATACCGTTCTTGCCCGCCGATATCGATCTGGCACGTTCGATGAAGTCATCGGGCAGGATCATGTCGCGCAGACGCTGAAAAAAGCAATCGCCTCGGGCCGCATCGCCCACGCCTACCTTTTCTGCGGCACGCGCGGCGTGGGCAAAACCTCAATGGCGCGCATCCTGGCCAAGGCCCTGAATTGCAGCGCGTTTGACGCCCCCACCACACAGCCGTGCGGCAAGTGTGAATCGTGCCTGGCCATCGGCCGGGGCGATGACATCGATGTCATCGAAATCGATGCCGCCTCCAACACAGGCGTGGATAACGTGCGCGAGGTGATCGAGAACAGCCAATACCGCCCCGCCCGCAGCCGCTTCAAAATCTACATCATCGACGAAGCCCACATGCTCTCCAAGCAGGCGTTCAACGCGCTGCTCAAGACACTGGAGGAGCCGCCCAGCCATGTGAAGTTCATTCTCGCGACCACCGAAGCCGAAAAACTGCTGCCCACGATTCTTTCGCGTTGTCAGCGGTACGATTTTCGCAACATCCCCACGCGCGAGATCGCCGGGCATCTGGCGGACATCTGCAAGCAGGAAAAGATAAAAGCCGACGAGGATGCATTGCTGCTGGTGGCCAAGGCCGGCGCCGGCTCGATGCGCGATGCCCTCTCGCTGCTGGACCGCCTGCTGAGCATCGGTGAAAAAGAACTGACCGCCGACATGATCGAGCAGCTTTTGGGCCTTCCCAAGAGCCAGCTTTTGTTCGATTTGGCCGAGTCCATCGGCGCTGGCGACGCCAAAGCGACACTAGGGCAGGCCGATGCGATGGTGCAAGCGGGATTGTCGGTCGATTCGCTGATCGCGTCGCTGGTCGATCATCTGCGGAATCTGCTGATCCTCAAGACCTGCGGGCCCGATTCCACGCTGGTGGAGGTGCCGGGGCTGGCGATGAAGGATTTGATGGGGCAGGCGCAGCGATTCGATGCCGTCGCGCTCACGCAGGACATCACGATTCTCGAGGAGCTTCGCCGCACGCTTCGCCAATCGCAGGCGGGCCGGGCGCTGCTCGATGCGACGCTGGTGCGACTGGCGCTGTCGGATCAATTCTCCTCCATCGGCGAATTGCTGAGCCGACTGGATGGAAATGGGGCCGCCGCTCGCCCCCCCGCCGCCGCCCGACCCGTCCCAGCGCGTCCGCCTCCCGCGCCCGCGCCGGCGCAAAAAAAAAATATTGAGTTGAATGCGGATGGGCCTTTGGCCGGCGCGACAGAGAGCGATGCTGCGCCGATCTCGCAGGATTCCGACGAGGGCGACGACCTGCCGGCGCCAGGCAAGGTGTGGTCAGGCCCGTCTGAATCGCTATCCACATTGATGGCCCGGCACAATGCCGCAAGCGCCGCGGCTCCCGATGCCGTAGTCGATGTCGCCCCCGCGTCACCGGCGCGGCCCGCCCTTTCCGCGCCGGTCTCCGCGTCAGCATCCCCACATGCCGCCAGCAACGTGGAAGCGGTGAGCGCCGGCGATTTGCCCGCGGTCTGGCAGGCAATGCTCGATCTGCTGGCCAGCCACGGCCCGATGCTACATTCGCTGGTCTCGCAGGGACGACTCACCGGCATCGACGATGGCCGGATCGTGCTGCGTTTTGGCCCGCAACTCGAAACATTCGTCAAGGCCTGGGACAAAAACGGCAAGCGCGACCTCATCCAGGCCGCCGCATCGAAGGTGCTGAAGCAGACGGTCGGCGTGAAGTTCGAGATCGATTCGCCGGACAGGGGCGCCGCAACCGGCGTCGAAACGCGCCCAGCGCCGGAGGCCCAAGGCCGCGCCAACCAGCCGGCAACGCCGCGCCGTGCATTTAGCGCGCCGCCGGCGCGGCAATCGGAGCCGCAAGCCGCGACGGGGACATCCGCGTCTTCCCTCTCACCGCCCGCCGTTCCTTCCGTCAAAATCACCCCCGAGCTCGTGGACGCGCTACGAAACGCCCAGCCGCTGGTAAAAGCCGTTATGGATCGCCTCGGCGGGCAGGTCGTCAAGGTGGAGTAGCAGGCCGGGAACCCTGGCAAGAATCTGTTTGGAGTCAATATGTTCGACGCATTGAAAAATCTCGGCAACCTCCCAGGGTTGATGGCTAAAGCCAAGGAAATGCAGGAAAAAATGCAGGTCATGCAGGCCGAGCTAGGCAAACGGCAAGTCAGTGCCGACGCCGGCGGCGGCATGGTCGAGGCAACCGTCAATGGCCGGATGGAACTGCTCAAGATTCGCATCGACAAGACCCGCGTCAATGTGGGCGACACCGAGATGGTCGAGGACCTGGTCGTTGCCGCCGTCAACGCGGCACAGGCCAAGGCCGCCGACATGGTGCGGGCGGAAATGGGAAAGGCCACCGCCGACCTGGGCCTGCCGCCGGGGATGATGTGACCGCCGCATCGCAAATATGCGAGAAACTATGAGTGTCCGGAGCGGCGGAAATCCGAAATCCGAAGCACGAAATCCGAAACAATTTCAAAATTCAAAAGGAAAATTTCAAAACAAGACCTGCGAACGCCTTTTGAATTTTCCGTCTTTCCTGCTTTTGGATTTGTTTCGGATTTCGTGCTTCGGATTTCGTATTTTCACGTTCACTGGGGTCATCGGCCCAGCATAAAGAAGGCGTTTTCAGGTTTTCCAGCATGACTCTTTCCAGTTCCCCCTTAGTCACCAACGAATCCGCGGCGTCGGCCCGGCGCTTTGCGCGTGTGCTGCCGCTGGCGTTTATCACGTACAGCCTGGCGTATCTGGATCGGGTGAACCTGGGGTTTGCCGCCAAGGGAATGGTGGATTCGGGGATCGCTCATTCCAAGACGCAGTTCGCCATCTTCAATGCCTCGTTCTTCGTCGGCTATATTCTGTTCCAGATTCCCGGCGCCAGCTATGCCGCCCACCGCAGCGTGAAGAAGCTGATGTTCTGGGCTCTGATTTTCTGGGGCATTGTCGCATCCCTCACCGGCGTGTTGCGCAGCTACCCGCTGCTCATTATCGACCGCATCCTGCTGGGCGCGGTCGAGGGCGTAGTTTTCCCGGCATTGTTGGTTTTCCTTACGCATTGGTTCACGAAGCGCGAGCGCTCGCGGGCCAATACGCTGCTGATCCTGGGGAATCCGCTGACAATGCTCTGGGCCTCAATGGCTTCCGGCAATCTCGTCGAATATTTCTCCAGGCCGGTGCATCAGTTGTTTGGCTTGCAGGGCTGGCAGTTGATGATCCTCGCCGAGGGCGTGCCGACGCTGATTTGGGCGGGGCTTTGGTGGATGCTGGCCGACGATCGGCCGCCGGATGCGGCGTGGCTCGCGCCGGCCGACGCGCTGGCCGTTCAACAAGCGCTTGACGCCGAGCAACAATCCGTCAAGCAGATGAAGGATTACCGGACGGCGTTCCGCGATCCGCGGGTCATCCTTCTTTGCCTGCTCTTTTTCGCCTGGAGCGTGGGGATTTACGGGCTGAACATGTGGCTGCCGGTGATCGTAACGCATCTGTCGAGCATGGGGATCGCGAAGGTTGGGATGCTCAACGCCATCCCCTATCTGATCGGTGCCGTTGTGATGTTCGGCATTTCCACATTGTCCGACCGGCTGCTGGTTCGCAAGACCTTCGTTTGGCCGTTCATGTTCCTGGGTGGGGCGGCGTTTCTTGCATCCTACCTCGCGGGCGAAACGCATTTCGTGATAGCCTTCATCGGGCTGATCGTGGCGTGCATGTGCATGTACGCCCCATACGGCCCTTTCTGGGCGATGGTGCCGGAGATGGTCTCCCGCAACGTCGTCGGCGAGTCGATGGCCCTGATCAATACCCTCGGCGCCGCGGGCGGCATGGTCGGCACGGTTGGCGTGGGCGCGCTCTCCGACTGGACCGGCGGCTACGGCGCCAGCTTCGTGTGCCTTTCCACCGCCCTGTTCGTCGCCGGGGCGCTCACGTTGGCCGTACGGGCCAGGGACGGGACGCCGCAACGCGGGTTTGAGGGTGTGGTCCGCCGGGCATGATCGCCCGAAGATGTGGCCAGAATTCGTGGCACGGGCGGCTCGCCCATGGCTTGGTGTGTTCAACAAGCGCAAACCAGTGTCTGCAAACCAATCGCCGGTTAAATTGGGAAGAAATCGGCGGCATACCGCCGATCCGTGCGGATTTACCGCACTCATGGGCCGGCCGCCCATGCCACAAAACAAGGCGGCACCGTTGCTCCTGCCAACTCCAATGGGCGCATTGACGTATCAGGCGAAGTGTGGGTACACTATTGGGTAATTCGTGAATATTTTGACTGGGACGCCGTTGTAACGGCTCCCATCATTTCGCGGGAGGCTGTCATGGCTCGGTCGCGCGTTTGGGTTTCGACGTTGCTTGCATGTTTCGTGCTTGCCCCGGTCTGCCGGGCCGAGGATGCCCCGGCTGATCCGCTGGCGGCCAGCGGCGCGACCAAAACAGGCACGCTTTATGTGCTCCCGGCCGAAAAGGACGTCATCGACGGCATGCGCACGCTCCGCCAGCAAAAGGCCAAGCTCGATCAGGATTTGCGACTTCGCGCCCAATACGAGCAAAAAATCGCCGCCGACAAGCAGTTCCTCAAGCAGTGTGAAGCCGAGCACACGCTCATGGAGGAAAAACTCGCCACCGTTTCAGATCCGACGATCCACAACCAGATCGTCGGCAAAATGAATCTGCTGTACGTCAAGGCAAAGGAAGCCCAAAAGCAGCAGACGGAGCTCGAGGAAAAGAGCTCGAAGATCGCGATTCAGGCCAAGGCCGATTTCGTGGACAAGATGACCGCCATCGACACCAAAGCCGAGGAAGCTCGCAAGAAATATACCGACTTGGGCGCTGATCCTGACGTTAAGGCCGCGCTTGACAAGATCAACGAGACCGCCAGGCCGCACTTGAAACTGGGGCCGACGAGCGCGTTTGTCGCCGCCACAAATCAACTCAAGGTTTGGCGTAAACAAACTGAAGCCGAAACCATCCCGCTGTACGAAGAAAGCGGCGTTCACATGGTGGACGTGCTTCTCAACGGCAAGCCGTTCCGCATGGTGCTTGATACCGGCGCCAGCGCGATCTCCCTGCCCTCGGAGTTGGCCGCGACGCTGAAGATGGTCCCTGGCCCAAAGGATCCGACCGTCGAGGTGTCGATTGCCGATGGGAGCGTCGTCGAAGGCCGCATGATGACCCTCGATACCGTACGCGTCGGACGCTTCACGGTGAAGAGCGTGAAGTGCATCATCATGCCGCCCTCCTCACGCAAAGTCCCGGCGTTGCTTGGCGGCACCTTCCTCAGCCACTTTGTCGCGAAAGTGGACCCCCAGGAAAGCGTTTTGCACCTGATCGGCCTGTCCCCCAGCGATAAGATGCTCAGCACCAGCGGCGACAAGAACGACAAGCCCGCCAATCCAGGCAAGAAAAATCCGGCCAAATCCGACGATCAGTGATCAGGTGCGTCCGACATTGCGATCGAGCGAACTCACGCCATTCGTGAATTCAGACCCTTTAATGTGACACGGGCGGCCCGCCCGTGCCGACGGCTTTAGAGTAGAAAAAATCGATCTATTCTGAGTTTCATCCAACACGCACGGGCGAGACGGCCGTGTCACGATTGAGGTCGTGTTTCCCGACCTGACACCCTTCTGGTTATGCCACAATTCCGAGATCCCCGTGTCTGGCAGTAGGACCGTCGCGAGGAAAGTTCGGAAGATTCGCAGCGAATCCCACAGCAGACGGAAATGAGACGATTCATTGCGGCCATGATAAATCGCCGGCACCGGCGCCTGGGCGATTCGCCGGCCCCAGCGCAGCGCCAACATGAGAATGCGGGCCTCGGTTTCATAGCGCCGCCCGGCGACGCAGGGGAAAAACGCTTCGACAAAGCCGCGCCCGTGGGCGCGCAATCCGCACTGCGTATCGCGCGGCGCGTGGCGATAGACGCCGGTAAACAGGGCGGTTGAGACGTTGTTGCCCAATCGGCTGCGGGCGGGGATGTCGCGCGGGAATTGCCGCTGGGCGATAACCAGGTCGGCATTCCCTTGCAGGCATGGGCCGGCGATGCATGGGATATCGCCGGGGCGGTGCTGGCCGTCGCCGTCGAGAGTCACCGCCGCATCGCAGTCGGTTTGTTCCAGAAAGTAAGCGAATCCCTTCATTAACGCCGCCCCCTTGCCCTGGTTTTGCACCAGTGTCAGCACGCGCAATCGCCCCGCCAACTCGCGCTCAAGGCGCCGCAGAACGTCGGCGGTGGAATCGGTTGAGCCATCGTTGACTGCCACCACAATCCCCGTGTGCCGGGCGCATTCGCGGATCACCGGCGCGCACGCCTGGCCGACGTTGAAGCAGGGAACGATGCAGCACACCCGCCGGCGCAGGCCATCGGGCATCGGGTCGCGCGCGGGATAAAGTGAATCTGCAATTGGCGTCATGGTCCGATCAAAAACCGAAAACGCGGGTCTCCTCATCGCACTCGGCTCGCGCCGCATTTGTGTCAACGGCACTATAACTTACCGCCGCGAACGGGTATATATCCGCGGCAACATCTCAGCGGATTGCACTCCCCCTGGAGGCTTTGGCCGCGGCCCGTCAACGTATCACGGGCGTCCCGCCCGTGCATGGTGCTTTGGGATTGGCGACACCGACAATCACAGTTCAAAACTTTTCCCGTTTTGCGTTAACCGCCCGACCGCATATAAGATTTTTGCGACACGCAAGGAGACGCATGCAACACCCTTCATCCCCAATCGTCGGCCCATCCCCATCCCGTCGGAAATTCCTGGCCGCCATGGCCGCCGCCGGCGCCGCGGCGCGGCTTGGAGCGCAGTCATTCGCGCAACAAACGCCCGCGCAAGCCAGGCCCGATGAATCCACAACAGCCCGTCCGCGAACGCGTCCGGCAAACGGCTGGGCTATGCTTTCGTCGGCATCGGCAGTCTTTGCATGAACCAATTGCTGCCCGGCATTGTCAAAAGCAAACATTGCAAGCCGGTGGCGCTGGTGAGCGGACACCCGGATAAGGCCCGCCAACAGGCCGCCAAATACGGGATCGACCCCAAAAAAATCTACAACTACGAAAACTTCGATTCCATCAAGGACAATCCAGAGATCGACGTGGTTTACGTGGTGCTGCCCAACAGCATGCACGCCGAGTACACCATCCGCGCCGCGCGGGCCGGCAAGCATGTGCTCAGCGAAAAGCCGATGGCCGTCAGCGTCACCGAATGCCAGCAGATGATCGACGCCTGCAAAACGGCGGGCCGGCGATTGCAAGTTGGATATCGGCTGCACTTTGAGCCCAATACCCTGGCCTGCATCGACGCCATCAAAAAGCAGCGGGCAGGCAAGCTGCAAATCATTGAGGCCGGCGCCGGGTTCACCATTGGCGATCCAAAACAATGGCGCTTGAAGCGCGCTCTTTCAGGAGGAGGCTGCCTGATGGACATCGGCATCTACGCCCTCAATGCCGCCCGCTATCTCAGCGGCGAAGAGCCTTCGGAAGTCCTCGCCCAAACCTACGCCAACCGCGAAGACCCCCGCTTCAGGGAGGTCGAGCAGCACTGCGATTTCCAGCTTCGCTTTCCCAGCGGCGTATTGGCCAGTTGCACCTCCAGCTACAACACCGGCCTCAACCGCTTCATCGCCCATTGCACCCAGGGCTACTGCTCGCTGGAGCCGGCCCTTTCGTACAATGGCGTCAAGTTCCACATCCAGCCGCCCGGCCAAAAGGAGCAAACCCCCGATCTGCCGGACATCGATCAGTTCGCCGCCGAGATGGACGCCTTCGCATTGGCCATCCGCGACAACACCCCCAGCAAAGCCCCCGGCGAGGAGGGCCTGCGCGACGTGCGCATCATGCAGGCCATCTACGCCTCCGCCGAGGCGGGCAAGGCGATTAAGCTGTAGACGGCACTTATTGCGCAATAACGGGGGATCCTTTCGCGAAAGAAAGATCGCGCAGAGTTGCCGAGGCGCGGAGTCGCGGAGGCCTGTGCAACGGACATCGATTGATTGGAGGCGCCGATCCTGCCCTGATGCGCCACGTTCTGAAACATCAGATATGCCTCCGTGTCTTTGACTCTCCGCTTCTCTGCGCAAATCTGCCTTGAGTTGGGGTCAGGATGTATTTCGGTCTCGGAGATTCCCGATCAGATTTTCTGTCCCGCCGGTTCGATTCGTTGCCAATCCTGTCCGATTGATGTAGTACGTTGTTAGTGCAGTGAATGCCGCGCAGGTGACGTGATTCATGACAGAATTGGCTGTAACGCGAATTTCCAGGCGGGAACATACGACGATCGAGCCGGCTTCGCGCTGGGTTCCTTTGGAACTGCGCGAGGTTTGGCGCTTCCGCGAGTTATTGGTCACCCTGGCCGGCCGCGACGTGCGGCTGCGCTATCGGCAGACGGCATTGGGCGTGGCGTGGGTCGTGATCCAACCGCTGATGGCCGCGGGTGTTTTTTCGTTGGTTTTCGGCAGGATCGCCAAGCTGGGCAGCGACGGGCTGCCCTACTTTTTATCGGCCTTTGCCGGGATGCTGGGGTGGAATGCATTCCAAACCACGCTCACCAAATCCGGCTCATGTCTGCTGGGCAATTCGCACCTGGTCTCCAAGGTTTATTTTCCGCGCATCGTGCTGCCGTTGTCGTCGATTTTCACCGCGCTGATCGACTTTGCCGTTGCGTTCGTCATGTTCCTGATACTTCTGATCATCTATCATCACCCGCCGAGTATTCAGCTCCTGCTCTTGCCTGTCTGGCTGGTGTTAATTCTGGGACTTGCGCTGGGCGTGGGCCTTTTCGTCGGCGGGTTGACCGTCAGTTACCGCGACGTCCAATATATAATGCCAGTGATGGTGCAGTTCCTGATGTTTGCCAGCCCGATCGCCTATAGCGTGTCGAACATCTCCAAGCTCAGCCCCCGGATGCAGTCGCTTTATTTCCTCAACCCCTTGGCCGGCTATCTGGCGGCATTCCGCTGGTCGCTGCTGGGGGTGGGCACTGTTCCCTGGGGATACGTGGGATATTCGGTGGTCGTGACCGTCGTGCTGCTGGTGAGCGGCGCGTATTCGTTCCGGCACATGGAGCAGAGGTTCGCCGATGTCATCTGATACCCTGGCCATCTCGGTTCGGGGCGTCAGCAAGACGTACCGAATCTCCCAACTCGCCGTGCGGCACACGATGCTGCGCGAGGCCATCGTCGAACGACTCCGCAATCCGTTTCATCGCGCGGTCCGCGAGGAGTTCGCGGCGTTGCACGATGTAAACTTCGACGTACAGGCGGGAGAAGTGGTCGGCATCATCGGCCGCAACGGCGCGGGCAAGAGCACCATGCTCAAAATCCTCAGCCGCATCACCCTCCCCTCCAGCGGCAAAATCGACCTGTTCGGCCGCGTCGGCAGCCTGCTGGAAGTGGGCACCGGATTTCACCCTGAACTCACCGGCCGCGAAAACATCTATCTCAACGGCGCGATCCTGGGCATGCGCCGCCAGGAAATCTCGCGGCATTTCGATGCCATCGTCGAGTTCGCGGATGTCGAGCAGTTTCTTGACACGCCGGTGAAACGATACTCAAGCGGCATGTACGTGCGCCTGGCGTTCGCGGTGGCGGCGCATCTCAATTCGGAAATCCTGGTCGTCGATGAAGTGCTCGCGGTCGGCGATTTGCAGTTTCAGAAAAAATGCCTGGGAAAAATGGGCGAGGTGGCGTCGCAGGAAGGGCGCACGGTGCTGTTCGTCAGCCACAACATGACCGCCGTGCAGAGCCTGTGCAAGCGCGTGGTCTGGCTGGATCGCGGGCGGGTGATGCTCGATGGCCCGACCAAGCCGGTCATCGCGAAATATTCCCAGACTTCCTACGCCGCCCAGACCGAGCACACATGGGACGATCCGGCCACCGCGCCGGGGAATGCCATGGTGCGCATCCGGCGTGTGAGCGTGCGGCCCGCCGATGGCGACGATGGCGTCATCAACGTCCGCACGCCATTGGTCATGGAATTTGAATATTGGAATCTGGAGCCCGATGCCTTCCTGAACATCAGCCTGCACGTATTCAATGAAGACGCCATCCGGTTGTTCAACACGGGCCCGGTGCGCGAGCCGCGCTGGCAGGGAAAGCCGTTCCCAGTTGGGCTGTTCAGGAGCCGCTGCATCGTGCCCGGCGATTTGCTGAACAATGGAACCCATCGCGTGCAGTTGCTGGCGGTGAAGAACCAATCCACCGTCATCTTTGCGATGGATGATGCCCTGGTTTTCGACGTGGGCGACTCCCACGACCTGCGCGGCTCCTACCACGGCGATTGGGAAGGCGCGGTCCGCCCCGATCTGGAATGGGACACCGACCTGATCTCCTGTGGCCTGCCCGGCTCGCGCTCAACCGATGCCGCGCCCCAGGCCCCAGTGGCCGCCGCATCGTCCGCGCCCGCGCGGCAGGGAGTCGGGCAATGAATCAGGCAACCATAAGTGATTCACAAGTGACGACTGCCGGCCCGTCCGCCGCGACGCAAACAATGCCGGGCACCCCGCAGGCAACCGGCTATTTGCATCCCTCCTACGCGGCATCGCTTGAGGAATTCGGCGAGCCGCGCTTGCTCTCGCGCTGCCAAGGGTGGGTGCTGGCCCGGCGGATCCCCGGTCACGACGCATCCGACGCGATGGGCTGCTATCCATTGTTCTGTTGCCGAAATTGGGACGGACTGGAACAGGATTTTGCCGCCATCGGAAGCGATCTGGTGAGCCTCGCGTTGGTGACGGATCCATTTGGCATACAGGACATCGATGCCCTGCGCAGCCTGTTCGACCGCGTGATCCATTTCAAGGATCACCAACTCGTCGATCTGCTTGGGCTGCCCGACGATTTCGGCAACCGCCATCATCGCTATTACGCCCGAAAATCGCTCAAGGGCATGACGGTCGAGCGATGTGCCGACCCGGCGCGGCATCTGGACGACTGGCACGCGCTCTACCTCAATCTGGTCGAGCGCCATTCGCTCAAGGGGATGAAGGCGTTCTCCCGGCGAAGTTTCGCAAAGCAATTAGAGACGCCGGGCCTGATTATGTTTCGCGCGGTGGCCCAGGGGCAGACGGTCGGGGCGCAGCTTTGGTATATTCAGGGCGATGTGGCCTACAGCCATCTGGCCGCCACCAACGAGGCCGGCTATGCCCTGCGGGCGCCGTATGGGATGTATTGGTCGATGATCGATGCGCTGCGTAAAGACGTATCATTGGGACTGCGCTGGCTCGATCTTGGCGCCGGCGCGGGAATGGCCGATGGCCAGGCCGATGGCCAGGCCGATGGGCTAACCGTGTTTAAGGCCGGCTGGGCCACCGATCGCCGGCCGGTTTATTTTTGCGGCAAAATCTTTGATCCCGACCGATACAACCAAATAACGCGCGCCGCCAACACGCCCGAAACCAAATATTTCCCCGCCTATCGGCATGGGGAGTTTGCCTGACCCGTGCTTATGCCGACTCGTCCCGAAACCGCCGCCGCTGAACCCGTTTTCCTTCGGTCCATGGAGCTGGCCGATCTGGATCGGTCCCACCGTTGGCACAATGACCCGGAACTCTACCGCACACTGGTCGGCGGGTTCCGCTTCGTGAGCCGCGTGGCCGAGGAGGAATGGCTGCGCCGGCGGATCGCGTACTCAACCGCGGAAATCAACCTCGCGGTTTGCCGGGCCGGCGATTGCGAGCACGTCGGCAACGTCTACCTGCGCGACATCGATTGGGTCTCCCGAAACGCGGGCCTGCATCTGCTGATCGGCGAGCCCGCCCAGCGCGGCAAGGGCTACGGCCAATCCGCCCTTCGCCAGATCATGCGCCATGCCCAGGCCGACCTCGGACTGGCGCGTCTGTATCTGTACGTGCTGGAAGAAAACGCCCCCGCGCGGCGCATCTACGAGAAATGCGGATTTGTTGTTGAGGGAAAATTGCGCCGCCACGTCTTTAAGGAAGGACGTTTTCAGGACTTGCTCCTCATGGGCTGGTGCGTGGCGGATTCCGGAGAAAAGGCGTGAAAACGAAATTCAGCGAGCTCGCGTTGTTTGGCGGCCCGCCCGCGTTTGCCCAGCCGGTTCATGTGGGCCGGCCCAACGTGGGCGATCGCAAGAAACTGCTCGCGCGGTTCGAGGAGATTCTCGACCGCAATGTTCTTACCAACGATGGCCCGTGCGTGCGCGACTTCGAAGCCCGCGTGGCCGAATTGGCGGGCGTAAAGCATTGCGTGGCCTGCTGCAACGCCACCATCGCCCTGGAGATCGCCAGCCGCGCCCTGGGGCTCACCGGCGAGGTCATCGTCCCGTCATTTACGTTTGTCGCCACCGCTCATGCGTTACAATGGCAGGAGATCACCCCCGTCTTTTGCGATGTCGATCCCCTCACGCACAATCTCGACCCGGCGGCCGTCGAGCGCATGATCACCCCGCGCACCACCGGCATCATCGGCGTCCATTTGTGGGGCCGGCCCTGCGACGTAACCGCGCTCCAGGCCATTGCCCGGCGCCACAACCTCAAGCTCCTGTTCGACGCCGCCCATGCATTCGCGTGCTCGTCGGGCGGGCGGATGGTCGGATCATTCGGCGACGCCGAGGTCTTCAGCTTTCACGCCACCAAATTCCTCAACACCTTCGAGGGCGGCGCCGTCGTCACCAACGACGATGACCTGGCCCACAAGCTGCGCCTCATGCGCAATTTCGGGTTTGCCGGTTATGACAACGTCATCTACATCGGCACCAACGGAAAGATGTGCGAGACCTCGGCGGCGATGGGACTGACGGGCCTCGATGCGCTCGATCAGTTCATCGACGTCAATCGCACAAACCACCACGCCTACCGCGATGCCCTGTCGGGCCTGCCGGGCGTGCGACTCCTTGAATACAATGAACGCGAGCGCTGCAACTATCAGTATGTGCCCGTTGAAATTGATGCGCAGGCCGCCGGGCTGCACCGCGACATGCTCATCGCGGTTCTGCATCGCGAAGGCATTTTGGCGCGGCGGTATTTTTACCCCGGCTGCCACCTGATGCAGCCGTATCGATCCTTATTTCCGCATGCCCGGCTATTACTGGCGCATACGGAATCGCTGTGCGACAGGATACTGGTGTTGCCGACCGGAACGGCCGTCGCGCCCGACGACATTCGGATGATATGTGGTATCATCCGCCTGGCGCTGCGGCATGCCGGTGACGTGAGCAAAAAGCTCGCACCCGGATCGGCGGCCCCGGAGCCTGCCTGAATGAGCGTCCCCCCGTTATCCGCCGGCCACTTCGATCCAATTGCCCCGGTGCCATTGGCCGCGCCGGCGCGCCCAAAAGTCAGCGTCTGCACGATCACCTACAACCACGAGCGCTACCTCGAACAAGCCGTCGAGAGCGTGGCGATGCAGCAGACCACCTTCCCTTTTGAGATGGTGATCGGCGAAGATTGCTCGACCGATCGCACGCGGGAAGTGGCCCAGGCCTGCCTTCGCAAATATCCCCGCCTGGTGCGCTTGATCACCCGCGAAAAAAATGTCGGCGCCCAGGCCAACTTCGTTGAGAACCTCCGCGCCTGCGGCGGCAGCTACGTGGCGCTTCTCGAAGGTGACGACTACTGGACCGACCCTCACAAGCTGCAAAAGCAGGCCGATTTTCTCGACGTCCATCCAGAGTACGTGGGCCATTCCTATAACGCGATGATCTTCGAGGAAAGATCGGGCGATTCCCGCTCGTTTGGACTGGCCGATGCACGCGCTTATGGGCTTGGCGATCTGCTGCATCTCAATTACATGCCCACCTGCGGCGTCATGTTCCGCAACGGACTGCTGCCCGATCTTCCCGACTGGTTTAACAGCATCTCCGCCGGCGACTGGACCCTGCACATCCTGCACGCCCGCTTCGGCGATTTCTGGTACGACCCGACGATCATGGGCCGATACCGCGTTCATCCCGAAGGAACCTGGTCGGCCAAGACCGCCGCCGCCCGCCTGCTTTCGGACCTGCATGTCTACGAATTATTGCGCGGCACGTTGGATCGGCGATGGGATGGGCCGCTCCGCGAGTTCATTTCCCGCAAGCATTTCGAATTGGCGCTGCGCGCCGAAAACGACGGCGACCTTGTCGCCGCCCGCAAGCATCTAAAGCAGTGCGTGCGCGCCTATCCGCTCCGCGCGCTGGTTCAGCGCCCGTCGCGCGTTTCCGCCGCCTTTCGCCTGTACACGCCCAATTTCCATTCGGCGGCCAAACATCTTTTTTCGCGATGAAGACAAGTGCCGCGCACGGGGGCGCCTCAGTGGCGATTCACCCTCACTCGACAACCGCGAGCCTGGCGAACTCGAGGATCAACGTCTTCTGCCCCACCTCATTAAACTGCACGATGGCGCGCGTCGAATTGCCGCCCATCCCGCTGATGTCCTTAATCCGGCCCAGGCCAAAGCTCGGATGCCGCACGAGCTGACCGGGGCGGAATTGCCCGAAGGCCGCCCGCGCGCCCATGCCCACGCCCCCGCCCGGCGCGCTGTCGTGCCACCCGCGATTGTCGCCGCGCGCTCCACTTTGATATCGCGCCTGGGGTTCATCGAAGTCATACCCCGTGCGGTCCACCACCTCGATTTCCTCCTCGGGCATTTCGCCGATGAACGGCGAGGGGATGGTCCGTCCGCTCATGCCGCGGATCGTCCGCTTGGCGGCGCGGCTCAGGATCAGCCGTTCCTGCGCGCGGGTGATGCCCACGAAGCACAGACGCCGTTCTTCCTCCAGTTCCCTGGCGTTCGCGCGCGCGCGGTCGTGGGGAAGAATCCCCTCCTCCAGGCCGATCATGGCCACCACCGGGAATTCCAGCCCCTTGGCGGCATGAAGCGTCATGAGCGTGATCGCGCCGCCGGCCCCCTTCATGTGATCCGCGTCGCTGACCAGACTGATTTGCCCGAGAAAATCGTCCAGCGTGCCCTGGGCATTGTCGCGATCAAACTCGGCGGCGGAACTGACCAGTTCCGCCACGTTGTTCAATTCGTCGAGCTCTTCGCCACCGATCTTTCGTAGATAATCCTCCATCCCGCTCTTGCGAATAACGGCTTCGGTGATTTGGCGCACGGTGCCGCGCACCGGAACGCCCAGGTTGGGCGCAACACCGGCCTTGCGCGCGAGTCCCGCGTCATCGGGGGCGCCCAACGCATGTCGTTCGCGCGGGACTTCGGGCATCGGCAATAAATCCGCGGCCTCCGTTGGCGTCACCCGGCCCGCGGTCTCCTGCCCCGCCATGCGGCGCCAGCCTCGGACGATCTCGACGAACTGCCGGGCCCCGTTGACCGCCCGCGTGGACAGGCCGGTGATCGACCCGGCACGCTCCATCGCTTCCCAGAGGGTGATGCTGTTGCCCAGCGCATAGGCCGACATCTGCTTGACCGCCGCATCTCCCAGTCCGCGCGTCGGCACATTTGCGATCCGCGACAGGCTCACCTCGTCGCTGGGGTTGGCCACCACGCGCAGGTACGCCAGCACGTCTTTAATTTCCTTGCGATTGTAAAACTCCACGCCCCGCGCGATCTGGTACGGCAATCCCGCCTTGCGCAGCGCATCCTCCATCACGCGCGACAGGCTGTTCATGCGATAGAAGATCGCCATCTTGCTCCAGTCCAGGCCGTGCGTCTCGTGCGCCTCTTTCAATTGCGCGGCAACAACCGCCGCCTCATCGTGCTCATCCTGGCACACAAAGAGCCGCGCCCGCTCGCCTTCGGGATTTTCCGTCCACAGGGTTTTGTCCTTGCGCTCCCGGTTTTTGGCGATCAGCTTCGATGCGATCTTCAGGATCCGCTTGGTGGAGCGGTAGTTTTGTTCGAGCCGGACGATTTTCGCATCCGGGTAATCCTTCTCGAAATCCAGGATGTTCTGGAGATCCGCCCCGCGCCAGGCGTAAATGCTCTGATCGGGATCGCCGACCACGCACATGTTGCGGTGCCGAAGCGCCAGCGCGTGGGCCAGCACGTACTGGGCGTGATTGGTGTCCTGGTACTCATCAATCAGCAGATATTGAAATCGCTCCTGGCATTCCCGAAGCACGGTCGGGTGGTCGCGGAAGGCATGAGCCGTGCGCAGCAGAAGATCGTCGAAATCCAAGCCGTTGTTTTGCTTGAGCAGTTGCTGGTACCTGGTGTAAACGCGGGACACCGTGCGATTGAAAAAATCGACCGCCCCCTTCGCGAACGCATCAGCCCCGATGAGCTGATTCTTGGCCTTGCCGATCGCGGCGTGCACGGTTGACGGCGAAAAACTGGTGCTCGAAATATCCAGCGTCTTGAGCGCCTCCTTGATCAATTTCGTCTGGTCGGCGGAATCGAAAACGGTGAAATTGGCCGGCAAACCAACGACCGTGGCGTAATGCCGCAACACCCGCAGGCACAGCGAATGAAACGTGCAGATCAGCGGCCAATGCTGATCGAGCCGCCCGAAATCGCGCACGGGCCGGCCCAGCGTTTCGCCCACGCGGTGCTTCATTTCGCCGGCGGCTTTGTTGGTGAACGTGATTGCCAGGATCGACGACGGGGAAATGCCCTGTCGCATCAGATACGCGACCCGGCGGGTGATGACCCGCGTCTTGCCGCTCCCCGCCCCCGCCACGATCAGCAGCGGGCCGTTCACGCACATCACCGCCTCGCGCTGCGGGGCGGTCAGACCCTCCAACAACTGTTCCTCGTCCAGCACACCAACTCCGTTCCGTGGGATGCGAAAACACGTCGCGCAGGGTGTAACTCGTATTTGTGGCGACTTGGTGGACCGCCACAATCGGGTGCTACACCTCTCGCGCACTATACAGGTGAGCGGGCCACGTTTTCAAATCGCAGGCGGGTATGATACGGTCCCCCCCGCTATGAAAAAACACCTCCCGCTTATCTTGCTTTTCCTCGCGTGCATCAGCGCCGACGCTCCCACCGCGCCCCCCGCCTATTCCAATGACTTCGAGAAGGCCAAACTCGGCCCGGTGCCCGACGATCTGATGCCCCTGAACGGCACGTTCACCATCGTGGACGTGGACAAGAATAAGTGCCTGGAGCTGGCTCCCAACCCGTTGGGTGGCAACGGATTTCTGTTCGGCCCCGCCGGCGCCGTCACGGGAACCGTGTCGGCGCGCATCTGGTCCGCCCCCACGGGCCGTCGATTCCCCGAGTTCGGCATCGGCGCCAACGACGCCGGCGGATACAAGCTCATCCTCGTCCCCGCCCAGGGAATCCTCGAACTGCGAAAGGGGGAGGACGCGGTCGCTTCCGTCCCGTTCCAATGCAAGCCCCAATCCTGGACGCGATTTGCCTTGCAGGTGAAGAAAAAATCCGACGGAAAATTCGCCATCAACGGCAAAGCCTGGCTCGACGGATCCGCCGAACCCACCGCTTGGATGCTCACCGCGAAAACGCCCGATGTCCCCCCCGCCGGCCGCGCATCAGCCTGGGGAATGGCATACTCGGGAAAGCCGATCCGCTTCGATGATCTGGCGTATCGGCCGCAATAACCTGACGCAGGCTGCGCGCACAGGCCAAGCGAGAGGTGAAAATCCGAAATCCGAAGCACGAAATCCGTGCGAGCGGCCCGATCCCCTCTATTGCCACGGCGTGCCCACTATTTCCAGCGCGCCGGAGTGTCCGTGCCACCCATTCCGCCAGCGCCCTTCCGCGAAATTGTGAGCGTCGTCCCTTCTCAGCGGCGGATCGCGCCCCCTGCTGGTTGCACCCAAAGCGATAAACTCAACCCCTCGCCGCCGCACAGCGTCCTTCTCCGCTCCCCTGCCCGGAAAGGCATAATCATGGCCCTTCACCAAGACTCCCCGGCGTCACATCTGTGGCCTCAAGGGGAGGCTGCTCCCAGCCATGTTGCGCCTCCCCGTCGCGCAACGCAACTGTTCGGCGACTTACGCCGCCAATCCACTGACGCGGCAATGGGTTATGGGCGCCTTGAGCAATAATATGACATTCGAGCACGCGCAAAAGTGTAAACTTCTGTCAATTTGTGTAAACTCGATTCCAAAACGTGATGGAGTTTTGATTTATGCCCGGCTACGCCATTCCGCAAACCCGCAAGCCGCCCAAGATCGCCGGCCATCAGGTGCAGCTAATCGCCAATGGCGATCTGCGGCTGGGCGCCAACCAGAAATGCTGGCCCGAGCAGGCGAAGATGGAGGAAACGCTGCGAGCGGCGTTGGCCGACTGCGGGTATGAGTTATGGCGCGCGCATCCGTATAAGGAAGCGGAGAAGCACGGCTTTATCGGGTCGCAGAAGGAGGGGATGCAGGTTTTCGCGGGGATCGATCCTGCCGGGCCGCTGATCGTGGCCGAGAGCGTCTGGCAGTATTCGCATCACGTTCTGCACGGATTGCTGAGCCATCGCGGGCCGATCCTGACCGTCGCCAATTGGTCGGGAACCTGGCCGGGATTGGTCGGCATGCTCAATCTCAACGGCTCGCTGACCAAGGCGGGCGTGAAATATTCGACCATTTGGAGCGAGGATTTTACCGACGACTTTTTTCTGGACTATCTGCGCAAATGGCTGCGCGATGGATACGCGAAGCATAAGACTGCGCATGCAATCAAATGGAAGGACGCGAAGGTCGGCGGCAAGGAACGCAGGCTCGGCGAGGCGCTGGCCCGCCAACTCACCCGGCAGAAGGCGATCATGGGCGTCTTCGACGAGGGGTGCATGGGGATGTTCAACGCCATCATCCCCGATGATTTGCTCAACTCCACCGGCGTTTTCAAGGAGCGCCTTAGCCAGTCTTCCCTCTATTTTGAAACCACGCAGGTGCGCGACGACGAGGCGGCAGCCGTGCGCGCATGGATGCAGGAGCGCGGCATGAAGTTCAAGACCGGCCCCAGCGAAGCCGGCGATCTCACCGACCACCAAATCCATCTGCAATGCAAGATGTACATCGCGGCAATGCGCATTGCCGACGACTTTGGCTGCGCGACCATCGGCATCCAATACCAGCAAGGGCTTAAGGACTTGCTGCCGGCTTCTGATTTGGCGGAGGGGATGCTGAACAATTCGGATCGCCCGCCGGTGCGGTCGCGCGATGGAAGCCGGGTGTTATACGATGGCGAGCCACTGCCGCATTTCAACGAGGTGGACGAATGCGCCGGGCTGGATGCGCTCATGACGTATCTGCTTCACAAGGCAATGGGGCAGCCGGTGGAGACGACGCTGCACGATCTGCGCTGGGGCGACATCGACCGTAGCGGGACGGTGCCGGATTATGTGTGGGTTTTTCTGATTTCCGGCTCGGCGCCGCCGGCGCATTTCACCGGCGGGTGGGCGGGCGCCAGCAGCGAGCGCCAGCCGGCGATGTACTTCCGCCTGGGCGGCGGCACGCTCAAAGGCGTCAGCCGGCCCGGCGAAATCGTCTGGAGCCGCATCTATATCGACGATGGCAAGCTGAGGATGGACCTGGGCCGAGCGGGAGTTGTCGAACTGCCCCCGGAGGAAACGCAGCGGCGCTGGGATGCGACGACGCCGCAATGGCCGATCATGCATGCCGTCACGTATGGCGTCACCCGCGACCAGATGATGGCGCGGCACAAGGCGAACCATATTCAAGTCGCGTATGCCAACAGCGCGGAGGATGCCGACAAGGCGTTGCTCGTCAAGGCCGCCATGGCGCATGGATTGGGGATTCATGTGGCGCTTTGCGGAAGCAAACGGGATGGGAAGGGGTGGGCGTGACCGCCTGTCCTTTCACTCCCCTCCCCTCCCCTCCGAAACTTCGCGCGCCTGCTCCAAATCTGGGTGCGGCCATTTTTCGTGGCACGGGCGGCTCGCCCGTGGCTGCGGTACGCCGCGGCGTTGGCCGGTCCTCCGGCCAAACCACCCGAGCGCAGCGACCGATGGCTTCACGCACACGAAGAACGCTGCCCCCTTGCGCCTTCGGCCGGAGTACCGGTCGAACATCGCTGGGTACCGCGACTCCACGGGCGAGCCGCCCGTGCCACTATTTCCGGCCACGCCCCCAAATCTGCAATTGCGCGATTTTTGTTGTTTTGGCACGGCGTTCTGGTAAACTCGTCGCAAGCCATTGGGATCGGCTGCCAACAGCATTTCGGGCGTTACTGTTGCATGGGTTGTACCTATCTCAGGTCGTCGGGCAAACAAATGGCGGAATCCGCGCGAATCCTTCTGATTGAAGATCATACGGCCACCGCCTCGGTGATGGCCCGCCTGCTGCGCATGAGCGGATACGATGTGTGTGTTGCCGGCGATGTCTGTTCGGCGCGGGCGGCGGCCGCCGCTCAGGTGTTTGACCTGGCGCTGTGCGACATCGACCTGCCGGATGGCGATGGATGCGATCTGATGCGCGAACTTAAGGCCGACCATAAACTCGAGGGAATCGCCCTGACTGGCCAGGCCATGCCCGGCGACATTGAGCGGGCCCTGCGGGCGGGTTTCACAAGCCATCTGCTCAAGCCGGTTTCATTCGAGTGCCTGACGGCGGCCATCGAAGACTTCGTCGCCGGCTTCCGCCGGCGCAATCCGCAAGCCGCGCCGGCGGTTGGGTTGCCGGAGTGAATCTTCGCCGTTTCATACATGTATCCTCGTCATCGCGTTCCGCGGATGAAGATTGCGCCAAGAGCGCCAAGGCGCAAAGACCGCCAAGAAGAAAAGAGGTAAGACTTCCGCGGCCTGCAATGACGGGTTAGCGGGCGGACGGAGCAATGTGTGCCGTGACGTCCTCCGCAATGCGACTATTGCCGCCGGCTGAAGTGTTCCGAGAAAAGAATTACCTGCTTTTCGCAATACTAGAGCGGCATCGGCGTTCAGAATTGGCCTGAACCGAACGGATGACGTAAAAACACGCGTCATTTCCCTCTTCATTCGTGTCCATTCGTGTTCATTCGTGGCTCCACTCTGCGGCCCGGTGCGCCCCGGCCCGAGAAACAATTGTCATTCGGCCTTGCGTCTGCCGCCTTTGGGCATGAGGATATTGTCATGGAACTTCCCCGACGTGCTCGTGGAGACGAGCTGCTCAAGCCCGGTGAATTGACCCGGCTACGCATGCGGCTGCGCGAGATCGCTCCCCGGCATGATCTGGTGACGGTGATCGCCTGCGCGTTCGATCATCGCACGCGGATGCTGCCGTTCATTTTTGCCGACACGCGCATGGCGCCGGCGGGCGTGCGCGCGATTGGGTCGGCGATGGTCGATTCCGGGTTCGACAAAACCCGCATCGTCCTTCAGCAATGGAACCGCAACTTCCGCCCCTCGCAGATGAAGCTGGACGGGCGCGTGCCGGACTTGTTCATGGTTTCGAGCATGGGGCTGCATTCGGGCCGGTGCATGGAGATGATTCGCGACGCCCGGCGGATCGACCCGGCCCATCGCCCACTCATCATCGCCGGCGGCCCGCACGCGGTGTATCAGCCATACGATCTTTTCAGCGGCAACCCCGCCGACGCCAACAGCGCGGATGTCGCCATCACCGGCGAGGAATTTGTCCTGCTCAGCTTCCTCGAAATTCTGCTGACCATGCGCGCCGACGGCGAGTCGATGCGGTCGGTCTTCTTTCGCGCGAGAAATGCCGGCGCGCTCGACGACGTGCCGGGCCTGGTATATCCGCGCGGCGGGCGGGATGGGCTGGCCGAGGAGTTGGTGGACACCGGCGTGCAGCGACTGCTGGGCGACCTCGATGAACTCCCCGATTCGGTCCTGGGCTATCGACTTCTCGAGCCCCCGAGCCGAGGCGGCGTTTTGGGATCGCAATCACTGCGGGCCAATCGCGTGCGAAAGCTCAGCCCAATCAGTTCGATCGTCCTGACCTTCGGCTGCAAGTTCGCCTGCCCCTACTGCCCGATCCCCGCCTACAACCAGCGCCAGCACCGCATAAAGAGCGGCGGCAGGATCGCCGAGGAAATGTGGCGGCTCAACAAGGAATATGGCCTGCGCTATTTCTTCGGCGCTGATGACAATTTCTTCAACAACAAGACCCGTACGATGGACATCGTGAATACCCTCGTGAACGCCAACTTCGAGGGCCAGGACCTTCGCCGCAAGGTTCGCTGGCATACGGAAGTCACCGTTCATGACACGCTTGTGCTCAAGGAGCATCTCCCGCTGATCCATGATTCCGGCTGCCGGGCACTGTGGCTTGGCGTGGAAGACATGACGGCAACGCTGGTGAATAAAGGCCAGAGCGTCAGCAAAACGCAGGAGGCCTTTGCCGCCCTGCGCGGGGCGGGCATCTGCCCGATGCCGATGATGATGCACCACGACTCCCAGCCGCTTTATTCACATGGCACCTACTACGGCCTGCTCAACCAAATCAACGTCCTGCGCAAGGCGGGAGCCGTATCGCTTCAGGTTTTGATGATGACCCCATCCGCCGGCACCAAGCTTTACGAGCAAACTTTCACCGGCGGACAGGTCTTCAAGCGCGTCGGCGGGCAACGCGTCTTGCCGCACATGTACGATGGCAATTACGTTATTGCCTCGGGCCACGCCCAGCCGTGGCGCAAGCAACTCAACATGCTCATCGGCTACGCGTCGTTCTACAACCCGCTCTGGCTGGCGCACAACCTGCTCCGCAAGAAGACGAAGGTTTCCCACAAAGCCGCCGGGATGCAGGTGGTGGGGATGATGGGGCTGGCGCAGTCGATTCGCCGGACTTTCAGTTGGGCGATCCGCCTGCGGTTCGGGAAGATCGATCGCCTGGCGCAGGCGCCGGTGAGCCCCGTGCCCATGCGAAGCGTGGATGGCGGGTGCGCGAGCCATTCAGGGCAGACGACGCTGACCATCTCCGCCAAGCCGCGCGACACGCGCGCGGTGAGTCTGCCGATTGCCGGGTAATACGCCTCCGGCCAGAATTGAAGACTACCACGGAGGCACGGAAACACGGAGGCGCATTCGACTGATTTGCCAACTCGAAAGCGAAAAAATCGTAAATGCGCTTCGGCCGATTAAAGCCGTCTTGATTTTACCAGGCAGCCTCTTACCCATCTATCATATTAGCCATTGGGGCTGGAGCGACGAAAGTGCCTCAGTGTCTCCGTGCCTCCGTGGTGGAATTCCTCTTTTGGTGCCGAGCCCGGCAAAGGCAGTATGGATCGAATCACAACCCTCCCTCCCCTTCCGCCGCGCCCTGCCGATGGGCATAAGGGCATGTTTGGGCGCGTGCTGGTGGTGGGAGGCAATGACGAAATGATCGGCGCGCCGGTGATGGCCGGCACTTCGGCCTTGCGAATGGGCGCGGGCTTGGTGCAGGCGGCCGTGCCCAAGTCCATCCTGCTTGCGGTGCTTTCGATCACGCCGGAGCTGATCGGCCTGGGACTGGGCAGCGGAACGAAAACCGGCAAACTCCTGGAAGCCGCCGGGAAAGCCGATGCCATCGTTCTTGGCCCGGGCCTTGGCCAATCGCCCCAAGCGCATGCACGGGTGAAAAGCCTGATCCGTCTTGACAAGCCGATGGTGATCGACGCCGACGCCCTGAACATTCTCGCGGCGGCCAAGCGCTGGACGCCCTCCTTCAAGGCAACCGCCGTCCTCACGCCCCATCCCGGCGAGATGTCGCGCCTGGGCAAATTATTCGGCAGAACCGAAGTCCCTAGGGACGAGCCCGGCCGCATCGACATCGCAACCCAAGCCGCCAAAACGTTCGGCCAAACCATCGTCCTCAAAGGCCAGGCCACGGTCGTCACCGACGGCCTTCGCGTCTACGTCAACACCACCGGCGACTCCAGCCTCTCCAAAGCCGGCACCGGCGATGTTCTCAGCGGCGTCATCGGCACCTTGCTGGCCCAAAAGCTCCCCCCCTTCGACGCCGCCTGCGCCGCCGTCTGGCTGCATGGCCGCGCCGGCGAGATCGCCGGCCAGCGCCAGGGGATGCGATGCGTGCTCGCCCGCGAAGTCATTGATGCTCTGCCGCAAGCCATCCAAGAATACCCTGCATAGCTTGCGGTCGAAGCCCAAGTGAAAGGCGAAAATCCGAAATCCGAAGCACGAAATCCGAAACAAATTCAAAAGCAAGCAAAACGGAAAACACGCGTCCGCACGGCTCCATGATCCCATGCACGGTTTGCGATCCCTTACGCCTGGCTTGGTCACTTCAGTGACCATGTCAAACCGCGTGAACAACCGAAATCCCAATGCTTCCAAAGTCCCTCCCACCCTTTCCTTGAGGAGAGGACCAGATGGGAGAGGATAAGACTGCCATGTATGAATCGGTGAGTCACGATTAGCGCGTGGACTCTACGCGGCCGTCACGCGACGGCAAAAAAGAGATCGCGATCAGAGGTGAAGCTCGACAGGCTTGCGGAGCCAC
>Ga0075522_10000302_pt1 | contig 34691 bp, 30 predicted proteins | sample NGEPerA_FD_74796 | JGI IMG/M metagenome (GOLD analysis project Ga0075522, IMG submission 74796) | Arctic peat soil microbial communities from the Barrow Environmental Observatory site, Barrow, Alaska, USA - NGEE PermafrostL2-A | ecosystem: Environmental > Terrestrial > Soil > Wetlands > Peat ... | reverse complement strand
GCGTCGTCGGCGCAAAGCACCATCTCGATCTCCTGATGGAGGTCCGCTGTGGCGAGGATCAGCGCATCAGGCATTTTCAGGGAGACGCGCTTACCTCGCAGCTCCGCGGCACGTGCCGCGACCGGCCTGTCGACCGGCAAGAGATCCTTGATCAAGACGTCGAAGAACCTGTCCACATGCTTCTTCGGATGGTGTCCAAGCGCAACACCGGTCATGACCTCCCCGTAACTCACGGCCGACGCGACCAGAGGATGACTGCCGACGATTTCCCTGAACTTGCCGACGGCAACCTCATGCAGGGCATCGTCGGCGTCCAAGAAGCCGACGATGACCGTTGAGTCGAGCAGGATCAATCCCACTCTTGACGCAGTCCGCGCACGGCCCGGCCGAGCTCGCCGCCTGTACTCAGAGCACCTGCAAACTCATCTACGAGATCGTCCATACGCGCAATCAAGACACGCCCAGGACCCTCAGCCCTGACTTGCACGACATCCCCCTCACGCAACCCAGCCTCACTGAATGCACCGATCGGGATCGTGATCTGATGCTTGCCGGACACCCGGGAGCGGCCCGCCGCACGGCGGCCGCCGCCTCTTAGTTTCTTGACATCTGTCGCCATAAGTAAAGAATAGCGTGCGTCACTCGGCTCTCGACCAATCAGGGCTGAAGCGTCGCTCGCCGCATGAGCATTGCATTTAATTGAGGCAAATGGATCACCTCCCAGTCCACGCCATGCGCGGCGAGATCGATCGCGCTAGGCTCCAGCGATGGGCGATCGCACGCAGTACGCACCGGGGACTTTCAGCTGGACCGATCTGACGACGACCGACCCGGAGGCGGCGAAGGCCTTCTACGCCGGCCTCTTCGGCTGGGAGGCCGAGGACATGCCGGTCGGAGATGGCGTCTACTACTCGATGCAGCGAGTGGACGGTAAGGATGTCGCAGCGATCTCGCCTCAGCAACAGCAGCAGCGCGATGCGGGCGTGCCGCCGACCTGGAACTCCTACATATCGGTGGAGAACGTCGACGCGGTCGCCGACCGGGCGAAAGAGCTCGGCGCGACGGTGCATGCGCCGCCGTTCGATGTGATGGAGGCCGGCCGGATGGCGGTGATCCAGGATCCGCAGGGCGCGCACTTCCTGCTCTGGCAGGCCAATCGCCACATCGGCGCGGCGCTCGTGAACGCACCCGGCGCGCTCAGCTGGAACGAGCTCGCCTCGCCGGACCTCGATGGCTCGCAGGCGTTCTACTCGTCACTGCTGGGCTGGAGCGTCGAGCCGTTCGAGGGCAGCCCCCAGCCATATCTGACGATCAAGAACGGGGGCGCAAACAACGGCGGCATCCGCGAGCTGGACCCTCCGGGCATGCCACCGCATTGGCTCGTGTACTTCGCGACCGACGACATCGACGATGGGATTGCCAAGGTCGAGCAGCTCGGCGGCACCAGGCACGCCGGACCGATCGACATCGGGATCGCGAAGATCGCCGTCGTCTCGGACCCGCAGGGCGCGATCTTCGCGCTCTACGCCGGTGAGCTCGAGCCGTAGAGCAGCCTCTCCGCCGACGCTGCCCTACAGCGAGCTAACCATCACCCCACGCTCGGCGCGGAAGGTCGACATTTCCTCGGCTTTCAGACCTCGAGCGAACTCGTCGACCTTCCGCTTGGGGCCGGTCACGGTGAGAGCGACTTGGGTTGTGAGCAGGTGGGGATGCTCGATGATCTCGTACTCGAGGCCGAGCTTCTTGGCCCATTCGAGCATCGCCTGATCGAACGTTCCTCGAACGAGCTTGCCGGCGCTCACGACCATCGTTCGCGTCTCGGGCGCCTCGGCGTCGCGCTCGGCGGTTTCATCGATCCGCTGCTCATCCGCGGTGAGCGGCGGATCGGTCTGGCGCCATTGGTCGTACCCCTCATCCCAGTGACTGACGTAGATGCTCGCCTTGACGCCGTCGCTCCGCAACACGCCCTCGATCGCGGCCCGCGCCGCCGTGAGCGCGGCCTCGGTCTCGGCGTAGGCGAACAGCAGCTTGCCGTCGTGCGTGATCACGACATCGTGCGACACCGCCGCCCCGACGTCCTCGACGACATCCGGACCGCGCAGGCGTCCGAGGAAGTGATCGAGCGCGCCGCGCGTGTCTACCTCGTCCATCTCAGCCTTCAGTCGCCAACCCTGATCTTCTGACACATTGCTCCGATCTCGTTGCTCTCCCGCGCACCCAAACCACTCGTACAACACTACGTCGACTATGAAAGCATGGGTTCGTCCCCGGCGAGCCCGTCGAGACCCGCTTCGAGTCCGCCGCGCGGATGAGACAGGCACTGGATACCGAGCAGGAATAGACGAGACACCCGCCCGCGGAGAGAAATGCACATCGATCCATACATCGTCCTCGGAAGCGCCGTCGTGGGGTTCCTCGTCGGTATGACGGGCGCCGGCGGAGGCGCGCTGATGACCCCGATGCTGATCCTGCTCTTCGGTGTGACGCCCTCCGCGGCGATCTCGAGTGACCTCGTCGCGGCGGTGGTGATGCGCCCGATCGGGGCCGCCGTGCACCTGAAGAAAGGCACGGTCAACCGCGGCCTGGTGCGCTGGATGGTCATCGGTTCGGTCCCGAGCGCGTTCCTGGGTGCGTATCTGTTGCACCTGATGGGGAACGCGAAGGCCGCCCAGCAGAACATCGAGATGGCGCTCGGCGCGGCGCTGCTGCTCGGGGCCGCTGCGATGGTCCTGCGCTACTTCCTGGACAGGCACGCGGGAGAGAACCGCACGGGCGCGGTCCACGAACTGGTCGCCCGACCGCTGCCGACGATCATGATCGGGGTCTTCGGCGGGATCATCGTCGGGATGACCTCGGTCGGCTCGGGATCGCTGATGATCGTCCTGTTGCTCTTCCTCTACCCCACGATCGGCGCCAACCAGCTGGTGGGGACCGACCTGACACAGGCGGTGCCTCTGACCGCCGCGGCCGCCCTCGGGGCACTCGCGTTCGGTCACATCGAGCTGGGAGTCACGGCCTCATTGATCATCGGGAGCGTCCCCGCCGTGCTCGTCGGATCGCTGATCTCCTCGAGCGTCCCCGACCGGTATGTGAGACCGGCCATCACTTTCGTGGTCTTCGCCTCCGGTCTGAAGTACGTCGGCGTAAGCACGACAGCCCTCGGGTGGATCCTCTGCGGCGTCCTGCTTGTCGCCGCCACCGCTTGGTTGGTCACCACACAACTCTGGCGCAAGCCCCACCCGCAGGTCGAGCCACCGGGCCCGTAAGATCTGGCCTCCCGGCGCTTGTGCGGCAACCGCCGACATCTGAGGATTGCCTGCACCGGGTGAAGCCTACATAAGCCTGCCCAGGTCACCTCTGCGCTCCTCCTCCAGCCGCCGGGCGTGGCGACATCGGTCGGGCAGTTGCGCCAGCAGCTTCACCCCCTCTGCACGATCCCGGTCGCGCAGGACGGCGTGGACCTTTTGCCCGGCGGTGTCGAGATGGATACTGGACAGCCGCAGGCGACGCTGGATCGGGCCCTCGACTTGGCGGATGCTCTGGACCTTCGCCAGGGGTACCCAGTCCGTCACCCGCCGGAGTCGCCCACTGGTGGTGACCGCGTAGCGCTCGTTGGCTCCCCAGGAGAGGTAGCGGAAGCGCAGTGGGGACTTCCAGCGGGCGCGGGCGGGGGGCGCGAGTCGCTGCTCGGGCGCGCCGGGGAACACTCTGGCCAGCAGTAGGTCGGCCTGTTCTCGGCTGCCCACCGGGAGCAGGGCACGAGTGGCTTTCCTCTGAGCGCGGTCCTGGCGACCCTTGGACTTCTGACCGGCGACGTTCACCTCCAACCGGCACCATCCGAACAGCCGCCAGGCGACGGGCTCGATCATCCGGATCGCCTGGATTCGTCCGCGGGGGATCGTCTCGGCCGAGGTCTCCACCAGGCCCGAACGCAGGTGCAGCCCGTCGGAAGCGTCGGCCACGGTGAGGCGATAGCTCCCGTTGAAACGGCGCGCCAAGCCGAACACGAACCCGAACAGGCCGACGGCCCCGACGCTGAGCGCGGCCGCCTCGATGCCGGGGGCGACGATGGCGAGTACGACCAGCGCCACGATCACCAGCTCGAGCACCAGGCCGGTCCCACTGAGCAGCATCGAGGCAAGCAGCCGACCGGGCGGGACGCTCAGCAGTGTCCGCTCTGCCGCCGGCGGCGTCGTCTCGGCCACACCGTGACTGAGGGCCAGCAGACGGGCCCTCAGCGTCTCTGCCTCGGCGTTGGTGAGATAGGCCAAGCGGCCGGCCTTGCCACTACCGCCGGCCAACCGGATCCGCAGCTCGGCCAGGCCGAAGACTCGAGCCAGACCGGGGCGGACGGTGTCGATCGCCTGGATCTGGCTCAGCGGAAAGCGCTCGGAGGTCCGCCGGATCAGGCCGCTCTCCACCCTGAGCACCCCGTCCTCGACCCGCCACCTGGTGACCAACCAGGAAATCAGCCCGACCACGAAGATCACGACGAGGAGCCCGAGGTGGCCGAGATCGTTGCCCACTGATCCCTTCTGGCTGCTGAGCGTCGGGATGATCAGAATTGCGAGGAGGGCGATCACACCCCGTCCGGCCCTCACCAGCGGAGACAGCGGATGCAGCCGCTGCCAGTCGCCCCCCAGCCCGGCCGTTACCTGCGGGTCAGGCGAGGAGCGCCCGGCCGGTGCCCACGGAGCGTCTGGTCCGCTCACAGCCCCATCGCGTGAGTCTCGCCCAGCGAGGTCAGCTGGTCGCGGAGACGGCCCGCCTCCTCGGCCGGTAACCCGGGGATGCGCGCGTCACTCGCGGCCGCCGCCGTGTGCATCTGCAAAGTTGCCAGCCCGAAGGCCCGCTCGAAGGGACCCGCGGTGACCTCGACGTATTGCATCCGCCCGTAGGGGATAACCGACAGCCGCCGGAACATCACACCTCGCCTGACAAGCAGGTCCTCCGCCCGCTCGGCGTAGCCCCAGGCCCGCACCCGCCGTCCGGCCACGAGATCGGCGATCGATCCGGCGAGCACCAAGGCAACGACGACCACCACGGCGACGACGACGCCGGCACCGAGCGCGACCGTGACGGCGACGGCGAGAATCAGCGAAATCAGCGTTGCCCCAGCCACCTCGTAGTGCCGCAGCACACGCAGCCGCGGCGAGGGCGCATTCCAGTTCAGCGCGTCCTCGTTGAGCTCCTCCTCGACGGCCATCCCCGCCACGATACCGAGGGGCATGGCGTGTACGCCGACGGTACGCTTCACCGTAGAGCTATTAGTTTGTGATCGTGAAGCGGAGTGTTTTCGGCGTTGAGTGCTTGCCTGACGCCGTCGCGACGATCACGAGCGTGTAGGTGCCGGGCTTTAGCTTCTTGCCCTTGGCGATGACGCCGTCGAAGCTCACCTTGCGCGTTCCAATGCGTGCGGAGAACCTCAGCGTGGCGGCGGTGACCCTGCGGGTGCAGGGGCGCTTCTTCGCGTTGCCCTTGGTCTGTGCCACGCACGTCTTCCCGACCTTACGCCCGGCGGCCGACTCGGTGAACTGGAACATCACACTCGCCGACTCGTTGAGAGCGAAGGAAAATGTCGTGCCTACAGGAGGCCTCTTCTTTCTGCTCCGCTTCTTGGAGCTGACGCGGGCGAGCGCGCTCCCCTCACGCCAAGTCTTCGCCGACTCCGCGACGCTCGTCAGGCTCGGCGCGGGCGAGGCGAATCCTGTAGGGGAGGTCGTGCCGGCGGGGGACCGCGGCGGGAGCGCCGCCGTAGTGAACGTCGCGGTGAACGCCGGGGCTGTAGTGGCGCCCTCGTTCGCCGCCACCAGACGGTAGTAGTAGGTGGTGCCCGGCGCGAGGCCGGTGAGCGTCGCCGCCACCGGCTGGGCGGCATCTGTGACGGCCAGGCACTGTGTCGGGGTCGAGCTGTAGCTCGTCGGCGGTCCTCCGCCCGACGCCGCCGGTCCGAAATCGAAGTGGGCCGCGCCGGGGCCGCCGAACGGGTTGGCCGTGGCGCTCAGGATCGCACCCGTCTGGCCGACCGCTCCCGCCGCGACGGCGCCCGTCGCCGGGCCGGCCGCCGGAGTGAATTGATCGGCGCCGATGTCGGTGTTCGCGCAACTCGTACCGTCCGCGAAGACACGTGCGGCGCCATCGAAGTCGAAGCCTCCGTTCGCCGATTCGATCAGGCCTGAGCCGATCGTCTGGGCGCCGAGGGCCTCACGGAAGTCACCGCTCGCCGGAGCCACGAACAGTTCGGCCGATCCCTGATCGCCGGTTCTCTGGCTGGTGCCGTCATCGGCGACGCTCGCGCCGCCTTCGACCTTGATATCGGCCGCCCTGTAGTTGGAGTGACCGGTCGTGACCGACACCGGCTGGGTGGCCACTCGGGCCTGGATGTCATAGACGCCGCCACGCGCGATCGTGTTCAGGACGGTCATCTTCACCGATCTTCCTGTCAGGCTGCTGCTTTCGGCCTCGATACCGTCGCCGTTTGGGGCGATCACGGTGACGTTGCGAAGGGTCACATCGTTGGGTCCGTCGAGGGCGCCGGAGACAGCGATCGCGGCCACATCGTTTTCGCTGTCACAGACGCTGTCGAGCAGCACGGTAGTGAGCTCGAGGACACATGCATCACGCTCTTTGGGTCCGCCGCGCACGATCAACCGTTCACCGCTCGCGCCCTCGAGCAGGAGGCTCCCACCGTTGGCGTGGGCGCTGTCCACGATTTCCAGATCACGGAGGGTGCTGCCGGCGCCGTAGAGCTCGACGCCGTAGGTCGCCTCGCTAAAGACCTTCGCACTCGGCGGTCCCAGGGCCGTATCCACGCCGTGCACGCTCACGTCTTCGATGCCGCTACCGATAGTCGATTTCAGCGGCGTACCGGACGTGCCGTAGGAGCCCGGCTCGACGATCACTTCGTCACCCTTGGCGGCTTTCCCAACCGCCTTTTCCAGGCTGCAGGCATTCACGGCCGAGCTGCAATTCTTCGCGCCGGCTTCCGCCGGGGCAGCGTAGAGCTGTGCCGCAAGCGCCGATGTCGTACCAAAAGCGAGGGTGCAGACCAACACCACCGGCGCCAGTCGCGCGACCGGCAAATCCCCCAGCCGTCGTAGCCCCCTCGCAAAGTCCCTCATACCGATCACGACTTCTCGACATCCCCCTTGGGGGGCATACCCTCCATCGCCCCCGCGTGCAGATTGTCACGGAACTGCTGTTTGATCGTACTCCAAGACCCCCGCATCGGCGCCAACCCGGGAATCCACCGACGCGCTCACTCATGCCCCACGAAGAACGACGTACCACAGCCGGTCGGCGACGGCGACAATCGCCTCGGCCACCACGAGATAGCGGCGGTAGAGGTCCTGTCCCGCGAGGACGGTCCTGAGGTCGTCGACCTGCAGCAGCTCGGCCATCGCCTCGCGGTAGTCGCGCTCGACGTGATGCACGGCGTCGCTCGCCGCGTCTGCCCGCCGGCCGGCCTCCTCGGGGTCCTTGACGAGCAGCTCGAAGCCCGCGAGGAGCGCCCGTGTGCCCTCGGCAAGCCGGTCGCCCATCGTCCCGGCGTGGACGTCGGGCGTCCAACCGAGGACCTCGGCCTCCCGCACGGCGTGCCTGGCAACCTCGAGGATCCGGTCGACCCGCTCGGAGAGCGTGTAGAGGTTCTCCTGGTCTACCGGTGTCGAGAGCGCCGCCTGGAGGGCCGCCAGCAGCTCGCGGCGCGCGCCGTAGGCCTCGTTCCGGGCGGCGCGCACGGCCGCGGCCGCCTCCGTGCCGCCGCCGTGAGACCACGCGGCGAACGCGGCCATGCCGGCGACACTCGACTGGCCCTGCGCGGCGAGCAACCCGAGCACGTCGGGCACGGCCGGCAGGAACAGGCGCCGCCACCGGCGCCTCGCCGTCCTCGGCGCCGGCGCCTCACGGGAGTCGCCGGGGTCCACGGTCACCGGAGCGCTCCCGAGACCCGTCCGAGCTCGGCCAGGCAGGCGCCCAGGAGTGCGCAGGCGGGCACGGTGAAGATCCATGCGGAGACCACGGTACGTACGGTAGGCCAGTGGACATGGCGGCGCCTGCGAACGGCGCCCACCCCGATCATGCCCGATGCGACGACCGTCGAGCTGCTCACCGGCGCGCCGAGCGACGCCGCACCGAGGATTGCCGCCGCCGAGGCGCCCTGTGCCGCCAGCCCGTCGAGTGGGCCGCCGCGGTAGAGGCGTGAGGAGACCGTGCGCACAACCCGCCGCCCGCCGGCGGCGGTACCCGTGGCGAGCACGAACGCGACGAGCGCGGCTACCCAGAAGGGCACCGCGAAGCTGTGGATGGTACCCGCGGCGACGAGCAGCGCCGTGGCGAGGCCCATCGCCTTCTGCCCGTCGTTGGAGCCGTCCGCCACCCCGACCAGGCCGGCCGTCAGCCAGATCGCTCCCCTCACCCATCGCACCGTCTCACGCGCGGCTCGATGGAGCATCCGGCCGAGCAGGCGTCGCAGCCCGGCCGCGGCCAAGCCCCCGAGCACCGGGGAGAGGACGATCGCGAGCAGCGTGCCGAGCACACCGTAGGGGCGCAGGCCGTGGAGGCCACCCCAATTGACAGCTCCCCGGCCCGCCTCGACGGCGGCGGCCCCGACGAGCCCTCCGACCAGCGCGATACTCGCGCTGACAGGTATCCCTCGCCGGGTCAGCAGGAGTGTGAACAGGAGACACGCGATGCCTCCCGCGAGATAGGTACCGGGCAGCTGGGCCGGTGGGACGTGGACGAGGTTGGCCATCGTCAATGCCACGGCTTGGCCGGCGAGTAGCCCACCTGCGACGTGCGCGACGAACGAGAACGTCATCGCGCGGCGATAGGACGCTGCCCGTGAGGAGATCAACATGGCGCTCGCGTTGGGCGCATCGGAGACGCCGAGCACGAAGGCGAAGCCGAGCACCACTACAAGCGCGGCGATACTGGAGAGGCTCAAGGCACCCAACTAGCCGGAGCGTACGACGTAGCGAGTCGGCACCAGGCGTTCGGTCTGCCTCGGAGGACGCTGGTACTCGCGACGCTGACGCGCCGGAAGCTTCACCTTCTTGGACTTGTCGGGGTGCTCGTAGGGAACGATCGAGAGCAGGTGGCTGATCAGGTTCAGGCGCGCCGTGCGCTTGTCGTCGGCCGCCACCACATGCCAGGGGTTCTCCTCGGTGTCGGTGTGGGCGAACATCCGGTCCTTGGCCTCGGCGTAGTCCACCCAGCGGGCCCGAGCCTGGAGATCGGCGGGGCTGAACTTCCAGTGCTTGCGTGGATCGGAGAGCCGCTTCTTGAAACGACGCTCCTGCTCCTCGTCGCTGACCGACAGCCAGTACTTCACGAGGATGATCCCGTCGTTCTCGAGCGTCCGCTCGAAGAGCGGGCAGAAGCGCAGGAACTCCTCGTACTGGGCGTCGGTGCAGAAGCCGAGCACGTGCTCTACCCCGGCTCGGTTGTACCAGCTGCGGTCGAACAGCACGATCTCCCCGGCAGCCGGTAGATGAGCGACGTAGCGCTGGAAGTACCACTGCGTACGCTCGCGCCCGCCGGGCGTGGGAACCGCGACGACCCGGCAGGTGCGCGGGTTCAGGAAGGTGGTGATCCGCTTGATGACGCCGCCCTTGCCGGCGGTGTCGCGTCCCTCGAAGAGCACCACCAGTCGCTGTCCGGTGGCGACGATCCACTCCTGCATGTAGACGAGCTCCGTCTGTAGCCGCAGCAACTCCTTCTCATACTGCTTCGCGCTGAGCTCGTCGGGCGGAGGCACGCTAGAGCGGGCGCAGCCGCACCGGCAACGTCTTGTGCTGGTTGGCGAACGGCGACTCGACGTAGGTCGGGTTGCCGGCGATCTCCATGGCGGGATAGCGCTTGAGCGTCTCGTCGATCAGGATCCGGAGCTCGAGACGGGCGAGCGCTGTACCGAGGCAGAAGTGCCGGCCGCCCGCGCCGAACGCCTGGTGCTCGGCGTCGCGCGTGATGTCGAAGCGGTCGGGGTCCGCGTAGCGCGTCTCGTCGCGGTTGGATGAGGGGTACCACATCACCACCTTCTCGCCCTCGCGAATCCTCTGACCGTGCAGCTCGGTATCGCGGGTGGCGGTGCGGGCGAAGTGGGCGAAGGCCGGGAACATCCGCAGCGACTCCTCGACGACGGCGGGCACGAGCGAGGGATCCTCGAGCACCTTCCGTCGTTGGTCGGGGTTTTCGATGAGCGCGCGCATCCCGCTGCAGTAGGTCGCCTTGGTGCTGTCGTTCCCGGCCGCCATGAGGAGGAAGAACCCCATCACGATCTCGTGATCCTCGAGTCGCTCGCCGTCGAGCTCCGCGTGCACGAGCACGCTCGTGAGGTCATCGGTCGGTGAGGCGCGTCGTTCGGCGATCAGCTTGGCGCAGCGCTCGAACACCTCGGGCACCTCGCGTTCCATCACGCTCTGTGCGCCCTCGGGCGTCACGTCCGGGTCGCCCGCGCCGACGATCACGTTGATGAGGTTTGCCCAGATCTCGTCATCCTCGGGCGGCAGGCCCATGAAGCTGCCGATCACCCGCGCCACCGCGGGCTGGGCCACGTCGTTGACCAGATCGCAGCTGTCGCGGCCCTCGAGCCGGTCGAGCACGCCGGTCGTGATCGCGCGGATCGCGTCCTCGTGCTCGGCGATCCGCTTCGGCGTGAAACCGCGCTGGAAGAGCGCCTTGAGCCGGTCGTGCTTGGGCGGGTCCATGCCGATGAACATCGCCTGCTGAAGCTCCAGCGGGAGGATCGCGTTCTTCAGGGCGACAAACCCACCGGCTTCGGAGGAGAAAGTCTGCCAGTCGCGGCTGACCTCGAACACGTCGTCAGCCGTCGTCACCGACCAGAAGCCGTCCTCCTCGGGGTACTCCGAGATGCCCGTCGACCAGTGGACCGGACACTCCGAGCGCAGTCGCCGGAACAGCTCGAGCGGCGGCCCCTCCTGGAAGCGGTCGCGATCGGCGACCCGCACCTCCTCGAGCGGCGTCTGATCCCGGCTGGTGGTGCTCACGATCTCCCCTCTTCCGGCGGTCGTGTGGCGGCGGCGTCCTCCAGTGGAGCCTACCCCAGATGACTACGCCCGTTGCCGCGCTGCTCGCGCACCTCGAGGTTCAAGAGTCCTTTCTATAGAGCCGACGCGTAGCGCACCCGAAACGAGCTCTCCGGAGCAGAACGCGTGCGCGAGGCGGCGCGCTTTCGACACAGGTACACGCGAGTCCAGCCGATCAGAATGGGGCTACGACGACGCGCAGGACCTTCTCCACGTGATCACGTACCCCTTCAGCAACGGGCAGGTCTGGCAGGCGCGCGAGGAGCACGTCAGCTCGGACGATTCCTGCCTTGAGCGCCTCGGCAGCATAGTCCCAGTCACGGTCGCGGCCGGCGACACACTTGGAGAGCACGAGGTCGTGCGCCTCCAGGCACCAAGCGACCGCTGCGCGCTTCGATGCCACGCGCGGCGGGATTTCCCGCTTAACCAGGCGCTCCTGCCAACCGCGCGGCGCCTTCGCCGTCTCGGGCCCCACGCCGTGCGCGTAATAGCCGTAGGCCAGGTGAAACTGAGACCCGTCGCCGAGCGATCCGTCGATGAAGTCGGCGGCATCAGGATTGTGCAACGGATAGATATCCACCTCAAGTGAATGCAACATCGACTCAGGCGGCTGTTCGTAGGAGCCGAGGATCGCCTGGCTACCGATAACGACGAACTCATCTTGGCCGGTCACCTCCGCCGCCGCCGCGACGACATGCTCGAACTCTCTCGGGCCCATCTAAACCACCTCGCGCACGATACGTCGGCGCTCGGGCTCGCTTAGTGCACCCGCAAACGGCGAGTTCTGGCGCAGGTCATCGGCGTCAGGGCTCTCGTCCATCAGCGCCCGGCGGATCTCTGGGATGGGCCGGTCGAGCAGTCGCTCCCAGCGCTCGGCGTAGCGCTTGTCGATCCGCCCCTGCTCCTGCCAACGGAACAGCACGTGCCGCGCCTCCGCCACCATCGGCCTACGAAGTCCTCGCGCCACCGCCCGGTGATAAGCGAGACCGCGCGTCCGAGCGCGGTCGTGGCCACTCCGCTTGCCGACGTTGCTCAAGCCGTCGACGTGCAGACGCCGCGCCGCGTCACGCCGGCGCGCCATCGTCGCGGTAAGGGGATGTCGGCGTGGACGCTCAGAGCGTTCGGTCTCGACGGCTTCGTATAGATCCAGCAGGGCTGGTACCGGCACCTCGAGACGCCCCTGAGAGGAGTACAGAACCGGCAGATCGCCTTCTTTGATCCAACGGTCGAGCGCCGTGTGACTGACCCCCAATACGCGCGCGGCCAGCCGACGCGAGACGGTCTCCCCCAATTCTCGCTCAAGCGTCACGCGGACCGCCGCGATATCGCGATCGCCCAGCAGCCGCCGCCCGGCGCGGCGCAACCGCACGATGTTCTCGAACAACTCTTGCTTACGATCAACCACACCCATAACGCAAGCCTAGCAGATGGTTGCCAAAAATGACTACAAATGGCAACTTAATTGTAGACCAACGGATCGGACCAGCCACCACGGGAAGCCCGGCGACGACACCGCCATGGCCCGAGCCGCCGGTCGGCAACCGACGCGCTCTGAGTTGCGGAGTCATCTAAACTGGTACCGCGCTTGAAGCCCAACCGCTCAATCCCGGCAGCTACGGTCATCCCCGTCCTCATCTACCCGGACGTGCGCGAGGCCGTCGACTGGCTGAGTGCGGCGTTTGGGTTTATCGAGCGTGTAAGGATCGGAGAGAACCACCGCTCGCAGCTGGGCTTCGGCGAGGGAGCGGTCATCGTCGGCGACGTTCGCCACGATCGTCAGCCGCCGCGGCCGGGTGAGGTGACGCACTCGGTGATGGTGCGTGTGGAGAACGTGGACGCTCACTGCGAGAGCGCGAGGGCACATGGAGCGCGCATCGTTATGGAGCCGACCGATTTCGAGTACGGCGAGCGGCAGTACACGGCCGAGGACCCAGCCGGTCATCAATGGACGTTCTCCGAGACGCTTGCCGACGTCGCCCCAGAGGAATGGGGTGGAACCTCCGAGGCGCCGGGGTAATCAATGACTCCGGCGGACCTGCCGAGCCTTCGCCGGAGCCCGCGGCGCCCCGGGAGATGGCCCGCGAGGAGAACTTTGAGATCGAGACGATTGTGTGACCGGATGAATCCACAGATAGCATTGGCTGAGGTGCCCGTCCAGCCCGCCCAGCTCCGCTTCACCGACTCCGAGGACGCCAATCGGCTGATCGCCTCTGACCCGATGGCGCTACTGATCGGCTTCCTGCTCGACCAGCAGGTGTCCGTGCAGAAGGCCTTCTCCGGTCCGCTCGCCCTCCGCGAGCGGCTCGGCTCGCTCGACGCGGGCGAGCTCGCCGCCGCCGACCTCGAGCCGATCTTTCGCGAGAAACCGGCCATTCATCGCTTTCCCGGATCGATGGCCGCACGCGTGCACGACCTCGCCGTGCAGATCCGCGATGACTACGACGGCGACGCCGCGCGCGTCTGGAGAGACGCCGCCGACAGCTCCGAGCTGCGCGCCAACATCGAGGCGCTGCCCGGCTTCGGCGAGATGAAGGTGAAGGCGCTCGGCGCCGTGCTCGCGAAGCGCTTCAAGGTGAAGGTCGCCAAGGACCTCGTCCCGCCCCACCCCACGCTCGGCGATGTCGACTCCGCGCAGGCGCTTGCCGACTACCAGGCAGCCAAGCGCGCACAGAAGGCCGAGAAACGCCGGGCCGCGGCCGAGCACGACTAGAGCAAGGTCAGAGAGGCCGCTAACGGCAGCGCAAATATCATGCGATCGGTAGCGTAGATGGCCTGCGATCGGTAGCATAGGTACTTGTGGGTACACGGCGGACATGGCAGGAGCGAGCCGAGGGGCAGCCATACCTGCATCGTGTCCTCGATGATGAGCTCGATGAGAAGTCGGCCGAGTTTGCCGCCATCTCTATCGAGGGCCCGAAGGCGGTCGGCAAGACCGAGACCGCACAGCGGCGAGCGCATACTGACTACCGTCTCGACGGCCCCGCCGGCCAAGTCGTTCAAGCCAACCCGCAGATTGTGCTCAGCGGTGAAACCCCGATCCTGATCGACGAGTGGCAGCGCGTTCCCGCCACATGGGACGTGATCCGCCGGGCGGTCGACGACGGAGCGCCGCCGGGCAGCTACCTGCTCGCCGGCTCGGCAAGCGAGCGCGGGGCCCACACCGGAGCAGGTCGCATCCTGTCGTTGCGAATGCGCCCCTTGACTCTTTCCGAGCGTGGCATCGAGGCGCCGACGGTAAGCCTGCGCCAACTGCTAGGCGGCGAGCGAGGAGCCATCGAGGGTCAAACGGACGTCGGGCTGGAGAGCTACACGCATGAGATCATCGGCTCTGGGTTTCCCGCCACACGCGGTCTCTCCGAAACCGCACGCGGGGACTTCCTCGACAGTTACCTCCAGCGCATCGTGGAGCGCGACTTCGAGGAGATGGGCCGCCTCATCCGCCGTCCGGCGACCCTGCTGCGATGGATGAACGCCTATGCCGCCGCCACAGCCTCGACAGCCTCGCTCGAGACGATCCGCGATGCTGCCACAGGCGGCGAAGGACAGAAGCCGGCGAAGACCACGACCCAGCCCTACCGAGAGATCCTGGAACGGCTGTACATCGTCGACCCATTACCTGCGTGGGCACCGACCCGTAACCGGATCTCGCGGCTTGCGATGCCCCCGAAGCACCATCTCGCTGATCCGGCCCTCGCCGCCGGTCTGCTCGGAATGGACGCCGGCGCCCTCCTATCCGCCGACCCGGTAGGGCCGCCATCGTTGCGCGAAGGCCCGCTGCTTGGCGCCCTGTTCGAGTCGCTCCTGACGCTCTCGGTCCGGGTCTACGCCCAAGCGACGCGCGCCCGGGTCAGCCATCTGAGGACGCGAAACGGCGATCACGAGGTGGACCTGATCGTCGAGCGTCGCGACGGCCGCATCCTCGCGATCGAGGCAAAGCTCGCGACCGTGCCCGACGATCACGATGTCCGCCACCTCCACTGGCTCGCCCGGCAGGTCGGCAGCGACCTGCTCGACGCGATCGTAGTCACAACCGGACCCTACGCCTACCGCCGCCCCGATGGGATCGCCGTCGTACCGGCAGCGCTGCTCGGCCCCTGATTTACCGGCCGAGCCGCGCGCCAACATCGAGGCGCTGCCCGGCTTCGGCGAGATGAAGGTGAAGGCGCTCGGCGCCGTGCTCGCGAAGCGCTACAAAGTTAAGGTCGCCAAGGATCTCGTCCCGCCCCACCCCACGCTCGGCGATGTCGACTCCGCGCAGGCGCTTGCCGACTACCAGGCAGCCAAGCGCGCACAGAAGGCCGAGAAACGCCGGGCCGTCGCGACGCGCGGCTAGGTGGCAAAGTCAGCCCACGAGGTCTTGATAAGCGGCTGGATCCGTAAGGCAAACTATCCGCCAGTCCGACCGCGTTCTGTATGATCCGATATTCGCATTGTGTATGATTCAGATGTGCTACTGAGGCGGGCGTGAGCGTCTTGCCGGCCTGGTCGCCTTTGTGTCGCGGGTAATTTTGGGTCGCATCCGCGCAGGTCGGCGAGACACCCAAGGGAAGTGGGCGCGGGGCATCCAGCCCCGCGTCAGAGGCGAGCGGCGAGGTAGCTTCGTAGGAGGGGCTCGGGGATGACCCAGTCCCCGCGGCCGTGGTGCTCGGCGATCCCGGCGCGCTCCATCATGTTCAGCGCCCGCCTGGCACCGGAGGCCGGAGTACCGCTGTAGGGACGCTGGCCACGTGCGAGGCGCAGCGCGATTGGGTAGGCGTGTGCGGTGGAACGCAGCCGTTCGACGATCTCCTCATGACGTAGGCGGTCGGTGTAGGCGGCACACGGCCGGTGGTCGAGTAACGTGCCCGGTGTGCTGGCCAGGTGCATGGGGTTGCGCAGTGATCGCGGGCGTCGGTGCTCGCGTCGTCGCTGCGTTCTGTTCGTGGCCGGCGTGCTGGCTTCCTTTACGCTGGGGATGGTGGCGCCCGCGGGCGCCGGCGCGACCAACGTGTACGTCTCCAACTCCGGCTCGGGCGGCAGCGTGTCGGTGTTCTCGATCGGCGCCGGCGGCGTGCTGGCGCCGATCGCGTGTGTTCCCACCCCGAGCTGCCTGACCGGCGGCTCCCCGCTCGGGGTCGCGATCGACCCGAGCGCCGGCCACCTGTATGTCGCCAACTCCGGGTCGGAAAGCGTCTCGGGGTTCTCGATCGGCGCCGGTGGGGCGCTGACGCCGATCGCGTGTGTCCCGGCCACGAGTTGTCAGACCCGCGCGGGCCCGATCGGCATCGCGGTCGACCCGAGCGGCAGCTACGTCTACGTCACGAACCTCATCCCGGCGAGCGTGTCGGTGTTTTCGATCGGCGCCGGCGGAGCGCTCTCGCCGGTCGCCTGTAGCCCCACCACGATCTGCAAGACCGGCACCGTGCCGTGGGGGCTTGCGGTCGATCCGAGCGGCGGTCACGTCTACGTCATCAACCGGAGCGCGGGAAGCATGTCGGTGTTCTCGATCGGCGCCGGCGGGGCGCTCTCGCCGGTCGCATGTGACCCCACCACGATCTGCAAGACCGGCGCCACCCCGACGGGGGTCGCGGTCGACCCGAGCGGCCGCTACCTGTACGTCACCGACGAAGGTCCGGCCAGTGTGTCGGCGTTCTCGATCGGCGCCGGCGGAGTGCTCTCGCCGGTCGCCTGCGACCCCACCACGATCTGCAAGACCGGCGCCAACCCCGAGGGGATTGCGATCGATCCGAGCGGCCACCACGTCTACGTCCTCGACGGCTCGAACAGTGTGTCGGTGTTCTCGATCGGCGCCGGCGGAGTGCTCTCGCCGGTTGCCTGCGACCCCACCACGATCTGCAAGACCGGCGCCGGCCCGAAGGGAATCGCGATCGACCCAAGCGGCAGCTACCTGTACGTCTCCAACTTTAGCGACAGCGTGTCGGTGTTCTCGATCGGCGCCGGCGGGGTGCTCTCGCCGGTTGCCTGCGACCCCACCACGATCTGCGAGACCAGCGGCAACCCGGACATCTTCTCGTTGGCGGTGAGTCCGGATCGGGGGCCGGTGGCGGCGTTCTCGGCCGGCGCCGGGCCGGCGGGGTCTATGTCGCTGCTCGACGGCTCGACGTCGAGCAGCCCGGACTACGCGATCGCTTCCTATGTGTGGAACTTCGGCGACGGCCAGACCCAGACGAGCGCGCTCCCGGCCGTTCAGCATGTCTATGCCAAACCCGGCAGCTACGCGGTCACGCTCACCGTCACCGACCAGGCGGGCTGCGCACTGAGCGTCGTCTACACCGGTCAGACCGCCTCCTGCAACGGGTCGGCGAAGGCACGCGCCACGCAGACGATCACCGTGCCCCCGCTCGTCCTACCCCCGGCGTTCATGTCCCCGGTGGGAGCGGTGGTTGGCAAAGAGAGCATCTCCCCGAGCGCGTTCCCAGCCAATTCCGGCGGCCCGAGCGCCCTGGCGGCGAAGAGGCACAAGCGCAGATACGGGGCGCAGGTGACCTACACGCTCAACGTCGCCGCCGGCGTGCGCTTTACCGTCCAACTTCGCAGCGACGGGCGCCGGGTTAAGCACGCCAAGATGACCACATGCGCTCGCCCCACGAAGCACAACCGCGGCAAGCGGAAGTGCATTCGCTACGTGACGCTGACGGGCAGCTTCACCCAGGCCGGGCTCACCGGCACCAACAAGTTCCGCTTCAGCGGGCGCCTTAACGGCAAGCGTCTTTCACCCGGCAACTATCGTCTCATCGCCACCCCCATCGCCACCACAGCGACCAGCCGCGCCGCCACCGCCAACTTCCGCATCATCCCCTGAGCGGTGCTTCGGTAGGTGCGCGAGGTAACGGCGGGCCTGCCAGCCGCTACAGCCAGCCGCTACAGCCAGTCCTCGCCGTCCGCGAGGTCGCGCTCGCCGGGATATGCGTCGAGCTTCTCCGCGAGCGCGGTGACGATCCTGCCGGTGTCGGCTCTCCGACGGCGGTAGCCGCCGGGGATGAACACCATGCCGTAGTCGCCAGGCCCTCCCGGGGCGATCGCCTCGTAATGCAGTGCTCGCATGTCGAGGAGGTTGTCGGTGACGAGAGCCCTGCGCTCGCGCCGAGCCAGGTCGAGCACCTGGGGGTCAGCGTAGGCATGCTGGCCGATCTTCGATCGGTCGGCGTGCTCCTTGATCGCCTCGACATCGTAGCCGCGGGCACGCAGCTCGCCTGCGATCGCCGGGGAGAGCATCTCGTCGAGCAGCAGCCTCACCGGCCGAGAGCCTTGCGAGCAGCAAGGAACGCCGCATGAGCCTCATCTGCCTCCCGGCGGTTGCGCTCGATGCGCTCGTCGATCTCCTGCTGGTAGGCCCCGTAGTAGGCGGCAGCCGCCTGCACGAGCCCCAGAGGCAACTCGAGATACGCGGCGGTCTCCTTCAGGTCACCATCGTTGTCCTGCGCGACCGCGATCACCTCCCAGATATCCGGGCCACCGACCAACCGCGCACGACGGCCGGCGGGACCATCGACATAGCGCACCAACGGATGATCGTCCATCCGCAGACCCTCCTCGACGTACCGCTGGGCGAGGGTGCGCGGCGCCATGCTGAAGCGCCCGGCGCGATCGGCAAGTCGCCCCACGGTCTGTCCGGGCAGCCGGATGCTCAGCGGCGCAATGCTCATGTAGCGCATGGTAGCACCACGCGCTACACAACGAGACGCCGGGCTGGACGACGAGAGCATCGAGGCCCTGTTCCGCGATAATCAGCTTCTACAGGCAAGTCCGCGTGGGCGACCAAGAAATGACCGACTCGACATGGCTATTCATTGAGTGCTGCTGGATCGCCTGGGTGGTCTATTGGCTGATCATGGCCGCTGGGACCAAGCCCACGATCGAGCGCGGAGGATTCATCGGATATCGCCTGGTGGCGCTCATCCTGATCGCCGGGTGTGTCGCCGCCGGGGAGCTCTTGGACATCTCCGCTCAGTCGCAGGCTTGGCAGAGGACACTCGCGTTGGGAGTCCTGAGCGACTGCATCGTTCTCGCGGGAGCCCTCTTCACGGTTTGGGCGCGGATTACGCTGGGTCGCAACTGGAGCGCGGAGGTGACGTTCAAGGAAGGTCATGAGCTGATCGAGTCCGGCCCTTACGCGCTGGCGCGGCATCCGATCTACACCGGCATCATCGCGATGGCGCTCGGCACGGCGATCAACTACGGGCGCGCTATCGGCTTTGCCCTGTTTCTCTCGCTCTGCGGCAGTTTCTGGTGGAAGGCCCGGGAAGAGGAGCGGATCATGCGCAGGCACTTTCCCGACACCTACGCCGACTACAAGACGCGCGTCCGCGCGATCATCCCCTTCGTGTTGTAAGCCGGGGAGCGAGCGCGCGGCGATCCAGCCCCATCGCCATGGCCGGCCGTTGTTACTTGGTTGTGCTCTCGCCGACGATCAGCTCGGCGGCGGCGCGTGGCGAGACAGGTGGCCAACCGATCAGGAATCGAGAAGCACCGGTCACGAGCCGCAACTAGAGTGATCGCCATGGACATCACCATTCACGGGAGCCGACCGAGCAGCCGTACGGCGTTCGCGACTGCGCCGTCCGCGATCCCGCGGGCAACCTGATCCTCATCCAGGAGCTGCGCTGAGCCGTCATCTAAAAGCAATGGTCGCACGGGGTGATGAGACGCACAAAAGTGCCTTGAGTGAGATGCGGGGTAGGTGGAAAAATCCCTTATCGGGAATGGCGTGGTATAGGAAATCCAAGCGTGATTTCGCTGCTCTTCCCGAAGACTGATGAGTGCCGAGCTCCGCTCCCGCGCTCAGCGTCGTCGCGACACCGCACCGGCCTCTCCGGCTCGGGCAAGAGCTCGCTGGTGTTCGGCCTACGTCGGCTCGACGGACCAGTCGACATCGGTTGCGATCAGTTCGGCTGCCTCGAAGAGCTTCTGGGCATGGGCCAGCCGAGTGGCCGCTTGAGGGCGGCCGCATCTCTGCGTTCGCCCCGGGTGTCGAGTGCTCACGCGATGGCCCTCTCCCCGCGATCGGCGAGGAGGTCGGCGATCTCGGGGCCGGCGAGCACGATGGAAGCGTCGCGCAGCGACGCGATGACGGGCTCTCCTCGGCGCAGTGCAGCTTTGAGTCCTTTGGGCGAGATCTCGTGCAGAGAGGCATGGTTGCCCGACCATCGCTCGATCCGCTCGGCAAGCCGGTGGAGCTGCTCCCGCCAGTGCGGATCGTCTTCGGCGAGGTCCTCGGGGCGAACGATCAGGAGGTCGATGTCGCTCTTCATGTGACCGTCTGCTCGCGCCGCGGAACCGAAGAGGGAGACGTTGACGGGCCGGCTGGACCAGCCCTCGACCTCGCCGCGTATACGCTCGATCAGCTCTCCCCGCAGCCGCACGAGACTCTCGACGATGCCCGCCGCGACATGTTCGCGGTTCAGCACAAAGAGAGAGGCAGACCCGGCCTCCCGCGCAGTTACGAGCCCCTGAGCGACTAGTCGGTGAAGGACGAGGCGCACTCCCCGCTCCGAACCTCGACTCGCAAGGCGCGCGATCTCGCGGCCCGTCAGCGGACGGGTCGTGTGGGCGAGCACGTCCAGGACAGGCCCCTCCAAGCTCGGGCAGATCACCGTGTAGGGTCGGCTCAAATCCATCGCCGCAATATTCTATCCGAATGGATAGAAAAGTACGCAAGCCGGCAGTCCAGTGCCGCACGCTCTGCCCCGCCGGGAGAGCGTGGGCATTTCGCCGCCAACTTCATCGGCTACTTGGCCCCCTCGCAATGGCCGTCGGCCTGACCATGAGCGGCCAGTGCAACCTCGGCGAGTCCGAACAGAACTTCCGCGTTCCGGACAGCGCTCTGCACCGCAACCCTCCCACAGGCGTATGGAACCCTACGGCCCCACGTCAAAGCGGAGCCGCTCGACCATCGAGGTGATCTCCCCCTCCCGTCCCACCTGCTGCGCCTCGGTCAGCGATTGCGTTAGCGCACAGTTGCGCCACCTACGGTGCATGATGCGCCGGAGCGCGGACATTCGCTAGTCGGGGAACGGGCCGACAGTCGCGAGATAGCGGCGTAGGAGCGGGTTTGAGAACCTCCAGTCGGCGCGGCCTGGACTTTCGACGATGGCGGCTTCGCGGAGCGCTTCGAGCGCGCGCCGCACCGAGCCCCGGGGGAGGCCTGGGTAGGGAGACTGTCCGCGCGCCAGGCGCTGGGCGATGAGCAGCCCCAGCTTGTGCAGCCGGCGGATCCGCTCGACGGTCTGCTCGTGGCTGACGCGGTCGGCGGAGAGCGCGGTGAGCAGGCCTTGCTCGACGGTCGAGAGCTCGATCTCGCGCGTGTCGAGTTCGATCGTGGCGAGATGTGTCTTCTGCGCGATCAGCATCGTCGTGCGGGGGTGCAGCTCGCCGTAGTCGGGGATGCGTTGGAGCGCGCCGGGCTGAAGGGTGCAGCCGTCGGCCTGGAAGCGCTCGGCGATGCCCGTGGTCCAGGCCTCTGCGTCGATCGGGCGTAGGTCGTGGAAGCCCCCGAACTGGTGTAGGGCACGGTGGGAGGGGGTGAAGAGGTCGCGCATCAGGTGCTCGAGGCTGCCCGCGAACAGGTAGCTGACATCCGTGGAGCGCTGGAAGATCGCGCGCATGCGCTTTGTCAGGAGGTCGGGATCGCCGTAGGGGTTGTGGGGGCCCGCGACCTCCTGGAACTCGTCGAGGAACAGGACCACGTTCTTCGCGTCGGCGGCGGCGATGCGCCCGGGGAGCTCCAACGCGTAGTCGAGGTAGCGCTCGGGGTCGCGGGCGGCGATGCCGGGAGCAAAGGCGATCTCGAGCTCCTCGCCGAGCTGGGTCTTTGACTTGAGGACGGCGGTGCTCTGGAGCGTATCGGCGACGAAGCGCCCAGCTCGACGCGTCTGGTGCAGCACGCGGCGCATCGCGGAGCGGTTGGAGAGGGTGGCGCTGACGAGCGCCTCGGCAAGCTCGGCGGTCGTGGCGACCCGGAACAGGTCGACGGCGACCGTGTAGAAGCCTTGCCTCTGCAGCCGGCCGAGGACGGCGTCACAGACACTGGTCTTGCCCGTGCGCCGGGCGCCCGCAAGCACGACGCTCGAGCCACCGGCGAGGGTCACGGTGATCTCACGCACATCGTCCGCGCGCCCGATCATCTGGCTCGCGGGAATCGGGTTATCGGTCGGGAAGAGATCGCTGCTGCGCTGACGAACCACAACCACGACTATACACCAGATACGGCGCACGATGCGCCAGATACGGTGCATACCGGGAGGAACAGCGATACGAGTCAGGGCTGAGCCGCTGCCCCATCGGCTGACGCCCCTTTGACCCCGCCCGCATAGTCGTAGGAGTAGCCATAGCCATAGGAGCCACGCCGGCGACTTGAGACCGTTCGCCACGACCCCCAACAACGGAGCGCCGGCGCCCATCAGGGTCTCATGCAGGCGCTCCGCGACATCACGACGGTTACGACCCACACGGCCGACGATGATCACACCATCAACCTTCCCCAACAACGGGAACGCATCAGAGACCGCCGTCAACGGCGGCGTGTCGACCACGATCAGGTCGTACTTCGCCTTCGCCTGCGCCAGGAGAGACTCCATCGCGTGGCTCTCGATCAACTCACCCGGGTTCGGCGGAAGCGACGAGCCCGCCACCAACACATCAAGACTCCGACCCCCAGAACCATCGACCCGCTGAAGATCCAACCCAACCATCTGCGGCGCCTCCCTGAACGACACGGCGCCAATCAACACATCCGACACACCCGGCCCCGACGAGACATCCAGCTGCACAGCGATCGTCGGACGCCGCAGGTCGGCCTCCAACAACAGCACCCGCGAACCCATCCTCGCCGCCGCGCCCGCCAGATGACGCGCCACCGTCGTCTTGCCATCACCCTGTAATCCGCCAAAGGCGGCATGGACAACTAAACGGCGATGCGCTCGATAAGCCGCTGAATGGGGCTACTGGTCGGCTGCTGCTCTTCGCGCTCAAGGACGTCAGGCGGCTTTGGCCGCTCAGGCGTTGAAGCATCTGGCACGGAGACTCCCTGTAACGCCTGGGTATCAGCGTCCTCGGGCATAACTACTTGCGCACCTCAGGCGAATTGGAGCCACCCTTCTTGACCAGACTCAGCGGTAGCACCTTCGGCGGTTTAGGCCGCGATACAGAAGGCGCGGTTGGGAGCGGAGTTTGCTGCTTTGAAGTGCTCATGGCGAGATGCTCAACAGCGAGTATACCGCCCTCGCCGGCAAGGGCGACCACGCCGATCAGCAGCAACAGGCCGGCACGGCTGACAACGTCAAGCTTGCGATTGTTGCGCTGCTCCTCCGAGAGGAGCTCACGACCATATGTCCGGATCAACGTGCGCTTGATCTCAACGGACTCCGCGAGCACCAAGTCGCCATCGGCAAGCTCTTGGACGTATTCGCGGCGGAACGCAAGCGTCTCCTGGGGGCTCAGCAGCCCGCGGATAGCGATACACGCCGCCGCCGCCAAAGCGAGCAGTGACATCACGAACAGCGCGACGAACGCATAGCTGTAGCCGCCCGAGATCCCGTGATCGAAGACATCGCTCCCCAGCGAAGCCTCAACCGCGAGAATCACACCTGTAAATCCGACGAGCTGACCTGCCTTGGTGTCGGCCGTATCCCCTCGCGCACGCTCATCCTCGATAACCCGCACCGTCGCGGACAGCAACGCGTCAACCGTCTCCGGCTGCGGCTCAAGCGGCGCAGCAAGTGCGACGGCACTGGAGTCACCCGCGTCCGCCATCACGTTCACCCACGCCCCCATGGAGCGTGCCGCCGCGCTAACGGGGCATACCGACCGAGCGATACATGGAATATGGGCACAGCAAGCAATCTAGGCCGCGCATGGGATCGAACGCTCGATCGGAAACACCATCTGCGTCGCCTCGCTGAACGACACGGCGCCGATCAACACATCCGCGACACCCGGGCCCGACGAGACATCGAGCTGCAGAGCGATCGTCGGACGCCGCAGATCGGCCTCCAACAACAGGGGTCGGATTGGCCGAAGGGCGAACCGCGCTCACCAGCGGATGACGCGGGCGCGGGACCAAGAGCATCCCTCTTCCCGGAGGTCGTGAAGATCGGGCGGGGATTGCTATGGAGGTCGATCCTTACCTCGTCCGACGTCGACACAACAGCCTCGGTTGGATCCTGCGCGGGCGCCTGGTAGGGCGCGTCGACACCGGTGAGACCCTTGAGCTCACCCGCGCGGGCGCGGGCGTAGAGGCCCTTCGGGTCGCGCTGTTCGCAGACCTCCAACGGCGCGTCGACGAACACCTCGATGAAATGCAGGTCGTGAGCCGCGTGCAGCCCCGACGCCACCTCCCGGTCACAGCCGTAGGGACTGACCCATATGGACGCTCAAACATGAGCAGGTATTTTGGGTCGCATCCGCGCAGGTCAATGAGACCTCAAAGGGAAGTGGGCGCGGGGCATCCAGCCCCACGTCAAAGCGAAGGTGGGCCCTGCCTCTACTCAGGGTGAGCTGTCGGTTCTCTGTACTGGGCCATCCGCCACAACGACTGGATCTTGGAATTGGTCTGGGGTTGAGCGGCCCGCCCCACGCCTGCTCCTGCTTTCTGGGGTATGTGGACGGCCGCGTCAGGGCAGCGCCGTCCAGCGCTCGGTGAGTTCCGTGGGTTGCTTGCCGATCCAGATGGCCTCTTTTTCGTTCGCCTTGCTGTTCTTATCAAGCGAAAACACCGCGCTGGCCGCGCCGACTCCGGCGATCGTGTCGACGACCTCCTCGGCAGTCCGCAGCGCGCCCTCGATGAACCCCTGAAAGGTGGAATATGCCTCTCCGCAGATGTGGACGTTGCTGTCATGTACGCTGCCCGCGCGGCCACGAAGGCCAAACGCGATCAGTGGATCGGGCTCACCTCGCCGGAGCGGCGTCTCTGCCGGCAGCCAGACATGCGACGCCCCACCGAATGGTGTAGCCGACCAATCGCGGATCCCAAAGGCACGGACTTCTTCCGCTAGCTCCTCGGTCCTTGCCTCGACATTGAGTTCGAACTTCGCGTATTCGATCGCGAATTTGAGCCATTCGTGCCAATCGGGATCGACGTCGATCTCCTTTTCGCGTAGCACCCTCGCCACAGTCGCCCGCCCAGCCTTGTCGTTCCGAGTTGCGTTGAAGATCTGCTCGGCCAGTTTGCCCGCGCCGCCGCGCGCGAGTGCGATCTTCCTTGCGAGCGCTGGGTCCCTTTTTCGCAGCGTTTTCATGATCCCCGGTTCTCGGACGTTGATCGCCCGCGCGAGACCCGGGTCGGGGATCATCACCAGCCGTCGAATCAACGTGGCGAGCAACCCGTCGGGATGCGCTCGTACCTCACGCTGAGGCTTGCGGCCGTCGGGATATCGCTCCCAGGTCGTCTGGCCGCGCTGCCCCGGCGTCATCAGCGCTTGCCAGTATTTGATTGCCGGCTCGTCTGTGTACAGCATGATCATTCCGGTTTTCTTGGCATCGGCACTCAGCTTGTCATCACACGTGCATGTCGCTTCGGGATCGTCGAGACGAGGGCAGTCGGCGGCGTCGGGGCGGAAGAAGTGAAGCTCACGCGTCGGTACTAGCCATGCGAACGTCTGCGCCTTGAGATGATGCCGCCACCAGGGGTTCTTCATGACCAGAAACGCCTTGAGAAGCGGCATGGCAACGACGCCCTCGACCCGCTTGAGAACGTCTGTCGGGAAGTGCTCGGCCAGCTTCAAGAGCGGCTGGCGAGGAAGCGCAAGGATGACATCGTCGACGGGCTGATTGAACGAATAGGTATCCGCCTGCTTGTCGTGGCACACAACACGCAGAATGACCTCATCCGAGCGCTTGCCGTGGGTGATACGTACGACCTCGCGTCCGAGGTGCAGGCGAACCGTCGGGCACTCGAGTTCGATCCGTCTAACTAGCTTCCTTACGAGACTGTGCGTGCCGTTTGCCGCGTCGTTGCGGTCGAACCGGAAGAGGTCGCCCATGACGGATGCCTGGCGAAGCCAGAAGATTCCCCACTCCAGCGCACTGGGGTTCTGGGCGATGAAGTGGTAGAAAGTGCCGCTGTCGCGAATCCGTGCTAGCGCACCGGGGCTGATGACCTCCGACAGCGCGTTCCATAACCCCAACCTCGCGAGCAGCGGGGTGCCGTTTTGCCCTCGCAGCGTCGCGTTTTCGCGTAGCTCCTCCAGGTTGTCCTGGATTTCCGCGTCTGTACGGGCAGTGATCGTCGGTTTACCGCCGCTGTTGACGTTGCAAAACAGCTTCTCGTCCATGTGCTTCTTGAGTACGCTGAGCTGACGAGGTCCGACCCGTTCACGGTCTCGACGACTCATCGGCTTGCCGGGTTCCTCGATGGCGGCGAGTTGCGTCTTGACGTCCTCCTTGAAGAACATCTTGAGTACCGCCCATTGGAGCAGATCCGCGGGGGACTTGAGCGACTCCTCCGTCGCTGTGAGGTCGTAGTGCGTGGTGCCGACCGGCGCGCTCGTGGGCGAGAACGGCTCGAAGTCGATCCCCAAGTGGAAGCAGAGTCGGCGAAGTCGCTCCTGGAGATGAGCCTCGAAGCGCATCGGGCCGAACTCTGCGATGAAGTCATTTCTCCCGTCCAACTTGAAGATTTGGGAGTCGATGCGACCACCCCAACGATCGCTGAGCTCGAACAGCTGCACGTGGTAATCGAGTCGACCCAGTAGGTAGGCGGCGTACAGGCCGGCGATGCCGCCACCGACGATGACGATCGACCGATCCTTTCGGCCTATATCTGTCGGTACACCGGCCGGCATGCCGCCATACTTACCGATCGGCGCGACGTTCGCAAGTTCGCATCCTTAGGATCCTCTTGCGATAGGGCAGTCCGCGTACCTGAAGCACGCCGGCAGGACGGCGTCCGGGGATGGCGAGACCCAGTCAGAACAGTCCTTGTGCAGAGCGCGCCCGGCGGCTCAGAGCGATGACCTTCGGCGAAGTTGTTAGAGCTGAGCGCATATCGCGCGGTTGAAACCCTGTCGTGGGCGCGCGCATACCGTGAGGCACGGACCCGCTTGACGAAGAATTACGCCGGGAAGGCACAAACGCAATCGGCGAGTCGCAACCATAGATCCGCACCCCATGGCCTGTTCGTGCTTGGCGAGCTCAGCGAGGAGCTTGGAACGGTGCGAGGAAAGATCGCCGCCCGCATCAACGAGACGCTGTTCAAGTGCCGCCCAGACCCGGCGGATCACAATGACTTTCCCGAACGACTCTACGCGCTCACATCCGACGTCGGACTGCAGATCTTCATCGTCCCAGACGAGCGGCGGCGAAGCGGGTGCGCCAAGATCCTCTGCAACTCGCGCTACATCTCGCTCCGCAAGCGATCCAACCGCGGCGGATGCAGGAAGCGCGCGGCGAGTGTCTGCATGACGCGCTCCACGGCGACGTCTACCGTCTCCCGGCTCGAGTGGAGCACGAGGTCGGGCTGCGCGGGCGCTTGGTAGGGCGCGTCGACACCGGTGAGACCCTTGAGCTCACCCGCGCGGGCACGCGCGTAGAGACCCTTCGGGTCGCGCTCTTCACACACCTCAAGCGGCGTATCGACAAACACCTCGATGAAATGCAGGTCATGGGCCGCGTGCAGCCCCGACGCCACCTCCCGATCACAGCCATAGGGACTGACGAGACTGACGAGCGCGATCGTCCCGGCCTCCGCGAACAGCCGCGCGACATGCGCCGTACGACGCACGTTCTCACAGCGCGCCGCCTCATCGAACCCGAGATCGCCGTTCAGGCCATGACGCAGGTTGTCCCCGTCGAGCAGGAAGGCGGGACGTCCGGCGGCTATCAGGCGCTCCTCGACGGCGCCGGCGATCGTCGACTTGCCGGCGCCCGGGAGGCCCGTGAACCAGACGGTGGCCCCGGGATGCCCGAGCGACTCCCAGCGTGCCCTCCGGGTCAAGTCCGAGCGCTGCCATTTCACGTTCGGGCTCTGCGTCGGCCGCGGCTCCGCGGCGGGCGCGTCCTCGACCTCGGTCTCGGTGTCCAGGATGACCCCGGCGGCGACCGTCTCGTTGCTCGCCTCGTCAATCACGATCAGGCTGCCCGTCACGCGGTTGCGCCGGTAGGAGTCGAACACCAGCGGCGAGCTCAACTCCAGCCGCACGCGGCCGAGGTCGTTGAGCTCGAGCGTGTCGAGGTCTTCTTCTCGGTGCAGGCCGTCGAGCTGGATCCGGTAGCGGACATCCAGCGCGCTGACCGCCGCGGTGCGCGTGGTGTGCTTGACGACGTAACGCCGCCCCGGGCTGAGCGGCTGATCGGACATCCAGCAGAAGAGGCACTCGAAGCTGCTCGAGACCGTCGGCTGGTTATGGGCGCGAGCGACCGTGCTCCCGCGACTCACGTCGATGTCGTCGGTCAGCCGCAGCGCCACCGACATCGGCGGGAATGCCTCCTCCACCGGGCCGTCGAACGCGTCGATGCCGGCGATCGTCGAGTGCTGGCCGCTGGGCAGCACGACCACCTCATCGCCTGGGCGCAGCACCCCGCCGGCCACCTGACCCGCGTAGGCGCGGTAGTCGGTCGCGCTCCCGGAGCGCGGGCGGATCACCCACTGGACGGGAAAGCGGACGTCGATCAGGTTGCGATCGGAGGCGATGTGGACGTGCTCGAGGTGGTAGAGCAGCGGCGGCCCCTCATACCAGGGCATCGCCTCCGAGCGCTCGACGACGTTGTCGCCCAGGAGCGCCGAGATCGGGATGAACGTGATGTCCGGCAGCTCCAGGCGGCTGGCGAACTGCCCGAACTCCTCGACGATCGCGTCGAACACGCCCTCGTCGAAGTCGACGAGGTCCATCTTGTTCACGCACACCACCATGTGCGGGATACGCAAGAGCGAGCTGATGAACGCGTGTCGCCTGGACTGCGCGAGCATCCCCTTGCGCGCGTCGATCAGCACGACCGCCAGATCCGCCGTCGAGGCGCCGGTGACCATGTTCCGCGTGTACTGCTCGTGGCCGGGCGTGTCGGCGATGATGAACCGCCGCTGGGCGGTGGCGAAGTAGCGGTAGGCGACGTCGATCGTGATGCCCTGCTCGCGCTCCGCCCGCAGACCGTCGGTGAGCAGCGAGAGATCGAGGAAGTCGCTGCCCATCCGCCGGCTGGTCTGCTCGATGTGCTCGAGCTGGTCTGCGAGCACCTGCTTGGAGTCGTACAGGAGACGCCCGATCAGCGTGCTCTTGCCGTCATCCACCGAGCCGGCGGTGGCGAAGCGCAGCAGCTCGGCGGGGCGCTCGGAGAGCCCCTTGAAGACATCCATGGCCTGCGCCGTGGCGACGTCGCCGTCCTGCGCCTGCTCGCTCACTGTGGAATCGATGATCCCCATCAGAAGTACCCCCTCCGCTTGCGATCCTCCATCGCCGCCTCGGTGACCCGATCGTCGGCGCGCGTCTGTCCTCGCTCGGTGACCTCGGTGGCGGCGATCTCGAGCACCACCTCCGCGAGCGTGGACGCCTCGGATTCGACCGCCCCGGTACAGGTCATGTCCCCCACCGTCCGGTAGCGCACCCGGGTCGAGAACGGCTGCTCGTCCGCCGCGAGCTGGACGTGGGGGCTCATCGCATAGAGCATGCCGTCGCGGGCGAACACCTCGCGCTCGTGGGAGAAGTAGATCGAGGGCACCTCGAGCTCCTCCTCGGCGATGTACTGCCAGACGTCGAGCTCGGTCCAGTTGGAGATCGGAAAGACGCGCACATGCTCGCCCCTGCGGATGCGGCCGTTGTAGAGACCCCACAGCTCAGGGCGCTGGCGCTGGGGCTCCCACTGACCGAACTCGTCGCGGAAGGACAGGATGCGCTCCTTCGCGCGGGCACGCTCCTCGTCGCGACGCGCGCCCCCGAAGGCGGCATCGAAGCCGTGCGCGGCGATCGCGTCGAGCAGGGTCACGGTCTGCAGCCCGTTGCGCGACGCCCGCGGACCGGTCTCATCCACCACCCGCCCATCGCTGATGGAGTCCTCGACCGAGGCCACGATCAGCCGCTCCCCGATCTCCCCGATCCGCCGGTCACGGAACTCGAGCGCCTCGGGGAAGTTGTGGCCGGTGTCGATGTGCATCACCGGGAACGGGAAGCCCCCCGGGCGAAACGCCTTCTCCGCAAGGCGCAGCAGCACGATCGAATCCTTACCGCCGCTGAAAAGCAGGACCGGCCGCTCGAAGTCCGCGGCGACCTCGCGCATCACGTGGACCGCCTCGGCCTCGAGGGTACGCAAGTGGGATAGATGGTAGGTGGCCGGCATCCGTGCTTAAGAACCCCCCGCTCGATCGATCGAGCATCGGAAACTGTAGTGGGTTTACTCCTGCCCGTCCAATCTGGACAGATATTCGTCGCGAAGTCCTTGGACGGTCGACTCGACCCACGGGCCCGCGGCGGGCAAGGCGCACGTCGCGGTGATTACGTGTTCCCCGGGCGAGAGGGTAGGCCAGGTCACCTGTGACGAGAGCCCGTTTGCGGTCTCACTTATAGGTGTAGTCGTCGCCGGTGTTGGCAGGGCTGGTTCCCCCCGAGTCGATGACGAACAGGTTCCAGGTACCGGCTTTGGCCGGACCGCCGGTGGTGGCGGTGATTTCGGTCGGAGAGACCACGACCACTTTGGACGCCGGGATCGCCGTGGGCCCGGCGCCACTGCCCTGTGCGATCTCCACAGTCGCGCCGGCGACGAAGCCGGTGCCAATGATCCTGATCGGAGTCCCCCCACTCACCGTTCCCGATGCCGGACTGACCGAAGAGACCGTAAGACCACCGATATAGGTGTAGTCATCACCGGTGTTGGCGGGGCTGGTTCCCCCTGAGTCGATGACGAACAGGTTGAAGGTACCAGCCTTAGCCCCGCCGCCAGTCGTGGCGGTGATTTCGGTCGGAGAGACCACAACCACTTTGGACGCGGGGATCGCCGTGGGCCCGGCGCCACTGCCCTGTGCTATCTCCACAGTCGCGCCAGCCACAAACCCCGTGCCGGTGATCTTGATAGGAGTCCCCCCATTCACCGACCCCGACGCGGGACTAACCGAGGAGACCGTGGGAGGAGAGATCGCCGCCGGCGCCTTGAACGCGGTGATCCCGTCGGGCGTCCCGACTCCGGTGGGCCCGTCGTAGCCGGTCCCCGCAACGCAGATGACTTTGGAGGCGCAGCTTTTGGCCTCTTCGGCAGTCGTGCAGCCCGAGAGACCGGTTTCAGAGAAGGGTTTCGTGCATTCCCCGTTTGACCCGGTGGCGACGTCGTGCAGCGATCCTTTGGACTTCACCTGGTTTTGATACAGCGTCTTGGCGGGATATTCGACTTTGTTGGCTCCTCCGGCGAGCGCGAAGGTCGAGGCGATCAGCGGAGAGGCGACGCTCGTGCCGCCGATCGTGCACCAGTAGAGCACGTGTTTGACTTTGGCTTCTTCGTAGGAGTATTCACATTCCGGGCTCGTGTCGTGGACGGCGATCCCGGTGTAGGGGTCCGCGTCCGCGGAGACGTCAGCGACGGCGCGTTTGGCGCCGCAGCCGACCCCCGACCAGTCGGACACGCTCTGCTGCCAGGGCTGCGCGGTGAACACCACGCTGCAGCCACCGCCCGTCGCGCCATCGCCGTTCCACACGGTCTCGCCCGCCCACGCGCTGCCCGCTCCAAGGCTGAGGCGGGTCCCGCCGACCGCGACAACGTGCGGAGAGGACGCGGGAAAGCCGACATAGCCCCGTTCACTTGCTTCTTCGGCATCCCAGTCCAGGTAGCCGTCGTCGCCGGCGGCCGCCGTGATCACGATGCCCTTGTGGTTGAACGGGCTCGCGCTCTCCAGTTCAGGAGTCTCACCCACCTCGGGGCCGGCCCAGGAGTTCGAGACCTCGCCCGCGCCGAGCGTGGCCGCGCTCTTCTCGGCCGTTTCGAGGTCTTCATAGCTCGGCACGCCGGCCTCCACGAGCAGGACCTCGCAGCTCTCACACGTCGCGTGCGCGACCTCGATGTCGAGCGAGATCTCCAGGTCCCAGCCGGTCGCTTCTTCGGCCTCTTCGCGTGCGGACCGCGAGCCTCTGCGCGCCGCTTCCAGTTCTGTTGTGGTCTTGGGGAACGGCAGGTTCGCGGCTTCGCCGTTCTGGTTGACCTGCTTGAAGCAACCATTGCCCGCGGTGCACGCGGGCAGCGAGAACTCTTCGTCGTAGGCTTTCAGATCCGCTTCGGCGGTCGGATCGTTGTAGGCGTCGACCAGCGCCACCGTCTGCGCGGACGACGCGCTCGTGGGCAGGTCATAGGCAGTATGCAGATCCTGCGGTCGCAAACCAAATGCCCCCGCGCCCGGCGAAGGCGCGGTCAACGGCGCGCTGCGCGTGAACCCGAGCGGGTGCTTACGAGCACGAGCCGCGGCGGTTCGCGGCACGAGCTGTAACGCCAAGCATCCGGCGCGCCTGGGAGCGGCCTTCGCGCACACGGCACGTACGGTGTAGTCCGAGCTCGGCAACGGCGAGACGCTGCCGGCGGCCACGCTCGGGGCGCAGAGCAGAGCAAGCACCGCAGCGATCACAACCGGACGAAGGCGGCCCATCCGGGGCGCCCCTGGGCGAATGCTCACAACCGCTGTCCGTGCCGTCATCAGATCCTCCGTTTGTTCGAACCCATGCCCACCGGTGACGCCGGCCAAGACTACCGGATCGGCTGGAAAGCCCGAGGGGGCTCCGAGGGTGGACGCTAAAGGCCGCGGGCGCGGGGCATCCAGCCCCGCATCTGAGGAAAGCTACTGCCGCTGGAACGGCCCCGCTTACGCGATCTCGTTGCGGATGTAGGTGGCGAGCAGCGGGTCGTCGATCTCCCATCGTCCTGTCTGGGAGGAGCGGTGAACGATGCTCGAGCGTTGCAGGTACTTGAGCGCGCGGCTGGCGCGCTGGGACTCCAGACCATGATAGGCGGGTAGTCCACGGGCAAGGTTGCCGGCGATACGCAGCGCAGCAGCGCCTGAGCGGCCCATGTGCCGGATGGCATCCACCGCGTCGACGTGGCGGGCACGCTCGGCCTGCAGGGCGCCCTGCCAGCCACCGAGCGCAAGCCCCAGGTCGATTGTGTGAGTATCGGCCTCGATCGATGCCAGGTGGGCCTGCTGGGCTATCAGCATGACCGCGCGAGGATGCAACGCGCCAAGCTCGATGATGCGATCCAGCGCCTCTCCCTCCACCCGACACTCATCCTCGGCGAAGCGCTCTGTCAACCCTGCGCGCCACTCGCCGGCGAGGATCGGCGTGAGCTCCATGAACCCACCAAACCCGTAGAACGCGCGCTGACGGTTGGTGAACAGATCGCGCATCATGTGCTCGAGGCTGCCGGCGAACAGCGCGGTGACTCGCTCGGAGCCGTGGAGCGTCTCGCGCATGAACCTCATGAGCTCGTCCGGGTCGCCGTAGCCGCCGTCCCCTGCGGCGATCTCCTGGAGCTCGTCGATAAAGAGGATCAGCCGCATGCCATCCCGCTCGGCGATGCGCTGCGGGAGCTCCAGGGCCATCCGCAGCGCCCGCTCAGGATCCTGCGCGGCGCGGCCGGGTGCAATGGCAAGCTCGACGGCATCGCCGAGATCGGCCTGGGCCTTCATAGCGAGGGTGAGCGCGGCGCCCTTGACCACAGTGGCTCCCGCCTCGCGGACCTTCTCGATCAGCTTGTGCATCGGCCCGCGGTTGGCGAGCGTCTCCTGCGCGATCGCCTCGGCCAGCGTGGCGGCATTCGTGTACTTGAAGAGGCTGACCGAAACCGTATAGAAGCGCTTGGCCGGTAAACTGCCAATCGCCGCCTCGCACACACTGCTCTTGCCCGTGCGCCTGGGCGCCGCGACCACACGGTGCGCTCCATTGGAGAGCTGCAGGACAAGCTGGTCGACGTCACCGCGACGACCTATCATCCGCTCGAGCGGGATCGGCGCGTCAGATGCGAACAGATCGCGACTCGGAATCCTCACATGACGATTATGTCATAGATACATGACGTAAACGTCATCTGGAGGTTTTTGGGTCGCATCCTCGCAGGCGAGTGAGACCTACAAGGCCAATTGGTGCGGGGCGTCCGGCCCCGCTTACGAACGAGATGGCTGACACGACTGAGCCCCAGTCTCGCCGGTGGGTGCGCGGCGACCGGTGACCCTTCCTTAATAAAGCTCGATGGTTGAGGGGTCCAGATTGGTAAGGGCGTCACGGAGGAGCGGGTCGCCTAGCAGCCAGAGTCCTCTGCGGGGGCTGTAGATGAGCCCGTGGAACCTTCATCTCATCCAGGCGATCGGTGTGGACGCTCGTTGACCGCCACCTCGGACACCGCTACGGCACCCTCGTCCTCGTGGCCGTCGGCGCGGTCGCGCTGAACACGGTCCTCAAGGCGATCCTCGGACCAACGCCCTTCAGCGGAGTCTCTTCGTCGGCGAGGCTGCCCCAGCGAACTTCCCCAGCGGCCATGTCGTCTACATAACCTCGCTATGCGGCCTCGTGGCCTGGTTCGCGCTCGCCAGGGGCAACCGCCCGATCTTCGCGGCGACGCTGCTCCTGATCCTCGGCATGCGACCAGTCGACACCCCTTGCGCATCTAAATCGACTGTTCTTGGGGGTAAAGCTCGACGGCGTTCCCGTAGCCTCGCAAGCGAGCGAGTGCCGCGCTCATAAACGGGTCGGAGAT
>Ga0075522_10000298_pt1 | contig 34965 bp, 29 predicted proteins | sample NGEPerA_FD_74796 | JGI IMG/M metagenome (GOLD analysis project Ga0075522, IMG submission 74796) | Arctic peat soil microbial communities from the Barrow Environmental Observatory site, Barrow, Alaska, USA - NGEE PermafrostL2-A | ecosystem: Environmental > Terrestrial > Soil > Wetlands > Peat ... | reverse complement strand
GTTGGAAGGATAAAGGCGTGATCGCAAGTCAGTCCTAGCACTCGCGGACCAAATCGGCAAAATCAACAGCGGCATGATCCCGGTGCATTGACAACTGCGGTCGATTGGCTGCCTCTTTCGTAAAATCTAACATCGGTTAGAATAGTTCCCACACAACCGAGCACAACCGGAATTCAATCATCATGTCGCAGCCCGCAAAAATGCGTTTCGCACCGGACCTGCTGAAGGATCAGGTCGCCCTCGTGACCGGCGGCGGCACCGGCATGGGCCGCGCCACCGCGCTGGAAATGGCGCAATGTGGCGCCCGGGTCGTGGTGCTCGGCCGGCGCATCGAACCGATCGAGGATTGCGCCAAGGCGATCCGGGATGCCGGCGGCGATGCCTTTGCCGTATCGGCCGACATCCGCGAGCCCGACCGGATTGAGGAGGCGATGCAACGCATCAAACGCGAGTTCGGCGGCCTCAATATCCTCGTCAACAATGCCGGCGGCCAGTTCGTGACGCCGGCGCGCGAGCTCAACAACAAGGGCTTCGAGACCGTGATCCGCAACAATCTGATCGGCTCGTGGCAGATGACCAAGGCCGCCGCCGATCATTTCATGCTGGCGAACGGCGGATCGATCGTATTCGTGACCGCCTGTATCCGCTCCGGCCTGAGCGGTTTCGTGCATACCGCGGCAGCGCGCGGCGGCGTCCTCGGCATGATGAAAACGCTGGCTTTCGAATGGGCGGAATTCGGCATCCGGCTCAATTGCGTCGCCCCCGGGACCATCAAGACCGAAGGAATGGGCCACTATCCGATCGACCCCGAACAATGGCTCAAGCTCAACCGCAACATACTTGGGCACATGGGAAGCGTGGAGGATATTTCCGCGGCCATCATCTTCCTGAGTTCGCCGCTCGGAAAATTCGTCACCGGGGAGGAATGGTACATCGACGGCGGCGAGACCTTGCATCTGGCGCACGACGCGCGCCAGATGATCGACGCGATGAAATTCGCCACGCGCGAGCGCGGCGACGGCAAGACCAAATAGTTCAGGTCGGGCGTGCCCGCTCGGCTACGACGCGGCCTATAACACCTGTGCGATCAGGGTCCCCGGACTGGTCTGCATGCCATTGCCGCTTAGCCCAGCGTTGCGAAGTTTCTAACACTTGTTAGAATGAGCCGAGGAATCAAAGACTTTTGCGGAGAAGGAAACGCCATGGACTATGCGCTCAGCGAGCAGCAAGAGGCGTTTCGCGAAACCGCCGCGCGGTTCGCGCGGGAGAAGCTCGCGCCGCACTATCAAAAGCGCGCGACCGAAGACCGCATCGACCATGCGATACTGAGGGAGATGGGCGCGCTCGGCCTGATCGGTGCCGACCTGCCGGAGCAATATGGCGGCCTCGGCGAGAGCAGCGTCACCACCGGCATCATCATCGAGCAGATCGCGTATGCCGATTTCAATATCAGCTACGTTCCGTTACTGGCATCACTGATGGGCAGCATGATCGCGCAGCACGCCTCGCCCGACATCGCGCAGGAATGGCTGCCGAAAGTCACGGCAGGCGAGGCCATTGTCGGTCTCGGTCTGACCGAACCGCGTGGCGGCTCGGATGCGGCCAACCTGATCCTGCGGGCGGAAAAATCCGGAAATGGCTACCGGCTGAACGGCGAGAAGACGTCGATCAGCTTCTCGGACCAGTGCGAAGCCGCCGTCATCTTCGCCCGCACCGGCAAGGTCGAAGACGGCGCGCGCGGCGTCAGTGCCTTCTTCGTCGACCTCCATCAAAATGGGATCACCCGAACCCATTTCGACGATATCGGCACCAAGCCGGTCGGGCGCGGATCGATATTCCTGGACGACGTCTTCGTTCCCGCCGAATGCCTGATGGCGGAGGAGAACAAGGGCTTCTCCAAGATCATGTCGGGCTTCGACTACAGCCGCGCCCTGATCGGCCTCGAATGTGTCGGGCCCGCGCAAGCCTCGGTTGACGAAGCCTGGCGGTATTCCGGCGAACGCACCGCGTTCGAACGGCCGATCGCGCAGTTCCAGGGCGTCAGCTTCCCGCTCGCGGAGGCCGAGACCCAGCTCACGATGATGCGCCAGCTTTGCTACTATACGCTTTCGCTGCGCGATCGTCGGCTGCCGCACACCGCGGAAGCCGCGATGTGCAAATGGTACGTGCCGAAGGTGGCCTGCGAAATCATCCACCAGTGCTTGCTGACCCACGGCCACTACGGCTACACCACCGATCTGCCGTTCCATCAGCGTTATCTCGACGTGATGGGCCTGCAAATCGGCGACGGGACCGCACAGATCCAGAAGCTCGTGATCGCCCGCGAGAAGGTCGGCCGGGTTGCCGTCCAATATGCCAAGCAACCCGCGGGCCGATAAGGCCAGACGAGCCCCGGTTCGCGACCTTTTTCATCGCACGGCGCTGAAAGCGGCATCATCCATAGAGCCGCTGGCGGCATTGATCGCCACCAGCTTGGGATAGGCTGCGCGGAAATCGTCGAGCAATTGCCGAATCGGCGGATCGGCGAACCAGCCGCGGTCGTTGACATATTCCATGTGGCGCTGGTCGCTTGTGTCGAACTCGTGGAACAGCGCATCGCTTTGGCCGTCGAATATCAATTGCCTGACGCCGAACCGTTCGCACAGCTCGGTGTTAAATGCCGGCGTGACCTTGAACATGCGGCCGTTCAGCCAAAGCGCGACGTAGCCATGATAGATGAACAGGTCGGTGCCCATCAACTCGGCGAGCTTGGGTGAATTCAAGTGGTTCTTCACATCCGCAAACCCGACGGCCGCCGGAATCCCGGCCGCACGCAAGGCCGCGGTCAGCAGAATCGCCTTGGGAACGCAGAAGTTCGACGCCCTTCCTGCGATCCGGCTCGCCCGGTAATCGTCTTCGGCAAGACCGATGTGAAACGGATCATATTTGATCCGATCCCGCACGATCTCGAACAGGCGGATGGCCTTCTCGGTGTCGGAGAGCCCCGGCGTATCGCCCAGCGCGGACGACACGAATTCGCGGACCGACGCGGAATCGCTGTCTACATAGTCAGTCGAAAGCAGGAGTTCGGCTGGATCAACGCTGGATTTCATGGTCGTCCTGTAGCCATGCCGTTTTGCAAGACAAACCAATGCCAGAAACTACCAGCTGTCAATTGCGATATCGGGCCCGCACCGCCGCAATGCGCGACGATATGGGCATTCACCGATTATCGAACATCCGTTAGAATTTGTTGACGCGGTTTGTACTGGACGGCTAGCCTCAGACGAAAACACGCGCTGCCAGGAGCGGAATAATAATGATGGAACGAACATCGTATATGTGGGTTCCCCCACCCGAACTGGTGGCCGGCAGCAACCTGACGGCGTTTCTTCGTGCCGCCGGCGAAGCAGATTACGACACACTCGCGGCGCGGGCCCAAGCCGACCCGGCGTGGCTGATGGAGAAAGTTTTCAGGTTTTGCGACGTCCGGTTCTATCGTCGCTACGACCGGATGCTCGATGTATCGCGCGGTCAGGCCTGGGCCCGATGGTGCCTCGGCGGCACCACCAACATCGTCCTGAATTGCATCGACCGGCACCGTGATACGCCGGTGTGGGACCAGACCTTCCTGGTCTGGGAGGGCGAGGACCGCCGCGAGCAGCGCACGCTGACCTATCGCCAACTTGACCATGAGGTCGGCCGGCTTGCGCAAGCGCTGCGCGGGCTTGGCATCGGCCAGGGCGACGTAGTCGCGATCTACATGCCCAACCTGCCTGAAACCTTCATCGCGTTCTTTGCGATCCTCAAGCTTGGCGCCATCGTGATGCCGCTGTTTTCGGGATTTGGCCCGACCCCGATTCAATCCCGGCTGAACCACGGCGCCGCAAAAGCAGTGATTACCGCTGATGGCACCTGGCGCCGCGGCGCGCCGGCGCCACTCAAATCCGTCCTCGACCTCGCGCTGGATCATGCGCCGACCGTGCGCCATGTCGTAGTAGTCGGACGCGACAACCTCGCCATCGAAACGCCGATGCGCGATGGGCGCGACCATCGGTGGCAGGACATCGTTGCCGGCAATGACGGGGCGATCGCGACCGCCGAAATGCAGGCCGAAGACCCCGCCATTCTGCTCTACACTTCCGGAACCACCGGCGAACCAAAGGGTTGCGTCTGGACCCAGATCGGCTTCATCGGCTCGATGGTCACCCGCGACATCATCATCTGCGGCGACTTCAAGCCGTCCGACCGCTTCTTCTTCCTCAGCGACATGGGCTGGATGGTCGGCGCCATGTGCGCGTGCATCCCGAGCTTCGCCGGCGCCAGCGTTCTGATCGCCGAAGGCACGCCGGATTTTCCCGACACCGGGCGGTTCTGGCGGCTGATCCAGGACCATGGCGTCAGCTATCTCGGTGTTTCGCCCACCATCGTCCGCAGCCTGATGCGTTATGGTCCTGAAGAGGTCGAGCGCTACGACCTCAGCAGCCTGCGGATCACCGCGTCGGGGGGCGAAGCCTGGACCGCCGCGCCCTGGTTGTGGTTCTTCGAACACGTCTGCAAGTCGAAGATTCCGATCATCAACATTTCCGGTGGCACCGAGGTCGGCGGCTGCATCTTCATGGGCACGCCAAACCACCCGATGAATCCCGGATCGTTCTCGCGACCTGCGCTGGGCGTCGGCGCCGACATCGTCGATGCCGGCGGCAACAGCCTGCCGCCCGGCGAGGTCGGCGAACTGGTGCTGCGTCATGCGTCGATCGGCCTCACCAAAAGCCTGTGGAAAGCGGACGCGCGCTATCTCGAAAGCTACTGGAGCACGCTTCCGAATCTGTGGGTGCATGGCGATTTCGCGATGCGCGGCCATGACGGCCTTTACTATATTCTCGGCCGCTCCGACGACACCATCAAGATTTCCGGCAAACGCACCGGGCCGGCGGAACTCGAAGGCATCCTGATCGAGACCGGCAAAGTCTCCGAGGCCGCGGTATTCGGCATTCCGCATCCGGTCAAGGGATCGGCGATCGTCTGCGCCTGCGTGCCGATGCCCGGCGTCGATGTCGAAGGCGGCGTCGCCGACCAACTGTCGGCCGCCATCGTCACCGGCATGGGCGCCTCATACCGTCCGGAACGGATCATCTTTGTCGACGATCTGCCGCGCACCCGAAACCTGAAGATCATGCGCCGGGTGCTGCGCGCGGTGTTCGAGGATAAGGATCCCGGCGATCTCTCCGCGCTTGCCAATCCGGAAGCCGTCGACCGGCTGCGCCAAAAGCTGGCGGCGACGTGAACTGCAACAAGAACAGACGATCCCGGCCCCGGCGGACCGGGATCCCCGTTTGGATCAGATCGGACAATCCTGCGGGAATACCGGCTTGCGTTTCTCCACATGCGACGCGAGGCCCTCGCGCGCCTCGGCGCCGCTAAAGCCCAGCAGTTCCAGCGCGGTGGAGGTATCGAAGATTGGACCGTTGGCGCGCAGCCAGTTGTTGAGCGCATACTTGGTCCAGCGAATGGCGCTCTGCGCGCCGTTGGATAAATCCTCGGCGGTCTCGAGCGCGATCCGCTGCAAGTCGGCATCCTCGACGCACAGCGACACCAGCCCGATCCGCTCCGCCTCCTCGCCGGACAGCGGCTTGCAGGTGAGGAGGTAATACTTGGCCTTGGCAAGGCCGCACAGCAGTGGCCAGATGATGCAGGCGACATCGCCCGCGGCGACGCCGAGCCGGGTGTGACCATCGACGATGCGGGCCGACTTTCCGCAAATCGAGATATCGGCGAGGATGCCGACCACGAGCCCGGCGCCGACCGCAACGCCATTGATCGCCGAGATGATCGGCTTGTTGCAGTTGATGACGTTGTAAACCAGGTCCTTGGCCTCCTTCCACGTCGCCATCCGGGCGACAGGGTTGTCGAGAATACTCTTGATCAGCTCGAAGTCGCCGCCGGCCGAAAACGCCTTGCCGGCCCCGGTGACAATCACCGCGTTGATATCGGGGTCGTCGTTGATGTCGCGCCAGATATGGGTAAGCTGGGTATGGGTTTCGGCGTCGACCGAATTATAGGTTTCGGGCCGATCGAATGTCAGGCGAAGAATCCGCTTCGACGGATAGTCCAGCTTGAGCTTGGTGTAGGCGTCGTAGCGTTTGGACATCGGATTCACCTTACTTTCATTCGAACAGATGTTAGAATTTTAGATACGTTCGATTGCCGCCGCAAGCCGGTTGCAGGGAAAGCTGGCGAATTTGCATCTGGATCGAGAGCAGCTTTCGGAAGGTAGCGATGCAGGGAATGCACAATAAATCTCTGGTGGGAATGGCAGGCGCAACCCCGACGGTTGGCGAGCTGTTTCGTGCGCGCGCCCAGATTCAACGCTCGTCGCCGGCGATCGAATATCAGGAGCGTCAGATCAGTTACGGCGAGTTGCTGGATCGCGCGGATCGCCTGACATCCGTGCTGGCTGGTCACGGCCTCGTCCGCGGTGATCGCGTGGCGCTGCTTTCGCGCAATCGGCCCGAATATCTCGAGGTTGAGCTGGCGGCCGCCAATATCGGCGTCATCACGGCTTGCCTGAACTGGAGGCTGTCGAAGCGCGAACTGGCCTATTGCGTCGAACTGGTGTCGCCGAAACTTCTGATCGCGGAACCGGATTTGGCCGCGAGCCTGGACGGCCTTGCCGGCGGCCGCTCGTTGATCGAAATCGGCGACGGGTATGAACGGCTGCTGCAGCGACACAGCGCTTACGCGCCTCCGGCCATGGTCGATCCCGAGGATGGGCTGGTGATTCTCTACACCAGCGGAACCACCGGCCTGCCCAAAGGCGCGGTCATCTCGCATCGCGCGATGGTCGCCCGTGCGCTCGTCTTCAGCTCGGAACTGAAGATTCTCCCGCACGACGCCTTCGTGGCATGGGCGCCGCTGTTTCACATGGCGTCGACCGACCATGGCCTCGCAACATTGTTGCGCGGTGGAACCGTTGTCATCGTCGATGGCTTTCAGATCGAGCCGCTGTTGTCCGCGCTACAGCGCCACACGATCGGCTGGTTCGTCCTGATCCCCGGGATGATCGACGCGTTCATCGCCGGCTTCCGGGCGCACAACGTCGAGATCAAGGGCGTGGGTTGTTGCGGCGCGATGGCCGATCTTGTTCCTCCGCATGTCCTGGCCGAGGTGACCGATCTTTTGCGCGCGCCCTACGTCAACAGCTTCGGCTCGACCGAGACGGGCTTGCCGCCGGCGACCCGTGCCCTGATCCCGATCGGCGCCATCCCCGACCGGCTGTCGAAACAGCAAAGCGCCTTCTGCGATATCAGGCTGGTGGATTGCGATGACAACGAGGTCGCTGCGGGGATGCCGGGCGAACTCGCGATCCGGGGACCGACCCTGTTCTCCGGTTACTGGCAGGCGGAAGAGACCAATGCGCGGGATTTTCGTGGCGGCTGGTTTCACATGGGCGACGTGTTTCGACGCAACGACGACGGCTCGCTCGATTTCGTCGATCGCGCCAAATACATGATCAAGACCGGCGGCGAGAACGTCTATCCCGCGGAGATCGAGCGGCTGTTGATGAGCGACCCGCGGATCACCGAAGCAGCGGTGGTGCGCACGGCGGACGCCAAATGGGGCGAAGTGCCGGTCGCATTCGTGTCGCGCCGCGATACCACCATCACCGAGCCGGATTTGCACGACCTGTGCCGGCGCGATCTCGCCGGCTACAAGTGCCCGCGGCAATTCCGCTTCATCGAATTTGCGGATTTTCCGCGCTCGACCAGCGGCAAGGTGCAGCGCCACGAACTCGAAGCCCGGCTGAAGCAGGGCTAACCGCAGGCCTCGGCTACATCCGGAACACGCCGAACCTGGTCTTTCTGGCGGGCGTCCGGCCGGCGAGATCGAGCAGCAGCGCCATCACGTCGCGCGTTTCGACCGGATCCACCACCATGTCGCACCACAGATTGCGCGCGAAATTATAGGGATCGGCGAACGCTTCGAAATCCCTGCGCACCGGCTGCTTGAATTCCTCCCGCTCCTCGTCCGTCCAAGAAGTGCCTTCCCTTGCATGAATGTTGTCGCGCACCATGGCAAGCGTGGTCGCGGCCTGTTCCGGCCCCATCAGCGCGGCATGAGCGCTCGGCCACATCAGCGTGGCGTTCGGCTTGAACGCGCGGCCGAGCATCGCAAAATACGCCGCGGCGTAGGAGCCACCGGTGATGACGGTATATTTCGGCACGTCGGCGCACGCCATCGCGGTCATGAACTTGGCGCCATGCTTGGCGATACCCTGGCGTTCCACAGCCGAGCCGACCATGAAGCCGGACACGTCGACCAGAAACAGCAGTGGAATGTCCCGCTTGCAGCACAGCTCGATGAAGTGCGCGCCCTTGATCGCGCTTTCGGAGAACAGCACGCCGTTGTTGGCCAAAATACCGATCTCGAAACCCCTGATGCGAGCGAACCCGCACAGCATGGTCTCGCCGTGAAGCTGTTTGAATTCCTGAAACTCGCTGTCGTCGATCAGACGTGCGAGAATTTCGCGGTTGTCCGTCGGTGTGCGCCTGTTGGCGCTGACAATGCCGTAGATTTCCTCGCAGGCGTAAGCCGGCGGCCGCGGCTGCCTCGGGGTCCAGCGTAACTGCGGCGGCTCACCGAGCCTGGCAACGATGTCGCGCGCGATCGCCAGTGCATGACTGTCGTTCTCGGCGATATGATCGGTCACGCCGCTGACACGGCTGTGCATTTCCGCGCCGCCAAGCGGCTCGACCTCGACCACCTCGCCGGTGGCGGCAAACACCAGTTGCGGACTGCCGAGGAACATCGCGCCCTGATTACGCACGATCACCACTTCGTCGCACAGCGCCGGAATATAGGCGCCGCCTGCGGTCGAAGGCCCGTGCACGATGGCGATCTGGGCAATGTTTTCAGCCGACATTTTCACCTGATTGTACATGATCGATCCGGCCTGCCCTTCATCCGGGAAGATGTTGGCCAGGTCCGGCAGAAAACCCCCGCCCGACTGAACCATGGTGATGCAGGGCAATCGGTGTTGCCACGCGAACAGCTGGGCGCGGGTGTGCTTCTTGGTGGTGATGCCGAACAGCGTTCCACCCTTGACGGTGGCGTCGTTGGCGATAAGCATGCAGCTTCGGCCGCAGATCTGGCCGACGCCGGTAATGATCGTCGCGCCCGGCGGCACGCCGTCATACATGCCCTCCCCGGCCAGATGCCCGCAATCGAGAAACGGCGATCCGGGATCGATCAGCGCGGCGATGCGCTCGCGCGGAAGCAATTGCCCTCTCGATTTATGCAATGCGCGCGCTTTGGCGGAACCACCCGCATTGGCCTCAGCCCGCCGCTTGTGCAGATCGGCAATCCGGGCCAGATACTGCGCGCGGTTTTGCCGGAATTCGTCCGACCCGGTCGCCACGGTCGATTTCATCATGGTCATTGACGATGTCCCCAGCGCGGGAACGCAATGAAGAAAGCGGGTTGCTCATTTTCTAACATTTGTTCGATTTCTGACCATTGTTAGATTGAAATCCTAGAGGCTTCTGCCTAAAGATGGCAAGAGAGATCATGTCTTCTCCTGTTCGGCAGATGCGATGATCTTGATCGCGCCAACGAGATCAGACCCAGTTGGAAGACCGGTACCGGAGTTCCGCGATGGACTTTGATTTGACGCATGAGCAGCGGCAGATTCTCGAATACGGCAATGTGGTCGCGCAGAAGTTCGATCGCAAATACTGGATGGATTGCGCCGAGAAGCACATCTTCCCGGAGGCGCTGTACCGTCAGGTTGCGGAAGACGGGTTCGTCGGCACGATGGTTCCCGAGGAATATGGCGGCGCAGGGCAAGGCATGATCGAAATGCACCTGTTCCTCGAAGGACTGTCAAATAACGGTATTCCACTGCTCAACCTCGTTGTCGGCGCCGCGATGAGCCTCGGATTTATCGCCAAATATGGATCGGAGCAGCAAAAGACCCGCTACCTGCCCGACGCCTGCAGCGGCAAGACCCGATTCTGTTTCGCGATCACCGAATCCGACGCCGGAAGCAACACCATCCGCACCGCCACGATCGCAAAAAAGCGCGGCAATCGGTTCGCGCTGAACGGCCAGAAGACCTTCATTACCGACGCCGATGGCTCCGATTACGCGCTGGTGGTGACACGGACAACGCCACACACCGAGGTCGCAAAGAAGACCGACGGCTTTACCCTGTTTGTGGTCGATCTCAAGGCCAAGGGCGTGCAGAAGCAGTATATTCCGGTCAGCATTCCGGCGCCGGAGACGCAGTGGCAGGTGTTCTTCGACGACGTCGATCTCGGGCCGGAAGACGTCGTCGGCGAAGTCGACAAGGGTTTCGGCATCCTGTTCAAGAGCCTCAATCCGGAACGAATTCTGGTGGGTTCGATCTGCTGCGGCCTCGGCCGCTACGCGCTGAACCGCGCCGTCGACTACGCCAACGAGCGCAAGGTGTTCAACAACGTTCCGATCGGCTCATACCAGGGACTACAGCATCCGCTGGCCAGCGCACGGACCGATATCGAGATGGCGTCGCTGATGACGCTCAAGGCGGCCTGGGTGTTCGATCAGGGCCGCGAGGCCGGCGAGTTCTCGAACATGGCGAAACTCGCGGCCGCCGATGCCGGCACCAAGGCCGTGGACACCGCACTGCAGTGCTTCGGCGGCAACGGCTTCACCAAGGAATACGGCATCTTCGACATCTATCCGATGGTGCGGCTGCTGAAGACCGCGCCGCTGAACCGCGAAATGATTCTCAATTACATCGGCGAGCGCGTGATGGGCCTGCCGCGTAGCTACTAAGCTCTAATCGGGAATAAAGCTGTCTATTATGCTCAGAGCACAAGGTCGCGCGCGATGGCGGTGATGAAGTCCGATGTATCGGTGGCAAGCGACGAATTCCGTCGCAACCGCGCGGCTTACGCCGATCGGATCGCCGATCTCCACGCCCGGCGCGCCGCCGCGACGGTGGGCGGCCCGGAACGGGCGCGACGGCTGCACAAGGAGCGCAAGCAGTTATTGCCGCGCGAACGCATCTCCGCGCTGCTCGATCCCGGCTCGCCGTTTCTCGAATTCTGCCAACTCGCCGGCGAAGGCATGTATGAAGGCGTTCCGCCCGGCGGCAGCATCGTCACCGGCGTCGGGATGGTGTCGGGCCGCGCCTGCATGATCATCGCCAATGATGCGACGGTGAAGGGCGGAACCTATTACGGCATCACCTGCAAGAAGCACGTCCGCGCGCAGAAATTCGCCTGGCAGCACCGGCTGCCCTGCCTGACCCTGGTGCAGTCCGGCGGCGCCAATCTGCCGGACCAGCCCAACATATTCCCCGACGACGGCCAGTTCGGCTCGATCTTCTACAACCAGATCCGGATGTCGAGCGAAGGCATTGCGCAGATCGCCACCGTGCACGGGCCATCGACCGCCGGTGGCGCCTATATGCCCGCGCTGTGCGACGAGACCGTCATCGTCCGCAACCAGGGCGCGATGTTCCTCGGCGGCCCTCAACTGGTCTATGCCGCGACCAAGGAAGAGGTCGACATGGAGACGCTGGGCGGCGGCGAGATGCACAGCCGCGTCAGCGGCGTCACCGATCATCTTGCGGAAAGCGACAGCCACGCCATCGCCATCGCCCGCGACATCGTTGCCAATCTCGGCGACATTCCGCCGCAGCGCTCGGACGTGGCGCCGCCGCGTGAGCCCCGCTTCGACGCCGACGATATCTACGGGCTGATCAGCACCGATCCCCGCATTCCCACCGACAACCGCGAGATACTTGCGCGGCTTGTCGACGGCAGCGAATTTCACGAATTCAAGCCGCTGTACGGCGAGACGCTGATCACCGGATTTGCCCGCATCATGGGTTTCGAGATCGGAATCCTGTGCAACAACGGCGTGCTGTTTTCCGAATGCGCGCTAAAGGCGACCCACTTCATCGACCTGTGCTGCAAGCGCAAGATCCCGCTACTGTTCATGGCCGATGTCACCGGCTTCATGGTCGGGCGCGAAGCGGAGGAAGGCGGCATTGCCAAACACGGTGCCAAGATGATCACCGCGATGGCCAGCGCCAACGTGCCGAAATACACCTTGATCATCGGAAATTCCTATGGCGCGGGCTATCTTGCGATGTGCGGTCGCGCCTTCAAGCCCCACGCGATGATGATGTGGCCGCACGGACGCTCCGCCATCATGGGCCCGGATCAGGCCGCCAACACGCTCGCCATGGTCAAGGACGAGTCGCACAAGCGCGATGGCACGAGTTGGACCGAGGAGGAGCGCGAGGCCTATCGCGCGCCGGTGCGCAAAACCTTCGAGGATTTCGCCAACGCCTACAACTATGCCCGCCACACCTGGTGCGACATGGTGATCGATCCGCTCGAGACCCGCAACGTCATGGCGCTGCTGCTCGATCTCGCCGGCCGGCTGCCGCCGCAGGAAACCGAGTTCGGCGTATTCCGGATGTGACGCAGGGGAAACGTTCCGTGTTCAAGAAAATCCTGATCGCCAATCGCGGCGAAATTGCCTGCCGGATCGCGCGCACTTGCCATCGCCTCGGCATCGCCGTCGCCGGTGTTCACTCCTCGGCCGACGCCAACGCGCTGCATGTCAGGGAAATCGGCGAGTCGATCGAGATCGGCGGACCCGCCGCATCCGAGAGCTACCTGCGAATCGATGCGGTGATTGCCGCCGCCAAATCCACCGGCGCGGAAGCCATTCATCCGGGTTTTGGTTTCCTGGCGGAAAACGCCGCGTTTGCCCGCGCCGTCGAGGCCGCTGGCTTGGTGTTCATTGGACCCACGGCCGATGTGATCGAACGGTTGGGCGACAAGGCATCCGCCAAACAGGAGGCCGAAGCCGCGGATGTGCCGACCGTCCCCGGCAGCCGGACGCCGAGCGAGGACGCCGTTGAAATCGACTGCATCGTGCGCGAGCTCAAGCTTCCGGTGATGCTGAAGGCCGCGGCTGGTGGCGGTGGCAAGGGCATGCGCGCGGTCTCGAACTTCGATGGTCTTGCCGGCGAAATCGAATCCGCCATGCGGGAGGCCAGAAACTCGTTCGGCTATGCCGGATTGATCGTCGAAAAACTGGTCGAGCGCGGCCGTCATATCGAGGTGCAGATCGCCGGCGACGGCCGGGGCGATGTCATCCACCTGTTCGAGCGTGAATGCTCGCTGCAGCGGCGGCACCAGAAAGTCATCGAGGAGGCGCCCGCCGCCAACCTGTCCGCTTCGCTGCGCGAGAAAATCGTCGGTGACGCCGTCCGGCTTGGCAAGCGATTGAACTATCGTGGCGTCGGGACGGTCGAGTTCATCGTCCGCGACGACAGTTACTATTTTCTCGAAGTCAATCCGCGGCTGCAGGTCGAGCATCCCGTTACCGAGATGGTCACCGGCATCGACATTGTCGAATTGATGCTGCGCATTGCCGCCGGCGAGGGATTGCCGTTTTCGCAAGGCGCCGTGACATGCAGCGGTCATGCGGTCGAAGCCCGGATCTGCGCCGAAGACCCCGCCGACGACTTCCTGCCCCGCACCGGCGAACTGGCCTATGTCCGGTTTCCCGCCGACGGAATCCGGGTCGAGACCGGCATCGAGAGCGGATCCGTCGTTACGCCCTATTACGACTCGATGCTGGCGAAGCTGATCGCCCATGCCGATAGCCGCGATGAAGCGCTCGACAGGCTGGGACAGGCGCTTGCGGACACCTCGATCTTCGGCATCACCACCAACCAGGAATTTCTCAGGCGGCTGATCGACCTGCCGGCAACCCGTAGTGCTACTTTCTACACGCGGCTGATCGACGATCAGATCGACAGCCTGGTCGAAAACACCGTCCGCCTGGACGCCGAAGCGCTTGCGCTCGGCGCGTATTTCTGGATCACGCAGCAACGCCGGCCGGCGGCCTCCGGTCCCTGGCAGTCGCGCGACATGACCGGCTGGCACATGGCTGCCGGCGGCGACGGGCTGTCGCCGATTCCGATCCTTCATCTCGAGGAGAGCGGCGCGAGCGCCGAGATCCGGTTCGCGCCGCTGCAAGCCGACGGCTCGATGCTGGTCAGCGTCAACGAAGAGCAACTGCGGGTTGCGCTGATTCCGCTTGCCGACGACGGCTTTACCGCCGTCGTTGGCGCCCGTCGCGATACCGTTCGGATTCATCAGGAAGGGCAGACCATCTTTGTCCACGACCGCCGCGGCAGCCACGCGCTAACGGCGGTTCCGTACCTGACCTATATCAGCGCGGTGGCGGAAACCAGCGGCGAGCTGCGCGCGCCGATGATGGGCATGATCCTGAAGGTCAATGTCGCGGTCGGGGACAAGGTCAAGGCGGGGGACGTCGCCGCGGTGCTGGAATCGATGAAGATGGAATTGCGCGTGAGCAGTGAAATTGACGGCGTCGTCGTCGCCGTCAATTGCCGCGCGGGCGAAACCGTCGAACGTAACGCCGTCATCGTCATCGTCGAGCCGGAGCAGATAGCCTAGGCAGAAATCCTTCGCGATGCTCGGCAAGAAGCGTGAGGAGTGGGATAATGAGACTGGGAAGTGTCAACTACGAGACCAGGGGCAAAATCGCGATCCTGACGCTCGACGAGCCCAACAAGCTCAATGCGCTGAGTAGCGGCATCCGCGAGGGAATACTTGAAGGCCTCAAACGGGTCGATGCCGACGACGCGATCCGCGTCGCCATCCTTACCGGCAACGGCGAAAAGGCGTTTTGCGCCGGCGCCGACATCAGCGGCTTTCAGTTCGACCCGGAAACGGTGCGCAAGTTCATGAAAACCGCACTCGACGTGTTGGCGGCGCCGGAAAACTGCGGCAAGCCGGTGATCTCGGCCGTTAACGGCATTGCGTTCGGCGGCGGCTTCGAAATCGCGATTGCCTCGGATTTTATCATCGCCTCCGACCGTGCGCAGTTCGCGGTGCCTGAAATCAAGCTCGGGCTGCTGCCCGGATTCGCGATCGTTCGTCTCGCCGAGATGGTCGGCCGCGCCAAGGCCAAGGAGATGAGTATCCTCGGCGATCCCATGTCAGCGGAGGAAGCCTGCCGCCTCGGGTTGGTGCTGCGCGTCGTGCCCCACGAAAGACTGCTGGCGGAGGCGATGGAATTCGCCGAACGAATCGCATCGAAACCAAGGCTCGCGGTGCAGATGGCAAAATCCTTCTACAATCGCGGCCTTGGCGGCGACGAGATACGGCATGCGATCGACGGCTTTCCTCTGCTGTTCATGCACGACGATGCGCGCGAGGGCATTGCCGCATTTCGCGAAAAACGAAAGCCGAAATTCAAGGACTAACTGGCGATCAATGGAGCCGCCGGGGCAGCGGGCGAAGCGCTGCAAGGTTTTCCGCGGCGCGCAGGGGCAAGCGGTCGTAGCCGAAGTGGCTGGCAGCGGACCGCCGGCATTGCTGGCGCATGGCGGCGGTCAGACCCGGCCGCTTGGACCGGGACTGCGGCGCGACAGTTCCTGCAATTGGCGCCGCCTGCCGTCTACACCGACGTCGCCGGTGCTGGCCACATGGTAGCCGGGGTCGCAATGACGCGTTCACCGAGGCTGTCGTGAAATTCATCCGCGGCCCGAAGCAGCGCCGATAAGGAAATCAGCCGCAGCGCTGCGATCTAGGCCGAACGTTCGCTTGCGTGGCCATATAACGTTCGCTAGCTTACCAATAATATTTCAGAAGAAGGCAAAAACCCGCCGATTGTGCACTGCCGCGCAGTGTGAAAGCATCCAGGACGGAAACAACAAGTTGGCTGCTGGTGAGACCACCGATCCGGTACTCGAATGCCGATCCGTCGAGCGGCGGTTCGGCGGCATCGTCGCACTGAACGGCATCGACATGCGGATCGAACGCGGCGAGATATTCGGCCTGGTCGGCCCCAACGGATGCGGCAAGACCACCCTGACCAACGCCATCACCGGCTTTTATCCGCCGCAGCGGGGCACTATCTCGCTCCACGGCCGTGACATTACCGGTATGGCACCGCACAAGGTTGCGACCCTGGGGGTCGCGCGCACGTTCCAGAATCTGGCGCTGTTCAACGGAATGAGCGTACTCGACAACATCCTCCTCGGCCGTCACATTCACATGAAGCCGGGTGTGATGCGCACGGCGCTGTACTGGTGGCTGGCGCGCAGCGACGAGGCGGCCAACCGCGCCGCGGTCGAGGACGTGATCGACTTCCTGCAACTCGAAAGCGTCCGTGACGAACTGGTGGACGGAATTCCGATCGGTCTTAAAAAACGCGTGGAGCTGGCGCGCGCGCTCGCCGCCGAACCCAGCCTGCTCATCCTCGACGAGCCGATGGCCGGGATGAACCAGGAGGAAAAGGAATACATGGCGCGCTTCATCCTCGATGCGCGCGATGAGCGCAAGGTGACGGTATTACTGATCGAGCACCACATGGACGTCATTACCGGCATCTGCGACCGCATGCTGGCGCTGAACTATGGTGCGATGATCGGCAGCGGTATCCCGGCGGACGTCGTCGCCGACCCCCGCGTGGTCGAGGCCTATATCGGAGGCGCGCATGCCGCGCGCTGAGTCGAGCCCGACCTGGGACTTCGCGATCGACACCACGCTGATCCGCGTGCTGGCGACAAATGCCAAGGTGTTTCCCGATCGTGTCGCGATGCGCGAGAAAACCAAGGGCATCTGGAAACAGATCACATGGATCGAGTTGCTCGACAGCGTGCTGTGCTGCGCGGCGGGACTTGAGAGCCTCGGTTTCGGCGCCGGCGAGGTGATACTTGTGCTCGGCGACAACCGGCCAAGGCTCTACGCCGGGATGCTCGCGGCGGGGATGCTCGAGGGCTACGCCATGCCCGCGTTTGCCGATGCGACACTCGACGAAATCCGCCACTTCGTGCATGAAGCAGGCGCGCGGTTCATGCTGGCGGAAGACCAGGAGCAGGTCGACAAGATGCTCGATCTGCGTGACCAGGGCGCGACCATCGAGCACATCGTCTACGACGACCCACGCGGACTGGCCGCCTACCCCGCCCCCGGCTTGATCTCGTGGGAAGCCGTGCAAGCCAAAGGCACGGAGCGACTCGCCCAAAACCCCGGGTTGCGGGATCAGTTGATTCAGCGGGCGCAGCCGGAAGGCCCCGCGGTATTCGTGCATTCGTCGGGGAGCACCGGAAAACCGAAAGGCGTGGTGCTTTCGCATCGCAATCTGTTGGCCGGCGTCCGCAATGCCTATCGTGGCGGTGCCTTTCAATTCGACGAGGTCATTCTGGCCTACCTGCCGATCGCCTGGGTCGGCGATTTCGCCGTGACCATGGGCGCCGGCATCGCGCTTCGCTTTACCATCAACATTCCCGAGCGGCAGGAGACGGTGCTGCATAACCTGCGCGAAATCGCCCCAACCTTCTACCTGGCCGCGCCGCGCAGCTGGGACAATCTGCTGACCGCGATTCAGGTTCGCATGGAAGATTCGTCGCCGTTGAAAAAGGCAGTATATCAGTTCTTCATGACGGCGGCGCTATCGGCCGAACGGCGCAAGCTCGATGGTCGCGAGCCGACCCTCAAAGAAAAATTGTTGGCTCCGCTCGGCGAATGGCTGGTGTGCGGCCCTATCAAGGACCAGTTCGGCCTGAAGCGCATGCGCGGCGCCTTCACCGGCGGCGAGGCCATGGGCGAGGATACCTTCGTATTTTACCGCGCGCTCGGCATCAAGCTGCGCCAGCTCTACGGCCAGACCGAGAGCAGCGCCTATAATGCGATCCAGAGCATGGACGAAGTCCGTCTGCACACGGTCGGGCGTCCGCTGCCGGGCGTCGAAGTCCAGATCAGCGAGTCCGGCGAAATCCTGATCCGCTCGGGCAGCGTGTTTGCGGGATACTTCAAACAGGACGAAGCCACCCGCGAAACCCTCGACGGCGACTGGCTGCACTCCGGAGACGCCGGTTATCTCGAACCTGACGGCCACCTGGTTGTGCTGGGCCGGCTGTCGGACGTCGTGCACACCGCCCAGGGCGAACGCTATATTCCCAACTATATCGAGAACCGGTTGAAATTCAGTCCGTATATCAAGGATGCCGCCGTGCTTGGACGCGGCCGCGAGACGCTTGCAGCCATCATCTGCATCGACAAGGAAGCCGTCGGGCTGTGGGCCGAACTGCGCGGCATCTCCTACATTTCCTATGCCGACCTGTCGCAGAAACCTCAGGTCACCGAACTGGTCGCCGCCGCAGTCAAGCATGTCAACCGCACCTTGCCGGGTGGATTGCGGGTGCGGCGCTTCGTCTGCCTGCACAAGGAGTTCGACGCCGACGATGGCGAGATCACCCGGACCCGCAAGATCCGGCGCAACGTCGTGGAAGCCCGCTATGAACCGATCATCGACGCCATCTACGACAACCGCCAGACCGTGCTGATGAAGGCCCAGATCAGCTACGAGTCCGGCGAAATCGGTGTCATCGAGCGGACGCTGTCGGTGCAGGAGGCCTGACATGGACGCGATCCTGCTGCTGGAATCGGCGGTCAACGGCGCGCTCGTCGGCCTGATGTACTCGCTGGTCGCGATGGGAATCGTCCTGATCTACAAATCGTCCTCGGTGCCCAATCTCGCGCAGGGTTCGATGACGATGCTGGGCGCCTACGTGGTGCTGGCATTTACCAATAATGCAGGCGCGCCGATCTGGCTCGCAATCCCGTTGGCGATCGTGACGATGTTCGGCATTGGCGTTGGCATCGAGCGCGTGGCGCTACGCCGGCTCGCCGGCCGCCCAATCATCATGATCCTGATGATGACTCTCGGGCTGGAGATTTTCCTTCGAGCCGGCGCGATGACGATCTGGGGCGGCACCGCGCGACCAATGCCGCTGGGAATCAGCGACGCGCCCTTGTTTGTGGGCCCGCTGCTGATCAACCGAACCTACTTCATCGGCGCAATCGTCGCGGTATCCATGTTCGGTTTGTTCGTCGGGTTCTTTCGCACCCGAATGGGTGTGGTTCTGCGCGCCATTTCCGACGACTATACGGCGGCCTGGTCGGTCGGCATTTCGGTCGAGCGCGGGGTGGCGCTGTCATGGGCGATGTCGGCGGTAGTTGCAACCATTGCCGGCGTACTCTGGAGCTCGGTGCAAGGCGTCGATCAGTCGCTGGCGCAATTACTGCTCAAGGGGGTGACCGTCGCGGTTCTCGGAGGCCTGGATAGTATCGGAGGCGCACTGCTCGCTGGGGCGCTGCTCGGTATCGTCGAAGGCGTCGCATCCAGCGTTCTCGATCCCCTGCTGGGCGGTGCCAGCCGGGATCTCGTGGACGCGGCGATGCTGATCCTGACTATCCTCATCCGGCCGCACGGATTGTACGGCCGCCACGACATCGAGAGGGTGTGAGACCATGCTCTTTCGTCAGGCTGGCATCTTTCACACCGACTACAACGCCGACCGGGCGCTGTTTCCGATTCCGGCCGACCGGTGGATGATCGGCATTCTGCTCTTGCTGGCTCTGACCGCGCCGCTTTACATGAACTCGCTGTATCTCAGTAGCTACGCGTTGCCGTGGCTGGTGTGGACCGCTGGCGCGCTCGGCCTGAACCTAATCCTCGGATGGGCCGGCCAGTTTCACCTCGGCTACGCGGCGGTGATGGGCATCGGCGCCTACGCGGCGGTCCACGCCATGAAGGCCGGCGTGCCATGGGAGATCGCCATCATTCTCGCCGGATTGACGGCCGCGGCGATCGGCATCGTTTTCGCGTTCGCGGCGCTGCGCGTGAAAGGCCTGTATCTGGCGCTCAGCACGCTCGCGCTGCAGTTCGTGATGGACTGGACGATTTCGCACGTGCCCGCGATCAGCGGCGGCACCCAGGCAACATTGCAGGCACCTGACATTCGCCTGCTGGGCATTCCGGTGACATCGGACGCGGGATTGTACTACGTCGCCTTCGTATGGTGCATTCTGGTCACGTCGTTCATGCTCAATCTGCGGCGCACTTCGCTGGGTCGCGCGCTGGTCGCCGTTCGCGAGAAGGACTATGCCGCCGCCGTGATCGGCGTGAACAGCTTCTACTTCAAGCTGGTGGCGTTCGCGACCTCATCGTTCATCGGCGGGGTGACCGGTGCGATTCTGATCGGCACCTTCTACCACGCCGTGACGCCCGAACAGTTTTCCGTCGATGTCTCGATCCAGGCCCTGGCGATGGTGATCGTGGGCGGGCTGGGCAGCATCATCGGGAGCTATTTCGGCGCGGCGTTCATTCTGCTGATGCCGGGCGCCATGAATAGCTTAATCTCCTGGCTGGCTACCCGATTTGGGTTCTCGCTCGGCATCGAGACGCTGGCGCACCTTCCCCAGGCGCTCTATGGCGCGCTCATCATCGGCTTTCTCCTGATCGAACCGCTCGGGCTTGGAAAGATCTATAACAATATTCGCGACTACCTGCTGGTCTGGCCTTTCGGCTACGTGAAGAAATAGCGGAGCATGGCCCCATGAACGAGCCAATCGCTGCCAGGATACTGTCGCTCAACAATATCGAAGTCGTCTACGACTACGTTTCCCTTGCGATCAAGGGCGTCTCGATCGAGGTGCCCGAAGGCGGAATGGTGGCGTTGCTAGGCGCCAATGGCGCCGGAAAGAGCACGACGCTGAAATCGATCAGTGGACTTCTGACGGCTGAGCGGGGCGAGGTGCGACGGGGCGAACTGCGGTTTCGCGGCCAAGACATCGGCGGGCTGATGCCGCAGGACCGCGTCAGGCTGGGGATCGCCCATGTGCTTGAAGGGCGCCGGGTGTTCGAGCATCTGACGCCCGACGAAAACCTGATCGCGGCGTCGTCCCTGCATAGCCGTCAGGACATGAATCGCAACAAGGACCGCGTTTACAGCTATTTTCCGCGCCTGCACGAGCGCCGAACCATCGCGTCGGGTTATCTCTCGGGCGGCGAACAGCAGATGCTCGCGATCGGCCGCGCCCTGATGACCCAGCCGAAGCTGTTGATGCTCGATGAACCCAGTCTCGGCCTGGCGCCGTTCCTGGTTGCTGAAATCTTCCAGATCCTCGGCCGCATCAATCGCGACGAAGGACTCTCGATATTGCTGGTTGAGCAAAACGCCATCGCGGCGCTCGAAATCGTTTCGCACGGCTATCTGATCGAAAGCGGCCGCATCGTCATGCACGACAGCGCCGCCGCGTTGAAGAAAAATCCCGACATCCAGGAATTCTACCTGGGGGGCGGTGAAAACAGGAACTTTCGCGACATCAAACATTACCGGCGGCGCAAACGGTGGCTGACTTGAGCAGCGCCGGGCGGGCCGCCGGCCAATATCTGCCAATAAAAGCTGGCAGCAACGAGGGTTTTGCGGTTCACTCTGTCAAACAAGGGAGGATACAAAAATGAAACTACTATCCATCTCGGCCGGGCTGGCGCTGGCGCTGGCCAACGTCATGCCGGCGACTGCGGCCGACCCGGTTCGCTTTGCGCTCTGTTACGACCTGAGCAAGGCGTACACGTTCGTCACGCCGCAGGTCGCTCAGGCCGCGCGCGATTACGCCGAGCTTCTCAACGAGAAGGGCGGCATCGAAGGCCATCCCATCGAAGTGGTGGTCCAGGACCACGGCAACGAGCCGCAGCGCGGCATCGAATGCTACGAGAAATTGAAGCGCGAGGGCGTGATGGTATTCGACATGTTGTCGACGCCGGTGTCGCGCGCGGTGCTGCCGCGCGTCATGAAGGATGGCAACATCATGATTCAGTCGCTGGCCGGCCGGGGAGATGCCGTCGACGGCGACGTATTCAAGTGGATATTTCCGATCGGACCGACCTATTGGGGCCAGGTTGCCAACGACATCGAATACATCAAGCAGAAGTCCGGCGGCAAACTGAAGGGCGTCAAGGTCGCATTCCTCTATATCGACTATCCATTCGGTCAGGAACCGATCGGGATTCTGAAAACACTCGCCGCAAAAGAAGGCTTCGACCTTCAACTGTTTCCCTATCCACTCCCGGGTAACGATCAGGCCTCGGCCTGGAGCCAGATCCGCCGCTATAACCCCGACTGGATCGTCAGCTGGAGCCTGTCGAACATGCATGTGATCGCGTCGCGCGAGATGAAGCGCAACGGCATCCCGATCGACAAGTATATTTCCGTCAACTGGCTCAACGAAGTCGACATCAAGAACATCGGGCCGGAGGATGCCAAGGGTCTCAAGCGCGGCACCAATGTCGCCGGCGGGTCGAATCAGCCGTTGGTTCAGGAGATCATCAAGGAGCTTTACGACAAGGGCAAAGGCAACGGCGACCGCAAGAACCTCGAGGATGTTTATTACAATACCGGTCTGGCGATCTATTCCATCGCGTTCGAAGGCGCTCGCCTGGCGATCAAGAAGGATGGCTGGCCGCTGACGCCGCAGAAGATCAAGGACGGTCTCGAGAGCATAAAGGATTACGGGGTCAACGGCCTGATGGCTCCGATCACCGTCACGGCGCAGGATCACGGCGGCGGTGGCAAAACGCGAATCGAGATGTGGGATGGCGCCAAGTGGGTACCGCAAACCGATTGGATCGCGGCCTACAAGGACGAGGTCTGGGACGTTGTCAAAGCGCAATCGGCTGATTACGCCAAGTCCGAGTCGCAAAAATAGGAGGTCTTGCGGCCGGGCAGGATCGCGGTATCGCCGCGTCCTTGTCCGGCCACATTCCTTGACGGAGCTCGCGAGATGTCTTCCGCGGGTCAGCCGATCGTTCGCGTGCCCCTGAGTTCTCCGATCTCGTGAGATGACAGGCCAAGTTCACCGAGTATCTCGTCGGTGTGTTGACCGAGCGTTGGCGGTGGCAGCCCGGCATCCCGTGGCGCGCCGTTGATCAGGACCGGGTGTCCAATTCCCTTCAGCGGACCCGCGGCCTGATGATCGTAGTCGACAATCATTCCGCTGGCCCGCGTGTGCGGATGATCAAGCAATTGTGGCAGCGAGTTGATCGGAGAACAGGGGACACCGACCTTGGCCAGCGCATCGTTCCAGAACGCCGCGGATTGAGCGGTCAGCGCGCGACGGACATGATCGAGCGTTTCCTCGCGGTGCCTTACCCGATCCGCGTTGGTCCTGAACCTGGGATCGTCGACGATTGCCTGCAGCCCGGCGACGCCGCAAAACTTCCGCCACAGATTGTCGTTCGCCACCCCGATCATGATCGGGCCGTCGGCCGCCTCAAATGCCTGATAGGGACAAAGCGACTCGTGGCTCGATCCGCATTTCTTCGGCTGAACGCCACGCTCCCAATACGTTTGCAGGTTATAGCCGAGCAGGCCCAATGCCGTGTCGAACAACGAGACCTGAACCGTGCCGCCCTGCCCGGTCTTCTCGCGTGCATACAGCAACGCCATGACGCCGCTAAAGGCGTGCACGCCAGTCATCTGATCGATCGGGGAAATCGGACTGCGGATAAAGCCGCCCTCCTCGTCTCCCGTCATCGACATGATGCCGCTGAAGGCCTGCAGGATGACGTCGTAGCCCGGCGAATTCTTCAGCGGCCCGGAGCGGCCGAACCCCGAAATACTGCAGTGAATCAGGCGATCGTTCAACGGCCGAAGCGTCGCCGCATCGATCCCCAGGCGTTCGGCCACGCCGGTTCCGAAGCTCTCGATCGCCACGTCGGCGGATTTCGCCAGCGTATGGACGATCTCGCGTCCCTTCGTCGTTTTCAGATCGATGGCGATGCTTCGCTTGTTGCGGTTGGCACTGAGAAAAGTCGTGCCCAGACCGGCGGCAGGGAAAGGCGGCCACCAACGGGTATCGTCGCCCTGCCCGACGGTCTCGACCTTGATGACTTCGGCGCCGAGATCGCCAAGATATTGCGCGCACAGCGGTCCCGCCAGAACCTTGGAGAGATCGAGCACGCGAATTCCACTGAGAGGCTTTGTCATGGCGGTCCCGTCAGTTGCGAGGCATAAATACCATATACTTGCGTACCAAACGGCAAACAAGCATGGCACGCATGCTTGCATTATGTCTCATGAAGCGTATAGTATGCTAGTGAACTAAATTGAAGCCAGGACTTTGTTCCCGCGATGATCGAACGGACCCTTTTCCGAGAAGAACACGACATTTTCCGGGAGTCGGTCCGGCGTTTCGTCGACCGCGAGATCGTGCCGTTCCATGCCCAATGGGAGCAGGACGGCGTCGTTCCGCGCGAACTCTGGCTGAAAGCCGGCGCTGCGGGACTGCTCTGCTGCACCGTGCCGGAGACCTACGGAGGCCTCGGGCTCGACTATCTCTTCGATGTGGTCGTGTTCGAGGAGTTGTGGCGCTCCGGCGCCAGCGGCCCGGGCTTCCTCATCCATACCGATCTTGTCGCGACCTACCTGCTGTCGTTCGGAACCGAAGCGCAGAAACGGACATGGCTGCCGAGAATGGTGTCTGGCGAAGCCATCGGCTCTCTCGGGATGACCGAGCCGCATGCCGGCAGCGACCTCAAGGCGATCCGGACTCGCGCGGTTCGCGACGGCGACGATTTCGTGATCAACGGCCAGAAAGTCTTCATCTCGAACGGTCAATTGTGCGATTTTGTCGTGCTCGCGACCAAGACGGACAGCACTGCCGGCGCCAAAGGCGTGACGCTGTTCATCGTCGAGAGCGACCGTCCGGGTTTCAAGCGCGGGCGGAACCTGGAAAAGATCGGCATGAAAGCCCAGGACACGTCCGAGCTTTTCTTCGACGACGTCCGCATTCCCGCCACCAACATGCTCGGCGAAGAGGGCGGCGGCTTCGCCCTGATGATGACGAAGCTCGCGCAGGAACGGCTGGCGCAGGCCATTCGCTCCGCGACGGTCACGGAGACCGTGATCGGCTGGACGGTGGAATATACCGCCGGCCGCAACGCGTTCGGTCAGAAGCTCGCCGATTTCCAGAATACCCAGTTCAAGCTGGCCGACCTGAAAACCAAGGCCACTGTGGCCCGCGTCTACACCGACAAGTGCATTTCGCTGTTCATCGCCGGCAAACTTGATCCGGTCGACGCCGCCATGGCAAAAATGTTCACGTCGGAGTTGCATTGCGAGACGGTCGACGAGTGCCTGCAATTGTTCGGCGGCTGGGGCTATATGTGGGAATACCCGATCGCCCGCGCCTATGCCGACGCCCGGGTCGTCAAGATCGCCGGCGGATCGATCGAGATCATGAAGACGATCATTGCGCGGCAGATGTTCGCGCAGCACGGACATTCGCTACCTAAAAGCGGTTGAGCGGCTTGTTCGTTACGCTCTCTAAAAGCTGAAACGACCGAGGGAGATGAAACGTGAAGGGTCTGTCGGGAAAAGTCGCGATCGTCACCGGCGGCGGCCAGGGCATCGGACGCGCCATCACGCTGAGGCTTGCGGAAGAAGGCTGCAAGGTCGCGATCTTCGACATCAAGCCCGATGCGGGACAGGAAACCGCGAAGCTGGCGCCGCAATCTTCCATTGCGACCTACGCGGTCGACGTCGGCGACCGGGCCTCGGTGGACCATGCCGTCGCGAAGGTCGAGGCCGAGGTCGGGCCGATCTGGCTGCTCGTCAACAATGCCGGCTGGGACAAGCCGATGCCGTTCCTGCAGACGGACAGGGAATTGTGGGACAAGATCATCCGCATCAATCTTTACGGGCCGCTCAACACCCATCATGCGATCGCGCCGTTGATGGTGGATCGCGGCGGCGGCCGGATCGTCAATATCGCGTCGGACGCGGCCCGGGTCGGGACCAGCGATGAAGCGGTCTATTCCGCCTGCAAGGGTGGCATCGTCTCCTTCACAAAGTCGATGGCGCGCGAACTGGCACGGAAGAATGTCCTGCTCAACGCGGTTTGCCCAGGGCCGACCAATACCCCGATGATGGCCGCGATCCTGGGCGAGGGCGACCATGCCATAAAGTGGAAGGACGCCATGCTTCGCGGCATTCCCCTGAAGCGAATGGGCGAACCGGAGGACTACGGCGGCATCGTCGCGCTGCTGGCTTCCGACGACGGCAAATTCATCACCGGCCAGACCATTTCGGTCTCGGGCGGTATGAACATGATCTAGCTCAAAACGAGGTTTAGCCATGTCAGACACAGCCAAATTCACCGATATCGTCTACGAAGTCCGCGACCGCGCCGCGTGGATCATCATCAACCGGCCGAAGGTCTATAATGCGTTCCGCGGCCAGACCATCGAGGAGCTGATTCAGGCGTTTCAGCTCGCTGCGAACGACCGCAACGTTTCCAGCATCGTATTGACCGGCGCCGGAGATAAAGCTTTCTGCACCGGCGGCGATCAGTCCGCGCATGAAGGTCAGTATGATGGCCGCGGCATTGTCGGATTACCGATCGAAGAGCTGCAGGGGCTGATCCGCGACGTGCCGAAACCGGTGATCGCGCGCGTCAACGGCTTTGCCATCGGCGGCGGAAACGTGCTGGCAACGCTGTGCGACCTGACCATCGCCGCGGACACCGCACTGTTCGGACAGGTCGGGCCGAAAGTCGGCTCGGTCGATGCCGGATGGGGCACTGCGTTCCTCGCGCGTCATGTCGGCGACAAGAAGGCCCGGGAAATCTGGTACATCAATGACCGCTATACCGCCGAACAGGCGCGCGAGATGGGCCTTGTGAACAAGGTGGTTCCGGCCGCCGATCTGGATGCAGCGGTCAAGGACTGGACCGACAAACTGGCACAGCGCTCTCCGACGGCTATCGCGCTGGCCAAGCGCTCGTTCAATGCCGACTCCGACAACATCCGCGGCATCAGCAATTTCGCGCTTCATACCCTGAAGATGTTCTACGATACACCGGAATCCAAGGAAGGCGTCGCAGCCTTCAACGAGAAGCGAACGCCCGACTTCAATAAATTCACGTCCTGAATTGCCGGCCGGCGACGGCGCTGCGCGGACAGGTGATATCCGGCGCCGGTGCTACGGCCCGCAACCGGCAGTATAAAAGTAAATGGCATCGCGACGCCCGACGAAGCGCGCGCGATCCTGACGCTCAAGGGATTCCGGGCGGAGCCCGCTCTCTCTCAGTAACTTCTCGGCAGGTCCAGCACTTTCTCGGCGATGAAGCTGAGAATCAATTGCTCGGTGATCGGCGCCAGACGCGCAATGGCCACTTCGCGGTACAGCCGCTCGACATGATATTCCTTGGCGTATCCGAATCCGCCATGCGTCATGATCGCCTGCCAGGCGGCATCGTGGCCGGCGCGCGCGCCCAGAAATTTGGCGCTGTTGGCCTCTGCTCCGCAGGGCTTGTCGTGGTCGTACAGCCACGCCGCACGCATCACCATTTGCCAGGCGGCCTCAAGATACATCCATTTCTCGGCGAGCGGATGCTGGATGCCCTGATTTTGTCCGATCGGCCGATCGAACACCACGCGGTCGCGGGCATATTTCGCAGCACGTCGAAGCGCGTCCTGACCGATTCCCACGGCTTCCGCCCCAAGCAGGATGCGCTCCGGATTGAGGCTATGAAGAATGTACGAGAAGCCCCTGCCCTCCTCGCCGATCCGGTCGGCATCCGGAATGAACAGGCCGTCGATGAAGATGGCGTTGGAATCGACCGCCTTGCGGCCCATCTTGGGAATCAGATGAACATCGATCTTGGTTCGGTCGAGATCGGTATAGAAGATCGTGATTCCATCGGTCGGCCGGGCACAATCCTCATAGCGCGTGGTGCGCGTCAGCAGCATGATCTTGTTGGCGACCTGGGCGGTCGAGGTCCAGACCTTCTGACCGTTAACGACGTAGCCGCCTGAAACCTTTTGCGCGAAGGTCTTGATGCGGGTGGTGTTCAGGCCAGCATCCGGCTCGGTAAAGCCGAAGGCGCATTGATCCTCGCCCGCGACCAGCCGCGGCACCCAGCGTGCCTTCTGCTCCGGCGTTCCCTTGACCACGATGGGATGCGGCCCGAACAGGTTGATATGTACCGCGGACGCCGCGGCCATCCCGCCGCCGTGACTTGCGACTTCGTGCATCATGATGGCGGCCTCGGTGACGCCGAGACCGGCGCCGCCGTACTCCTCCGGCATGGTGATGCCGAGCCAGCCCGCGTCAGCCATCGCCCGATGGAATTCGAACGGAAAGACGCCGTCGTCGTCACGTCCCAGCCAGTAGTCATCGCCGAAACGTGTCACGACGGAGCGGACGCCTTCCCGGATCGCCGCGTGATCGTCCGAGGGCGTGAACTCGTTGGCCAGCGAAGAACTCATGACGTGCCGCCCTCACCCGCGGAGGCCAGCGCACGTCGTGCCGCAATCAAATGCGGCATGTCATACATCTTGCCGTCGATGCCGATGGTCCCGACGTCCGGACTGGCGGCAAAGGCCGCGACCACACGGCGCGCATGCGCAAGGTCGGATTCGGATGGCGTGAAGCTGGTATTGATGGTCGCAATCTGATTGGGGTGAATGGCGATGCGGCCGACAAAACCGTCCCGGCGGGCGATCCGGCAGCTTTCCGCAAGGCCCTCCGGATCTTTGAAATCACCGTAGAGCGTTTCCAGCGCCAGCACGCCCGCGGCGCCGGCGGCGAACAGGCACTGCGCCCGTGCCACTTGATACGGGAACGTCCACTCGCCGTTCGGCTCCTTGTTGGTGAGCGCCCCGAGTGCGGCGCCCAGATCCTCCGCGCCCCAGGTCATGGCGACGAGCCGCTTGCTGGGTTTGGCATAGCTGCTCAACCCGATCATCGCCGCCGGCGTTTCGGTCGCCACAACCAGCAGCTTGACATGTCCCGGCGTCACACCGTTGGCGACTTCGAGCACATCGATGTAATGCGACATCAGTTCGACGTCCTCGACGCCGTTGACCTTCGGAACCAGTATGCCGTCCAGACCAGGACGGACCACCGCCGCGAGATCCTCGAGCGTCAGCCCAGTGCCGAATGGATTGGTCCGCACCAGAAATGACCAGTCTTGCTTCGAGCCCCCCAGCAATTCCCTGACATGATCGCGCGCGAAGGCCTTGCGTCCCGGCGCGACGGAATCCTCGAGATCGAGGATCAGCGCGTCGGCACCGCATGCGGATGCTTTCGCGAATTTATGCGCGCTGTCGGCGGGCACAAACAGGAGCGAGCGCAGTTTCATGTCGGCCGCCGCATCATGAGCCCGGTGCGGCGGCAATACACCACCTCCTCGCCGCGCTGATTGAAACCGCGGTGCTCGAAGGTGACAATCCCCTGTGTCGGGCGTGACTTGCTGTCGCGAACCGCCAGGATTTTGGTCTCCGCCCGCAAAGTATCGCCGGCAAACACCGGGCGGGGAAATTTCGTCTCCTCAAATCCGAGGTTTCCAACCGTCGTCCCCAGCGTGGTATCCTGCACGGTAAGACCGATGATGAGTCCAAGCGTGAAGATCGAATTCATCAATGGTTTGCCGAATTCGGTCGACTTTGCGTATTCGTGGTCGATATGAACCGCCGCCGGATTGTAGGTCAGCGCCGAGAACAGGATGTTATCCATGTCGGTCACGGTGCGCCGTATCTCATGAACGAAGGTCTGTCCGACGGAGAATTGCTCCAGGTAAAGTCCTGCCATCTCTTGTATTTCCTTGCTGCATTCGCCACGGAAACGAAACTACCGCAACCCCGTCGAATGGCAATCCGTCAGGATTGCAGGTCAGGTTTTTTCTTCAACAGATCCGGCAATGTCGACCGATGAAACCCTTCGAACGGCGCCGACCGGTCATGCGGCTGCAGCTTCCAGGTATTGCGCGCATTCGGCGTGCCGCCGTCGACGCGGACGCAGGACCCCGTGATGTAGGCCGCCGCCGGCGACAGCAGAAACACGATGGCCGCCGATGTTTCCGCTTCGGTGCCGAAGCGCTGCAGCGGCACGCCGGCGGCGAATTCCAGGATCTTGGCTTGCATGTCAGGCGAATAGGTATCGAATCCGCTGGATATGATTCCACCCGGCGCGACCGCGTTGACGCGAACCCCGGACGCGGACCATTCGCAGGCCGCGGTCTCGGTCAGCGTCAGCATACCACCTCGCGCGGCTCCCGAATGGGCGAATTCAGGCCAACCGTGCCAGATATCGGCAATGATATTGACGATGGCGCCGCCATGGGCCTCCATCCAGCGGTTGTACACTTCGCGCATGAAGATGAACCCGCCGGTCAGGTTGTTGCGAACCACGGCCTCGAAGCCCCTGGTCGAAATGCTTTTCATGGGAGCGCGAAACTGACCGCCGGCATTGTTGACGAGGCCATCGATACGGCCATACGTGCCGAGCACCGCGTCGACCGCCGCGATGACCATTGCCTCGTCACGGATATCGCAGACCTGGCTCATGGCCTGGCCGCCGTCCTGCTCGATCTCGGCCTTCACCTCGGCAAGTTTGTCGGCTGTCCGGCCGAGGATCGCGACATTGGCGCCGAGCGCAGCCAGCTCATGCGCGGTGCAGCGGCCGATGCCGCTGCCACCACCGGTGACGACAATGGTTTGGCCCTTGAAAAGGTCAGGCCGAAAGACGGATTGATACGGCATCGCGTTCTCCGCGCGGGCTACATTTTCTCGCAGAATTTAGCTGGCTAAACCGCATCAACGAGACGCCGTTCGCCGGAAAGGCGCGCTAGCTGCCGGCGACGAAGGTTCTGGCGATGTCCTTGAGCTTGAATTTCTGGATCTTGCCGCTGGCCGTGCGCGGCAATTCGGCGACGATTTCGACCCGTTCCGGCCAGAACTGCTTGGTCATCTTGCATTCGGACAGATAGACCTGCATCGCGGCCAGATCGAAACTGTGGTCCGGCCGGGGCACGATGAACGCACAACCCCGCTCACCCAGGCGCGCATCCGGCATACCGACGACGGCCACCGCGGCGACGGCGGGATGCTTGTAGAGCAGGTTTTCGATTTCCACGACCGGGACGTTCTCGCCGCCGCGGATCAGCACGTCCTTTACCCGGCCCGAAATACGAATGTAGCCGTCGCCGTCCATGTAAGCGAGATCGCCCGAGTCGAACCAGCCTTCGGCATCGAACGTCGGCAGGTTCGGCTTCTTGTAGTACTCTCGGAACATCTGACAGCCGCGCACCAGTAGCCGTCCCGACTGGCCCACCGGCACGGCGTTGCCGCCGAAATCGACGATGCGGACTTCCATGCCATCAAGCGGCCGCCCGTCGGTGGTCGGCGATTTATCCGCCGCCCGGGCAGGTTCGGTGAGGGTCGCAGCCAGTGTTTCGGTCATGCCCCACAGCGAGCACACCTTGATGCCAAGCTCGCTGGCGGCACGTTCGATCAGGACGGAAGGAATTGGTGCGCCGCCGCATAAAAACGAACGCAAGGCCGTCGGCCGGGGCGCGCCTGCTTTCACCGTATCGCAGATATCGGTCAGAAATGGCGTCGCGGCAGCGGTATAGGTTACGCCTTCGCGCGCCATCAGCGACACCCCGTGCCTGGGCTCCCACACGTCCTGCAGCACCATCGTGCCGCCAAGATACAGCGACAGCAACACGATCGCGGCGTATCCGGTCATATGACCAACCGGAGACGCCACCAGCAGCACATCATTGGTATCGAGACCAAATCGTTCCGTCAGGGCTTTGCTGCAGCCGACCAGCGAATTTGAGGTATGAATGACGCCCTTGGGCTCGCCGGTGGTACCGGACGTGAACATCAACACCGCCATGCCGTCGGGATGCAAGCCGGCAAAAGCTGAGGCCGGTTGCGCGGTCGCGTCGCCCGACACAAGCATGCGATCGAAGTTGGTGGCGCCGTCGCCATCCACGACGATCAGATGTTGCAGATAAGGCAAGTCGGCGCGCATGCCTTCGGCCATCGCGGCATAGTCAAAGCCTCTGTACAGCTTCGGAACAATGAAAGCCTTGGCCTTGCAGAAATTCAGGATGTAAAGCAGCTCGCGCTCCCGCAGGATCGGCATCACGGGATTGATGATGGCGCCGATCCGTCCGCAGGCGAGCGATGTAACCACGAATTCCCACCAATTGGGCAATTGCACGGTGACGAAATCGCCGGGGCCAATACCCAGCGCGCGCAGTGAATTAGCTACCCGCGCGACCCGGTTTTCCAGCTCACGGTAGGACAGGCGTTGCGCTTGATCGCGGTCGGCCCGGTCAGCCACGATGGAAATCTTGTCGGGCGCTTTGGCGACGGCCTCGGCCAGGAGCTGGTCGACGGTTTTGTCAAGCCAGTACCCGGCTTTGCGAAAACGGTTCGCGGATGCGCGCTGCCCCCCACCGGTTGCCGACATCTGCCTCTCCTCCCCACCGTCCGTTGCCCGGAAAATCGTTCACTAGCATACCTTATATCACAGAACGACTTTATGCCAACTGGCAAAACGCCCCGACAATCCTCCTCGGCGACGACGCCGACCCCGCGAGATTGTGCGACGTTACGTCAGTTGGAGGCACGCTGGCCGCCGGCCTTCGACGTGGTGGCCAGGATCATGTCGGCTACTTGCCGGGGCTCGTCATACATCGGCACATGGCCGGCTCCCTTCACGATCTCGGCCTGCGCGCCCGGCACCGCCTCGAGCATGGGTGCGCCATAACCGTCGAACGGGATGACCCGGTCGTGCTCGCACCAGGCGATGGTGACCGGTATTCCCGGTGCGGTGAGCGGCTTGATCGGACCATCCCGCTGCATCGACGTCAGAAGCTGCGGCAGGATTTTCGTTCCGCCCATGGATTGCATGGCGCGAAGAACCTCGCCGGCCGGAACGCGATCGCCGTGTTCCATGGCTTGCGCGTTGAGCGCGCGGCGAACGCCGGCAAAGCGCAGCAAGGGGCACACGATGGCGATAAGAAGGGGCATCAGCGCGTGCACAATACGAAACGGCCGGGCGACAGCCTGGTAGTCGCGTTCGCTTCGCCAGGCACCGGCCGGCGAAAACGCGGTAACCGAAGCTGCCATGCCTCGTCTTGCGAGTTGAAGCGCAAGCAACCCGCCAAGCGAATTGCCGGCGAGATGCGGCCGATCGATCTTCCTCCGGGCAAGGTCTTCCGCCAACAAGTCAACAATCGAGGCCAAATTTACCTCTCGACCGCTCGGCCATGAAGCGCCGCCGGGATGGCCCGGCAGTGTCGGCGCAAATACGCGGTGCCGCCGCTCCAGCATCGGAAGCACCGGTTGCCAGACATGCCAGGAGCCGCCCAGCCCGTGCAACAGGACGAGGGGCGGCCCCTCGCCTGCCTCATAGCAGTCCGTCATGGCGGCCCTCGATGTCGTCAACGAATTCACTTTGGCGCCGGAGAGCCGGAAACGCGGTCAATCCAGGCCTGGAGATTGGCCACCACTTCCGCCTTGTTGGTCTCGTTGAGCACCTCGTGACGTGCGCCACCATAGACATGCCATGACACATCGGTCAGGCCCGCTTCGCGGTAGCGGTCGACCAACGGCTGAAACCACGTCAGCTTGGCGTTGACCGGATCGAGATCGCCGACGAACAGATACATCGGCAGATCGCGGCGGATTCGCCCGATATCCGCAGCGCTCGCCAGCCGCGGCGCGACGCCAAACAGCGTTCCGTACGATTCTGCGTTGACGTTAAACCCGCACAGGGGATCGGCAATGTAGGCGTCGACAATGGCCTTGTCGCGGCTTAGCCAGTCAAAGGGAGTTCGCGCGGGTTCGAAAGATGCATTGAGATCCTCAAGCTTCCAGCGGCCCGACATCGCCGCAGCGCCCAGCAGGTCGAGCGCGGTCGTGCCGGAAAGGGCGACACCGTCCAGCAGATCGCTGTGATCGAGGAGATAGAGCTGCGCCGCAAATGACCCCATGCTGTGCCCCAGCAGGACCAGCGGCTTGCCCTTGTCGGCGTCGCGCGCCATCCGTGTCACCTTGGTCATGTCATCTACCAGGACAGGAAACCCTTGCGGGCCGAAATCACCCAGCTCATTGGCTTTGGAGGCCAGTTCGCCGTGACCGCGATGATCGTTGGCGTAAACGACGTAACCTGCGCCAGCGAGGGTCTGCGCGACCGGGCGATACCGCAGCGGATGCTCGCCCATACCGTGGGCGATCTGAACGATCCCGCGGCTCGGCCCCGAGCCTTTCCATTGATAAATATTGATCAGCCTGCCATCGGAGGCGGTGACCGAGTGTTGCGATTCGGCGATTGTCATTGATGTTTCTCCCTTGCTTCGTTCGCAACCTTCGCGGTTGCACTTCATTTTCCCGTAAATTTCGGCTTGCGCTTTTCCCTGAAGGCTTTGACGCCTTCGCGCGCATCCGCAGTTCGCGAGATGGCGGCCAGCGTTTGCGCCTCGTCCTCCATCTGGCTTTCCAGCGGGCGGTTCGGCGTTTGCAAAAAGAGGCGCTTGATCCCGCCGAAGGCCTCGGTGGGCCCCGATGCCAGTTCGCGCGCGATCTTCTCCGCTTCCGGGAGAACCGCTTCGTCGCCGGCGACAACGTCGACCAGACCGGCCGATAACGCCGTGTCCGCGTCCATGGTCTCGGACATCAGGAAGAACCGCCGGCTGCGTGAAGGCCCCATGCGCCGTGTCACGGTCGTGGTCGAACCGCTGTCCGGCGTGAAGCCGATCCTGGCGAACGCCGCCGAAATACGCGCCGATTTTCCGATCACGACAATATCGCCCGCGGCCATCAATGACACGCTGCCGCCGGCGACATTGCCATGCACCGCGACGATCACAGGCGCCCGCATCCGAACCATCCGCACGATCGCGGCGTGGAGATCCGACGTCCATTGCTTGATGATGCGGGGCAACGCCTCTCCGGATTCGGCGAGCGACGCGAGATCACCGCCGACGCTGAACAATCGCCCGCGCGCCGAAATCAGCAACGCACGGACGTCGTCACGCTCGCTCAATTCCGCCATGGCAAGATTGAATTCGCGGCAAAACGTGCCGTCGATCGGATTACCCCTGTCGGGCTGGTTCAGCACGATATGCGCCAGCCCTTCCGCGATCGCGCATTCGAAGCTTGTTGTCGCCATGGCCAGATGCATTTCGTCCTCTCGACTCTCCGGTCGTATGCCGCCAGGTCTCCGGTATTCAGACGGACCGGCTGGCTTTTTCCTTGCGCGACGAGGCCTGGATCGCCTCCCGCGCGCGC
>Ga0075522_10000297_pt1 | contig 34999 bp, 28 predicted proteins | sample NGEPerA_FD_74796 | JGI IMG/M metagenome (GOLD analysis project Ga0075522, IMG submission 74796) | Arctic peat soil microbial communities from the Barrow Environmental Observatory site, Barrow, Alaska, USA - NGEE PermafrostL2-A | ecosystem: Environmental > Terrestrial > Soil > Wetlands > Peat ... | reverse complement strand
GCGGCGCTCTGCCGAGACGCCGCTACGCCAACCGAATGTATTGCCGAGATGTCATGCGGTGATAAATAAAGGTTGACATGCCTTTGCCCGCCCTTTATCAGGAGCAACATCCCTTTATGAAAATCTGTCGGGCAGCGTTCGTCGCCCAATTCGCAGTTCCGCGAATTCGCAATCCCCGCAGTGAGCCAGGAACAGTTCCCGTCCCCGCTGGCCGAAGTTCAGCCGTGCTTCGCCGAAGCTCCGTCCCGTCAGGCCGGACTTCCGGCGTGGTTTCCCTAAGGCTCGGCGTCAGTTCCCGAAGCTCCGGCGTTCATTCCCTAGCCTTAATGGTGGCGGCATTAACCTTCGGGACGGTTCCACTAGCCTTAATCCCGCCGCCACTAGCTTTAGCGGCCGTTTCCCTAGCCTTAGTCCTCGCGTCACTAGCCTTAATGACGGCTCCATTAACCGGAGGGAAGCCACGCCGCCGACTAGCGGAGCCACCGCTCCCACTGGCCGTTCAACCCTTTTCCCACCGCATCAACCCACTTAACACACTCATTTACAATCAATTGGACTAAATCCACCAGCCCTCAATCATCAACCTCCAACCCTCAAAACCACCATGCCCGACTACATTCCCACCGCTGACGCCGACTTTGACAACTGGCTCGGCCGGTTTGCCGCCTACGTCAACGCCAACGCCAGCGTGCCGGCGACCTATCCGAGGCCATCGTGGACACCAGCCAGCGTTTGCAGCACCCCTCCTATTTCGGATTTCGGGTTAAACGCAGATTGAACAAAAATTTTATGAAAACTATTACCTCACTCACATTTCTGGCCTTTACTTTTTGCGCCGTCTTTCTGGATCCCGCCGGGGCGCAGCCGCTCACGATTACCACCATCGCCGGCCAATACACGAATGTAAATTTCCTAAACCGCGTGGGCACGAACGCTCTTTTTATGAACCCCGGACCAATGGCTGCGGATCAAGCCGGCAATCTCTATGTGATTGACGGGAACTACGACGCCGCGAGCGTGGGCTCCTGCATTCGGAAAATCAGTCCCGACCATACGGTAACCACCTTCGCCGGCGACCCATACCAAAGCGGCTATGTCGACGCCACCGGCACCAACGCTCGGTTCGGACAACTCTCCGGTATTGCCGTGGACAAAAATGGCTACATCTACGTCAGCGATGGAAACCCCGTTAGTGTCAACAACACGGACGGTAACATTCGGAAAATCTCCCCGTCGGGAGTCGTGACCACACCGACCGTAAAGTTGAACGTGGAGTTAACATCAATCGCAGTAGATTCGTCTGGAAACATCTATGTCGCAGGCTTCGATTTTACCACAGAACAACTGGTGGTCGAAAAAATCACTCCGAACGGAGTTGTCAGCATAATGTCCAAGAAGTCACCTGACGGTCCAGGTGATTGTGGTTTGGCTGTGGACGGAGCGGGCATTGTCTATGACGCATTCGGCTACGGAATTGACAAGTTTTCACCGGATGGCACGAAGACCATTTGGGTCGGGAGTCGTGCGGGGGGGACGGAACTGGACGGCATCGGCACGAATGCGGCCTTTACTACAGCGTTTGCCATTGCCTTGGATCGGTCGGGCGGCGCCTATGTGACTGATGATGGAACCATCCGATATGTCTCTCCCGCCGGGGTGGTAAGCACCGTGGCCGGGCTGGCTGGTCAGGCCCCCACCACCAATAATGATGGCGTCGGGAGTAACGCCCGATTTTCAGATGCATTTCTGTGTGGTATTGCGGTGGACACCGCAGGCAATGTTTACAGAACCGATCCGGGGAGCGCCACGGTTCTCAAAGGCGTGCCTCCGTCGCTGCCGCCCATCGGCTCGTTCACTGAATCACCGGGCGGCACGCCGGTTCGTTCGAGCAACCCGTGGCAATTCACGGCCTATTTCACGAACGTTGTCTCGGATTTGCGGTTGCATGTGCAATCCACCACCACGACTAACAACGATGGAAGTTGGGCGGATTTGCCCGATGGCGGACAAATGGCAGATAAAGACGGGAATTGGACCTTGAACACGACGGATGTGCTGACGGGAACACAGTATTTCCGCGTGGTTGCTTCGGCCCCGGGTTATGCGGACAATGCATCCGCAGCCGTCGGGCCGGAGACCGTGCTGGATGGCATCGCGCCGTTTGGCTTTTTCAAATGGGAGACGACTTATCCGAATGAGAGTGGAACGCTGTGGGTTTTTAACATTGACGAGTCTTCAGTCATCTCCGGCCTGAATCTGCGCGTCCAGTCAAATCAAGACGGAAAAGGTTGGAATGATTTGCCCGGCGGACAAATGACGCGCTTCGGCTCCACTTGGGCCTTGAATACCACGAATGTCCCGACGGGCCAGGTTTCTTTTCGAGTGGTTGCTTTCGCGCCAAATTATATTAACCGGATTTCCGCATCGCTGGGGCCATTCACCATCACGCCTCCGCTGCCGACCGTCACGGAAAGCTCTTCGACCGGCGGAACTTTTACTCTGGACAGCATCATGGGGCCGACCCCACAACAGATTTATTTCAAGGCAGTCCAGGCGGCGGTGGTAAAGTTCGGTTGCGTTGACACGGTGCAATACAACTCGGCGGTCAACCTGGCCGGGGAACAATATGCCGCTGTAGTGTTGCAAATTGAAAAAGACCAGAATGTCCCCATTCTCGCCGTGAATATGGGGCAAAACTCCACGCTCATTTTAGTGGGAGCGATTACCGGAAATGCCGCCCTCATCGGTGACAATGGCAGTCAGCTCATCGGGACTAGTGGCAGCATCCTCACCCACGATGCGGGAACGATAGCAGCAGTCGTCAGCACTGACGGCGCTGGCCTCATCAGCCAGGACGGCAGCGGTCTCATCAGTCAGGATGGCAGTGGTCTGATTAGTCAGGACGGTAGCGGTCTTATCAGCCAAGATGGCAGCGGTCTTACAGGCCATGCTCTTGCCGCCGTGTCTGTGGCCAGCAAAACGCCGCTCACACCAAGTCCAAAGATTCCCGCACCAACCCAGCCAACATTCACCGGACAAATGACCATAAACGGCAATTACAGCCAGTTTCCCGGAACCGCGTTGATTATTGGAATTGCGGGGACGAACACCTTGAGCGATGGCGCGCAGCAGTTCGATCAACTCGTGGTCAACGGCCAGGTGAATTTTCTCGGCGGGACGATTGACTTTGTGCTGCTTGATCCCGACGACCAGACGAACCTCGCCAATGCGTTCCAACCGCCGGACGGCGCGACGTTTGACGTGGTTGTCGCCAGCAACATCGTCGTCGGCACCGTTCATATCCTCGGCCCCGTCTGGGGCGACGGATTGTTTTTCAAAGGCGGCGTTGTCACTCGTGACGACGGCCTGCAGGCCGTGCGCCTCACGGCCACGCATATTCCGCCGCAGCTTTTCATTCAAAATGACGGCTCGGGACTCAATCTGATTTACGGAACCAATTACACCGGCTACACCGTGGAAAGCTCGACGAACCTGACCGATTGGACCCCGTATTCCACCGGTGCCAACGTAGTCCCGCTCGACCCCACGGCTAGTGCCAGCCAGTTTTTCCGCATGAGCAAGCCGTAGTTTTGCCAGTGCCGGCAGCCTCACGGAAAGGCCGTGCGCTCAATTTATCGTGACTGCACCAGCACGCGGAAGGCGTGGCCTAGGTGTTCCGGGTGCGTGAGAGTCTGGAATTGCCGGGTGCGGCGGGCGTTCCATTCGGCGAAGGATTTTTCGGCCACGGCCTTTTGCAGAATGCGCGTCAGAAACTGCGGCTGCGTGCAAAAATCCTCGGTCGTCAGCCCGGCAGCCTCGCCGGTTTTTTGAATGGCGGAGAAATTGACGTGCGCGGTCAAATCCTGTTTCCCGGCGTTGGCCAAAAGGTCGTCGGTGACGTGATGGCGGTGATACGCGCGGAGCGTGCCGTTCGTGCGCGCTGGTAAAAATTGTTCATCGGCGGTGTAGCCGTAGTCAATGGTCAACAGTTTGCCACGCGCCAAAATGCCGGCGGCTTCGCACCACCAGTTTTCGGCGGCGGGTGAAACTTCGATGGTGTAGCCGTCGGGCAGCACTGATTCCAATTCTGAATTCTGAATTTTGAACTCCGAATTCTGAATCTTCGCCCAGATGAAGTTTTCTCCGACGGCGGTGACGCCCCACTCGAACCATGTTTTATTTTTTGCGTCCCAGCCGTGGCGGTGGACGGGAAAGGCGTCGAGCAGTTCGTTGCTGAAAATGATGCCATTGAGTGGCGAGTGACGAGTGTCGCGTGACAAGGCTTTCAAGTCAGTGAACCAGCGGACGCGCGGCGCAAAAATTTTCAGCGTTTCCCGCTGCCAGGCCTGACGGTTCAAGGATGGTTCCAGAATCCAATATTCGAATTCGGAAAAAAGCCCTGGCCGGTGCGTTTGGAGCCAGTTCAAAATGTCCGCCGCCAGTCTGCCATCGTGCGCGCCCGCTTCGGTGATTTTTAATTTTTCATTTTGAATTTTTAATTCTCCAAGCCACCCGGCGAACTGGAAGGCGAGCAGTTCGCCAAACAGGCTGCCGGTGCTGACGCTGGTGATGAAATCGCCGCGCCGGCCCACGTTGTCCTTTTTCTTTTCGTAATAGCCAGTTTCGGGACAATACAGCGCCAGCTCCATGAAGCGCGCGAAAGAAATAACGCCGCTTTTGCGGATTTCTTCGCGAATGACGGCGGCGGGCATTTTCATTGCTTGCAGAGCGGCATGGCTTTGATTAGTGTCGCGGCAACCGAGAGGATTTATGGCCAAAATTGACGCATTTTTCAACCTGATGTTTGAGCAACGGGCTTCCGACCTGCACATGGCGGCGGGCAACCCGCCGATGATGCGCATCCACGGCGATCTTCAGCGCGTGGATTATCCGCCGCTGGAAAGCGACGCGCTCAAGGCCATGCTCTACGAAATCGCGCCGGATTACAAAATCAAACACTTCGAGGAAACCGGCGACGTGGATTTCGGCTACGAAATTCCGAACATCTCGCGCTTCCGCGTCAATTTTTTCAACCAGAAAAACGGCGTGAGCGCGGTGTTCCGCCAGATTCCCAGCCGCGTGCTGTCGTTCGAGGATTTTGACAAGCTGGAGGCGCCGCTGCCGGCGGTGTTCAAAAAATTTGCGATGCTGCACCGCGGCCTCGTGGTCGTGACCGGGCCGACCGGCTCCGGCAAATCCACGACGCTGGCGGCGATTGTGGATTACTGCAACCGCAACCGCAAAGATCACATCATCACGCTGGAAGACCCGATTGAGTTCGTCCACGAAAGCAAAAACTGCCTGGTGAGCCACCGCGAGGTCGGCGTCCACACGAAATCATTTGCGTCGGGCCTGCGCGGGGCGCTGCGCGAAGACCCGGACATCATTCTCGTCGGTGAAATGCGCGACCTGGAAACGATTGAGATGGCGATCACGGCGGCGGCCACCGGCCACCTGGTTTTCGGCACGCTGCACACGCAGAGCGCGGCCAAGACGGTGGACCGCATCATTGACGTTTTTCCCGCTGACCAGCAGAACAAAATCCGGCAGACGCTTTCCGAGGCATTGAAAGGCGTCGTGGCGCAGACGTTGTTCAAGCGGTCGGACAAAAAAGGCCGCGTGGCGGCGTTTGAAATTTTGGTCTTCAACACGGCGATCGCCAACCTCGTGCGCGAGGGCAAGACGCACCAGATTCAAGGCATGATCCAGGTCGGCAAGAAATTCGGCAACCAGCAGCTCGACGACCACATTTTGGAACACGTCCGCATGAAGCGCATCACGGCGGAGGACGCCTACGACAAGGCGCTCGACAAGAAAAAATTCCGCACGCTCCTGGCGCATCCGCCGGACGACGAAGAGTCCCTGTGATTTATGCGCCGCCCTGAACTGGATCAAATTTTGACGACGATGCTGGCCTCGCAGCCGGAAGTGTCGGATTTGCTGTTCACCAGCGACCGGCCGCCGCAGGTGGAGGCCTACGGCGAGCTGAAGCCGGTGGTGCTGGATCCGCCGATTGCAAAACTCACGCCGTTCCAGATCGAGATCATCGCGATGAACATCATCGGCGACAATCTGTGGCAGATTGAAGATCTGCTGCGGCACGGCTCGTGCGACGCCTCGTATGCGTTGAGCGACCGCGCGCGTTTCCGCGTGAATGTTTTTTCGCAGCGCGGCAATTATTCCATCGTTTGCCGCCAGCTTACCACGAAGATTCCGACGCTGGAGCAATTGAAGCTGCCCGAAACGCTCAAGCAGATTCCGCGCGAAAAAACCGGGCTGGTGCTCGTCACCGGCGCGACCGGTTCCGGCAAATCCACGACGCTCGCCGCCATTTTGAGCGACATCAACCGCTCCAAACCGGTGCATGTCGTGACGCTCGAAGACCCGGTGGAATTTTTGCACCCGCACGCCAAGGCCACGTTCAACCAGCGCGAGATGGGCATTGATTTTGATTCGTATGCCAACGGGCTGCGCGCCGCGCTGCGGCAGGCGCCCAAGGTGATTCTCGTCGGCGAAATGCGCGACAAGGAGACGGTGAACATCGCATTGAGCGCGGCGGAAACCGGGCATCTGGTGTTGAGCACGCTCCACACCATCAACGCGGGCGAAACCGTCAACCGCATCCTCGGCATGTTTGACCCGGAAGAGCAGGAGCAGATCCGCATCCGGCTTTCGGACTCGTTGCGGTGGGTCGTGAGCCAGCGGCTGTGCCCGCGCATCAGCGGCGGACGCCACGCGCTGATTGAGATCATGGGTTCCAACCTCCGCACGCAGGAAACGATCCGGCTCGGCGAAAGCGAGGGCAAGACGTTTTACGAAATCATCGAGGCCAGCTACACTTATGGCTGGAGATTGTTTGACCACGCCTGTCTGGAAGCCTACGAGCAGGGCATCATCACGGAAGAAAACGCGTTGCTTTACTGCACCAAGCGCAGCGTGGTGGCGCGCGGCATTGACAACCAGAAAAAATCGCGCGGCGAAATCACTTCCGACATCAGCAGGCTGCGGATGCGGACCGGCAAGCAAGGCAGCCGTAGCGGCGAAGCATCGCCCACCTTGAAATTCAAATGAGCAACCCCTACGATTTCGTCAGCAACGAGGACAAGCCGGCCTTGATCGCCTTTTCCACGCCGGAATGGCTGGAGGAGGCCAAGACCGCCTTGCAGGAACTGGGCTACAAGGTTCACACCGCCGCCACGCACAGCGATTTCCTGATGCGCTTCAGCCAGGCGCATTATCAGGTCGTGCTGCTGGAGGAACTTTTTGGCGCCAGCACGCCGGAGGAAAACCTGACGCTCAAGGCGCTGCAGACCATGCCCGTGAACCAGCGCCGCCATGCCACCGTCCTGCTCATCGGCAATTCCTTCCAGACCTTCACGCCGATGGAGGCGTTCAAGCACAGCGTCCACGCCGTCATCAACAGCTCTGAAATGTTCCTGCTCAAGCAGCTCGTGGAAAAAGCCGTCGCGGACAACAACATTTTTCTCCAAAGCTACCGCGAAGTGCAGACCCGCATCTTCACCAGCGGCACCCGCGCCTGACCGTGACCCGACTTGATCAGGCCCTTGTTGAACATGGACTTTGCGACAGCCGCGAACGCGCCAAACGGCTCGTCCTCGCGGGACAAGTGCGCATCAACGGCCAGTCCGCCCGCAAACCCAGCGACACCGTCAAGCCCGGCGACGAACTCACGCTCGACGCGCCGGAAAAATTCGTCAGCCGGGGCGGCCACAAGCTCGAACACGCGCTGGAACATTTTCAAATCGCCGTCACCGGCCTGACCGCGATTGACCTCGGCGCGTCCACCGGCGGTTTTACGGATTGCCTGCTGCAGCGCGGCGCGGAAAAAGTTTTTGCCGTGGATGTCGGCCAGGGCCAGCTTACGTGGAAACTGCGGCGTGACCCGCGCGTGGTGGTGATGGAAAAGACCAATGCGCGTTATCTCAAGCCGGAAAATTTTCCCGCTCCCGCCGATCTCATCGTGGTGGACTGCTCATTCATTTCACTGAAAAAAATTCTGCCGTCCGCCGGGCTGCTGCTGAAGCCGGACGGAAAAATCGTCGCGCTCATCAAGCCGCAGTTCGAGGCCGGAAAAAAAGAGGCCGACAAGGGCCGGGGCGTCATCACCGATGCCGCCGTGCATCAACGCGTGCTGGCGGAGCTGCAAGAATTTGTTGCGGCGCAGGCTGGCCCCGTGCGATATGGTGGCGGCAGTCCGGAGGCATCACGCAAAGCGTTATCACACGGGGCTGGCCTTTGCTGGCGCGGTGTGGTTGAATCTCCCCTGCTCGGCCCGGCCGGCAACAAAGAATTTCTCGCGCTGATTGAAAAAGTCCGCTGACCATTTCCAACGCATCGGCCTTGTGGGCAACGCGGAAAAATCCGCCTGCGCCGCGAGCGTCCGCGCCGCCGCGCAGCTCATCCAGCGCAGCGGGCGCAAAATCATCTGCGACGAAGTCACCGCGCAGCTTGCGAAGCTGAAATGCAAGGTCGTTCCCCGCGTCGCCGCGCTCGCCCGCGCAGTGGATTTGCTCGTCGTCTTCGGCGGCGACGGCACCATGCTGCACACCGCGCGGCAGATCGCCGGCTCCAAAACGCCCATGCTCGGCGTCAATATCGGCGGCCTCGGCTTTCTCACCGCCGTCCCGTCTGACAAGCTGGCGGACGCGCTGAAACTCGTCTGGCGCGGGGAGTTCAAGTTTGAATCCCGCGCGCTCATCAAGGCCACCGGCATTGGTCGCGGAAAAAAAATGCAGGCGCTCGCGCTTAATGACATTGTTATCAGTCGCGGCGCCGTCTCGCGCTTAATTGCGCTGGATGTCAGCGTGAACGGCGAACCGATCACGCGCTATCGTTGCGACGGCCTGATCGTCAGTTCGCCGACCGGTTCCACGGCGTATTCGCTGGCGGCGGGCGGCGCGATTGTTTTGCCGACGGCGGAAGTGTTCGCGCTCACGCCGATTTGTCCGCACGCGCTGTCGAACCGCTCCATCATTTTGCCGCTGTCCGCAACGATCCGCGTCAAGGCGGTCAATGCTGCGGCGGCGGCCTATTTGAACGCGGACGGCCAGATCGTCGGCGAACTCGACGCCGGCGACGAAGTCACCATCCGGCGCAGCCACAGCACCGTGCGGCTGGTGCATCTGAAAAACGGTTCCTTTTTGGAAGCCTTGCGCCGCAAACTGCACTGGCGCGGAACGTATTTTTGAAAGGAAGAATGAAAAATGAAGAATGAAGAAATAAAACCTCGCGACGGGAGCGTCTTTCATTTTTCATTCTTCATTTTTCATTCTTCATTTTAATCATGGTCCGCCTCAAAGACATTGCCCAGCTCACCGGCGTCTCGGTGATGACCGTCTCCAAAGCATTGCGCGACGAGCCGGATGTTTCCGCCGCGACGAAGACCAAAATCAAATCGCTCGCCGCGCAGATGGGCTACGTCCCCGACTCCAGCGCACAGAACCTGCGTTCGAAGACGACGAAACTGTTCGGCCTCGTCATTCCGGCGGCCACGAATCCGATTTATGCGCGCATCGTTTATGCCATCGAGGAACGCGCCCATGAACTGGGCTACGATCTGCTCCTCGCACAGACGCTCAACAAGCCCGAACGCGAAGACCTGGCGCTGCGCCGCCTGCTGTCGCGCCGCGTGGACGGCCTGTTCATCACGCCCGTCTATCGCTTCGAGGCCGAGGCGCGGATTTACCATGAAATTGTCGTGCGAAAAGTGCCGACCGTCCTGCTCGGCTCGCCCGCACCGTTCTGCAAAAATTTCATCAGCGTCGAAATCGAGGAACTCGTCGCCAGCTACCACGTCACCCGGCATCTTCTCGGCCTCGGCCACAAAAAAATCGCCTACTTCACCGGCCCGGCCGCCGCGCCGTGGGCGCACGAACGTTTTGAAGGCTATCGCCGCGCCTTTCGGGAAGCCGGCCTGGAAGTGGACGACAAGCTCGTTTTTGCCGCCGGCAGTTCGTTGGAGGACGGCACCAAGGCCGCGCTGCAAATGCTTAATGAAGGCTGTCATCCGACCGCCATCCAGGCGGTGAGCGACCTCGTGGCCATCGGTTGTGCGGAGACTCTGCTGCAACAGGGCATTAAAATTCCCGGCGACATCTCCATCGCCGGTTTTGGAAATATTCTGGCCGCCGAATTTTACCGCGTGCCGCTGACCACCGTCAGCCAGCCCAAATACCGGCTCGGCATCGCCGCCGTGGAAACCATGATGAATCTTATCCGTGGCGAAAAAGTTCCCTCCCGCCGCCTGCCCGCCGAACTGGTTCTACGCCAAAGCACCGCCGCGCCAAAATCATCCTGATGCGATGGCATAATAAAAATCCAGCTAAAATTCCGCCTTCAATTTTTCCTCCGCCTGTTCGTTCGTCAATTTTTCCCGCGCCCGCAGGACCGCCATGCCCACGACGGGCGGATACGCCTGATCCAATTTCATGCGCGGCTCGACATAGGCGACGACCTCGAACAACAGCCGGTTTGCCGCCGCATAGTTCAAATCCGTCAGCTTGGTGATGTAGCGAGTCGCGCGGTCAATGAGCTTCTGATTGCTCGGCACGACCCAGATCATGTAATTGCCCATCACGCGGCCGAGGCGCACCATCGTGCAGGTCGAGAGCGCGTTCAGCACCAGCTTCACCACCACGCGCGTCACGCCGTCGAGCAGCAAATCTGCGGGCGGCAGGCGGACAAAAGTAAAAATCTTGGCGGCGGATAAAACATCTTCCGGCGCTGCCGGGCCGAAATAGATCAGGCCGGTGTGCGCTTTGCTGGCTTCCGCAGATTCCAGTTGCTTGATCTGAAATTTGCGTGCCGCCGGCTTTTCCACCGCCGCCATCACCGCAATCGCGCAGTCTTCGACCACCAGCACCCGATACCTTATGCCGTTGCTGCCGATCTTGTAGCGCATCAGCTCGGTGGTGCTGATTTTGCCGATGGTTTCCAGCGTGTGCTCGACATTTTCCTCCGCCACGAGCGCGCGGATTTCCGGCTCACGCCATTCCACGCAGTGCGGCTTGCGTTTCAAAATTTCCTGCCACGCGTTGTCCGTCCAATCCTCCTGCATAAAAAGGAACGCCCACGATTCCGCCGCCTTGTCATCGTCAAATTTGCGGAACGGCGGCGTGCAATACGTCGGCGAACGCTCCGTGGTGTCCGTCAAAACATCTATGCCGAAGCGCCCGGCAAAATAGCTGTTCTTGCCGCCACCGCGATAAGTGGATTCCTCCAGCGCCACAAGCCGGGCGAGCGACGCCAGAAATTCCGGCGACATCAGGCTCGCGTAGGCGGTTTCAAGCTGTGCGAGAAACTGCGCGGGCACATCCGCTGAAGTTTGGGGAGTGCATGCGCCTTCGTGTGCAATGGCGGACGCCTCGTCCGCCGCGATCGTCGTGCGCGAGGCGTGTCCGACTGCGCCCGGGGCGAACGCGCTCCCTATTTCATTGAACAGCTCGCGTGCCACCATTTCCAAAACCGTCAGCATCACGCAAAGCTGAATCGAGGTCGCTTGCATCCGCGTCGAGCCGGTGATGGCCATCGGCCCGGTCGTCAGATTTATCTTTTCGATGCGCGAATCCTGAATCACCTCGCGGCTGCGCTGGACATGTTCGCAAAGGATTTCGTCGGGATTATTATAGACAAAATAAACCTTAGCGCCCGCCTCCACACCCGCCCACGCCGTGCCGATGACAAAAGAAGTTTCGCCGCCTTCGGTGATGGCAAACACGACATCGTTCGCCGAAACACCGAGGTCGTTCATCTGTTTTTTCCCAAACACGGTGAAATCCTCGAAACCTTCGACCGATTTGATGAGCGCGAAATCACCGCCCGCCATCACGCTGAACGTGCGGTTTTCAAAATCGTTTCCGCTTTCCGCTTTCCGCTTTCCGCTTTCTCTTTGCTGCTGCCAGAAATCGCGCCAGATGGAATCCAGCAGGATGCTCAACCGCCCCGTCGAGCCGCAGCCGGTGAAAAAAATCCGCCCGCCGTTCTTCAACGCGCGCACCAGGGTTTCCTGGATGTCCCCTGCCCTGCCCGATTCCACGAACTCGCGATATTTGCGGATCACGTCCGCATCCACGTCAAACAGCAGCTTGAGCGCGGCGGCAATGTCCTGCTTCGCCACGTCGCTCAAACTGGCCGTGACGGGATGCGACGATTCGGTGACGAGCGCGCCCAGCTCGAACTGGCCGCTGATTTTCAAAAACTCATCGGAACGCTGCGCCGAAATTTTATTCATCGCCCATAGTTAATGAAATTGTCAACGCGCTGTCACGCCGATAGCATTGTTGTCAATGCTCTCCGCCCAACAGATGGCAGCGTTGAACGCCTCGAACTGCGAGGTCGCGTTCGACAACCTGACGCTCCAGCTTTATGCGACGGACGCCTCGCCCTACCAGATCGTGCCGCTGGCGGTCGCCTTTCCCAAGACGGTGAAACAGGCGGCGCACGTCATTCAGGCGTCGCTGGTCGCGGGCGTGTCCGTGATTCCGCGCGGCGCCGGCACCGGCTTGAGCGGCGGCGCGGTCGGCGAAGGACTCATCGTGGATTTCGCGCGGCACAACCGGCAGATATTGGACTTCGACAAGGAGCGTCGCGTCGTCCGCGTCAGTGCCGGCGTCGTGCTCGATCAGCTTAATAATTTTCTGCATCCGCACGGCTTCCGCTTCGGGCCGGATGTGGCGACGAGTTCGCGCGCCACGCTCGGCGGGATGATTGCGAATGATTCCTCCGGCGCGCACACGCCGGTCTATGGCACCACCGGCCAGCACGTTCACTCGCTGGACCTCATCATGGCCGACGGCAAGTTCGTCAAAATCGGTCCCGACCTGCCTTCGCTGCAACATCAGCGCAACCAGGTGGACGACCTGATGATGTTGAACTCGCTGCAGATTTCCGAACGCTTTCCCGCCGGCCTGCCGAAACGCTGGCCGGGCTACGGCCTCGCCCGCGCGGCAGAGCAGCCGGGAAACCTGATTCCCATCCTCTGCGGCAGCGAAGGCACGCTCGCCGGAATTTTTTCAGCGGAACTGAAGGTCGTTCCCCTGCCAACGGAACGCGGCGTGGGCCTGATCTTTTTCGACTCCGTGGCCGAAGCGATGCAGGCGACGGAGGCGCTGCTGGATTTGTCGCCGGCGGCCATCGAACACATTGACCGTCCGCTGTTCGACCAGACGCGCGGCCAGCGCGAGTTTCAAGCCGTGCGCGCATTGCTTGATCTTGACGCGCAACCGTGCGCGGCAATTTTGATCGTGGAATTTTTTGCGCACGCGCAGGACAAGCTCGCGCAAATGCAAAAACGCAAACTCGGCCGGCGCCAGTTGATTTTGAAAACCGGGCGCGAGCAAAACCTGGTCTGGGCCATGCGCAAAGCCGGGCTTTCGCTGCTCACCAGTTGCAAGGGCGCGGCCAAGCCGGCTTGTTTTGTCGAGGATTCGGCGGTGCGGCCGCGCGACCTGCCAGCCTACGTTGCAGGATTGCAAAATTTGATGGCGCGCGTCGGCGTGGAGGCGTCGTTTTACGGTCACGCGGCGGCCGGCTTGCTGCATGTGCGGCCGGTGCTGGATTTGCATCAGCCGGACGACTTGAAAAAATTCCGGCAGATCGCCGATGAAGTCGCGGCCCTGGTCCATCAGTTCAAAGGCTCGCTCGCCGGCGAACATGGCGTGGGCATCGCCCGCACGGAATATCTCAAGCAGCAGGTCGGCGATGAACTTTATCGCGTGATGCGCGAGATCAAATTCGCGTTCGATCCGAACAACCTGTTCAATCCCGGCAAAATCATTGGCGACGACCGCTACAAAATTGACGAGCATTTGCGCCAGGATTCGGGTCGGAACCTGATCCTGCCGTTTGTCCCGCACCTCGCCTTCGCCGCGCGCGACGAATCGTTTGCCGCCAATCTCGAACAATGCAACGGCTGCGGCGGCTGCCTCAAACAAGCGCCCACGATGTGTCCGACGTTCGTGGCGACCGGCGAGGAAGGCATGTCCACGCGCGGCCGCGCCAACTTGATTCGCGCCGCGCTCGAAATGCGCGGTTCCGGCCGCGATCCGCTGCTGGCGAAGGAATTGGATTTTGCACTGTCGAACTGTCTCGCCTGCAAAGCCTGCACGAACGAATGTCCGTCCAACGTCAACCTGCCGCTGCTCAAGGCCGAACTGCTCCACGCCCGCACGAAACGCGACGGCTTGACGCTGCAACAGCGGCTGGTCAGTTCCGTGGATGCGCTGGGACGTTTCGGCTGTTCAGTGCCGGGACTGGCCAATTTTATTTTCCGTTCGCGCTCGGTCCGCCACATCCTCGGAAAAATTTCCGGCATTACCGGCAAACGGGCGATGCCCGAATTCGCCCGCAAGCGTTTCGACCGCTGGTTTCAGAAACGCGAGCATGAGACCAACGGCCTGCGCGGCCGCGTGATTCTTTGGGACGACACTTTCACGCGCTATTACGAGCCAAACATCGGCATCGCCGCCGTCAAGGTGCTGGAGGCCGCCGGCTGCTACGTCACGCTGCCGCAAAAACGGAAGTGCTGCGGACGCCCGGCCTTCAGCATCGGCAATCTGGACGAGGCGGAAAAACTGGGCGCGCACAACCTCGCGCTGCTCGCGAATGACGACGCGCCGGTCATTTTTCTCGAACCGTCGTGCTATTCGATGTTCGCCGAGGATTACCGCGAATTAAATTTGCCCGGCGCGGCGGAAATTTCCGCGCGCTGCATCTTGTTCGAGGACTTCATCGAAAATTTATTAAAGCAGGAACCGGCCGCGTTGAAGTTCGACCACGAGCAAGGACGTGTCGCCATTCATTCGCACTGCCACGCCAAGGCGCTGACGAACACCCAAAACGCGCTGCACCTCGCGTCGCGCCTGCCGAACCGCACTGTGGCGATGCTCGACACCGGCTGCTGCGGCATGGCCGGCTCGTTCGGCATGATGGCGTCGAAATATGAACTCTCGCTGAAGATCGCCGAACCGCTGCTGGCACAGATCCAACAGCAGCCTTACGGCACGACTGTTGTTCTTTCCGGCACCAGTTGCCGTCATCAGGTGCAACATCTCGCCACCGTCCGCACCCGGCACATGGCCGAAGTTCTTGCGGAAGCGCTGGCGTAATCAGATGACCAGCGCGCGGCACTCTGTCGAGATGGTGTTACGAAATTACTCTGAACGCACGCGGTAAAATCGTTGCGGATGGCTGCTCCAAGTGGAATCGCTGAAGGCATTGGTGCCGGCGATTAGCGTGTTGGTGACTACCGGCGTCCAGTTCTGCAAATTGGTGGAGGCTTCCACCACTACGGCAGTATTGGTGGCCCAGGAAATGGTAAATTGGAATCCATTGCTCTGCGCACCCAAACCAAGACCCGAACCGAGAATGTGAGGTTGAGGCTGATACCACTGTCCCGTGGGCCAACCGCCGAAAGTGGCGCCCCAACCCGACGTGCCTGGCAGGTAATACACCGTGCCTGATTCGCCAGAAAAGACCGTGCTGTCCGCGCTGCCGGCCCCGCCATTTACACTCGGCGCATTCCCTTCGAAATTCGCCCGGTATAGGCTCGGGCAATTATTGAACGCACCCTCCCCAAGGCTGGTGACACTATTGGGAATTGTCACACTCGTCAGGCCCCAACAAAACTCGAACGCACCCTCCCCAAGGCTGGTGACGCCGTTGCCAATTGCCACCTTCGTCAGGCCGTCGCAACCGGAGAACGCACCAATGCCGATGCTGGTAACGCTATTGGGAAAGACCACACCCGTCAGGCCCGAGCAAGCGTCGAACGCATAACTGCCAATGTTGGTGACGCTGTCGGAGATCGTCAAATTCGTCAGGCCGAAACATTCCCCGAATGCGAGACGGCCAATGCTGATGACGCTGCTGGGAATTACGACCCTCGTCAGGCCGGAACAATCATAGAACGTAGTATCGCCAATGTCGGTCACGCCGTTGCCAATCGTCACGCTCGTCAGACCGGCACAATCCGAGAACGCGGAATTGCCAAGGCTGGTAACGCTATTGGGAATGGCCACACCCGTCAGGCCCGAGCAACCGTCGAATGCAGAACTGCCAATGTTGGTGACGCTGCCCGGAATCGTCACAGTTGCTAGGCCGGAACACGCCTCGAACGCCCCGGGACCAATGCTGGTGACGGTGCCGGGAATTGCATAGCTGCCAGTCAGTCCTCCGGGAAATTGGATCAGCGCGGTCAGGGTGTTATTGAACAATACCCCGCCCGCACTGGCATAACTCGGGTTGCCCGCATTCACGTCAATATTCGTCAGGCCGGAACATTCATCGAACGCTCTAAAGCCAATGTTGGTGACGCTGTTGCCAATCGTCACACTCGTCAGGTTGGAACAAGATAGAAATGCATTAAGGCCAATGTTGGTGACGCTGTTGGGAATCGCATAGCTGCCGGCCACGCCTGCGGGATATTCGATCAGCGCAGTCAGGCTTGCATTGAACAACACGCCGCCCACGCTGGCGTAACTCGGGTTGGCCGCGTCCACGGCAATATTCGTAAGGGCGGAACATTTCCAAAATGGCCATCCCATAATGTTGGTGACGCTGCTCGGAATCGTCACAGTGGCCAGGCCGGAGCACGCCTCGAACGCCCCCAGACCAATGCTGGTAACGCTGTTGAAAATCACTACACTCGTCAGGCCCGAGCAGCCTGCGAACGCATAACTGCCAATGTTCGTGACGCTGTTGGGGATTGTCACGTTCGTCAGGCCGGAACAGACACCGAACGCGAAAACGCCAATGCTGACGACACCGTTGGGGATTATCATATTCGTCAGGCCAGAACAACCCTCGAACACTTCTTCGCTAAGGCTGGTGACGCTGGCGGGGATGGTCACATTCGTCAGGCCGGAACACCACTCGAAGGCCGCAAGACCAATGTTGGTGACGCTGTTGGGAATCACCACGCGCTTCAGACCCAGGCATTGAGCGAACGCATAATTGCCGACGCTGGTGACGCTGTCGGGAATTGTCACGCCCGTCACAGTGGTTTGGTAATCAAACGCATTGGTTCCAATGGTTGTCACCGGGTAGCCGTTGGTAGTGCTGGGAATGGTCACATTACCACCCGGACCGGTGTAGCCGGTGATGGTGATGGCGCCATTGTTGGTGGTGAAGTCGAATTGCGCCCAGCCGGACCGGGGCAAGGCCAGGACCAGCAAGGCCGCGAAAAGAAAAAGAAAGTTTGGGTATTTTTGGTGTTTCATATTTTGTTCGGAATCATGTTGTCCACGGAAGTCCGGCTTGCTTGGACGCCGCGCGGCGGCGTCCCCGGCGGCAAAGCCACCGGAACGGTTGTCAACGGCGCATCCAATCCCGCCCGTTGCGCCCGCTGTGCGGGCACGCACGACACAACGCGCCATCCCTACCGATTTGATTTGGGAAAAAGAATTGCGCCGCTGGTCGCGTGGTCGCCCGGCTGCGCCGAATTGACCGCATGTTCTGAATCCACTCATGTGCTGCGCTTGCCACTTAAAGACTATGCTTTCGGGATGTCAAGTGCTGATGCTCAAAACGCAAGTCTGTTCAAGAGCAACGTCGGAAACGTTCAACTGCGGCTTCGGCTTCCTCCTAATCGTCGTTCTCGTGCTCGTTTTTATCCAGGACGAGGAGGAGAATGGCATTACAAATCCCCCGGCGACACTCCCACGCCCTCAATGCTGCACGCCTGGATGACGTTCAAGTTGAGCTGTTCCGCGAGCGCGAGCACCTCATCTGATTCCGTTCCCGGGTTCAGCCAAAGTTCATCGCAGCCGCGCGCCGCGATGTCCGGCAAGATTTTCAACAGCACCGGCGGCGGCAAATAAACGCTGATGAGATTCGGCCGCACCGGAACTGCCGCGATGTTTTTGAACGCCGGCAAGCCTTCAATTTCAGTTTCCTTCGGATTCACCGGATAAACTTCGAGCCCTTGGCGCAAAAACGCGCGCACGGCCTTGTTTCCATATTTGGCACGGTCCGCCGACGCGCCGATGATGGCGATGGTTTTCATAAATCAATTTACCGGCAAAGATGATCCAATGCCGGCGCCAGTTCCGCAAACTGAAATTGGAATCCCGCCGCCAGAAATTTTTTCGGCGCGCACCGCTGGCTGACCAGCGCGAGCGACGCTTCGGAACCCAGCAGCCGCGCGCCGAGCTTCACCGCGAACACCGGCGCGGGCGGAGTCCACGGACGATGCCGCGTGCGCCGCAGTTCGCGCATGAACGCCGCATTCGTCACCGCGCCGGGCGCGACGGCGTTGAAAGTTCCTGACAGCTTTTCGTTTTCGACGGCCGCGACAAACATCCGCGCCAAATCCGCGAGGTGAATCCAACTGATGTATTGCCGTCCGCCACCAGCCGCGCCGCCAAGAAACCATTTCGTAAGTTTGCTCAACACTGGCAGCGCGCCGCCGTCGCGCCCCAGCACAAAGCCGATTCGCAATGCGACCTTGCGCGTCGCCGGCACATTGGCAGCGGCGAAAGCGGCTTCCCATTGCCGGCAAATTTTGGCGAGCACATCGCTGCCGACGGGCGCGGATTCATCGCGGCAAACGTCACCCGTGTCGCCGTAAAAGCCCGTCGCGCTGGCCTGCACCCAGACGCGCGGCGTTGTTGCCGCTTTGCCAATCGCACCAGCGATGGCGGTCACTGAATCCACGCGCGACGTGATGATGACACGCAGATTTTCCGGCGTGTGCGGACAGTTGATGCTTTGGCCGGCGAGATTGATGACCGCGTCCGCGCCGTCGAGCAGTTGCCTCCATTCGGCGACATGTTTGCCGTCCCAGACTGCTTCACGAACACCATCCTGTCGTTTGCGAGGCGAACGCGTCAGCACAACGACTTCAAACTCGCGCGCAGAAAACGCAGCAACCAGCGCCTGGCCGGTGAAACCGCTGCCGCCGGCGATGACGATTCGGCGCATGTGAAATTATTGGTTCAGCCGCAATGCCGGCCGGTTTTCCGCCGTCAGCGGATTCACCGTGAATCCGCTGCGTTCCAACTGCTGCCGCCAGCCGGCAATCAAGCCTTGCACCATTTTGAGATCCAGACGTTCGTGCCGCGCCGGATATTTTTCCAGATTCGCCTGCGCCAGCTTGAACAGCGCGGCGGACGGACGCAGCCGGTTTTTTTGCAGATGCACAAACGCGCCCGCGAGCTGGATCAGTCCTTTGTAAAAATTTCCGTTCGCGCCGTGCCGGTCGGGCAGCCACAAATCTTCGAGCACGTCGTGCGCCTCGTAAAAAAGCTGGCGGTTGAAGCAGTCGAAATAACCAAGGTAATGCGCGTCGAGTTCCTGTCCCCGGAAGGATTCGATCATCGCGGCGATGCGGGCGCTTTTGTGGCTCACGGCTGCAGCTTAAAGTCCAACGCCCGGAGTCCAAAGGCCAAAGTCGCGCTTCAACTGCGTTGCCGCGTGACGCAATATCAGCGCGGCGTGGCCGCACAATTTTTTCTTTTCAATAAACCTTCCGCAGATTGGACGGCAGGATGCCCAGTTCGTCCCGGTATTTGGCGACGGTGCGGCGGGCGATGGTGATGCCTTTGGCGGTGAGCATCTTCACGACTTCCTGGTCGGACAACGGGCTGCTGGAATTCTCGTCCTTGAAAATCTCGGCGATCATGTCCTTGACGCTGGTGTTGGAAACGTCGTCGCCGTGGGCGTTTTGCAGGCCGGCGGTGAAAAAGTATTTCATCTCGAACATGCCCTGCGGCGTCTCGATGTATTTGCCGGAAACGGCGCGGCTGACGGTGGTTTCATGCACGCCGACGACTTCGGCGACCTGCGCCATGGTCATGGGCTTGAGATGCGCGACGCCCTGTGCCATGAACTCGCGCTGGCGCTTGACGATTTCGCGTCCGATGTTGGCGATGGTGGCCTGGCGCTGGTGCAGGCTCTTGATGAGAAATTTTCCGGCGCGAATTTTCTCGCGGATGTAATTCTTCACCTCGGCGTTATTTTCGCCGCCGGACATCAAATCCTTATAGACATTGCTGATGCGCAGGTGCGGAATCTGCTCGTCATTGGTGGTGACAGTGAAATCCCCGCCGTTTTTCACCACGAAAACCTCGGGCGCGACGTATTGCTCGACGACGGAAAGGAAGACCCGGCCCGGCCGCGGCTCCAGCCGGCCGATGCGGGCGAGCGCCGCCTGAACCTCGTCAACGGACTGGCCGGTGCCGCGCGCGATTTCGGGAATGCGCCGTTTGCCCAGCGCGTCCATGTGATCGCGGACAATGCGATACTCGAGCGTTTCCTGCTGGCCGGCGCGTTCGAGCTGGAGCAGAAGACATTCGCGCAGATCGCGCGCCCCGACGCCGGCCGGGTCAAAACCTTGAATGACTTTAAGGACTTCGGAAATTTTTTCGGGCGTCAAACTCGTGGAAGTGGCAAGTTCCTCAATGGTCGCGCCGAGATAACCATAGTCGTCAATGTTGCCAATGAGCAGTTCGGCGATGCCCTGCTCGTCCTCGTTCAATTTCGTGTCGCGCACCTGCTCGACGAGATGCTGCGCGAGCGAGGTTTCCGCCGTGATCGAGTCGAACATGAACTGCCGTTTTTCCTCGTCCTCGGCGGTGGAACGAATGGGCGAGTTCGCCTGCGAAAAATGGTCGCGCCAGTCCTGGTCCATCTGGACGAGTTTTTCAAATTCCGCCTGAAAATCGTCCACGGGGTCGCCGGAATTTTTCTCCGTGGTGGTGTCAAATTTCACGTCCTCCGGCGGCTCGGCAAAATCCGGCACTTCGGGCGTGTCACCCTCGTCGTTCTCGGAGGATTTTTCGCGCTGATCCAAGTCGTGTTCCGGCACTTCTTCGAGAACGGGGTTCTGCTCAAGTTCGGCCGCGACGAGCGCCTTAAGCTCGAGCGTCGGCGCCTGAAGCAGGGCGAGCGACTGCTGAAGCTGCGGCGCAAGCACCAGCGATTGCGTCAGCCTTTGCGAAAGTTGTAAACCAGGACCCATCTGCGCGGCAGCATAACCCAATCCCGCCAAAGCTCAAGCATATTTGGCATGAATATCGCTTTGCTGATTTTAACCAAAGTAAAACTGGATTTTTTGGCGAAGCGATAGCATCCTTTTTTCAATGAAATTGATTTTATCCACGCACAATGTAACCCTCACCAAGGCGATTGAAGACCACGTGATTGCCCGGCTCGACAAGCTGGACCACATGGATCAGCGCATCGTGGATGCGCGGATCACGCTCGAGCATGACCACACGCGCGTGGCGGAAAAAAAGTTCAGTTGCTCCATCCGCCTCGGTGTGCGCGGCCCCGATCTTTTTGCCAGGGACATTGAAAGCGACCTTTACGCCGCGATTGACCTGGTCACCAAAAAGATCGAACAGCAGATCCGCAAGCGCCACAGCAAGCACAAGGCCAAAAAACACAAGGTGGGCGCCCGCAACAAACGCACCCGGCAGGAAACCATCGAAGAATGATCCTGCGGGCGAAAATTGTTCTTCCCGTCACCGCGCCGCCCATCGAGGACGGCGCGGTTTTTGTTGCCGGCAATAAAATCCGGGCCGTCGCGCCGTGGAAAGATTTGCGCCCGCATCTCCGTGAAAAAATTTTGGACCTCGGCGAAGTGATTCTCCTGCCCGGCCTGGTCAACGCGCACTGCCATCTCGACTACACCGACATGGCCGGCGAACTGCCGCCGCCAAAAACTTTCACCGATTGGATTGGCTTGATCAACGCCGCCAAAAGCGCGTGGAGCTATTCCGACTACGCCCGCTCCTGGCTGCACGGCGCGCATCAACTGCTCAAAACCGGCACCACGACCGTTGGTGACATCGAAGCCATGCCCGATCTGCTTCCCGAAGTCTGGGACGCCACGCCGCTGCGGGTGTTTTCGTTTCTGGAAATGACCGGCATCAAATCACGCCGCGCGCCAAAAGAAATTCTCCGCGAAGCCGTCGAGAAAATTGATTCGCTCCATCACCCGCGCAACCGCGCCTGGCTTTCGCCGCACGCGCCCTACTCCACTTTGCCGGAACTGCTGCAACGCACCGCCCGCGCCGCGCAGAAAAGAAAATGGCGCGTCAGCGTCCACGTCGCCGAATCCATGCAGGAATTTGAAATGTTCCAGGACGCGCGCGGCGAAATGCACGACTGGCTTCAGCGCAACGAACGCGACAATTCCGACTGCGGCCACGGCTCGCCCGTCGCGCATCTCGCCCGCCAGAAATTGCTCGGCGAAAATGTGCTCGCCATCCACGTCAACTGCCTCACGCGCGGCGACGCCACTTTGCTCGCCAAAAACAAAACCCACGTTGTTCATTGCCCGCGCAGCCACGACTATTTCAAACACCCGCCGTTTGAGCACGCCCGCCTGGCCGGTGCCGGCGTCAACCTTTGTCTCGGCACCGACAGCCTCGCCACCGTCCGCAAAACCGGAAAACAAAAACCGGAACTGGACCTGTTCGCCGAAATGCGCGTCCTGGCCGACAAGAACAAAATAATTTCCTCTTCCGAAATTTTGAAGCTGGCCACCGTCAACGGCGCACGCGCGCTTGGACTTGCCGGAAAAATTGGCGAGCTTTCCAAAAACGCCTTTGCCGATTTGATCGCCATCCCGTTCGCCGGAAAAATTGCCCGCGCGCAGGAAGCCGTGCTGGAACATTCCGGCAACGTCGCCGCCAGCCTGATTGAAGGCCGCTGGGCGATTCCACCAAAATGAATTTACATCATGCGATTTGCGATTGCCGCGCCGCTCGCCTTTTTGACTCGTAAATCGTAAATCGTAAATCGTAAATTCTCCGCCGTGACTTCCTTTGCCGACGAACTCAACCAGCGCCTGGCCGCGCTGCGCGGACAAAATTTGTTCCGCGAGCTGCGCCGCGTGGATTCCGCACCCGGCCCGCGCATTCAAATCGGCGGCAGGACATTTCTCAATTTCTCATCCAACGATTATCTCGGCCTCGCCAATCATCTGGCCTTGAAAACAGCGGCGATCCAGGCCGTCGAAAGATTTGGCGCGGGCGCGGGCGCATCACGGCTCATCTGCGGTTCGCTTGCGCCGTTTCACGAGCTTGAAGAGTCGCTCGCCGCCTTCAAAAAAACCGAAGCGGCGCTGACCTTTGCCACCGGCTACGTTGCCGCGCTCGGCACCATCACCGCATTGCTGGGCAAAGACGACATCATCATTCTCGACAAACTCGTCCATGCCTGCATCGTGGACGCCGCCAGGCTTTCCGGCGCCAAACTTCGCGTCTTCGACCACAACGACCTGAACGATTTGGAAGACAAATTAAAATGGGCGGACAAATTGGCAAAAGTGGAAAACGGAAAGCGGAAAGCGGAAATTCTCGTTGTCACCGAAAGCATTTTCTCGATGGACGGCGATGCCGCGCCCCTGCGCGAAATTGTTGCGCTCAAGGAAAAACATGGCGCGTGGCTCATGGTGGACGAAGCGCACGCGACCGGAATTCTCGGCGAAAACGGACGCGGCCGCGCCGATGAACTCGCAGTCGGCAGCCAGATTGAAATTCAAATGGGCACGCTCGGCAAGGCGCTGGGCGCGAGCGGCGGCTACATTTGCGGCAGCCGCGCGTTGATTGATTTTCTCGTGAACCGCGCCCGCAGTTTTATTTTCAGCACGGCGCCGGTTCCGGCGGCAGCCGCCGCCGCAATGGCCGGGATTCAACTCGCGCAATCCAGCGAAGGCGAACGATTGCGGAACTTGCTGGCGGCGCGCATCCATCAATGTAGGGCAGGCGTCGCGCCGGTCTCCAACTTGAAAGCAGCCGGAGACCGGCGCGACGCCTGTCCTATGACGAGCGCCATTATTCCATTGATCTTGGGCGATGAAAGCGAAGCGATGACAGCGGCGGTAAAGTTGCGCGAGCAAGGCATTTTCGTTCCCGCCATCCGTTATCCGACGGTTGCGCGCGCCGCGGCGCGACTGCGAGTTACTTTGACCAGCGCACATTCAGCTAATGATGTTTCGACACTGGCAAAGATGCTGGAACAAATCGTAAATCGGAAATCGTAAATCAAAAATTCCCGATGCACCCGCTCGCAAAATTGGATCAAAAGTTTGTCTGGCATCCGTTCACGCAGATGCGCGACTGGCTGCGGCGCGAGCCGATTGTCATCGTCGCGGGCCAAGGCGCGGTGCTGCGCGACATAAAAGGCCGCGAATTTCTCGACGCCAATTCCTCGATCTGGACGAACCTTCACGGCCACCGGCATCCGAAAATAAATTCCGCCATCCAGCAGCAGTTGAAAAAAATCGCGCACAGTTCGGCGCTTGGTTTGGCGAACGAGCCGGCGGCCTTGCTGGCGGCAAAGCTGGTCGGGTTGGCCAATGCAAAATTTAAAAATAAAAATTCAAAACTGGAAAAAGTCTTTTTTAGCGACGACGGCTCGACGGCGCTGGAAGTGGCGCTGAAGCTGGCTTACGAGTTCACGCGGCGCACACGCGGCGCGGCATCCCGACCGAAATTTCTTTCGCTCGCCGGCGCGTATCACGGCGACACGATTGGCGCGGTCGCGCTCGGCCATATCGGTTTGTTTCATCAGGCTTACAGCGGAATGTTGTTCAAGACGGACAAAGTCATGTCGCCGTATTGTTACCGCTGTCCGTTCAACCGCGCCAGGCCGGAGCGCGCCGACGCGCGAAATTATCGGAAGTGCAACTGGGAATGTGCCAGCAAAGTGGAGCAGAAATTTTCCGCGCAGAAAAAAAAGGGAAATCCGTTCGCCGCATTTGTGTTTGAGCCGCTGATGCAGGGCGCGGCGGGCATGATTCCGCAACCAAGCGGCTGGCTGCGGCGGGTCGCGGACATCGCCCGCAGCCACGGCGCATTGCTGATTGCGGATGAAGTGATGACCGGCTTTGGCAGGACTGGCGTCACGCCTGTCTCCCAAAAAAAAATGGGGCAGGAAATTAGAGACAGGCGCGACGCCAGTCCTACGCTGTTCGCCTCGCATCGCGAAAATGTGCAGCCGGATTTTCTCTGCGTGGCGAAAGGCTTGACCGGCGGGTATCTGCCGATGGCGGCGACGCTGACGACGCAGAAAGTTTTTGATGCGTTCCTCGGTGAATATGAGGAGTTGAAAACATTTTTTCACGGCCACAGCTTCACCGGCAACCAGCTTGGCGCGGCGGCGGCGCTGGCGAGTTTGGACATTTTGCAAGACGAAAAATCTGTCCGCCAGCGCGCGCAATTGCAGCAGGCATTGTCGGACGAATTGCAGACGCTCTGGTCGCTGCCAAATGTCGGTGACATCCGGCAGGCTGGTTTGGTGGCGGGAATCGAACTCGTCAAGAACTGGCGGACGCGCGCGCCGTTTGCGTTGCGCGAGCGCGCGGGCATCCGCGTGTGCGAGGCAATGGCGAAACACGGCGTGCTGACGCGGCCCGTGGGCAATGTGATTGTGCTGATGCCGCCGTATTGCACGACACGGGCGCAGTTGCAGAAAATGATTTCCGCGCTGCACGCGGCCGTGAAGCTTGCTTTCCGCTGACCGGGAATTATTTTTCGCCGAGCAGTTCCTTCAGCTTCGGCTCGGTGGCGGCGGCCCAGATTTTATAGCCGGCTTCGTTCGGATGCAGGTAGTCGGGCATGATGGATTTGGAAATCGTGCCGTCGGGTTCGATCAACTGGGAACCGAAATCAATGTAGAAAATATTCTTGCCGTCATCGAGCTTCGCCAGCGCCTCGTTGACCTGCAAAATTTTTCCGCGTTGCGTGCTGAATGTCTGGCCGCGCGGAAAAATGCCGAGCAGGATGATTTTCGTGTCCGGCTGACGCGTGCGGATTTGCTGGACGATGGCGGTCACGCCTTCAAGAATGTCGGCCTCGGAGTTGTCGTTGTTGTTCGAGTTGTTGGTGCCGATCATGACGACGGCGGCTTTGGCTTTGATGCCATCCAACTGGCCGTTTTCAAAGCGCCAGAGGACGTGCTGCGTGCGGTCGCCGCTGACGCTCATGTTGATGACCTTGCGATTGCCGTAATATTCCGTCCAGACATTTTTGCCCCGGCCCTCCCAGCCCTGCATGATGGAATCGCCGATGAACTCGATGTCGTAAGCGCCGGGATTTTCCCGGGCGCGCTGGAGCACCAAATTCTGGCGGTTGGTGATGCTGCCGGTCCGCGAAACGGGAATGACCGCCGTGTTGCTGTGAACCGCCGGCGCGCCGGTCTGCGCCAATGAATTGAACTGGACGGCGGCCGCCAGCGCGGTGAGCAGGAGGAGTTGTTTGATTTTCATGGTCTGAAAAATGGCAAGAGTTTTAAGCGCCGTCAATTCTGGTTTGCGCTGGCGGCAATTATTTTTTTACCGCGCCGAGCGGCAGGACGGTTTTTCCGTAAAGCTCGTTGAGCACCTGCGCGAGGCCGGTGTAGATCGCCGCCAGGCCGCAAACTACACCTTCCCAGCCAGTGACGTGCTTGAAACCTGCGCTGGCGGAGGTGAAATCGCCGATGGCGAGCAGAAAAAATAAAATGGTCAGCGTGCCAAAGATGACTTGCAGCGCGCGGTTCAGCCGGAAGGTGCCGAGGAACATCACGGCGGTAAAAATTCCCCACACGGCGAGATAGGCGGACATGGCGGTTTCATCGGCCGCGATGACGCCGGGAATGATTTTCGGCAGCGTCGCCAAAGCGACAAATGAAAGCCAGAAGAAGCCGTAGGAAATAAAGGCCGTGCTGGCAAAGGTGTTGCCTTTCTTCCATTCCATGATGCCCGCGATGACTTGCGCGGCCCCGCCGTAGCAAAGGCCCATCGCCAGGATCATGCTGTTGAGCTCAAAACATCCCGCGTTGTGCAGGTTGAGCAGCACGGTGGTTGTGCCGAAACCCAGCAGGCCGAGCGGCGCGGGATTGGCGGTGGTGTCTTTGAGCTGGGTCGTCGCGGTTTCATTCATGGACGGATTCAGTTTGGATTATGACCGGGAACGGCGCGATAATTACATGGCCCAATCAGCCGGGTCAAGCCCGACGGTGGAACATCTTGTAACGGCGCGTTTCCCGGCGGCGTCTAACCGCGCAACCCGTTTGCCCTGAACCAATCTATGAAATTACAAAAATTCGCCGTTCTCGCATTGACCGTTTTGTTTCCGGTGACGATGCAGGCCGCGAAAAATGCCGCCGTCACCATTTCCGAGGACGACAATTCTTTCACGCTCGACAACGGCATCGTCACCGCGCGCGTGGCGAAACGCTCCGGCGATCTGACTTCGCTCAAATACAAGAATTTGGAGATGCTCGACACCGGCGACCGCCAGACCGCCTACTGGTCGCACAACACCGCGCGCGGCCAGCAGGAAACGCGCATCACCATTGACCCGACAACCGACGGCGGCGAGCGCGGTGAAGTTTCCATCAAGGGAATTTCCGGTGGCAATCCGATGGGCAGCGGGCCGGGCGGCAGCGTGATTGCGGACATTGAAATCCGTTACGCGCTCGGACGCGGCGATTCGGGCGTTTATACTTATTCCATTTTTTCGCACCCGACGAATTATCCCACCACATCCGTCGGCGAAGCGCGTTTTTGCATGAAGCTCAACGACGATCTCTTCGATTGGATGACGGTGGATTCAAACCGGAACATGAAGATGATCACAACTTACGACTGGAACCACGCGACGCAGATGAACATGAAGGAAGCGCGCCGGATGAACACCGGCATTTACAAGGGCCAGGTCGAGCACAAATATGATTACTCCGCGAATCAATTCGACGTGCGCGCGTGGGGCTGGTCGAGCAGCGCGCAGCACGTCGGCGTGTGGCTCGTGAATCCGAGCGTGGAATACTTGAGCGGCGGGCCGACCAAGTTTGAACTCTCCTCGCACCGCGACGCCACCTTCAACATCAACGCGCTCGACGCGCCCGCCCCGCCGACGTTGCTGAACTACTGGCGCGGCAGCCATTACGGCGGCAGCATCTGCAACCTCGCCGCGACCGATGCGTGGACCAAGGTCATCGGCCCGTTCCTGATTTATTGCAATTCCGCCAACGGCCACGACGCCATGTGGCACGACGCGCTCGCACAGGCGGACAAGGAAGCCAAGGCGTGGCCGTTCGACTGGGTAAATGGTGTAGATTATCCGCACAAGAACGAACGCGCGATGGTGAGCGGGAAAATAATTCTCAACGATCCGCAGGCGCCGGATTTGAAAATGAAAAATCTGCTGGTCGGTTTGACCGCGCCGGATTATGCGCCCGCCGTCATTCCGCGCAATTTTCGCGGCGGCGCAGGCGGAAGACGTTTCGGCGGCGGGGGCGGTGGATTCAGTTTGGCCGGCGGCGGCGACGACGAGGCCGGGCTGACCAACCTGAATAATTTCGCCATCGGCGGCGATTTCACGAACCGTTTTGCGCGCTTCGGCACGAACGGTTTTCGCGGTCGCTTTGGCGGCGCAGGTTTTGGTTTGCCACGCGTCGTGGACTGGCAGAACGACGCGAAGGATTATGAATTTTGGGTTCGCGCGGATTCAAAAGGGAATTTCAAAATTCCCAACGTCCGCCCCGGCACTTACTCGTTGCACGCCATCGCCGACGGCGTGCTCGGCGATCTCACGGTGACAAACATTGTTGTTAGTGGCACAGGCGTCTCGCCTGTGAGTTCCATTTCCCCGGCGGGCAAGACGCCCGCACCATCCTATCTAAGTTCTACTCACAGGCGAGACGCCCGTGCCACTACTTTGGCGCTGGGGAAAATTGACTGGCAGCCCGTGCGCTACGGCAAACAGCTTTGGGACATCGGCATTCCCAACCGCAACGGCTCGGAATTTTTCAAGGGCGACGATTATTTTCATTGGGGCTGGTATCTCGAATACCCGAAACTGTTTCCCTACGATGTAAAATATGTCGTCGGCAAAAGTGATTTTCACAAGGATTGGTTCTTCGAGCAGGTGCCTTACAACGAGGACACGAACAATACCACTGGCACCGGGCGCGGCAGCGCGACGACGTGGACGGTGACGTTCAACCTGCCCGCAACCCCACACGGCAAGGCGACGTTGCGGCTGGCCATCTGCGGCGTCGGCACCCGCACCCTCATGGCGGACCTCAACGACCAGTCCATCGGCGGCGTCAGCAACCTGGTCTATAACGCGACCATCAACCGCGACGGCATCGGCGGCTACTGGGGCGAACATGACCTCGTGTTCAACGCCTCGCTGATGAAGGCCGGACAAAATGTTTTGGGCCTGACCGTCCCCGCCGGCGGCCTGACCAGCGGCATCATCTACGACTACCTGCGCTTGGAATTGGACGAAAATACCGAGCCGCCGGAATAAATTCTGGAGCGCCGGATTCCATGAAACGGCTCAACCGCCCGCAAGCGCGCTGAACAAGGACTGCATCTCCTCATCGGCTTGCGCGGGGCTGGCCAGGGTTTGGGCAACTTCCTCGCGCAGCAGTTCCCGGTAACGCCGCCGGAGCCGGTGGACTGCCACGCGCACGGCGCCCTCGCTCATTTTTAGCGCGGCGGCGGCGTGGCCGTAAGGAATTTCGCTCTTGCCCATCATCAGGAAAGTTTTCAATTGTTCATACAAAGCCGCTTTGCCATCAACTCCGCTTTCGTCACGCAAACGGGTGATGACCCGTTCGAGCACGACGACCGCCCAGGCCCGGTCGTAGAGTTTGTCGGGACTTAAATTGTCGGCGGGGGCGATCTGATAACGAGACTCGGCATCCTGCCAGTCAAGTGAAAGCGGACTGACGCCGCCGCCGCGCTTTTGGCGGCTGGCGCGATCCCATTCGTTGGTGAGAAACCGTTTCAAGGCGACGAGCAGAAACGCGCGGAATTTTCCACCATCGCTCGTGATGCCTTCCAAATAATTCTTTTCCAGCAGGCGCGCAAAAAAACCTTGCGTGAGATCCTCGGCATCCTCGCGCGAATGTCCCTGCCGCCGGACATAGGCGTAAAGCGGATACCAATAAGTGCGGCATAATTCCTCCAAGGCCACGTCCGCGGCCCGTGAATCACCGCGACCGGCAGCCAGCACGACCGTCCAATGCGTCGTGGCAAAAATACCGCCGGTGAAGGCGGCCTTCGTCGTTGGATTTTCTGTGTTCAATTCACGGGTTCTCTTTTGCAGCGCTTATTGGGCCAGTTCGGATAAAGTCTGGTTGTGGATCGTGTCATCGCCGATGCTCTTTGCCAGTTCCACTGCATCTTTTCGCGAGCCGCGTTTGGCCAGGAGCAATGCCGTTTCGCGCTTGGCTTCATCCCGCCTCGTTGGATCGAACATCTGTGCAAGCGCTTTCTTTGCGATTTCAATTTCGCCAGCTCTGGCGGCATCGGCGGCGACGGCGGCCAAAGGTTTGTCTTTCGCGGTGACATCATTCATGCTGGACGCGGCTTCGAGCCTTGAGGACAACTTGTCCCGAATCTCAGCACTCGCCACGGCGGAAGTAGCCGCGTCCCGACCGGTGGCTCGTGGTGCCAGCTTGTAACGCATCTTCACTCCGGGTGGATTGCCGGTGAAGCCGGCGATTTGCATGAGGCCCGCCAGTCCGTCGCGGGTTTTGAAAGCGTAAGTGCAGTTGGTCGGATTATTCAACCGGCTCGCATCGCCAAATTTCGCCGCCACGTCCTGGCCGGTGTCGTGCAACAATGAATCCATTGATTCGGGAGTGGCCTCATCCCAACTGTCGCGTTTCAGCGTAGTCATGTCGCGAGTCATGCCATAAAAACCGTCGTAGGCGCCAATGAATGCAAAATTCATGTCCGCCTTTTCCATCCAGTCGCCGGCAGCGGAATCTTTTTCGGGACCACGATCCATTTCAGTCACGGATGGCGGTAACGAATCTTGCCTGCCCGAAGCAAGGTTGATGGCCGCAAAATTAGTAAGCTCCCGTTCCATTGCCGGACCAAACAGCGCGGGTTGCGGCGTTGTTTCCGCTGGATTCGCAGATTCATCAGCCGGCAGGCTCGGAGCATCCAGCGGCACTGGATCGGCGGCCATCGCCCGCGCCTGGCGGGCTGTGGTTTGGCGAATGACGCGGAACGGCCCGTGTTCGCGCATCAGCGGCATGAGCAGCATCACCGCCACCACCAACACTGCTGCTGCCAGTCCGATTTTCGTTGCCGGCGTCCAAATTGTGCCGGCGGCGCGGGCGGGTTTGGATTGGAGCGCCGGTATCACGATGGTGCCAGAAGGGCCGGTCGCCACCGGCACCGGCGCCGTCCCGCCAAAAACATCTTCATACGCATACATCGTTGCCGCCAAGACCAGCGGCATCATTACAAAAACGCCGACCACTAACGCCAGCAATCCGGCACACAAAAGCAGCCCCATGACGATGCCAAAGCCCAGGAACTTAAACCAATGTTTCGTCACCACCTTGCGGCTCAATTCCATCGCCGACCAGAAATCGAGCCGTTTGTCCATCACCAGCGGCAGCGTGAACATCCACGCGATCATCAAATAAATTCCCGGCAATATCAGGCACAAGAATCCCAGCCACGTCAGCAGGCTCGTCACAAAACCAGCGAGAAACAGATGGAGAAACCGCTGGCTGCTGAAACCAGAAAATGCCGTCTCGACGGTCGCCGGCTCGCGCCGGATTTTTTTGAGAAAATAAAACAACAATCCGCCCACCAATGGCCCCCACACGAGCATCGCAAGCGTCGAGGTGATTTCCACCGAATGATTGTTCTCTCCGTGACTGATGGACGCGCCGCCAAATGAGGTCGCAAATCCCAACAGCGCGAGCAGCAGTGCCGTGATGCCGACGAACGGCCAGAATTCTCCTTTCAATAATTTCCACCCGCGCCCGACGCAACTGCGGATGTTCAACGCATAATCACGCGCCAAAATTTCCTTTGCCATTGCGGCGGCATCCGCCGCCGACGACGGCGGCGGCGGAGCCGCGCTGCCGGCGATGGTGTCCACCGCCGTTTTCACCTGGCTGGCGTGCTGGTAACGGCGCTCCGGATCTTTTTCCAGCGCGCGGAGCACCACGTCGTCCAGCCGCACGTCCACCTCCACTTTGCGCGATGACGGCGGCGCGAATTTCCCCAGCGGCAGTTCGCCGGTCAGCATTTCATAGAACACCACGCCCAGTGAAAAAATGTCCGCGCGATGATCCACCGTCGTCGGCTTCTCCATCTGCTCGGGCGCCATGTAATGCGGCGTGCCAATGGCGCCTTGGGTTCCCGTCAAGTCAACTTCCGCCGCGCCACCCAAAATTTTCGCGATGCCAAAGTCGGCGATTTTCACCCGGCCCTTTTTGTCCAGCAGGATGTTCTCCGGCTTGATGTCGCGGTGAACAATGCCTTCATCGTGCGCGAACTGGAGCGCCTCGCAAATTTGCGGCACAATCTGCAGCGCCTCGCGCGGGGAAAGTTTGCCGGCCCGTTCCAATTGCCGCAGGTTGAGTCCATCCACGAATTCCATGATGAAGAACGGCAGTCCGTTCACCTGGCCGAATTCATAGACGCCCACGATGTTCGGATGATTCAAGCGGGCGAGCGCGCGGGCCTCGCGATTGAACCGCTCGACAAAGCCGGGGCCGCCCGCCGTCTGCGGCGGCAGAATTTTCAACGCCACGATGCGGTCCAGCGCCGGCTGGCGGGCCTGATAAACCGCGCCCATGCCGCCCTTGCCAAGGAGCGCGATGATTTCGAGCTGCGGAAATAATTTGGCCACCTCCTCAACGCTTGGCGGCTGAAACGGCGCGGGTTCCGGCGGCGCGGCGGTATCGGCGGCCGCGCCCTGTTTGAACAGGCAGGCCGGACACAGCCCTGCCAGGACGCCGGAGGGCAGCGGCGCGCCGCATTGCGGACATTTCTGTTCCATATTCTGGTTTGCTTCGGCTTCATTCATACACCCTCCTACTAAGCAAATTCCAGAACTTGTTACAAAAAATTAGTGGCCCAGGCGTCTCGCCTGTGTATTTCCAAAATACAATTCGTTCTGTGAAGAAACTCTGCTGCGGGACGCCTGTGCCACTACCTTGAGAAACTTTCGTTTATTCCGGCATCGTCTTCAGTTGCTCGCCGTTCGCCGGCTGCGGATGGCCGCCAATCGCGTCGCGGATTTTTTTGATGTCGTCCGCCGTGACTTCGCCGGCCTTGTTGCCCCAGGAACTGCGCATGTAGGTCAGCACGCCGGCAAGGTCCGCATCGGAAAGCTGCACGCCCATCGCGGCCATGGTCAGGTTCCATTCCTTGCCCTCGACCGTGAGCGTGCCGGTCAAACCTTCCAGCGGAATGTGCGCCAGCCGGTTGACGCCCTTGGCCAGAACCCATTCGGAACCGGCCAGTGGCGGCGCCTGGCCGGGCTTGCCCAGGCCGTCCACGCCGTGGCAAATGCCGCAGACTTGTTCATAAACTTTTTTGCCGCGCGCCAAAAACGCCGCCGGACCGGATTGCGGCTGCCAGTTCTCCAATTGCTCCGCCGAAGAATATGGCGCATAGATTTTCGCATCGAACCAGCCGCTGTGCTTGTCGAAAAATACGAATCCAAGGAACAGCAGCGTGAGCGTCACCACGATGATCCACATCGGCGCGGCCGAGCGCGTCGCGGTCGGCTCGGCGTTCGACTCGGCGGAACTGGATTTAACTTCTTCGCTCATGGTTTGGCAGTGGTGACGGGCGAGAACGGCGCTTCATACAGCGGCGCATCCGCGCGCAGGCTCAACAAATACGCCACCAGTTCCTTCGCCTCCGGTTTCGGCACGACTTCGTAGCCGGCGGCGGGCGCAAATTCTTTCGGCACGTTCAAAGCATCCCGCGAAGGTGCGGCGCCGAGCTTGCGGACTTCAAAAAGAAATTTGAAGGACGGCATCGCGGAATTGGTCACGGCAATTTGGGGCGCATAAAGATGCAGCAACTGCCAGTTCGCGTCCGGCAGACGCGCGCCGACATCCGCCAAATCCGGCCCGACCCGCAGGCTGCCGAGTTGCACGGGATAATCGTAAAGAAAATCGGCGGCGACGCTGCGACGCACGCCCCAGCGCGGGATGTCTGCGCCAATGGCCACAATACCCGTCTCGGATTTCACGCCGGCGGCTTTCAGCCGGTCTGCCATGGCATCAGCCATCGCCTTGTCATCCGTGGTCAAAATGGTTGCCGGCAATTCACCTTTCCAATCCTTCAATGTGGCGGCAAGGTTGTTCGTGACTTTGGCCAGTTCCGGCAGAACGAACAGTGACTGCACGAACGCCTTGAAATCCTCCGGCTTGGATTTACCGAGGCTGGTCAGCGTCACTTCCGCCATCACACTGTCCTGGCGGATTTGCTCCGTGTGGCAGGCAGCGCAGCCGTTGGCGCGATAAACCTGCAGGCCGAGCGTCGCCTCGCCGGTGCGCTGCAACGGCCAGGTGTCGGTGGAATTCAAAATGGCCGCCTGTTTCGCCGTGCCAAGCTGGATGGCGGGCGCCACCACGAAGCCAAGCCACGAACCGCCCAGCGTGACCAAGACGGCAAAGAAAACTGCAAAGCCGTTCTTCATGGCTTCACCTCCGAGGATGCGAGCGGCGACTTGATGTAGGCAATCACCGTTTTGGCCAGCGCGAGTTTCCACTTCATCGTCATCACAAAAATATTCGCGGCGAACAGCAGGCTGCCGAGCAGAAAAGCAGCCCAGCCGAGCGTGCTAAAACGCAGCGCCAGCATCGCCGCATCGGGGCTGTAAAGTTTCAACCCTTGCTGCACGCCGCCGACGGCCAGCGTTCCGACCAACAGCACCGTGCCGAGCATAAAGAGCCAATGCTGCAGACGGACGAATTTCGGGAACGGAAGCGCAAAACCCATCACGCGCGGCAGAATTTCATAAATCGCACCGCAGATGACGATGGCGAAGAAGCCGAGGATTTGCAGTTGCGTCTGCGCGTGGCCAAACCAGGTGAATTCCACCGTGCGGCCATGTTCCGGACACGCGGACGCGATGAGCATCAGGCCGGACAAAATAAAAGCAGTGATTCCAAATTTGAGGTAGCAAAACGGCCCGCCTTTGCAGTTGACCTTCGCACCCCAAACCGTTTTGACAACGATGACTGCGATGGCGATGAGCGGAAT